>Ga0233366_1000236_pt1 | contig 22356 bp, 24 predicted proteins | sample ElkDunMinimDraft_23_FD_191536 | JGI IMG/M metagenome (GOLD analysis project Ga0233366, IMG submission 191536) | Fecal eukaryotic communites from dung pellets of Tule Elk in California, USA - Elk Dung C4 | ecosystem: Host-associated > Mammals > Digestive system > Large intestine > Fecal | place...
GTATTTTACCTATGGGTTTTTTGTTATAAGAACTAATTCTGTTTTGTGTTAATATATACAATATGAAAAGTAATAGAGAGGGTATACCTATGGATGAGAAGTCTATAAAAGAGTGGCAAAAAGCCTTTCAAGATATAGAGGACTCTATAAACGGTATATATGAGAAAGAAAAACCGAAAAGGTCAAAAAAATCGGATGTTTCAGCAGAGACTAACTCTGCTAAAAAAACTAAAAAAACTAAAAAAACTAAAAAAACTAAAAAATCATAATTTTTGTTAATATAATAATATTATTATAAAACATAAAGTAGGAGTACGTTTTGAAATTAACTACAGAACAAAAAAATTATTTTTTAGCTTATGTAAATAAACATAAACATGAGCTAGCTTCCTCAAATATGAGAGTGGGGTATGATGGGTCAGATATGCCTGACCCGATTGAATCGGAAAGAAATATTAGAAGAGAAGGAAATCATATATATTTTTATGACTATGTAGACGTAGAGTCTCAACTCATTTTGGAAAAAATGCTCAAAAGATGTTCTCTTGAACTTCTTTCTGACCATGTTGGTGAAATTATGAATGGTGAATTATCAGAGACAGTTGTAATCCATCTTCACAGTCCAGGTGGATTAGGTCACTCTGGATTTGCACTTTATGACTTTATTAAAAGTTCAAAGTTGCCTATTACTTGTGTAGTAAGTGGGCTTTGTGCCTCTGCCGCAACATTAATTATGTTAGCTTGTGAAAACAGAGTTATGTCACCAAGTAGTACATTCCTTATGCATCAGTGTTCATGGGGTGGATATGGTGAAAACCGTTATATGCAGGATTTAGCATATAATGCAAAAAGAAGTATGCAAGTGTTAATCAACATTTATATGAAAGAAACACACATTGCAGAAAAAGATGAAAATGGAAATCTATTAACTAAAGAACAACGGGCTAAAAGAATTGCCGATATGTTGGAACACGATATCGAATTTACAAGAGATGAGTGTATTGAGTATGGTATTAGTAGTAAACCTAAACAGAACGTAGAACTCTCTGACGAAAGAGTAGAAATTCTTAATAGTTTTATGGATAAACTTCTTCAAGAACAGGCAGAAGAAAATGCCGCAATGGATGCAGTAGGTGAAGTTTGTTGTAAATGTGCTGAAGAATTAGGCGAAGTAGAACTTAATCCAGAAGGACTAGAAAAATTAAAAGAAATTGCTTCGGCACTTATTGAAGAACAGAAAAAAATTAAAGAAAAAGAAGAACAGAAAAAAGCCAGAGAAAAGGCTAAGGTAGAAAAAGAAAAAACTGTGGTAAAAAAACCTACTAAGAAACCAGAAACAAAAACTGCAGAAAAACCTGTTAAAAAAGAAACAAAACCAAAGACTACTAAAAAGTAGTGATTTGATATAACTAACAAGGGCACGTTGTAACGTGCCCTTTATTTTTTTAACTAATATATTATATGACTAAGAAAGAAATAGATAACCTAAAGTTTATGAGTATCGGTAGTAATTGTTATGGTATGGCATATATGGGTGACCAAAGAGTTAGAGGTCCGATAGACAATGTTTTAGCATTAAAAGGTCTTTCTAGTTCAATTTCTTTATTCGAGGGTACTTTAGAAAATGAGATATTAAATACTACTCCAAAGTTATATGATAAAACAAATCCTAGTCAAAATGATATAACATTTAAGTATGAAAACTTTTGGATTGTCCATAATGATGTAAGAACAAAAGAGTTTAAGGAAGAATTTCATAAAAGAATTCAAAACTTTGAGGATTTTTGTAAAAATATAAATTTGCCTGACCATTGGTTTATTTATAACCTTGGGCAATTTGATATAAAATTTACAGATGGTATTGGTAAGGGAAATAATACAGAAGAACCTACGGATTATTTTCTTGATGGTTTAGAATACTTCAAAATGTTAAATTTACTAGACAAAATTATTTTTGTAGGAAATATTCATAGTGAACCTAGAAAAGATTTTGCAAAGTTTAATAGTAAGATTATAAAAGACTTAGTTCCTCATTATATAGACATTATTGATATTCAAATGAGGCATCCCGAAAATAATCAAAAAGAATTTAGAACTGCTCTTGCTCAATTTTAGTTTGAGCCTCTTTTAGCCACTGTTTAGTATTTTTTATAAAGGACACTATTATTTTGTTGATATCTTCGTTATATTTATCTATATAACTTTCTAAAATTGGTAGTGCCTCTGAAAATCTTTTAATTTGGTTATGATACCCATTTCTTGTAAGACTACCAGGTCTTTGATAATGTAAATGATAACAATCTTTAAGAACCAATATATTATCATTACCTAACGTAGTAATATAGTCTATACAAAATAATTCTCCCTCATAATGAGATATTTTTTTTAAGTATAGGTTATTATTCCTTATAACATCTGTTTGAAACACAACCCTATTAATATCTAATGGGATTAGATTTTTATTAATCCCTATACTTGGGTTTTTATTTATATATAATGTATCATTCATATGTTTTGGTAAATTATCTTTTATATATGCCGCACAGATATAAATAGTTCTATCTGTATTTAAATTGTTAAGTATACTGTCTACATAATTATTACTTATTGCATCGTCTGGGTCTAAGAAAGTAAAATATTCAGTATCAACTAAAGTTATACCTAAGTTTCTTGCACTTGATGGTCCACCATTTTCTTTAGAATAAATTTTTACATTTGGGTCTTCCTTAAAAAAAGACTCTAAAATATCAAGAGTGTTATCAGTTGAACCGTCATTTATGAATAATATTTTAAAATTATTATTAGTCTGTAATTTTAAGGATAATAATACATTAGCAATATATTCTTGTGCATTATAAACAGGTATAATCATAGTTAATTGCATGATTTAATCTCCTCTAAGATTTTTGATTTTACTTTTTCAACTTCTTGACTTTTTTTATTAAAAATAAACTCTCTGAATAAAAGCCCTTGAAGTTTTTGAGTGTCTTCATTAGTATGAAATGAAGACGGTATTTGCTCTTTTCTTTCAAATTCACCTTTACTATGTTCAGATACTTTTAAATCAGAGTCTTTAAAAACTCTAACGTTTGGCAATAGACTAGAAAAAAACTCAGTAAACTCTTTTATATTATTATACTGTCTTCTACTCCAATGAGAATCGGGGTATTTATAAATTTTTTTATCAAGCCCTAAATAGTAGTCAGGGTTTGTATATTCAAATATTATAATTTTATTTAAGTCCCAATTAGACTTAAGGTATTCCGCAAATTCTTTTAAGGAAGATTTTATATCTTCTTTGGATTTTTCAATTCTTTGGAAACACAAATCTTTTATACTATTTTGAATATATTCATAACATAATGGGCTGTAGGCATTACAGGAGAAAACTTTTTTATTTTTATATTCTATTTCATACGTTCTAAAAGTAAGTGTACTTAGGTCTATAACAAGGTAATTAGGATTTATAGACTCTATAGTGGATAAAGACCTTTTATTTAGGTCGAACTGCATAGTTTTTTTTGTAAAGATTGCCGTTTCTTCTTTACCTGCTATAGACGGTAATTCAAAGAAATCCTTATAAGGTATTCCCAGCCCCTCTTTAGTTATATCTAGAAAGCAGGGTTGAAAAATATATGGTTCTATAGATATGTCATTATCTCTTATTGCAGAACCTATTGTGTTTCTTGAATTACAAACCCCTAATAATGCAATTTTAATATTTTTCATTCTTACACCTCATAAATACTTTTTTTAGGATATTGTTTTTCAAAAGCCTTTTGTATCCTTATAAAGTCTTCTTCTTTTGCAACGTCAGTATCATTGCAACAGATTGCCCTAGTTCTTAAGTTCTCATCAGGTTCTTCAATTGCCTTTATAATTGTATTAGTTTCTCGACCTACTTGAAGATACTTGAACCTGAATGTTTCAAATGAACCTTTGTCATGGAATAGAGCATACTCTGTAAATAAATATTGATTAAGATTTTTTGATTCCCTAAACCTTGTAATAGACTGTAGTATTTCTCTTTCATAAAGATTATAAACATGTTGATTCACTGATTTAAACATAGGTTTACCTATATGTTGTAATTCATACAATGTGTTTGGTACAATATACTTGTTAAGATATTCAGGTTTATCTTTTGCTGCCAATTTTAATGTATTAATTGGGATTTGTGCCCAAACTTTATTTATATCACCCTCATGCCATAGTTTACGAATATGCAAATCTGACCTTAGTTTACCCTCGTCTGTAAAATAAAATTTTGGTTTCAAGATATAGTTTGCATACATATCGTCATTGGAGTAGATGAATTTTTCTGAAAGACCGAATATATTATGTATAAACATCTCAATAGTACAACTATTAAATGTTGGTAGATACTCTTTTGGTATGATATCTTCATGTAGAACAATATGTACAGTGTCAGTATCAATCCAAGAAGGTACTTGGTCCATACTTGAAACTATCATATGTATTGTCCCTATCCAAGGCATCCATTTTTCAATAGACCTAAATTTATATTTTAATAATTCTTCATGACCTTGAAATCTTATATTATCATTTTCCGTAAGTCCTATATTCTTATATTTTGCATATTCTTTAATCCAATTTTGATTAGTGCAATCTACATAAGGGAATACATAATCTATTTTATCTTCTCTATTTAAGATACTTTCAAATAATTTTATAGTGTTGTCCCTAAGATAATTAAAATTAATATTATTTTTTAAATCTTCTAATAATAATTTTAATTCTTTTATTATTTTTACACGTCTTGCAGAAGATAAACTACTATGTGATAATGAGTTTGGAGTAAATGTATAGTTATAAAGTTTATCTGAAATAGATAGGATTTTGCCACTTATACAGTATGCCTTTATGTTAAAAATTGTATCTTCACACATATCACAGTCTGCAAATTTAATATTATTGTTTTTTAATAAACTTGCTTTATAGATTTTATCCCAACAGTGACCTATATCATATAATGGTTCTGATAATATTTTTTTATCACTAGGTATATAAATCCCTGGTTCACCTAAATGCCAATTTCTCCAACAATTTCCGTCTTTCATAACATTGACGGCACATTGTACTATTTCTACATTATGCTTTTCTGCAGCCTCAATTGCGACAGAATACCTATCTGGTTGAATAGTATCATCTGAGTCAACAAAACTTATCCATTCCCCTTTTGATAAATATATCCCAAGATTTCTACAGTCCCCAGGACCACTATTATACTTGTGGATAACTTTAAATCTTTTGTCTTGAACAGCAAAGGACTCACAAATGGCACCCGAACGGTCTGTGCTACCGTCGTTAATTAATACACACTCCCAGTCTTCAAATGTTTGAAATTTTATACTTGATAGACAACTAGTTAAACTTCTTTCACAATTATAAATTGGAACAATGATGCTAATTTTTGGACTTTTCATACTTTAAAATTAGTTTTTTAAAAACTGTTAATATATAAATATATTACTATATTAATGTATAGTGAATTTTGTATAGTATTTTTAGAGAGGATTAAAAACAGTGTATAAAGCAATATTGATTGATATGTTTAATTTAGGGTATAGACTTCATAAGAAAAATACCGACTATAAGTTAACTGCAAATGCAGTAATAAACTTTATAAATGACGAAATTGACCCTAGGGTTGAAGCAACAGGTAGTATATACTTACTTTTCGACCCTTTACCTAAAAGTGATTTAGGTATGAATAAAAACTTCAAGTACCATCCAACAAGACAACAAATATTTAGCGGATATAAATCCCACCGAGAGAAAAACCCTATAGTATATGATGCAATGAATACTTTAAGAAAGTATTATACTTATAAAGGAGAAAGATATAAAACTGTAATTTGTAATAGTTTAGAAGCAGACGATTTTGTAGAGGGTATTTTACAAATAGAAGATAAAGGTACTATCGCACTTGTAACTACAGATTCTGATTGGTCAAGATATATTTCTGATAGAGTAGAAATGATAAATAAAGGATTTAATAATCCTTATACAAAAGAAGAATATTACAAAGAGTTCAAAATGAACCCTACTATTACAGTAATTACATTAAAAAAGGCTTTGTATGGAGATGAGTCTGACAACATAAAATCTGTAGTAGGCTCATTAGGGAAAAAATTAAACTTTTATACTGACGTAGATACTGTAATAAATGCAATGTTAACTGAAATATCTAGGGACGATACCCCTTTAGACGAGGTTATAAATAAATTTAGAAAAATGTTATTCGTTGACCTTATACAAAATCATGACAGAGATAATTTTGAAGAATTGGCATATACTTTAATGTCGGCAGACAGTGATAATGGGTATAATTTAGGAATTTGGGAGACATTTCTAAATAATATTAGAATTATTAAATGTAGATGTTTAGACGTTACAAAGTACATTCATTGGAAAAATGAAGATAAAGGGTATAATACTTTAATGGATACAAACCTTGGAAGAATAAAAAGAACAAATAAGAACCATAAAGTAGTATTTGGACTTAAAAATTAAAATTAAAACCCCAACGATATGTTGGGGTTTCTTTTTTGTAGAAACTGTCGATAATTAGAAATTTTAAATTAATCAATATTTTCTATACCTGACTTAACCCAAATATCTGAGTTTTTACAAAATTCGTATTCTTTTATTGTTAAAGGATAATTTCCTCCAACATTTACAGGTTTAGCTAAATGTATATCAACGTTTATACCTTTTTTATGCCAAAATTCTTTAACATTAGGTACTTGGAATAATACTGGCAAGCTTATTGTACATATTACTCTATCTAAAAGTTTTTTAGAATTTAGATATTCTGTGTTTTCTATAACTTTATTAAAGTCCCCACCCCTTACAATCTTATACCCCGCTTCATTAATACTATCTATTGAAACACAAATACTGATATTTATACCACTTTTAATTTTTACCTGTTCTAATTTATCAATATATTCTTTATCTAAAAGTGTACCATTTGTAATAAAATTTACTTGTTTAGTATCTTTAGTTGTCAGTGTATCTAAAAATTCTAATAATCTATCTTTATATAAAAAAGGCTCACCACCTGTTGTAAATTCTAATATATCAAGATTTAAATTACGACATTTATTAAGAACCTTATAATAAATTTCTGTTTCCAATTTATCTATTACTATATCTTTTCTGCACATTCTACAATGTAGATTACAACTTCTATCAAGAGATATATTTAAGTATTTTAATTCTTTCCCAATACAGTTACAAGGAAAAACACAACTTAAGGTGTCTGGTTTTTTAGAAAAATTAAGGGGTTGACATCGTATATTATTAAGATATTCTAATAACTTATTATCAGGTATATTAAGAAATTCATTAAATTTTATTCTTCCAAAAGGATATTGATGATTTTCTGTTGCATAATAACAACAAGGAAAAAATAGCAAATCAATATTATTTATATCACATAGACCAACGTAATCATACTGTATAAAAATCCCTCTTTCCTTAAATACACAAGTGTCTTCCATAATAAATTAGCATAAGACATTAAATCCTAAGTTTTCAATCTGTTTCCTAATTATTATTAACATATTAAGAGGTATTTTAAATGAAAAAAGCAAATTTGCTGTTTAGATACGGTTTAGTATCTTTTATTGGTATATTTGGATTCTTTGCAGGAATCCTGACATATGATGTACACTCAGTAAGACAACCTGTAAAAAATATTTTTAATGAAGCATTGATAACAAATGCGTCTTTAATAGAAGAACATATTTCTACTTGGCTACAATCAGAAATTGCAGCATTAGAAATATTCAGAGACTCTATAATTGAACCAGAGGATACTCGTGATAATATTGTTTATTACTTAAATCAGATTCCTCAACCAACAGGTTATGAGTATGTTATGGTAGCTTGGGATGAAGATAATGATACAGGTACATATAATAATCTTGCAAGTTATAATGATAAGGGGCATTTTAATGAAACTTCTCGTATTTATTCAAAAGACTATTATAAGGCTCATAAAGCAGGGCAAAAGAGATACATAGACCCTATCCGTAAGTCAAATACTGGTATTAACTCTTTACCAATTATGGTCAGTTTCAAGTATTTTGATAAGGTAGACCAAAATGAAAAAACAGGTGTAGTTGTAGGATTTTTAAGTCTTGAAACACTGAATAATTTTAATATAAACTTTTATCAGACAGGTCATATTTATATAACAGACGTTACAACTTATAGTACACCTGTTATTGGTAACCCACCGACTGAGTCGGAAGTAACTGTTTCAAAAAATATTTCTTTTGAAAATAGAAAGTGGCAATTAGAAGTTGCTATGGAAAATAAAGAAATTCAGACTCCAATAAATAATTTAAGAACAAAAGTAATTTTAACTGCCGTACCTGTTGCTACAGTATGTTTAGCATTAGTTATTTTCCTGATATATACTTTACTAAAAAAAGTAAATGTTATGAAAAAATCTATGGACGAACTTACTTCGGGTGATAAGGACTTAACTAAACGTCTTCAATTTACAAGAGAAGACGCAATTACAAAAGTAATGGGTTCTTGTAATAACTTTGTAGATATGACACATAAAACGGTTTTATCAATTAACGATACAAAAAATAAAGTTATTGAAACTTATAAAGAGTTTAATAAGACTATTGAAGAAAATCATAGTCATCTTGAAAAGATATTAAATGCAATGTTAAATGTAAGTTCTGCAGAAACAAATCAACAGGATTCTGTAGATATGACTGCTTCATCAATAACTCAGATATCTTCTAATATTCAGAGTTTGAACAAATTAGTAGAATCTCAATCTGCTGCTATTACACAAGCCTCTGCCTCTATTGAGGAAATGATTGGGAATATTCGTGCAGTAACATTATCTGTTGAGAATATGTCTAAAGAGTTTGGAATGTTGTCTAAAGTAACAAAGGACGGTATTGATAAAAATAATCAGGTAAACGACCTTTTGACAAATATTGCAGATAGCTCCAAAGTTTTAACTGAGGCAAATAAAACTATTTCTAGTGTTGCATCTCAGACAAACCTACTTGCTATGAACGCCGCAATTGAGGCTGCACATGCAGGGGAGGCAGGTAAAGGTTTTGCTGTAGTTGCAGATGAGATTCGTAAACTTGCAGAAGAGTCTTCAAAACAGTCTAAAGAAATTGGGGCAGCATTAAAAACTGTTTCAGAACAAATTAACAACGTAGTTGTTAATGCGTCAGAGTCAATGGCATTATTCCAGAAAGTTGACGTAGAAATAAACAATACTAATCAACTTGTAAGTCAGATTTCAAATGCTATGGTAGAACAAGATGAAGGTTCTAAACAAGTATTAGAAGCATTAAGTGATATGAATAATTCTACATTTGAAGTAAAGTCTGCGTCACTTGAAATGGATAAAGGTTCAAAATCTATTTTGGAAACAGTATCACAATTGAAAAAAACATCCCATTCTATGAAAGATGCATATTGTCAAATAAGTGGTGGGGTTTCAGATATACAAACCTCAACTTCAAAGTTGAATAGTATGAACACGAGCCTTGGTGGTACTATTAAAGAAATAGAAGAAAAAATAAATCAATTTAAAATATAACAAAAAAGACCACCATTTAGGTGGTCTTTTATTTTTATTTAGCGTCGGTTGCCGACTCGTCTTTATGTTTTAAGTTTTCCTGACTTAATCTGATTCTATTCCTTTCTTCAATTTTAGTAATTGCCTTCTTCTTAATATCTGATTTTTCATCAATACCAAAATCTTCTCTAAGAACTGCTTTCTGTTCAAGTTGTTCGTCAGTAAACATTTTATCATATACTACAGAAACTTCTTTAATATAAATTACAGAATATTCTGAGTATGCAGACATCCCTGTTGCAGGATTTGTAGTTACTTTAATACCCTTAAAGTAAATACCATCGTCTGAATTATTAAGGACAGGTAGTTCTTTAACTTCACGTTTCTTTACGTCAGGTTCATATAATGGGTTTTCAAAGAAAAGTTCTGCTTCTACCATAGACTTAATAGAATTAAAGTCTTGCGGCATTTTAATTTCTTTTGTTGGACCATTTACAGAAGTTGAATAAAGTACACTTATAGTATCATAAGGTCTATTTGTTGTAAATACAACTTTAATAGATTTAATTGCCGCTGCATTACTAATATACCCCGCACCAATATCTGATTCATTCAAAAATACAGGATAAGCTGGTGTAATTTTATAATTACTTGTAGAGTATTCAGGCACGTCCTTTGCCATAAATCTAAATCCCTTTTCATTAGGTTGTAAAATTACAAGCTCGTCTTTTGTAAACCATCCACTGTCGGAAGTAATTTCAAAGTTAGAAACAAAATCATATTCTTCAAGATTTGCACTAACATCAGATTTAATAAGTACTGACTCTTCCGCAAAAACAGTAGTAGCAAGTACTACTACAAATAACAAAGTTATTAGTTTTTTCAATTTAATATTCTCCTATAATATTAATAATTAGGGTGTATATCATTCCATTTTTCTACACCCTCAATTCCTAATTGACTAAATATTGCCTCAAGAACAGGTACTGCAATAGAATTACCTGCCTGCCTCCAAAGAGCTATGTCACCATTTACTTGTGCTGCTTTATCACAGTCTTCATCTGTAAATCCCATAAGTCTCCAACATTCTTTTGGTGTAAGTTTCCTTAAACGAATAGACTCCTCCGTAGGGGGTTCACCGTTTGAATTCCCAGGAATTAATAATTCTTTGTCTGACTCAATAACATAATTATCTTTCTGAACAGTTGTAAGTGTGCCACATATCTTTTCAACTTTTGGCTCTAACCTCTGTTCCCATTTCTTCTCAGCGGGTTTTTTATTTCTATCACTAGGGTCTTCTGGATTTCTACCCCTCATACCCGCTATTCTACTAACTACATTTCTATCATTTTCCATAACTTTTAATCTAAAGGTACATGTTAATGTTGGTGCAAGGTTTTTATTATAAACCCTACAGTCACGAGTAGTATTATAATTATCGTCAATGTACATTGGTTCCATTATAAATACCCTCTCGTTTTCAAATTTTTTACCATCTTATCGGTAATTTCATTACTTAAATAATATTTTTCGTCAATTGGGCCTTTTTCAAGATAATCGTCAATAGTTTTTGTTAATGGAATTTTATTTGGAAATTTGAAGTCCCAATTACCTAAAATACTGACCATAAAACAACGCACTCTATTCTGCCCAAGATTAAAATCTTTTGAGTTAAGGTCTTTATAAAAGTTGGAATACCCTTTTTCTTTAAGATAGTTAATCCAAGTATTAAAGTCATCAATATTGTGGTCATTATGAACCTGTGCAACATTCTCCATTATAAGTATTTGAGGTAAACATTTATTCTCTTCACATTCGTCAATAAGTCTTTGAACTTCCCAAAGAAGTGAAGAAGTGGTACCTGAGTCACGTTTCATACCTTTTCTCTTACCTGCCAAAGAGAGTGCCTGACAAGGGAAAGAGTAAAACATAATATATTCATATTTATCTTTTTCTACAATCCCTAAGTCTTCTGCATGAACATCCCTAATATCTAATGTAGGGAAGTTTGTACCGTGAATGGCATTAAAAGAATTTTTTGCTTTTTCGTCAAACTCTACTAACCGATAGCTCTCATAATTGGCACCGATATTTCTCATTGCCATAGATTGAGAACCGACACCACCAAATAATTCTATAAGTCTAATAGGTTTATTAATTTTATACTCTGGATTTTTATATGATTTTACGCCAAAAAGAAAATCTCCCATAGTTATTAACTAAACCTCCATAATATATTATATTAACGAGTCTATTTTTTCAAATGACTTAGATAAAGTATTAGAACTATGTGTATTTTTATACAAGTTCTGATTAGAAGAACCTCTTAAAGGCATATTTTTACATTTAAGTTTTTCTTCAAATCTACCGTCAATAAGATAATCAATTTTAGAAAGAATCTTTTCTGTTAAAGCCTCTTCTTCGTCTGCGTCACCATTAAGTAGTTCTTGGAAAGTATACCCAGTCCAAATATATATTTTTGTTTCAGGTGAGGCAAATCTTACTTGTTCAATAAGTGCATGTATGATATTTTTATTCTTTTTGTAGAAAGGCTCCCCACCTAAGATAGAGAGATTTCTTACAATACCGTCTTCTTTTATTAAAGAAATTACTTTTTCAATATAGTCATTTGGTAGGTCATACCCACCTTCTTCATCCCAAGTATGAGGGTTTTGACACCCCTTGCAGTGAAAAGGACATCCTTGACACCAAAAAGAAACTGCAATCCCATCTAAAGAGTCTGCAATATCGTCTTTAAGAATTCCCGCAAATTTCAAGTTTATCTCCTTAATCCAAAGATAGGTTTAGGGGAGTCTGGTTCTTTTTGAATATTCTCTATTTCAGTAGAGTCTACCCCTATCCTATCTGACGCAATATCAAAGTATTCTTTACTTAGTTCAATACCGATAAAATTACGTTTTAGGTTCTTGCAAGCTACCCCAGTTGTTCCCGACCCCATAAAACAGTCTAATACTGTATCTCCCTCTTTTGAGGAGTTTCTTACAAAACGTTCCATAAAATCCAATGGTTTAATGGTTGGATGTTTATATAATTTTTTATCTTTTTGGTTAATAGGTGCAATAAAAAATGTCTGTGCATCCTGATAATTTTTAGGTTGGCAAAGTCCACCTTTTCTAAAATAGAGACAATATTCTGTGTCAGACAAGTATTTATTACTATAGGTTGGTAGGCTATTATTTTTATGCCAACTGATAATATCAAACTTGCAACCTAAGTTATTTACATAAAAATTAAAATACTTTGGAATCTGTACTTTGTTACACCAAATGTAAATATTTATTTTCTTCATAACTCTTACGAGTTCATTATTTACATTTTCAAAGTCATATCCGTCTGCAATATCTAAGTCTGTTAAATCTTTAAGCGACTGATTTAATTTCTTTACTTTGTTTATACTGCCACCACCATTTGTTGCAGAAACTTCATATGGTGGGTCTGTAATAACAAGGTCTACAGATTTATCAGGCATTGTTCTTAGTATTTTAAGACAGTCGTCATTGTATAATGTCATTTTTTTAATAACCTCAAAAATATAATGATATAATTATATATTAACAAACAAAAAAGCCGTACTTTTCAGCACGGCTTTTATTTTTAGATGTCTTGTAAAACAAACTCTTTAGTAGGTTCAGGTCTTGTCCAACCTGTAATCAACTTCATAGTATGTTTGTACCTATCGTCTGTTTCTTTTTGTTTACCTTTATTAAAGTACCTATAATCCGTACTTAAATATCCCGTAACCCTGGCAAGTCTTTCAATATTACCAGTAGGATTACCATTTTCATCAAGGTCTATAGCACCACACTTTGGACAAGCTTCATCAATATCACCACTATAACCACAAACCTTACAAGAACAAAGTCTCAAATTCAAGGCAAAGTAAGGAATATCTTTATTCATTGCATGTTTTATAATCTGTTCAAGTGAAGTAAGATTATATTTTGCAGAGTCTTCTATCTCTACATAAGTAATACAACCTGCACTTGAATATCCTGTTAATTGACTTTCAATATCAATTTTTTCAAATGGGTCAATTTCTTCCCAAACAGGAACGTGAATACTATTTGTGAAATAATCTCTTTTTACAAGATTTCCATCTTTATCCTTGTATGCAGATACATTTTCAATAAGACCATACTTCTTTATAAATTTATTCATTGCAGTATAACACAAATTTTCTGCCAAAATCTTTAAACTTTCGTTAAAAGCCAGACTATATTTTCATCTTTTATTTCTTTTACCAAAATAAAAGAGCCTCTCATTTCCAACTTTTTAAGTTGTACTCTACTCATTTATTCACTTAGGTTTTTCTCCTAAGCTATACTTTCGATAGTCGTTAGAGACATCCTTTCGGACTTCCTACGGGGTTAGCTTGCTTATGTTTAGCCTTTCTTATCAGATTATTACTCTTCGCCCGTTTAGAGAGGGATTTTCATTTACTGTCACCAGTAAAGCACCCACAGAATTAATATTTAGGTGTATAATAAACTCCAAAGTTTAATTTGTAGTTATTCTTGTATTCATTACATCTATCTTTATAAATTTGTTCAATGTCTTTTGCAAGTTTCATACCTTTAGGTGTCATTTGATTACAACCTAAGAGTATCTGTATAGTTTCTGCCATACCTAACTGACCAATTGCAAGTGTGCCGTGTTTTAATGCAGAACGAATACCCTCTTCTGGTATGTAGCCTTTCATAGTATTGTTTTTCCACATAAATTTTGCACAGTCAACAGACTGAGCACAAATCCAATTATATCTGTCAATTAAGCTATCTTTACACTCACCAATAGCCTTTTCAAGTGCAGCCATAAACTCTTCAACTGCATACTCTGGGTGTCCTGCTCTTTCAGCCTTTTTCTTAGCCTCCATTGCAATTGTTGGAAGAATAATAGTTGCTGGTGCAATATTACCTCTTCCATCTTTCTGGTTTGCAGAATATAGATAGTTTATAGGCAACTTGTCTGTTTCAAGTATTTTATCAATTAAAGAATTAAAATAGTCCTCATCAAAATTGATATCATACCCATTATACGTTCTACACATGTTAACCCTATGTCACCATAGGCACTGACTATATGTTCTATGTTTCCATAGCCCTCTGTTTGGAGTTGGTGCTTATCTCCAACCCTACTTCGCTACACTCATCACGAATAGTCGATACACACTCTCGGATAATTCCGATTTGGCACGGTCTCAACTTTATAAATATAAAGTCCTAACCGTTAGCAGAACCACAGGTTCCACACCCTTTAAGCAAGGTTAAGAGGGTTTTAGATGGGCTATAGTTTACGCTTACCCATCGTAGAGAACTCTTCAGTAGGCTGAACATCCTCTATTACTACAATTTCTTTTATAGAATGGTCTTTATTAAGACCCAAATTTACTTTCTTTGCCTCAATTGGATATTTTTCTATCCAAGTCAAAAGTTTTTGATATTTTTCAAGGTTATTATTTTTTAAATCTTCAAGAACTTTTCTTTTCAATGTTCTGTCGTATTCAATACCTTTTAAATGTATTGACCACTGACAGTTTCCGTAATTCGGATAAAGTCGAGTTGATGTTGCTCGAACAAAGTCCTTAAATAACTTTTCATTAATAACCTTTCCGTCTTTATTCAATTTATATTGAAAGATTCCACAAGGGAAAATTGGGGTTAAACCAAATTTCCCTGTACCTTTAATATATGCAGAACAAAGAGCTTCATTCATTATTTGTCCCTCTGGCTCTTCACAAGTACCAAAATTAATTGATGAAAAAGGAAGTTGATTCAATTATGTTATCGTATAGTTTATTATCTATACTTCTTATTGTTTCCAATAAGTTCGGCGTACATTTTCACCCTCGTTATACGTTAGGTAGATTTTATTCTAGGTAGTACTATATACTACCGTGTCCAACACTCTTGGAGGAATTATATTTATTCATCCTCTACGCTCTACGGTGGTAATTATCCTTTCGCAATATAATTACTTACCTCGGTATTACCTTGAATCTTTAAAAACTCTTGATATTTTCTATCTAAGAAACAGTCTTTTTTATCAGCATAGATGTATTCACAAATATGTATGATATCTCTTTTACTTGCCCAACTTACTTGCCATAAATGGGGTTGAGTTTGTAAAACTGCAACATTGTATACATTTAATGTTTTAACTAAGAAATCACGAAACTGTGTAACACATATTTTACTTCCACAAAAACCCAATTGATGAGATTTTGAAGAAATCCATCCATCACCGTCAATTAACCCTCGAAACAGATGACTTAATAAGTTAGTGTCTATACTAGGTATATATTCTTTACCTGTTTTATTAGGTATAACACCATAAAGTGCCAAATCATTAACCATTTTATTAGACTTATTTGAAATAATAACTTCGGGCTTACTTTTTCTATAATAAAGTTTATTACTACTATTAAGTTTAGATTTAAATATGTTAAGTATATCTTTATCTTTTATGGATAATGATAACCGAACAGCATTACCACTGATATTCCCATCCGTTATCAAGAATCCTAAAAAATATGCTTTATCATATGTATCTATTTTACTAAAATAGTCAATATTTAAACTTTTATTTTTATAACGGTTGTTTCTCCTTATTCCATAGTTTTCAAGAATATTACTTATGGTATGAAATGTTACATTAAAATCATTTGCAATTTCTTGACAGCTATGACCTTCTCTGTATTTATTAATTATTACGTCTGCTGGCAGTTCATTTATACCACCTTTAGTACGACTTTGAACTGAGTTTCTTTTTAAAACATTAAATACTGTTGTTGCATTTAGACCTAATTCATTTCCTATGAACTTCATAGACTTTCCAAGTTTATAAAGTTCTATAATTTTAAGTTCTACTTTTTCTTCTAGTTTTTTCATTCTCCTGCTCCAAAATGTAAAGTAATTATATTATAATTAGTAGGAAAAGATTTTTAGGCTTCACCGATTTTGCTGGATTTTTAATTACAAGTTTCCTTGTAATGCGGCAATCTTCATTTACCGCTACGACTTTGTAAGCTGTTAAGATTATGAACTAATCCCTCAGCAGCCTGAAAAGCTTCCTTTTTCAACATATCTCTTGTGTACTTATATGCTTTTTTATAAGCCCTGTACTTTTTATCTTCAATAGATATGTCCTTAATTTCCATGATTTATTCTCCTATTTTTCTCCTTTTAAATCTTTTATAAATTCTTCTATCTCTTTATCAGATAGACCCTCTACATATTTAAGACCATCTTTAAAATGTTTAAAGAAGGACTTCCTTACATATGGAACCATAGTCCAATCCAAGTGAGTTGCAGCAACCCCACCAAATTGTTGAAGTGACTGAATTTGGAAGTAAACGGCTACCAACTGCATTGCAGTACTGATACAACCTGCAGGTCTAATACTTGTCTGCCTTACGTCAATATCATTTGCTAACATATCGTCTAATGGTAAACTCAAACAGTTGTGCATACCAAGGTAATATGAGTCCAAATCATGTTGATAAATAATATTTTTTTCATGATTTTTTACCCATTTTGGATTCATCATCATTAAGGCAAACTTTTTCATAACCTCATTGTTGGCTTCCCCTTTACGACCACCAAATGAAAGTTCATCAACATTTGCATTTTGGTTTTGAACATTTTCTGCTAAAAGTTTTTCTTTAACTTCTTGCATAAGCTCAGTTTGCATGAGTCTTTCGTCTTCTTGTTTTTTTCTGTGAAGGATGTACTCCCTAGCAACGTCATAATAGTCATGTTTCATTAAACCGTCTTCTACTATTGTCGCAATCTTTTTTGTTTCAACTATTTCGAGATTAAGTTGTTTAATTTTTTTTACTACATAATCTACTACCTTTGTAATTTTATCTTCGTCTATTCTCTTATTCACAGGAACATTTTTATTCCTATTTGCCTTACTAATAGAGCGAAAAATTGTGTGGGGGTCAAAGGCTTCAATATCCCCACTTCTCTTTTTTACTTCTTCCATTGCTTTTCTACTCCTTATAATGTAGAATTATTGAACTAGTTCCAGCTTAAAAGCTGGAATCTTCAGTTTTCATTTCTGCGACTTAACTTAATATGTTTTTAGTCATGTGTATATATCCGTCAAAAGAATATCCACAGTCACAGTAATAGTTTAATTAAATTTAGAGAATCTAAAGGTATCATTAGACTCAGGGTATTTATTACTGTCTACCATAGACAAAAACATATCCTTTGGTCTAATATATATTTCTCCCACTTTAACATCCCTCATTGTATAAAGAGTTTTGTATACTACAAGTTCTTCACCTGTTTCTGTATTTTTTCCAAAACCAATAATTTCATAAAGGTATGCAGTTGGGCATTTTTCAAGTTCTTCTTTTGAAAGAAGATTTCTCTTAAAATGATATACAATGTCCCCTGGTTTTATTCGTTCTTCCATATATACTCCTTTCAGTTAGGGCACTTTTCAATAAGTCAAATATATCTCATCTTTTTAAGATGAGATTAAATATACTATTCTTCCTCAGTGGAGAAACTACCTTTCTTAACATAATATGTTAACAAGTTTGGTGCAACAGATTTGATAGTTGCACGAACTGTAGGTTTATGTGTAATAATAAATGTTTGGTCAAAAATATCATTAGTTACTATCATTTTTAATACTGCGTCTGAGTTTTTCTCAGTTGCAGCTTGGTCTATTTCATCAAAGAACGAGAATCTTAATCCATATGCAAGACAAAGACTTATCTTAAATGCAATAGAAACTACAGATTTTTGGAAACCTGATGCCATCTTTATACTCTTTAAGTGGTCTTTATCGAATACTTCTACTTTATCTTTTTCCATTGTAAAATAAAGGTCTACACCTTTTTTACCCTGTGACAAGTAGATTGCCATTGTAGGGAATATTCTCTGAATGAATTTATTCATTTCAGATTCCAATTCTTTACATTTTTTAATGATAAGATAATTTGGAAGAAGTTTATCTAATATTTGAATTTCTTCTTCAACATTAGATTTTTGTACCCTATGTTTTTCAATAATTTCTTTTAATTCCTCAATTTTAGTTTCTGTTTCTGAAATAAAATCTTTTACTTTCTGATTATTCTGTAAAATCATATTATTTCTAAGTAATTTCTGATTGTACTCATTAAGAGTATTCTGTTTTGTAGTAATTTGAGAAGAAATATTTTTCTGTTTATCACCTAAGTCAGACATAGAGGAAATTTCTTTTTCAATATTTTCTAATTCCAACTTCTTTAAATTAATTTCTGTCTTTTTATTAGTGATAAGGTCATTCTTCTCTTTAATTGCAGAAGTATAGTCTACTTCTTGAGTTGAGGATAAAAGTTCAATTTGTTTATCAAAGTTTTCTATATCTCTTTGTTTAGCAGAAAGAGTCTGATTATGTTCAAGTTTTTTTAAAGAAATTAATTTATTATCTTCTAAAATCTTTTTCTTGGCATCCTGTTTCTGTCTTAATAAGGTAGAAGAATTTCTTAACTTTTCTGTTACAGAATTTAATGCGTCCTCATATTTCTGTCTTTCACCCTCATCAAATTCATGACCACAAGTAGGACAAATTCCGTTATTAACGAGTTCAATATTTTTAGTTGCAATCTTGTACTCTGCATTTAATTCAGAGTTTTCAGTAGTAAGCTTTTCTACTTCATCAGTAATTGCTTTTTCATCTACTTCGTCAGGGATGGTTAATTTATTAAGTTCTTCTAATTCAGAAGAAACCTGTTTTCTTTCTTCAGTAAGACGTTGAATCTGATTTTTCTTTTCTTCAACATTTTGAATACAATTGTTAATGTTAGTAATCTCTTGTTCTACTTTAAGAATATCCTGCTCAATTCTAGATATATCAGACACAATATTATTTTTAGTATTATTGAGTTGGTCTTTTCTTTTAATTTCGTCTGAGAGAGAGTTTAATTGGTCATTAAGATTTTGAATATCTGACTGTAGTAAGATAATATCATTTGATGTAAATGTTAAGACTTCAACTTCTTTAAGTTCCTTTTTCCTATCTTCGATAGACTTAGTATTGAATTCTACTTGACTGGTATTATATTCAATATTATCTTTTGCTTCCTTAAGCCTATCTTTAAGGATTTGAACTTTATCGGAGAAATCGAAATTTAATAATCTAGAAAGATATTCGGCACGTTTAGCAGGAGTTTTCTTTGTAATATCCCCTTCGTCCTGCATAGACATAATAATATCAGAATAATATAAAAGTCCGAGTTTTTCCAAAAGAGTAGAAACTTCACTATTTTTATACTCTTTAAAGTCTTCCTCGCCCTCTACACCATATTTTACAATTCTTTCTACAGTAGAAGATTTATCTTTGATAGTAAGGTCGAAGTAGATAGGTTTATTTTGAACTGTGGACCAAAGTTTAACGTTACAAACGTGTTCAAACTCTTTAATATAGTCTCCAAAGGTGTCAGATTTTTTATGGTCTGAATCTAAACAAAATGCTACTGCCTCCAAAACAGTAGACTTACCTTCACCATTTTCGCCTACTAAGAGTACAACATTTGAGTCAGTAAAGTCCAATTCTGCGTGTGAAACACACATAAAATTTGTCATTTCAAGTTTTTGTAATTCTAACATACCTATATATTAACAGATTATGTTTTAAAGGGGATTATGAACTTTTTTAACATCTTTAGTTACCATCATAGTAACGACATTTTCTCTCCCCTCATAATGTAATAATAGTCCTTTATTACCAATAACATATTTTACTACAAGTCTATCTGTTCTTTTTACGTTACAAGGGCAGACTAAAAAAGAATATTTCATTTTGAATTGTTTATATAATGTTAACGAGTCTACTGAGGCTTTATCTTTAACCATTACGGTTTCACCAACTTTGAAGTTTTCCATATAATAATTTAGCATTAAAAAACCCTACAGAAACATTCTGTAGGGTGTGCAAATATTAACTTTTTATTCCTGTAGAACCCATACCACCTGCACCCCTATCTGTTTCAGATAAGTTTTCGGCAAACGTAAAGTCTGCAGTAGTTACTGGTGCAACCACCATTTGGGCAATTCTATCACCATTGTTAATAGTGAAGTCTTTTTCTCCCAAGTTAATAAGAATAACTTTTAACTCTCCACGATAATCACTATCAATAGTACCAGGAGTATTAAGAATTGTTACTCCATTTTTTGCAGCAAGACCAGACCTAGGTCTAATTTGTACTTCATATCCTTCAGGAATTTCAAAGAAAAGACCTGTTGGGATTAATGCAAATGTTCTTGGGTGTAATGTTACATTTTGAGACGGCAAGTATGCACATAAGTCTGCACCAGCAGCCCCATCAGTTTTGTATTCAGGTACAATTGCACCCTCTTCTGATTTGTATTTGATATTTATTTTCATATAGATATATTAACTTAATTGAACGCTATCCCCGGCTAAAGACCGAGGATATTCCAAACTGCTTATGAGCTAAACGCCCAATGTCAGTTCGTTTTCCTGCTTCACAGAACTACGTGGTCCTCCACAGGCATTTGTACTTTCGGTAAGTTCCCAACCTACTATGCTCTGACTAGTCACATACTTTGAAAGTATGTTTAGAGCTGCATTTATGTCTCTGTCGTGACTTTCGCCACAGATAGGACATTTCCAATAGTTTACTCCAACTTTCACATTAGGGCTCACATACCCACAAGTGTGACAAGTTTTAGAAGTATTTTTAGGATTCACTTTTACAAGTTCGCCCTTATAAGCAACCATTTCTCGGAACATTCCAAATCCTTGGTCACCTATTACAACTCCGTGATTCATTTTAGACATTGTTTGAAGATTTATATCCTCAACTACAACAGTCTGAAACTCATTACAAAGTTTTCTACTTTCTTTATGAAGCCAGTCTTTTCGTTGCCAAGCAACATGTTCATGCAACAAAGCAACTTTTCTTTTGGCTTTTTCATAATTGCTTGATTGTACATCACTACCAGAAACATATCTTTTAGACATTATTTTCTGCCAATGTTTTAGTTGCCTTTGAGATTTCTGTAAGTAACGAGGACATTTGGTTTTCACGCCATCACTTCTTACTATGAAATCTTCATCACGACAATTCCAATCTATAGCAATTATTTTCTTGTTTTTGTTTTTAGGTTCATCTTTTTTCTCTACACAAATCTTCACAAACCACTTTCCTGTAGCTGTTCTTCTGAAGGTAATATTTTTCCATTTTCCTTCAGCAAATCTACATTTTGCTCGAATGTCAATATATCCAAGTTTTTTAGTAAGATACAGTCCATTCTTATCAATTTTAGGATTACAGTTTGAACAACTGTATCTAAAACTATCTTTAGGATTTTTCTTACTTTTGAATTTTGGTGGTTTAGAGAATTTTCCTTTTCTCACACCTTTACAACTTTTGAAGAAGTTTGTGTAAGCTGCTCGTACATCAGACCACATTTGAGCAAGTGGGATAGAACATCCAGCATCTTTTGCCCAATCTAACGCTTCTGGCTTATACTTCTCAAAGGTAGGCTTATAACCTTGTATGAGCATATTATGATTTTGATTCTTGTTGAAGACAATAGTATTCCAATACAATCTACACAAGCCAAGTGTTTGATTGAAAAGTTCTTCTTGTTGAGAATTTGGATATATTCTATATTCGTATGCCTTCAACATAATCTTATATTAATTAGTATAATTTTTATTATAATTTTCTTATAATTAGTTAGTATAATAATTTTTCAAAAGTTTGTCTATAT
>Ga0233366_1000237_pt1 | contig 22213 bp, 19 predicted proteins | sample ElkDunMinimDraft_23_FD_191536 | JGI IMG/M metagenome (GOLD analysis project Ga0233366, IMG submission 191536) | Fecal eukaryotic communites from dung pellets of Tule Elk in California, USA - Elk Dung C4 | ecosystem: Host-associated > Mammals > Digestive system > Large intestine > Fecal | place...
TGAGGTGATGCTGGCAGAAGGAGTGACCCCCCTACATTCGGCAGAAGAACTCTATTCGACCTGTCATATCGTGAGCTTGCATATACCAGCTACGCCCGAAACAAAAGGCAGCATCAATAAGGCCTTGCTCAGCCGTATGCCTAAAGGCGCTGTGCTGGTGAATACCGCCCGCAAAGAGGTTATCAATGAGGAGGAGTTGATCCAATTTATGCAGGAGCATAAAGACTTTGTGTATATGACTGATGTGATGCCAGCAGCTGATCAAAAGATGCGCGAACTCTTCGTAGAACGCTACTTTGCTACACCCAAGAAGATGGGCGCGCAGACCGCCGAAGCCAATATCAATGCTGGTATCGCTGCGGCAAAGCAAATCGTGGACTTCTTTGAGAATGGCGTGACCAAATTCCAAGTGAATAAATAAAATGAAGAAAATACTACTGGTATTGACATTATTTATTGCTACCGTTTCCTATGCATTAGATATTGAATGTGTGGGAAATGCGCAACAATTAACCCACAATGGCGATACGCTGTTCCTCTTTGAGAATAATCCAGAGGTGAAGTCCAAGATCGGTGCGATTGATTGGTATCGTTTGCCAGATACGGTGCATGCGGTGCAGAACAATACCGACTACCTATATCCTGAGCATGGGGCGGGATATATGCTCAAAAAAGGCAATCTCCGCGAGTATTTTTGGGTGTTTGACTACACACAATTGCGCGCTGATGTGCATGCCATAGAGGCTACGCCATCGTGTGATAATACAGTGCTTACATTGACAGGAGCAGTCCCCGCCATGCAATATGAGAACCGCTATGGGCAGAGTAAGACCTATCCGCGCCAATGTAGCGTGAGCTATATGAACGCGCAATGGAGCAAGGATAGCGAACAGTGGGTGGATTCGGCAGTGGTGGAGCAGGTAGCATTCAAAGACGTGATCACAGTAGGGGCAACGCCTGTAGCAACCGCCTTTGCGATTCGTGATGCGCTATTGGATTCGCTGGGGCTGGTGGAAGATACGTTGGTGTCACCAGTGATTGAACCTATCGCGTTGAAAGCCAATCCGTTGGCAGTGGTCACTACACGACCAAATGAGAAGTCTAATGAGGTGGACCGACCTGTAGATCCTGAGACATTGATCAATCGTTCTGCACCATTGGAGGTGTATTTTAGAAGCAATGCGCTCAACTCGGAGTACTACAAATGGGATTTGTACAAGGGTACCGATAAGATACTTTCACGCGCGGAAGCGGAACATCGCTATACCTTCATGGAACCAGGAGCGTATCGCGCGGTAGTGGCGATCAGCAATGACGATTGTCAATTGGATTCGGTGGAGTTTACTATCAATATCAGCGAATCGATGTTGGCTGTGCCAAATACCTTTACTCCTAACGGCGATGGCGTGAATGACGAGTTTCGTGTATCGTATCGTTCGTTGAAGGAGTTCCATTGCTGGGTGTATGACCGTTGGGGACATTTGGTGTACCAATGGACCGATCCAGCTAAAGGTTGGGATGGCAACATCGGAGGTAAACCTGCTGCGGAAGGCGCCTATTACTACGTGATTCGTGCGCTGGGTACAGATGCGGAATCCGATTATATCTCCAAACCTAAATATACGAAGAAGGTGAAGAAACAAGAGCAATTGATAGGTGTCTATCAGTTGTCTGGAGATATCAACTTGTTGCGCGGAGGAAAATGATTCCGTTTGGACGCTACGGTATATGTAGCGATTTAGAGATGAAACAAACACAATCCATATATCAATCTGCTTGGCGTGGCCATTCTATGGCTACGATTGATTCCCTTATGGCAGCGATGCCGAATACAGGCGTGATTGATTCGCTCAATTGGAAAGAGCAATATCCTGCTGCACCAGCCACTACATTCACTTTGGCGCATACCGATGAGATGCTGTATGTGCGCTTTGAGGTAAAGGGTGAAGTGCCATTGGCTACCAAAACCACTGATCTCGAACTCGTGAACGAAGATGCCTGCGTGGAGATGTTTATCGGCAATGCGGATAACACGCGCTATTGGAACTTCGAGTTCAATCCAGCAGGTGTGTGCAACGCCTCCAATCGCAAAGAGCGCAAAGTGGATGTGGTGCGCCTGAATACAGAGCAACTGGCTTCCATTCAGCGCTTTCCCGTACAATTATGCGCGGCACATTGGACATTGCTGGTGGCGATTCCATTGGCGTTGATCGAACTCAACCTCGCGCACGAGCACGTGCGTCGCGCTAATTTCTATAAGTGTGGCGACAAGACCCCGATGAAGCACTATGCTTCTTGGAATCCAATCAATGCCCCAGCCCCTGCTTTCCATTTACCTGAGTTCTTCGGAGAAGTGAGGTTTTGCTAAATTAGACCAATTAGACTAATTAGACCAATACGATAATTAATAATAACCAATATGAAAAAATCAATTTTAACTATGGCTGCAATGGCAGTAACCCTATTGGCAAGTGCCAACCCATTCTTCCAATACAAAGAATGGAAGACCCCACACGGAACCTATCCGTTTAATGACATCAAACCAGAGCACTACATGCCCGCTTTTGAAGAGGGTATCAAGCAGGGCTTGGCAGAGATTGACGCTATCGTCAATAATCCTGCAGCTCCTACCTTTAAGAATACCATTGAGGCATACGAGAAATCAGGCGAATTATTGAGCATGGTGGCGGGTTGCTTCTACAACCTTACTTCAGCAGAGACCAACGACGAACTCCAAGCTATTGCTATGGAACTATCACCAAAAATGTCGGAGTACTCAGCTACTATCCGCCTCAATGAAGGACTCTTCAAACGTATCAAAGCCGTTTATGACCAAAAAGATAAACTGAAACTCAATGCCGCGCAAATGAAGTTGCTTGAGGATATCTATGAGTCATTCGCAAACAACGGTGCAAACCTCAACGACGAGCAAAAGCAAGTATATAAAGAGCTCAGCGCAAAGCTTTCGCAACTCACTCTTGTCTATGGTCAAAATGTCCTCAAAGCTACCAACGCATGGACCATGCTCGTGACTAACGAAGCCGACCTTGCAGGTCTCAACGACGATACCAAAGCCATGTTGAAAGCCAATGCTGAGAAGAAAGGCATGGAAGGTTGGTTGCTAGATCTCAAGCCAACAACCTATCTGCCAATCATGGAAGACTGCCAAAATCGTGACTTGCGCCGTGAGATCTATACCGCATACAATAGTCGTGCGATCGGTGGCGAGTTTGATAACACCCAGGTAATCATCGACATCGTGAATACCCGCCTTGCATTGGCACAACTTTTCGAGAAGGCTTGCCATGCGGATAAATCCCTCATCAAGACTTGCGCCGAAAGCAAAGAGAATGTGATGAACTTCCTCGACCAACTCCGCGAAAGCTATATGCCAGTGGCTAAGCAAGAAGTGGCTGAACTCCAAGAGTTTGCAAAAGGCAAGGGCTTCTACGCTACCCTCCAACCATGGGACTGGAGCTTCTATAGCAAGCAACTCAAAGAGGAGAAATATGCTATCTCTGATGACCTACTTCGTCCATACTTCAAGAAGGAGAACGTGGTAGAAGGTGTGTTCGGCTTGGCTAAGCGCCTCTATGGTGTGACCTTCAAGGAGAATAAGAATATCCAAGTATATCACCCAGAAGTAACTGCATACGAAGTATTTGACGCAAAGGGCAAATTCTTGGCAGTATATTACGCAGACTTCCACCCACGCGAGGGTAAACGCGGTGGCGCATGGATGAACAACTTCCAAGAGCAATACATGGTGGGTAAGAAGAATATCCGTCCTCATGTAGTGAATGTGATGAACTTCACCCGCGCTACAGAAACAAAACCTGCGTTGTTCTCATACGATGAGGTAGAGACCTTCCTCCACGAGTTTGGTCATGGTTTGCATGGTATGCTCACCCAATGCCAATATGCAGCACAAAATGGTACCAACGTACCACGCGACTTCGTGGAGTTGCCAAGCCAATTCAACGAGAACTTCCTCAGCGAGAAAGAGTTCTTGGATACTTTTGCAAAGCACTATGAGACAGGCGAGGTGATCCCTCAAGAGTTGGTGGATAAGATTCAAAAAGCAGCTACCTATCACGCTGCATACGCATGCGTACGTCAGTTGAGTTTCGGCTATTTGGATATGGCATGGCATACATTGACCGAGCCATTCGCTGTGCCAGAGGCATTGACTGCCACCGAAACTGTGATTAAGTTTGGTGATCAAGCGATGGCTTCTGTGCAAGTATTGCCACTCGTGGCAGGCACACAAATGGAGTTTGCTTTCACACACATCTTCTCTGGTGGCTATGCAGCTGGTTACTACAGCTATAAGTGGTCTGAATTATTGGATGCAGATGCCTATTCAGTATTCAAAGCAGCTAAGGCAAAAACTGGCACCATCTTCGACAAGAAGGCCGCTGACCTTTTCCGCAAGAATATCTTGGAGCGTGGCGGTATGGCTAAACCAATGGAACTTTATCGTGCCTTCCGTGGTGGCGAACCATCTATTGATGCACTTCTCGAACGTGATGGTATCACAAAGAAATAGGTAATATTTTTGTAACATAAGACAATAGGCATATTCATTGTGTTTATTGTCTTTTTTATTATAAGATTAATACAAAATGTTTCTCATAAATGTGGTATTTTTATATTTTTTACTAAAAATTTTGTCATTTCCATTTTTTTTCGTACCTTTGTAGGCTAAAAAATAGTAAATAATTTTGAAAGTAAAGTATATGGCAACAAATCAACAAAACACTGGTGCATTGTATAATGCATTGACTTCTGGCAGTAAGATTATAGGTACAGTGATTACGGATAGTGATATCCGTATTGATGGTACCATCGAAGGCGATGTAAAATGCTCTGGTAAGATGGTTATCGGTGAGCAAGGCTTGGTGAAAGGCACCGTGGAGTGTCAAAGTGCCGAAATCATGGGAACATTGGATGGCAAGATCAATGTGAAATATACCCTTGCGCTTCGTGCTACTAGTCGTTTGAAAGGCGAAATTAATACCCAGACATTGATGGTAGAACCTAATGCTATCTTCAATGGTTCGTGTACGATGGGTAATGATAGCGAGAAAGTAAAAACGGAAAAATAATCTACAATCATGAAGATCAAACCATTTCGTGGTATTCGTCCTCCCAAGGCGTTGGCAAAGCAAGTGAGCAGTCGTCCATACGATGTGCTCAACTCTGATGAAGCACGTGCAGAGGCAATGGGCAATGAAATGTCGCTATACCACATTATCAAACCTGAAATCAATTTTCCAGAAGGTACAGACGAACATGATGAGTGCGTATATGCAGCAGCTCGTCAGCAGTTTGACTTGTTCCGTGAGAAAGGATGGTTGGTGCAAGATCAAGAGGAGCAGTACTATGTATATGCTCAGACTATGGATGGTCGCACCCAATACGGCTTGGTAGTAGCAGCGTGGGTGGAAGACTATATGGAAGGTCGCATCAAGAAGCATGAGCTCACCCGTCGCGACAAGGAGGAGGATCGTATGAAGCATGTGCGTGTGAACAATGCGAACGTAGAGCCAGTGTTCTTTGCATATCCTCATCACGAAGAGTTGGATGCCATCATTGCTCGCGTGTGCGAGGGAGCACCAGAATATGACTTTGTATCGGATTTGGATGGCTTTGGTCATACGCTTTGGGTAATTAGCGACAAAGAGGATATCGCTCGTATCACAGCACTTGTAGGTGAGATGCCAGCCATGTATATCGCCGATGGTCACCACCGCAGTGCGGCAGCAGCATTGGTTGGTAATGAGAAGAAACTGCAAAATCCAAATCATCAAGGCGATGAGGAATATAACTATTTCTTGGCGGTATGTTTCCCAGACAATCAATTGCATATCATGGATTATAACCGTGTGGTGAAGGATTTGAATGGAATGACTGAAGAGCAATTCTTGGAAGCCTTGAAAGCGGATTTTGAGGTGGAAGAAATGGGTACTGCGATCTATCGTCCAGAGGCATTGCATGTGTTTGCCCTCTACTTGGGTGGACATTGGTACAAACTCACCGCTAAGGATGGTCGTTATGATGACAATGATCCAATAGGTGTGTTGGATGTGACTATTTCATCGAATTTGATATTAGACAAACTGCTCGGAATAAAAGACTTGCGTTCGGATAAACGCATTGACTTTGTAGGTGGTATTCGTGGTTTGGGCGAGTTGAGCCGCCGTGTAGATTCGGGTGAGATGAAGATGGCATTGGCATTGTATCCTGTGACAATGAAGCAGTTGATTGATATTGCTGATACAGGTAACATCATGCCGCCAAAGACTACTTGGTTTGAGCCTAAATTGCGCTCAGGATTAGTGATACATGAATTGGTGTGATTTGAGAATGTTGAATTAAAAAATTAAAAAATAGTGATATGAATAAGTTTCAAACTGTATTAAATGTAGTATTAGTAGCCGCAGTGGCTGCATTGTTTGTAATCTGTTTTACTGCTAAGAAAGCTGAGGCTCCAGCAGTTGTAGTTGAGGGTAGTGCAGAGGTGATGCCAATAGCCTATTTGAATGTAGATAGTTTGCTGGTAAACTATGTATTTGCTCAAGATGCTAGCGAGCGTTTGATGAAGAAGCAAGAGGATGCACGCCTCAAACTCAATACCAAAGCACGTACTTTGCAAAACGAGATGGCTGATTTCCAACGCAAATTGGAGAACAATGCTTTCTTGAGTCGTGAGCGTGCAGAGAAGGAGCAACAACGCCTCTTGACCAAACAACAAGAGTTGCAAGAATTGGAAGCTAAATTAACCGAAGACATCATGCTTGAAAACCAAAAACTCAATATGCAATTGGCTGATACATTGACCAATTTCTTGAAGGAGTTCAATGCTGATGGTCGTTTCCATGTGATATTGAGCAATAGCGCCAAAGACAATGTGTTGATGGCTGCTGAGCAATACGACATCACTACCCAAGTGATTGATGGACTGAATGCTCGTTGCAAGAAATAAGATTCAAGGTGAAGGGTAAATTGATATATAGACCTTATGTGCGCTATATCGTAGCCGATGTAGTGGCATTGTTGGTAAGTGTATTTGTGGTATTGGCGTGGTTTCCGCTCAATACCGCTGTGCCTTTTCATAAATATAGCGTCTATACCTTGATTTTCTCGGCAGTGTGGCTTGTGACTAGTTATGGCTGCCATCGCTATATCCCCGTTAAGTATATGAAGATGGGGGCGGACATCTTCCGCTTATGTATAGCGGCGATATTTACCTTTGGTTGCATGTACGGCTATTCGTGGTGGCGTGCAGGCGACAATTTCTCGATATGGGTGTTGCTGACCATATGGTTGGCTATGCTTGCTGCGTCGGTGGTGTTCTTAATTTTCAAGCATGCGTACCGCTATGCGTTGGATGCGGATGAGACACCGATGGAAGCACCAAAGCGTGCTCCGCAAACGGTTCTGCGAGCAGCCGAACAATTGGCAGAGAGCGATAAGAAAGCCTTGCAAGAGAGTATCTTGGAGTTTACGCAGGAAAAAGTATTGCGCTATGTGGAGAAAAATGTAGATATCTATAGCACCAATACCTTTACCTTGCGTTCGGCAGATTTGTATAATATCAAGAAATTGCCTAATTATCGTTATGATGCGATTGTCAATTTCATGCCGCTCAATCAGATTCGCGGTGTCAATAAGCTCTTTACTACGGTCAATGATAAGTTGCCAGATAATGGTATTTGGATTTGCTGCTACGAACCTCAGTCGGTAACCAAACGCAATATCCTGAAGCGCTATCCGCCAGTGATCAACTGGATATACTACATTCTGTTCTTCTGTTACAAGCGTGTGTTGCCTAAGTTGTTTATGACTTCGCGTTTGTATTTCGATATCACTGAAGGCAAGGACCGTGTACTCAGTAAGGCGGAGGTGTTGGGTAGATTGTGCTACTGTGGTTTCGAGATTATAGACGAACGCAAGAAGGGCGATTTAAACTATGTAGTGGCTCGTCGTAAGTTCCGTCCGCAGATAGTGGAGCGTCGTCTGTATGGCATCTTTGTGAAACTCAATCGAGTAGGGAAGAATGGCAAGGTGTTCAAGGTGTATAAGTTCCGCACAATGCACCCTTATAGCGAGTTTTTACAAGCCTATATCTATGACCGTTATTCGTTGCAAGAAGGCGGTAAATTCAACCACGATATACGTGTGACTACCTTGGGAAGATGGATGCGCAAATGTTGGGTGGATGAGTTGCCAATGCTGCTCAATCTGATTAAGGGCAATATGAAATTGGTAGGAGTACGCCCTATTTCGCAGCACTATTTCTCGCTGTATAGCAAGGAGTTGCAAGAAACTCGTACACGCCATATGCCTGGCTTGTTGCCTCCATTCTATGCCGATATGCCTAAGACACTTGATGAGATTGAGGCATCCGAAATGCGTTATCTCACCATGTGCGAAGAGCGCGGCACATTCGTGACGGATGTAATCTATTTTTGGCGAATCTTCTATACCATAGTCTTCAAGCGTGCACGTAGTCATTAAGCCATGAAGAGGTTATTGCTCATATTATTTATCTTTGGACAGGCGTTGGTAAGCATAGCGCAAAATATTCCTGTTCCATTGACTCAAACCAAGCTGTATGATTTTCTTGATGAACTTCTAACCGATGGAGTGCTGGTGCATCAAACGGCCGTGCGTCCTTACTCGCGTCAACAAGTGGCAACTATGCTGCTTGAAGCGCAAGCTGCTGATTCTCTGCTAAATAATCGTCAACAAAAAGACTTGGCATTCTATCTCAACGAGTTTGCTTTGGAGCGCGATACGATGGTTAATAATTATGTGCAATACACCGATCATAGCACGTTCAATCTCTCGTTGGCTGACCCACAATTCAGCTACAAATCGCGCAACAACATGTTCAAAATGCGCCTACGACCTATTTTAGGTGCTAATATCTCCATCAATCGACATGGTGGTTTATTACAACGTTGGTGGGGAGCAGAATTGCAAATGGATATTGCTAAGCACTTGAGTATTTGGGGGAGTTTGCGCGATAACTCATGGAATGGCAATTGGCTGAAAACAGAGGATTACCCTGGTAAATACGATAAGATGTATGGTGCACAGATTCATTATGGTGCATCTCGTCAGCAACCAGCATTGTTGCCCATGCCGGGTGTGCAATACAAAGAGGCTACCTATGGTGGCGACTTCTCCGACTCCAAAGGTGGAATTAGTCTATACACATGGTGGGGTAGTATCGGTATCCAACGCGAGAATATCCAATGGGGAGACGCTTATCATGCCTCTAATATCCTCTCGCAGCGTACGCCTGCTGCGCCGATGATTACGTTGCAACTGACACCCTGCAAGTGGTTTCAATTCGACTATTTCCATGCTTGGTTGGTGTCGAATGTCGCAGATTCGACCTATTATTATGTAGAACAAACCACCGATGGCGTGCTCAAGAACTACCGCCCAATGAATAAGTTTATGGCGGCAAATATGTTCACATTCACGCCTGTTAAGTATGTGTCGTTGTCGTTTGGTAATTCGGTGGTGTATGCCGAGCGTACCATTCAGGCAGCTTATTTGATACCAATTGCGTTTTATAAGTCGCTTGACCACCTGTTGAGCAAAGGTATTCGCACACAAAACCAAAACTCCCAAGCTTTTGCTTCGCTGTCGGTGCGCCCTGTTGAGCATTTGCATGTATATGGCTCGTTCTTTGTGGATGAGGTGAAATTTTCTCGTTTCAAGCCCTCTAATCCCGAGAATAATCCAATCTCCTATCTCGTGGGCTTCAATTGGTCGGGTTGGCCAATCAAGGGGCTAAGTTTGAAGGGAGAGTTTGTGCGTTCTTATATCGCATGCTATACGCACTCCATCGAGGCATTGGCATGGACTTCCAACTCCTATAATATGGGTCATTATATGGGCGATAATGCGCAGTCTATCTATGCAGAGTTGGCATACCGACCAATCAGGGGAATGCTTGTGAAGATGAGTTATACCAATGATACGAAGTATAATTCCTATGCCTATTTGCGCAACAATATCTCAGAAACGATAGCTCAAAAACCATTCGACCATGCCATCTTCCGCAACGATGTTTTCCGTGTAGATGGTATCTACGAGGTGCATCCGAATATGTATTTGACATTGGCGCTTGAATATAACAATGCGCGGGCTTTTGACAACCTTAAAACCGATGCACTGCCTAGCGAAGATATTGGCACTGCGCAATATTATTTGGATAAATACATGCCACGATACTATCAAGGTAAAAACTTCACCGTTTCAGCCGCCTTTAGTTTTGGCTTCTAATCCACTAATTGTCAACTGTAAACTGTCGACTGTCAACTCCACTAATTGTCAACTGTCAACTCTCAACTGTCAACTTGAAGTGCTCTGTCGTCATACTGACTTGGAATAGCGAAGCGATGCTTCGTCAGTTCTTGCCATCGGTTTTACAGCATACCCAGCTGCTCGGTGTAGAGATCGTGGTGGTAGATAATGGTTCTACCGACCAAACTTTGGCTTACCTACACACGCAACCTGTGCGAGTGATTGCATTGGACCAGAACTACGGCTTTGCAGAGGGCTACAATCGCGCTATTGAGCAGGTAGATGCGGATTACACGGTGCTGCTCAATTCCGATGTAGAAGTTACGCCCCATTGGTTAGAACGTATGCTGGAGTATATGGACGCTCATCCTGAGGTGTTAGCGGCCCAGCCTAAAGTACTCTCATGGCATTCTAAACAGCAATTTGATCAGGGCAAAGTGACTGCTATTCGTTTTGAGCATGCAGGAGCTGCTGGTGGTATGATGGATATGCTGGGCTATCCGTATTGCCGTGGACGGTTAATGACGCACTTGGAGGAGGACCATGGGCAGTACGACGAGGTGAGACCTATCTTTTGGGCTACGGGCGCATGCCTACTTGTGCGCACGCGAGTATATAAGGAATTGGGCGGATTGGATGCTAATTTCTTCGCGCACCAAGAGGAGATTGACCTCTGCTGGCGAATGAATAATAATTTTCCGTTTTCCGTTTTCGCTTTTCCGTTTTCAACGGTGTACCACGTTGGTGGTGGCACATTGGGGTATGAGAACCCACGCAAAACCTTTCTTAATTTCCGCAACAATCTGCTGATGCTTCGCAAAAACTTGCCTTTCTCACGACTTTGCTGGGTGATGGTGGTGCGTTTCTTTATGGATTATTTGGCGGCATTGCAGATGCTGCTGACCAAGCAATGGCCCAATGCTAAAGCAGTCTTTCAGGCACGCTGTGCATATCATCAGATGAAGAGGCAATATGTGGTAATGAATTTCAATGAGGGAATGAATATTAATTTTATTGCCAAACGAAGTATCGTGTGGGATTTTTATGTTAGGAGAAAGAAAAAGTGAAGGATACTTGTATAAGTAAGAAAAAATAACTACCTTTGTAGCGTAAATTTGAAATTATTAAAATAATATAGATATGGAATTTAAGTATGCACCAATGTTTCAACTTGGTAAGGATGAAACAGAGTATTATTTGCTGACCAAAGACCATGTGTCGGTTAGCGAGTTTGAAGGTAAACCTATCCTCAAAATTGAGGCGGAAGGTCTTACAAAGATGGCTAACGCAGCCTTCTCTGATGTGAGTTTTATGCTTCGTCGTAGCCACAACGAGCAAGTGGCTAAGATTCTACGTGACCCAGAAGCAAGTGCCAATGACAAATATGTAGCATTGACCTTCCTTCGCAACGCAGAAGTATCTTGCAAAGGTCAATTGCCATTGTGTCAAGATACAGGTACTGCTATTATCCACGGCGAGAAAGGTCAACAAGTGTGGACGGGCTATTGCGATGAGGAAGCACTTTCTAAAGGCGTATATTTGACCTATACTGAGCGCAACCTTCGCTATTCGCAAAACGCACCACTCAATATGTATGACGAGGTGAATACCAAGTGCAATTTGCCAGCACAGATTGATTTGGAGGCTACCGAAGGTATGGAATATCACTTCCTTTGTGTGACCAAAGGTGGTGGTTCTGCTAACAAAACTTACCTCTATCAAGAGACTAAGGCGCGTATCCAAAATCCTGGCACACTGATTCCATTCCTCGTGGAGAAGATGAAGAGCCTTGGTACAGCAGCTTGCCCTCCATATCATATTGCTTTTGTGATTGGTGGTACGAGTGCAGAGAAGAACTTGCTGACCGTGAAGTTGGCTTCTACTCACTACTACGATACATTGCCAACTACAGGCGATGAGACTGGTCGTGCGTTCCGCGATATTGAGCTCGAAGAGCAATTGCTCAAGGAGGCATATAAGATTGGTTTGGGTGCACAGTTTGGCGGTAAGTATATGGCACACGATATTCGTGTGATTCGTTTGCCTCGCCACGGTGCAAGTTGCCCAATCGGCTTGGGCGTAAGTTGCTCGGCTGACCGCAATATCAAGTGCAAAATCAATAAGGATGGTATCTGGATTGAGAAGATGGACAATAATCCTGCAAGTCTTATTCCAGAGGAACTCCGTCAGGCAGGCGAAGGTGATGCTGTACGCATTGACCTCAACCAACCAATGGCGGATGTATGCAAGATATTGACCCAATATCCTATTGGCACACGTCTGAGTTTGAACGGCACGATTATTGTAGGTCGTGATATCGCTCACGCTAAGATCAAAGCACGCTTGGATGCAGGCGATGGTATGCCAGAATACTTGAAGAATCACCCAATCTATTACGCTGGACCAGCGAAGACTCCAGCAGGTATGCCTTGCGGATCAATGGGCCCAACTACCGCAGGTCGTATGGATCCATACGTGGATGAGTTCCAAGACAATGGTGGTAGCATGATCATGTTGGCTAAGGGTAACCGCTCTATCGATGTGACCAATGCTTGCCAAAAGCACGGTGGCTTCTACCTCGGCTCAATCGGTGGACCAGCTGCAATCTTGGCACAAGAGAATATCAAGTCAATTGAATGCGTAGAGTATCCAGAATTGGGAATGGAAGCCATCTGGAAAATCGAAGTGGAGAATTTTCCTGCATTTATTCTTGTGGACGACAAGGGCAACGATTTCTTCAAGCAACTGAAACCTTGTGAAGGTTGTACAATACTTAATTAAATGCCTCCCTCTGAATCTCCCATCAAAGAGGGGGATGATGTGGGTGTAACGTAAAAAAATAAGGATTTTGACTGAAGATAAGAAGAAAATATCACTCTGGCTGCGGTTGCGAGAGAAATATCGCATCAGCGTACTGAATGAGGATACATTAGCCGAACATTGGTATCTCCACCTAAGCGGGTGGGGAGCCATTGTGGTGGTGGCTATATTGTTTTTGCTTTCGTTGGCGTTGTTCTCTTTGGTCATACTCTATACGCCAGTAAGGAATTATCTGCCAGGCTATTCTGAGAATATCCGCCATGAATTGGTGGCAGAGTCTGCGCGATTGGATTCGCTGGGAACATCGTTGGAATTGCAACGACAATACCTCAATATCATCAAGCAAGTAGTAGCAGGTGAAGTACACTCTGATACGGTGCAAAGTCTTGATTCGATGCAGATCATCATGCGCGAACAATTGCTCGAAGCTAAGAGCGAAGCTACAGCTGAGTTTGTGGCGCAATATGAGGCGAAAGAGAAGGATTTTCTACAACTCTTTGATGTTGCCAACAATGCACCCGTATTATCTTTCTTCCGACCAGCACATGGTGTCATCGTACAGGCATATGCCCCTAAGGAGAATAAATACGGAGTGGCTATCCGAACACCAGAAAAAGAAAATGTGACGGCCGTATTGGCGGGTACAGTGGTGTACGTGAATTATGAAATAGGCAATACCTATACCCTCCTATTGCAGCACGATAATTATCTGTCGGTTTATCGCCATGTATTGAAACCGCTCAAGCAAGTAGGCAATGCCGTGACAGCAGGCGAGAGTATTGCCATCATGGGAGATGAGCCGTTGTGGTTCGAATTGTGGCAAGGCGGCAAAGCCATCAATCCAGAGGAAGTCATCGCGTTTTAATTGGTACACCTTTAGTATATCTTTCGTATAGCATATGAAACAAATTGCAATCCTTGGTAGTACGGGCAGTATTGGCACACAAACATTGGACGTAGTGCGTCAGCACCCTAATAAGTTTAGTGTCTATGCCTTGTCTGCACATCGTAGTTTGGATTTGCTGATTCAGCAGGCGTTGGAGTTTAATCCCGCTGTGGTTTGCATTGCCGATGAGCGTTTGTATCAACCTCTTCGTGAGGCCCTGAGCGATTTACCCATCAAGGTGATGGCTGGGGAGAAAGCAATCGCCGAGATGGTGACAATGCCTGCAATCGATGTGGTAGTGGCTGCTATGGTAGGCTATGCAGGTTTGCGACCAACGATAGAGGCTATCAAGGCGAAGAAAACCATCGCACTTGCTAATAAGGAAACGCTTGTGGTGGCAGGTGAGATCATTTGCCGTTTGGCTAAACGTCATCAAGTGAGTATTCTGCCAGTGGATAGCGAACATTCGGCTATATTCCAATCGCTGGTGGGTGAGGATATGCATAGCGTAGAAAAACTGTTGCTCACTGCCAGCGGAGGGCCTTTCCGTACGTTTACATATGAGCAGATGCAGCACGTGACAGCAGCGCAAGCACTTCAACACCCTAACTGGGAGATGGGCGCGAAGATTACCATCGACTCAGCGAGTATGATGAACAAGGGCTTTGAGGTCATTGAGGCGCGTTGGCTGTTTGATATACCTGTGGAGAAGATTCAGGTATTGGTACATCCTCAATCGGTGATTCACTCGGCTGTGCAGTTTGTGGACGGCAGCGTGAAAGCGCAACTTGGTACGCCCGATATGCGTATTCCGATTCAGTATGCGCTGACTTATCCTGAGCGTTGGCTGAGCGACGTACCACGATTGGACCTCTTTGCGGTGAAGCAACTCACTTTTGAGGAACCCGATATGCAGCGATTCCCTAACCTGAGATTGGCGTATGAGGCCATGGAGAAGGGTGGTAATATGCCATGTATATTGAATGCAGCCAACGAGGTGGTGAACTTGGCATTCCGCGAAGGTAAATGTGGTTTCTTGCAAATGTCGGAGGTGATTGAGCAGACCATGGGAACGACCAGCTTTATCACTGAACCAACGTACGACGACTACGTGCAAACAGACAAAGAGGCACGAAAAATAGCAAAAGAACTATTGAAACTTTGAAACTTTTTAATTAACTAAATAAATCCCTCCGACGGCACGGAGAGTCTCCCTCGAAAACATCCGAGAAGCTCGTGGCTTCGAGGATAGAGTGGAGGCATCGAGCGCCCAATGACGCAAGGCGTCAGTCTATGCGTGAGATTGCCGAACACGAATGCAGTGGTTACAATTGATACTTGCTCTTAGTATTCTCGTGATGATTCACGAGTTAGGGCATTTCCTCTTTGCACGACTTTTTAAGACACGTGTGGAGAAGTTCTATATGTTTTTCAATCCAAAGTTTTCCATCATCCGTGCCAAGAAATTCAACGGCAAATGGCATGTGCGTTTTTTTGCGCCTAATGTAGAGCCAGCGGCTGTGCCGGTATTGGATGCTATGGGCAATGAGAAGAAGGATGAGAAAGGTAATGTTATCTATCGTCCAATGACCGATGAGGAGTTGTCTGCTTTGCCAGAGGAAGATTGGCGTCGTTATCCCGATTCCATCGAATGGGGTATGGGATGGGTACCATTTGGCGGCTATTGTGCTATTTCTGGTATGGTAGATGAGACGAAAGCAGTTACAGACTTGCCTTCAGAGCCACAACTATGGGAGTTCCGCTCGAAGAATGTGTGGCAACGCCTATGTATCATCATTGGTGGTATATTGGTGAATTTTGTGGCAGCGTTGGCATTGTTTAGTATGGTGCTATTCTGCTGGGGTAAGGATGAACTGCCTCTGAGCCAAGTGAATACAGGATTGTATTATTCGGATATATTGGTTGGCGAGGGCTTTCAACAACAAGATAAGATCCTCACTATCAACGGTGAGGAGCCACAGAGTTTGGCTGATGTGGTAGAAACAATCATCCTCGAAGGAAAACGCGATGTCGTTGTGTTGCGTGGTACGGATACGGTGGCACTCACTATGTCAGAGGACTTGAGCAATCGCTTTTTAGCATTGCAGAATGAGTTGGATCGTGAGGAGCGCGAGAAGGCGCGTGCCGATAAGTCGTATGTGAAGCGTGGCATGGTGCCAGTTTCATATTTTATGCCTTTTGTGGTTGATTCGGTGATGCCAGGTGGTGCAGCATCGTTTGCGGATATGCACAAGGGCGATAGTATTGTGGGTGTGAATGATGCACAAGGGCTGTGCTATGTGCAAATAACCAACGAGTTGGCTAAGTATCCATGCGATAGTGTGACGCTTACGTTCTATCGTGGCGGTGAGGTCATGCAAGCGCGTTTGTTTATCGGCGACCATGCCAAGATAGGCGTTTACCCCAAGACGGCGAGTGCTTTCTATACGCCAGTGCATACGGATTATACTTTGTTTGAAGCTATCCCTGCTGGCATTAAGTTGGGTTGGGATAAATTGGTGATGTATGTGAAGCAATTCCGCCTGATCTTCTCGAAGGAAGGTGCACAGTCATTAGGTGGCTTTGGTGCGATTAGTAGTATGTTTGCTCCGGTATGGATATGGGCTGATTTTTGGTATATGACAGCGTTCTTGAGTTTGGTGTTGGCATTTATGAACTTCTTGCCCATTCCTGTGTTGGATGGTGGATATATCTTATTCCTGTTGTGGGAGATTATCACAGGCAAGAAGCCAAGCGATAAGTTTCTTGAGGTAGCCAATAATATTGGTCTTTGGATATTGCTTGCGCTGATGATTTTTGCGAATGGTAATGATATTTTTAAAGCGTTTTTTTGATCCCTGAACTTTTAAACTTATAAACAATGCAAAACGATTATTTTGTACACGAATCCTCTTATGTAGATGAGGGTTGTGTGATAGGCAAAGGCACTAAGATTTGGCATTTCTCGCATGTGATGTCGGGTTGTCAGATAGGTGAGGATTGCAATATAGGTCAGAATGTAGTGGTCTCGCCAAGCGTGGTGCTAGGTCGTAACTGCAAAGTGCAGAATAATGTGTCTATCTATACGGGTGTTCGCTGCGGCGATGATGTGTTCCTCGGTCCGAGCATGGTGTTTACCAACGTGATCAATCCTCGTTCGGCAGTGAGTCGTAAGGATGAGTATAAGGATACCTTGATTGGTCGTGGTGCTTCGGTGGGAGCCAATGCTACGATCGTCTGTGGCAACACGTTGGGCGAGTACTGCTTGATAGGTGCTGGTTCGGTAGTGACGAAGGATGTGCCTGCTTTTGCGTTGATGGTGGGTAATCCCGCGCGTAGAGTGGGTTGGGTGAGCCGCCATGGTGAGAAGTTGAAGTTTGATCAAGATGGCTTTGCGACATGTCCTGCCACAGGTGAGAAATATCAATTGGTCAATGATTTGTGTCAATTAATCGATTCTAAACACTAAACAGTAGCCCGCTTGCGGGCGTTCACTAAACATTAAAACAATGATTCAAAGAATTCAAACATTATACCTATTGTTGGTAGTTATTTTAGGCACGTTGTTGTGCATTTTTTCTCCGGTGGAGTTTTTGTTGCCCGGAGCCACGGATTATGTGTCATTGCATGCATTGGATAAATGGCCCTTGGCAGTGATGAGCATTGCTATTCCGCTGTTGGCGTTGGTGACGATAGGCTTATATAAGCGTCGTCTATTGCAAGCACGATTGAATATAATGAATGTGGTGTTGTGCTTGGGTTACTATGCATTGTTGGCATTGTATGTGGCGTATATCGTAAAGGGTTATGAGCCTTTGGACGCTGTCAACTGTCAACTATCAACTGTCAACTGTCAATTGTCAACTGTGAACTGTGAGTGGTATCTTACGATGTGGTCAGCCATTCCGTTGGTGAACGTGGTGTTGACGATGATGGCTACTCGCCGCATATTGAAAGACGAAGCCCTTGTCCGCGCCGCTGATCGGTTGCGATAAAAAATAGCCTTGTTAGTAAAAAAAAAGAGTTTCGACTCTTTTTTTTATGTTATAGTGTGATAGTGTTATAATTGTGGCGTAGGGCTAACCTTAATCTTTCCGCTTTCAAGTACGTAGGATATACGTAACATATACGTAAGATATACGTAGGATACACGTAGGATAACCGAGTTGTTAACCTGAGAACACCCAATCTTTCCCCTGCCTTCTACTTGTTTCTTTCCGCTTTCTTTCTCGTTACCACTTCGATACCACTCCGTTACCAGTCTATTACCATCCAATACTTTCCCTGTATCTTCCCGCTACTACTGCAAGCTTTCACCTTTCAGTTTTCACTTTTCACCTTAAAAATTTGCACACTTGCAAATTTTTCCGTACCTTTGCAGGGTAATTTCAGATTAATGGGGAAATATTAACTATTAACTGATTTTGCAGACATATTAAAAAAGGCGTTTATTAGCGCTCTGTTCTGATGTATTGAAATCTCGCAAATTTCTAATCATCTTCGGAACACAGCAACGATAGATGCCCTACGGGATATAGATTATCCTCCTTGTGCCTATTTGGTACACCTTTTGCGTATATGCGCGTGCGCATACGCGTACCTTAAAGGTAATAAATAGATTGCACGAGAGCATATTTATATTCGGCGTGGGCTTCGCGTTGTCGTTTCAAGATGATGGGCAATGCGAGAGCCTCAATACGTGGAACGGCAATAGTCGGACTCCACGCTTTTTATATTTTAACCATGAGATATTAGGAGTCAATATCTCAACATAAAAACACATATCATTATGATTAGAAAATCAGAAATTAGTCTCTTGAAAGCTAACTTGTTAAGTTTGCTTTTATTTGCTGTCGTAGCAGGTGTCTTAATACCATTGTTTAGTTGGATTCACCCTGAAAAATTTATGAGTGATATGGATAATACTCTTTTTTATAAGTGTATTGTTTATATGGTAGAGTTAATGCCTGATACAACTAGTACCATGGGTAATATAATCATAGGTGGCATAATGGGAGGATTATTTGGACTTTTGTATGCAACTGTTGTGATCGGATTTTTATTACTTGTTCCTCACGAATTAATTCACGGCTTAACCGCAATAGTAGTTGGCAAAGCAAAATGGAAGGATTTGAAGTTTGGAATGATGTGGAAAAAATGTGCAGCTTATTGCCATTGTAATAAACCTTTGACAGTTGCTCAATATCGCTATTTTTTACTTATGCCATTAGTCATATTAGGCATTATACCAAGTGTTTTATCTCTCATTTTAGGGAACAGTCTTTTGTTGTTATATGGCATGATAGGGATTACTGTAGCAATAGGAGATATTTGGGTAGCTTGGTTATTGCGCAAGGAAGATGGAGCTGTGAAAGTTTATGACCATCCATCAACAGCAGGATATTTTCTATTCGATACTGATGAAGAATTTGAAGAAATTAAAAAATCAATCTAACTCTAAAAATAACACAATTATGATTAGAAAATCAGAAATTAGTTTTTTGAAAGCGAATTTATTAGGCATTCTATTTTTGGTGGTAGTTGTAGGTGTTTTAGTTCCACTCTTCAATTGGATTTGGGGAGTTGGATCCTTGAATATCATTTATTCCTTAATATCTGTCTTTGAACCGATGGATTATATTCTCGAATATTTATCTATGCACGTTGGAATTATGCTTGCAGGAATGATTGGAGGTGTTATTACTATTCTTTATAGTATTTTACTCTTTAGTTTGGTTTTTGCTGTTCCACATGAACTGATTCATGGAATAACATGGATGATTACGGCAAAAGCAAAATGGAAAGATATTAAGTTTGGCGTATTGTGGAAAAAATTATGCACGCCCTATTGTCATTGTGAGGTTCCGATGAATGTAAATCAATACCGTATAGCATTACTAATGCCATTGATTGTATTAGGTGTTGTACCGAGTGTTTTATCGCTAATCATAGGTAATGGATTGCTGTTATGTTATGGTATAATAGGGATTATTGGAGCAATAGGAGATATTAGTATGGCTTGGTTGTTGCGAAAAGAAAGTGCTACAGCAAAGATTTATGACCACCCTTCTGCAGCAGCATTCTTCTTATTCGATACTGATGAAGAATTTGAAGAAATTAAACGATCAATCTAACTCTAAAAAATACAATTATGAAAACAAAACTATTAATTAGGACCACTTTGGCAGTAGCATGTGCGTTTGCTTTTTTAGGATGTGATGTGAATAAAAATGCGAACGGAATAAAGGCATTTTCTGTTGACAAAGAAAAACAAGTAATCTTTTCCAAAGGCAATTTGCAATATCATCCATTAAACAATGAATGGCGTTTTGCTCCGAACCAGACCGATTATATTGGTGATGCAAATAGCAATGTTGCACCTGATTATGATGGATGGGTGGATTTATTCTGTTGGGGAACAGGATCGAATCCTACCAATGTAAGCAATGATTACAACGATTATCAAATTTTCACTGATTGGGGAAGAAATGAAATAGAAGGTAATATGATGGGTACATGGCGCACTTTGACAAGTGATGAATGGACATATCTACTTGACCGTCGTAAAAATGCGAAAAATCTTAAAGGTATTGCTCAGGTAAATGGTGTGAATGGTTTAATCATTCTTCCTGATAATTGGAAAGCTCCCCAAGGAATTATATTTAAGCCAAGTTTTCATCATGAACAAAGTATTGAGGCTTATAGACAACATCAAACACTAACCGCAGAACAATGGGCAATTTTGGAACAATCAGGTGCGATATTTTTACCTGCTGCACTTAGTCGTATTGGAACTGTAGTAAATTCTATACCTACTTATGGGCATTATTGGACGTCAACAATAGATGATGGCTTTACTCGTTGTCATTTCTATCTCTACTCTAATGAAGCAGGTGTTGGTACCTGTAGCCCTTATGTCGGCATGAGCGTCCGCCTCGTTAAAGATTTATAAATAAAATAAAAATCTATTAGTATGAAAAGGTTTAATTATTTAGCCATTTTGCTATTGGCTTTTACACTTGTTAGTTGTGAGTGCAATGAACCTGATAAAGTATATGTTTTTTCTGTCGGTGGAAATAAAACAGTTGTTTTTTCTTTAGGTAATTTGCAATACCACCCCAAAAATGATCAATGGCGTTTTGCTCGGAAACAAACCGATTATATTGGCGATTTAAAAGAAGAACTCACGAGTGATTACAATGGTTGGATAGATTTATTTGGTTGGAGTACTGATAATCGCGTAAAATTTGGAGTAAGTGCATCTGTTGATCTTTACGATTATCAAGGGATGTTTATTGATTGGGGAGTAAACAATATAGAAAGAACTTCTCCTAAAATGTGGCGAACATTAACTGGTGATGAATGGTATTATCTTCTTAAAGAACGTGAAAATTGTGTAGATTTTTGTGGAATTGCTCAAGTTGATGGAGTAAATGGTTTAATTGTTCTGCCAGACAATTGGAGTTATCCGTCTAATGTTACTTTTAAAGGAGGTTTTGACGAAGATTGGGATGCTACTTATAATTATGCGAATTATCAGAAAATTACAAAAAAAGAGTGGGCTGTATTAGAACAATTTGGTGCCATATTTCTTCCTGCTGCAGGATTTAGATTGCGTTCAAAAGCATTGGATGTACAGAATTATGGACATTATTGGGCTTCAACTGATTATAATGCAGAATGTGCACATACGTTCTATTTCTTCTCAGGTGATGCTAATGTTAGTTTTGGAGAACTTTGTACAGGCTGTTCGGTCCGCCTAGTCCAAGATTTATAAATATATAACCATTAAAATTTATTAGTATGAAAAAGTTTAATTATTTAGCCATTGTGCTAATGGCATTAGTGTTTACAGGTTGTCCAGATAGTCAGAATAATCCAGATTTAAAAAGAACAAAGGCGTTTAGTGTTTCTAAACACAAGAAGATTCTTTTTTCAAAGGGGAATTTACAATATCATCCTCTAAATAATGAATGGCGTTTTGCGGAAAGTCAGTTAGATCGTATGGAGGAGGTAATAGAAGATAGTTTATATGTCACATATGATGGTTGGATAGATTTGTTTGCTTGGGGAACAGGAAATTGTCCTACTAAAATTGGTAGTGATACAGCGTTTGTTAACTTTGTAGATTGGGGAAGCAATCAGATTGACGATGACAAACCTAATACATGGCGTACC
>Ga0233366_1000238_pt1 | contig 22161 bp, 24 predicted proteins | sample ElkDunMinimDraft_23_FD_191536 | JGI IMG/M metagenome (GOLD analysis project Ga0233366, IMG submission 191536) | Fecal eukaryotic communites from dung pellets of Tule Elk in California, USA - Elk Dung C4 | ecosystem: Host-associated > Mammals > Digestive system > Large intestine > Fecal | place...
AACCCATTGCCCCGTATTGCCGAGTGTGGCAACTATGGCATGATTAATGCGGTGGGGTTGCAAAACCCAGGCGTAGAACATGTGATTGCTCACGAACTCCCTCGTCTCAAAAGCCACTACAATGGCTGCATCGTGGCGAACGTCAGCGGTTTCTCCGTACAAGACTATGTAGAGACTTGCGCCCTACTCGACAAAGAGCCTATTGACATCCTCGAGGTAAATATTTCCTGCCCTAACGTCCACAACGGTGGTATGGCATTTGGCACCAGCCCAGAGGCAGCAGCCGAAGTGACAGCAGCCGTTAAGGCAGTAACTACCAAACCTGTCTATATGAAGCTATCGCCCAACGTCACTGACATCGTGGCTATTGCCAAAGCATGCGAAGCAGCAGGAGCAGACGGACTTTGCCTCATCAACACCGTACTCGGCATGCGCATTGATATTCGCCGTCGCCGTCCCGTGATTGCCAACCGCTATGGTGGCTATTCGGGCGCAGGTATCTTCCCGCTCGCCCTACGTATGGTGAACCAAGTAGCACGCGCAACCAACTTACCTATTATCGGTTGCGGTGGCGTGAGCAGCGCAGAAGATGTGATAGAGATGATGATGGCAGGCGCAACAGCCGTAGAGATTGGTGCAGCCAACCTCACCAACCCCATGGTAGCAAAAGAAATCATTGACCGCCTACCAACCCTTATGGATGAACTGAAAATAGATAAATTAACCGATATAATTGGAATAGTGAACCATGAATAAAGATGTGATTATTGCATGCGATTTCGCTTCGGCAGAAGAGACCTATCGCTTCCTTGACAAGATGGGCGATGTAAAACCCTACGTAAAGATTGGTATGGAACTCTACTACGCAGAAGGTCCTGCTATCGTGCGCGAACTCAAACGCCGTGGACACAAGATTTTCCTTGACCTCAAACTCCACGACATACCTAACACGGTCAAGAAAGCCATGTCCGTACTCTCTCGTTTGGATGTGGACATGTGCAACCTCCACGCCGCAGGTACTATTGAAATGATGAAAGCAGCCCTGGAGGGCTTGACACGCGAAGACGGTACCCGTCCTATCCTCTTGGCAGTTACCCAACTCACCTCTACCAGCGAGGAACGTATGCACAACGACCTCCTCATCCCAGGCAACATCGGCGATGTAGTGGTACACTATGCCAAGAACGCCCAAGCCGCTGGTTTGGATGGCGTGGTTTGCTCGCCACTGGAGGCAGGCATGGTAAAAGAGGCATGCGGTACTGATTTCTATACGGTTACTCCGGGTATCCGCTTTGCCGATGGCGTAGTAGGCGACCAAGTACGTATCACTACTCCTGCCAAAGCACGCGAGATTGGCTCTGACTTCATCGTAGTCGGTCGTCCAATCACCGCAGCCGAAGACCCAGTAGCCGCCTACCAACGCTGCGTAGAGGAATTTTGCGGAGAATAAAAAGCATCTTCAAGATAATTCAAAATATCCAATCGCATCCTCTTTGGGGTGCGATTTGTGCTATAATGCACCACATCTTACACCATTTTGTATACCGATGCGATAGCTGCCTAAGCATTTTCCGTCGCGTGTAAGCGAATCCAAGTACGCCATTTGTCCGACAACGAATGTGCGGCACTCAAACATATCTCCCACCTGCAATGTGCTAGAGTTTTCCACCGCCTCCACGCGCCATTTTGCCTCTCCCAAGAACACCAATCGGCATCGCCTATTGGGCAGCCATGTCAGTTCTACCTCTTGCCCTATAGTTAATTGGTCGGCAATAATCTGTGGCAATTGTGCACCCAATTCTGATTCGCAATCGGTATTTGCCATGGCTTGCGCAAGAAAATCCTCCCAATCACGTGCGCCGATGTACTTACACAGAATATCCAATGTGGCGCGTTGTACACTGGCATAGCCATCCTTGCGCAGTCCCCATAGACGGCGAATAGTATCTTCATTGATTTGACCACGCAGAGCCTCACAGAGTGCATATACGCTCTGCTGACTCTTGATAGGATACCCCAATTGTTGCTCCACTGCCTCGCGCAAAAGAGGAAGCATAGGGTGTAGGGAAGTAACGCTTGTTTTCATAAATTTTGTCAAATAATTTGCAAAGGTACGATATTTTTTGTACTTTTGCAAACTCAAATCCAAAAAACGATGATTTCTTCCGAATTAATAGCCAATCCTTCATGGACTTCAGCCGTGCCCAAATCGCCAGAACAATACGAATTATTGTTCGAGTCACACCACAGCCAAGTCTTTCGTTTTCAGCAAGATGGTAGATGGTTTGTACTAAAAACAATCCATCCTGCCATAGGCGAGCAATCACGTTATCAGGCTCTGTTGCAACGAGAATATGAATTGTTGCAACAATTGGATTCTCCTTTCATTGTTCGCTTATGGTGGTTGACCGAAGTGGAGCCGTTTGGATTATCAATCATTATGGAGTATGTGGACGCGGTTACTCTCACCGAATGGTTAAAAACATGTCCTTCATCCGCAGAACGCCAACGGGTACTTTTAGAACTGATTGAGGCGTTAGACTGTATCCACGCCAAACAGATTACGCATGGCGATCTCAAGCCTGATAATATATTGATCACGCGCAATGGCAACCATGTCAAACTGATTGATTTTGGTCTGTCGGACAATGATGCTTATCTGGCAAAGAATATCGGTTGTACGCCTACTTTTGCTGCACCCGAACAGCTCACTGAAAATGGACAGAGTGATTGCAGAACGGACATCTATGCTTTGGGCAAGATTATACAGTTGCTTTTTCCACATCGTTTCCGCTGCGTAGTGCGCCGATGTACCCAGGTGAACGCAGCACATCGCTACGCAAATATCTTGCAACTTCGCCGTGCCATTCGTCGTGCAAAATCATATCCTATCGTTTTGATTATCTGCACTTTGCTAATGGCAATTTCGTTGATTTGTGTACCTACTGTGCAACAACGATTGGACATGGCTACTCAGGCACAACAGCAGGCGTATGAGGAAGCAATTCTTGCGCCTATTCATGAGAGTTATGATAGTGTATTCTGTGCGTATCGCGATAGCCTTATGAATATTCCATATCACTATCAAGAATTTACAACTACTTATTTGGGAGCATTTGCCAATGATATTAATACCTTATTTCGCCAATACTTGCTTCACTATACCGAAAATCGACAATTGATAGAAGAGGATTATCTATCTTATTATCCCCATCTCGCCTATCAACTCTCTCATATACATCCTGAATATCCTTCTATCTTTTCTTCTCCAGCCGACACCGCCGCACAAGAGGCATTGGATCTGCTGCTCCAGCGCCATCGTTAAAGTACTTTTCTAACAAGCCTAAAAAAGCCCTTTTGTATATCTGCAAAATGCACTACCTTTGCACCCGAAACGCCTGAGTAGCGCGATATGCGCGTGAGTATGTGTGCTCGTTGCAATAAAAAAGTGCATTTTTTTGCATTTTCCTTGCATATATGCAAAAAATGTTGTACTTTTGCAACCGATTATCAGCGGATAATTGCGAATGCTTGACTAAAATTAGCATTTGGACATACAGATCATATTACTGACACTAACACATTTTGTGGCGAACCTTGCAACTTTTTCACAACAGAATGATGAATGTGCCAGAGTCAGCGCGTATATCGTGCTACTTTTGCGTATCATCATTCAGGTTTTGCAAGGACCTGCCACAAAATACGTAAGAGTAGCATTTTTATTATTTCTATAAAATACAAACGCAACAAAGTATATAACAATTACAATTTAATTAGCGATGAAAAGAAAACTTATTTTTCTTGTGTTATGTTTAGGTTTTTGTACTGTCTTAAACGCACAAGCGATGAAAAAACCAACAATTATGATATTGCCTAGTGATAGGTGGTGTACTTATCGTCATTTTATGACCTCTTATCAAGATCAAGGACGTGTTATACAAATTCCTGATTACCAAGCCGCATTCCGTGAGGATTTGGAACTAAAGGATGTTGTGGCAGTGGTGCGTGCTTTACTTATAGAAAGAGGATATGACAATATCAAAGATTTTGAAACAGAATACAAGAATATTATGGCTCGTCAAGGAGAGGATAATAATACATTTAGTAGGAGCAGTAATGATGTTATAGCAGAAACACCCCTTGATATCATTAAACGTAGGACTAAAAGTGATTATGTGTTTTATGTGGACTGGGTACCTCATAGTGAAAATAATAAACAATCTTTGAGATTTACATTAGACGTTTTCGATTCTTTCACAAGCAAGTGTGTCGCAACATCATCGGTGCTACACAAGGCTTCAAGTAAAATATTGCCACGCCAACTAGAGAATGTTATTCGTTCTCATGTTAAAATATTGGACGAGCAATTGGATGACCATCATGAAAAGATTATCAAAGAAGGTCGTGAGATAATATTAACTATACGTTGTTGGAATGCATGGGAAAATGATTTAGAAACAGAATTTAATGGAGAGGAATTGTTAGATTGTATCCAAAAGTGGATATCAAACAATACAGTAGATGGTGCATTTAATCTTTCTGATGCGGATGAAATAATGGCACAATTTGAACAAGTTCGTATTCCTATTTTTGATGAAACTGGGAAAGCATTAGATGCACGTGGGTTTGCTACGATGCTACGAAAATACCTCAATAAAGCTCCTTACAACATAAATTGTAAAGTTATGCAACGTGGATTGGGTGAAGCTATGATTATATTAGGTGAAAAATAAAAAACAATAATATTATGAAAATAAAAATTATACTACTATGCGCAATGATTTTTCTATCTGTATGTGCATTCTCTCAGAATAGTTCAGAAGATATTTTTGGCAAAATAAGTATCTTTGTTTATCAGCCTCAAATAGATGGATTACCAGAAGATGCTCGTGCTTATTTAGAAACTAAGATGGGAGAAATTATTACGAGTTATGATATAAATAATAGTGGACTATCTCAACGATTTGTAATGACTGCAAAAATTCATGTAACACAACAAGATATATTACCAACACATCCTGCTCGTATATCACAAAAAATGGATGTCACTTTTATTATAGGTGATTTTATTAAAAATAAGGCTTATGCTTCAACTACGCTTTCACTAGCAGGAGTAGATGTTACAGCAGAAAAAACATATATTAGAGCATTCCAAACTATAAAGCATGATAATATTGCATTGCAAAATTTAGTGTTGGAAGCTAAAGAAAAAATTGTTCAGTATTACTCTCAAAATTGTGATGCAATTTTATTAGAAAGTGAAAGTTTGGCTCTTCGTAATTCGTATGAGGAAGCTATTGCGCTACTTATTTCTGTACCTAATGTGTGTGACGATTGTTATAATCAATGCCAAATGAAGGCTAACACTATATACGATAAGTACTTAACTTATCAGGGTGTTCAATTTCTTCAGAAAGCGAAAGCGGCTTGGTATGTAAAAGAAGATTATGATGGTGCAGAAGCGGCTTTAAATATTTTATTGGAGATAGATCCTAATGCTTCCTGTTTTGATGAGGCTAATGAGTTTATGAAGATGATTGATAATAAATTACGTACTGATGAAAAAATCGCAGATGCAAGACGCCAAGCGCAACTAAGAGCTCAATGGGAGTTTAAACTATTACAGGCGGAAAGAGAACATGAACGTGCCATTAAACGCATAGAAGGATGGACCCAGTTTGGAACTGCCGTAGGTGGAAAATTTGGACCACTCGTAAAAATCAAACGTAGTATATTTTAATTTAAAGAACGAATGAAACGTGGTTTACTATTAATAATACTTTTAACAGCCCATTTAATTAGTTCTGCTCAATTATTTAATGCAGAAAGGACTTCATTTGCCCTATATCTCTCTCGAATGTATAGGAATGCGCCATACGATGTAAAACTTGTGGAAGATCAAAATCAAGCCTATTTAATATCAGCAGTAGCTGTTGACCCTCATAAGTATGATAATATATTGAATATGGCACGTGTCGCAAATACAAAAGCTTTAGTTCAAGCCAAAAAATATTTTAACGGTTCCACCATTATTCCAGAAGAGATGATTACAACTATTTCGGAAAAAGATGGGGAAATATCAAAAACTCCTATTAGTAAGATACAAGAGTACATCCAAGGAGGTATTAGACAAATGGAAGAAATCGATAATTTTGCAATGTCCGATAGTGTGCATGTATATATATATGCAGCTCCCATTCCTAAGAAAATATAATTATGAAAAAGTTATTAATTATGTTGTTGTTATTCTTTGCCCAACAAAGTAATGCCAATGATACACTAGTTCGATTAGTAGCTATTGGCGATGGGAACACTTTAGAACAAGCAACAAACCAAGCTCTCCGCAATGCCTTATCGCAAGCATTCAGTGTGTTTATTTCTACCAAAACAACTATTCAAAATGACTATTTGATAGAAAATGATTTTGCTGATGTTACAAAAGGTATTGTAACAGAGTATAATGTGCTTTCGTCTATTGTTGATGCTACAGGGGGGCATATAGTTACTATTGATGCATTGGCTTCTATTTCGGGTATTACATCCTATGCTAAAAATAGTGGTAATGCTTGTGTGTTTGATGGGGATAATTTTGCTAAAGCATTTAAGGCTAATGAAATATTATACAATCTTAATCACAAAAACGCACTGAAAGTGTGGGAAAATATTGTTCAAATTTGTCGTGATAATAAATATGATTTTATAGTCCCTCACCTGGAAGTACACACAGATATAGCAAATAGCGATATAGATAAATACATATCTTCTTCCTCTCCATTTAATATATTATTAGACTCGGTTTCTGATATTGTACATGTTAAATATTCTCTTCAGCTATTTGGCGCATCTGATCTTATTGAGTTTAAGGATCTCTTATTGAAGGCAATATATGCCTTAGCTATAGAAAATACCGACAATGCATATGGCAAGTTATATGAAACTGTTATTGGTGAAGAAAAGTTCTATCATTATGCTCCATTTCCTAAAAAAGAAATAGAATCTTCTCTTCAGAAGCATATATCATCCAAAAGACAAATTAGAATTCAAGACAATCTTGGTAATGTATACAAAACATTGCAAATACCCGAATTAGAAATAGGTTTAAAAACGCTTTTTTCCATCAGAACTTTTGGGGAAGCACAAGGAGATTTAGCGATCCCATTTGATAGATTGAATCAAATAACATATTTTGATGCATTAGTTCAATGATAAATTATGAAATTTTAAATACAGAAATGAAAAAAATACTTATAATTTCACTTTTATTATCACTGATAGCCCTACAATGTAAAGCCATAGATAATATCGAATTGACAACAACGGGTGAGGGTAAATCTATACAACAAGCAACAAATGAAGCTCTTCGTAGTGCTATAGAAAAAGCTGTTGATATTCGTTTGTCCTCTTATACTGAATATGATCTGATAGACGATGATATTACTTTAGATGAAATAAAAACTGTTACTTCTGGAGTTATACAAGAGTATCAAATTATATCTTCTAATATGAATGAGAGAGGGAATTATGTTGTTACTGTCCATTCGTTAGTTTCCACTATACAACATATTTCCAATGGTAAAGAAAGAGGTACGATATGCAAATTCAATGGACAATCCTTCAAGGAAAAATTTTTATATGCCTTGAATCAAAAACAATACCAGTTGAAGGAAGAACGTCGTGAACTTATTGATTTAGTAATTAGAGAAGCTAAGAGAAAGGAAAATTATATTACACAAGAAAACGCAACTATTCAATCAACTCAAATGGTATGGGAGGATTTGCTCAGTCAATTCAAACAAGATGATTATGCAGAACTGACATTAGAAATCGGTGAACCTCAAAGGACTAACAATAATGACATTATTGCTATTCCATATTTGATAACCCCCCACACCACACAAGCATTCGGTGAGTATTGTAAATTAATTTATTATCAACTGGACGAACTTCAACTGCCAAATGGACCTCATATAGTTGTTGGTGGTTCTGGGATAAAACTATCGTATAAAGCTCCGTTCCCTGCAGATAGACTGAATAAATTACTTACCGAAACATTCTCTAGAGAGATATATATAGAAGATAATCTAGGGAATAGATATGGTTTTGAACATATAAACTTTAATCCAAATGACTACAAAGGTTTCCCTTGGTTCAGGTATGATACTTACTGTAGATGTTGGGGGTTTGAAGAAAAATATGAAACCTTTGTTATGAAAAAAAAAGTAGACGGAAAAATCAAACGATTTTACTACGATAATTACATTTCATTCGAACCAATTGAGGGGCAATTGCTAATACCATACAAAAATGTAGATAAAATTAACAGTTTCACTGCAGGTTTTTATAATAATCATCAAATCCATCATATTTATTATAATGCTGATAATGCAAGGAAAATAAAAGACACAATAAATACATATATGGGTGAGAAGATTTGTTACCACATAAAGATACCCATTGATTTTCAGTATGATATAGATAAGGTCACTGTGACCCACTCAACAATCGAAATGTTTCTAATGCAAGATGATAATATTCTTTCTGTAAATCCCGTAGAATACACATTCGTCGAATCACAATTATCCCATATCGACAAAGAAACTAAAGGATTTTATAATTTGGAATTAGTTTTCACGATACCCTCTCTGCGTATTCCTGCTGCAAAAAAGATCAGCATGCTGATTGATTTACAATACACTATATTACGAAGTCGCACTAATTTCGACACTTCTGGCGAGGTAATGTCATATTATGGTCATCAACAAGTAGAGTTATTACTTTATTCACCAATTGCATCCCAATTAAATGATAAATAAGAATCTTTCAATAAATGTAAAAATATGAATATGAAAACAGTCATCTGCCTTTTGGTAACTATCTTTACCTCTGCGATATTGTACTCACAAGATGTAATTGTAACAAAAGAGGGGGAAGAGATTGAAGTAAAGATTATTGCAGAGTCAAGCACTTTTGTGGAGTATGTTGAATTAAACGCTCAAGATGGTGCTAGAATATCTCTTCCTACAGATAAAATACTTACGATAATCTATGCGGATGGTCGAGTAAATATGTACCCAGGGGAAAAGAAACAAGAAAATGAATTGCACAATTATCGTGACTATATTTTACGCAAAGGTAATAAGTACTCTTATAAAGGTGTAAATATGACATCGAGTGGTTATGCTCAATTCTTGAAAGAGAATGACCCCGAATTACATAAGACATTTTGCAAAGCTCATAATATTTCTATGGCAGGTTGGGTGGTTTTTGGTCTTGGGGCTTTATGTTGTACCACACCAATTTGGGATAGAGAAGGAGACATTACTGATATAGTTGCAGGAACACTTACAATGGTCGCAGGAGGTGTTACATTGGTGGTCGGTTATAATCGGATGCATAATACTGTAGATGCCTATAATGCTAAACTAAATAATACATCATCTGTTAGTTGGAGTGTTATCGCATCACAAAATGGTATAGGATTAGCGTTAAATTTCTAAATGAGTTTCAAATCTATTAAATAGAAAACATTTTTATATGAAAATGAAGAAGTTAATACTAATGCTACTCTTTTTATGGATTGGAGTAATACCTGTAGTAGCTCAATCGGTAAAAAAAAATGATAAGTGGCAGTTGAATAAAGGACAAATCTCTTATGTTGGATTTGGTCTTGGTCTTGGCACGAATGTAGAAATGCAATTGGCATTACTTGATGTTAGATATAAATGGTTTGAGATTAGACCCTGTTTGTGGGGAATAAATGGTCCAATGATGTCTGTAAATCAATTTGATCGGAACCTTCCTCCTGCTGTTGTAAATCCTGATAGTTATGATGAGTATTCTGGCTATATAGTGCACATGCCGAGTTGCACATATCAGTACTTCTATACACCAATGGTTCGTTTTCATTATCCTATAAGAAAAAAGAAAAACCGGTCTATTGTGTTTGGAGCCGGACCTCAAATAAGTTGGACAAAGGTAGAATGGACAGAGGAAAATAAAAAACTAGGTGAATTGGCTGATGATGTGGTGTTTTCTCAAGCAGCTTCCGACTATATCACTATGGATGATCTTTGGTTTACATTGGAAGTTGCATATGTTGTAAGGACGCCAACTGTTGTAAAGAAGACAACCATAGATAGTATGGATTTTACTATCTATGCTAGATATCTTGATGGTTTTAGCATAGGTTTTGAATTTCGTTTTGGAAAAAAAATAAAAAACAATAAATTCCAACAAGGTATCCTAAAAGGGAAAAATAAAAAGGATATTACAAAATAGATATTACTACTTAACAAACACAATTTTCAGAAAGATTATCTTGGTCATAATTACGATAGATACGATATTGTCTTACTAATAGTTGTCCTATTGAGCAGAAAACTAAATATTTTACTTTTCAACTTTTTTTGAATTCTGAAAAAATTATACTATATTAGCGTTGTAATAGCAGTGTGAATAAAATATTCAATTATGGAAGAACAAAAAAACAAATTATTGGCGGAAATAGCGCCTATATTAACAAAGATCAAGGAACTAATGCAAGAAAAGAATTTCAAGCAGTTTTATATTCCAGATCAGTTTAATTACGATTCGACTGTTGATGAGCACTTCGAAGATGAAATATGGGATGGTGATCTTAACCTGTTTGCTGCTTATTGTCATCATGGATCTTGGGTGCGTTATACCATCGAGGGTATTTATTTGGAAAATGATGAACTGACTTTCGATATTCGCAATCATGAATGGTATGATGGTTGCAAAGAAGGTGAATTCTTACGCTTAGGCCGTATGGATGTGAATCAGTTGGTGGAATTAGCAGTGCAGTACGACAATTACGATTGGACCTTACCACCTGTATTGGAGTTCTATATCCAGTTGCTAAATAGGTACAATCATGAGGATGCATATATAGAGCATTAACCCTAGCCCACAAGGCATGGCGTTTTATCTATTTAGTAGCGATTAAATAAAATACAATATGGCAAAAGAATTAACATTTACACTATCAGGAACAGACTACTTGGCTACTCCTGTTAAGCTCGAACGTAAGAAGATCTACGGTTGGAGTTCGCTGATAGCTACCGACAAAAACGGTGAAGAGTGCTCATCGGCATATCTATCGCCCGATGACGCGATGGTTATCCCATCAGGCGGATTCAAACAAGGCACCGTGGATCAAGAAGGCAAATGGGTGGAGAAATCTTCGCTCGTAGCCTATGGACCTGACGAGCAACCATTGCCCACTTATCCATCCTCTTTCGATGCACCTATCGTGCTGGATAAGAAAGTGAGCGTGGAGCAGTTTCTGGACAACGAATGGGAGTCGGTCTATCAACTCGTTAACGAGGAACTCGCTGCTGCTATAGGACAAGATATCTACATGTTCGAGTTCAACTTCCGCGCTAGCACCAATCACAACGATGGTTATCTGATGAACACCCCAGGCGGATTATTCCTCTTTGCGGGCGATGCAGAGCAGTTTGAATGGGTGGCACTAGCCGACCAAACCACCATCGATGAGACCGAAGAAGTAGTAGAAGAAATCGACGAACTCGACTTCAGTATGTTCTGATGCGCGGGGCGCATAGTTTAAAGTTCAGAGTTTAAAGTTTAAAGGCAGTGGATAGCGGCAGAGCCGCATTATCATCGCCTTTACACCATACACTTTACACCATACACAACAAGAAACACAATGCGAAAAATCAATCTATCCAACGATGTCAAGCGTGATGCAGAAGTAGCGTTTGGCAGTCATACCAAGAAGATAACCACCGTGTATAAAACCGAGAGTGGTAGCGAAGGCATCAACGAACGACGCCTCAAACTAACCATGGCCACTACCGATGCGGCACTACTAGAGAAGTATGCTGACAATCTACTCGACACTCTCATCACTTCCGATCCAGAGATCGATATGGAGCTCTTTGGCCTCAAGATGGAAGGCGTGAAGAAAGTGTATGTGTCGCCTAACCAGAAAGTGGCATATGGTATCACCATCAAGGAGCATGTCTATCTGCCAGATGGTACCGAGAAAGAGGTGCGTCAGGAGGTTACACTACCTGCTAATATCGCCGTGGACGGCATGCCACTGAAGTGGACTGGCAAACTTATTCCTAAAGACAAAGTGATGCGTATGTTCATGTTCAAACGTAGCTACCAAGTACAGCACGTGAATGGTCTGACCTATGACTTCCTCTACGACATGGCCAAGAAACTCCACGATGCCAACGCTATGATGCTCCTCGGCGGGGGCGAGAAAGGCGCTGCACCAGTAGTGATGTCCAATGGCGGAACACCTTATCGTGCCTTCCTGGAAGGTCGCGTGGATGGTGATAAGTACCAACTGATTCTCCGATTGACCAATATGGAGCTGAAATCTATTTTGGGTTTATAAGTTAATCAGTTTATAAGTTAATGAGTTGTTGAATTGGTTTATTAGTTTGAGAGTTTAACTTACTAAACAACTTCTAAACTTCTAAACTCCTAAACTCCTAAACAAAAAAATATGCAACAAAAAGATATACAAACTGCTATTGACTACAAGAAAAATGTAGCAAGCAAATTTATGCTCGTAGAAGGAGCAAAAATCAAGTCACGTCTTGCCGGCGAAGAGTTTTGCGTCACACGCAAGATCGATGGTCACATGCAATGCCTATTCTACCAAGATGGTCAGGCTTTTATGCTCAATGCGAATGGCAAGCAAAAAGCCGAGCAACTAAAATGCATAGATATGTTTGCCGGCTTTATGGGCAAAGCAGGCGTTAAAAGTGCGGTGATAGCTGCCGAACTATATCTTCCACGCGAAGAAGGTCGCCCACGTTGCGGCGATGTACCACGTGCGCTGGCGGATGCCGAACTAAAAGACAAACTGGCGTTGGCACCATTTGATATTATCGAAATAGATGGTGCTCCTTTTGAAGCCGCAAGCTATAAGGAGTTGCACGCCAAACTCGTAGATCTCTTCCGATTGAAGGTTACTGCCGATGGCAAAACTACTTATAAGACTTCTGGATTGTGTAAGCCAGTAGAACTGCGCACAGTAGTATCCACAGAAGAGGTGGTGGCTATCTACCAAGAGTGGGTAGAGGAGCAAGGCGCTGAAGGATTAGTGGTACACTGCGATAGCGGCGTGATAGCCAAAGTGAAACCTCGTCATACAATCGACGCTGCTGTGGTAGGATATACCGGAAGTGGCGACGGCATACGCGACCTGATGGTAGCAGTAGCTTTGCCTGATAACAATATGCAAGTCTTTGCCATGGGATCCAACGGACTCACCGATGAGCAACGCTGTGCCTTTGCTGAGCAACTGGGAAAGATGCATGTGGAATCGCAATATATCCTATCTGACTCACGCGGCGTGGCATACCAAATGGTGCGCCCTGAAATAGTGATGGAAATAACTGTTCTGGAGTTGGTAGCACGCGGCAATGACGATAAGATCAAGACCAACGCCCTGCTGCAATACGATGAGGTACAAGGTTGGCTCATGCTGGGTATGGTGCCAGGAGTATCGGCATTGGGACTCACCTTTGAGCGTGTACGCGAAGATAAATCAGTCAACGCCACTGATGTGCGCGTGAGCCAGCTGACAGATATCTGTCCATTCGAGGAGAACGAGTCAGCAGCGGGACAACTGCCTGCAAGCACACTATTGTTACGCCGAGTATTTAAGAAGGTGTCAGGCGAGAAAGTGATGATTCATAAGTTCTTGCTTTGGAAGACTAACAAAGAGTCTAATCCACGTTTCCCTGCCTATATCTTCTACCATACCGACTATAGTAGTAGCCGCAAAGAGATGATCAAACGCGATATGGCGTATTCGTCCGACGAACAACAAGTCCGCGACATCTTCGAAGCAGAGATTGCCAGCAATATCAAAAAAGGCTGGGAAGAGATATTGTAGATCGGGCAAATCCCTGTAGAGGGCAGATAAGTAAATAATTCAAGTATAAAATAAACTTAACTTAATTGACATTAGATGGAAAAAATTGAAATCAAAGGTATTAATTACCGCCTCAATGAGGAGACATTGACCGCAGAGGTCATCGAACAAGAGAATGGTTACGAGGGCGATATCATTATCCCCGAGACTGTAGTGTTTCAAGAAGTGGCTTATCGCGTGACGAGTATTAGATGGTCGGCTTTCAGATTTTGCACTGCCCTTACCTCCATTATTATCCCCGATGGTGTGACGAGTATTGGAGAGAATGCTTTCGAGGATTGCTCCTCCCTGACCTCCATTGTTATCCCCAATGGTGTGACGAGTATTGGACAGCAGGCTTTCGAAGGTTGCAAATCCATTTCCTCCATTGTTATCCCCGATGGTGTGAAGAGTATTGGAGAGTTTGCTTTCCAATATTGCTCCTCCCTTACCTCCATTGTTATCCCTGCTAAGGTGAAGAGTATTGAAACGCAGGCTTTCTTGGGTTGCTCCTCCCTTACCTCCATTGTTATCTCTGATGGTGTGAAGAGTATTGGAGAGGGTGCTTTCAGGGATTGCTCCTCCCTTACCTCCATTGTTATCCCCGATAGTGTGAAGAGTATTGGACATTGTGCTTTCTTGGGTTGCAAATCCCTTACCTCCATTGTTATCCCCGATAGTGTGACGAGGATTATAACTGCTGCTTTCTATGAATGCAAATCCCTTACCTCCATCACATTCAATGGCACCAAAGCGCAGTGGCAAGGGATAAAATTAGGTAAGGATTGGAATACAAGATGTCCAGGAATCACAGTTCATTGTACCGATGGTGAGGTGGCAGAGCCCTGTAGATGGTAGATAGTAAAAAATAAATAACTTAAAAAATAACAATATGAAATTTACACAGCTAACAAAAGAGCAGATTGCATTACTCGACAATGATATAAAAATAGAAGTTTATATCAATGCAGAAGATTTTGAAGATGTAACAGAGTTTGATCCATATCAGGGTTTTGACTTCTACTTTAATAAAGGTATGATAGGTTATTGTGGTAACCTATACAGAATTAAATACGAAGATCTTAGAATACCTGTTTGTGAATATCCTGAAATTACAACTGATTTTGGTGATCCTATTCAATGTGAAATAGACAAATTTATACCTCAGTTAATCGTTGGTTTATTGTGGCACCTGTGGGAGAACGATGAACGATATGTGCTTTTAATAGAGGAATATGAAGCATTAATCAGTGGTTATATAATAAAAGATGCAGATGGTTTGATTCTTTCAGAAGGTAACCAATTTGAGAACTTCTCATTAGGTATGTTTATAGATTTAGTAATAGCAGATAACTAATTCTCATTATCAGTTATATTTACTGTTTCCAAATTTATTTTGTACCTTTGTGCGATTTTTAATTTTTTATACCATGAACTTATTAAACAATTAAAATTATGGATAGATATTTTAATAACGGAACAGGTGTTCCAATGTCGGAAGATGAATACTATGAGTACTTACAAGAACAAGAATATGAAGAATATGAATTGTCACAGGAAGAAAAAGATTATTTAGTCGGCAAAACATTCGATTTGTGCTATTATGCATCTAATGATTCTGATGAAGAAACAAATGTTTGTACATTTTGGTTAGATAAAGATGATAAAATATACTTTGGTTCAGGTCTCTTTTCAGAACCAATTGGTGAAGATTATGAAGATCGCATTTCAGACAAAGTAGAACATGAAAATAAAGAACCATTTGAATTATTTTGTTTGAATTTCATGTACAATGTACTATGTAAGTATGGTTATGAGTTAAGTGATTTTTCAGACGCTGCATACGACTTTTGTAATGCTTATCAATATATCGTTCGCGATGAAAACGATAATATATTGTTTGAAGGAGAAATTGATTGGGATTTAAGGGAAATAATCGATTAATAGACACCCAAACTATTCAACTAAGCATTTATACTCTGGACAAAGGGTGGAATGAATCATTACCAACAACAGTAGTCCATTGTACAGATGGCGATGTGGAGATATAGGATGCCTCTTTGAGGTTATAGGACGCTGCGCTGTAGATCGGGCAGAGCCCTGTAGATGGTAGATAGTATAAAATAAAATTAACTTAACTGATATTATGATAGAAAAAATTATCAAAGGTGTTAAATACCGCCTCGATGAGGAAAACTTGACCGCAGAGGTCATCCAAAAGAAAGGTTACGAGGGCGATATCATTATCCCCGAGACCGTAGTGTTTCAAAAAGTGGCTTATCGTGTAACGAGTATTGGAGAGGGTGCTTTCTACCAATGTGAGTACCTTACTTCCATTGTTATCCCAGATAGCGTGACGAATATTGGACAGGAGGCATTCTATAAGTGCCCCTCCCTTACTTCCATTGTTATTGGAAATGGTGTGCCGAGTATTGGAAAGCGGGCTTTCGATGGTTGCAAATCCCTTACCTCCATTGTTATCCCCGATAGTGTGACGAGTATTGGAGAGTATGCTTTCTCGTATTGCAAATCCCTTACCTCCATTGTTATTGGAAATGGTGTGACGAGTATTGGAGAGCAGGCTTTCCAATATTGCTCCTCCCTTACCTCTGTGGTAGTAGGGGAAGGTAATACGGTGTATGATAGTCGAGAGCAATGCAACGCGATTATCCACACAGCGACCAATACACTTATCCGCGGTGGACAGAACACCATTATCCCTGATGGTGTGACGAGTATTGGAGATGATGCTTTCTGTAGTTGCTCCTCCCTTACCTCCATTGTTATCCCCGATAGTGTGAAGAGTATTGGACCTTGTGCTTTCTTGGGTTGCACCTCCCTTACCTCCATTGTTATCCCCGATGGTGTGACGAGTATTGGAGAGTCGGCTTTCTTGGGTTGCTCCTCCCTTACCTCCATGGTAGTAGCAGAAGGAAATACGGTGTATGATAGTCGAGAGCAATGCAACGCGATTATCCACACAGCGACCAATACACTTATCCGCGGTTGCCAGAGCACCATTATCCCCGATAGTGTGACGAGTATTGAATGGGGGGCTTTCAGGGATTGCTCCTCCCTTACCTCCATTGTTATCCCCGAGACTGTGACGAGTATTGGAACTTGGGTTTTCTATGGTTGCAAATCCCTTACCTCCATTGTGATTGGAAATGGTGTGACAAGTATTGGAGAGTATGCTTTCTGGCAGTGTTCCTCCCTTACCTCCATTGTTATCCCCGATAGTGTAACGAGTATTGGAGTGAGTGCTTTCGCGCATTGCTCCTCCCTTACCTCCATTGTTATCCCCAATACTGTGACGAGTATTGGAGATGGTGCTTTCAACGGTTGCAAATCCCTGACCTCCATTGTTATCCCCGATGGTGTGACGAGTATTGAAAAGACTGCTTTCAAAGAGTGCTCCTCCCTTATCTCCATTGTTATCCCCGATACTGTGACGAGTATTGGATGGTGTGCTTTCTTGGGTTGCAAATCCCTTACCTCCATTGTGATTGGAAATGGTGTGACGAGTATTGGAGATTATGCTTTCGAGGATTGCATCTCCCTTACCTCCATCACATTCAATGGCACCAAAGCGCAGTGGAAAGGGATAAAATTAGGTAATGCTTGGAAGAAAAATGTCCCAGCTAAAGTTATCCATTGCACCGATGGGGAGGTGAAGATATAGGACGCCTCTTTGAGGCTATAGGACGCTGCGCTATAAATCGGGTAAAGTGCCTGTATATCACATTGCGTAGCAACATAACTAACTACTGGTAGGTAATTTGTCTACCAGTAGTTATAGAAGTTATTCAGAAAACATACAACTATGAGTGTAGTAGGTGACATATCCATCGTCATCGAAGGCGAGCCTGGCAGAACTATCCATGATGAGATCATGGCTCTGATGCCCCTATTGAACTCCGAGACAGGAGTAGAGTTGTTTCAAGTAGATGGTCGCAACTATAGCCTGTTGCTCACTCCTGACGATAGTGCAGAGTATCTGCTCTCGCTCGACGAGGACGATACGTATTGTGGTCTAACAGGCGTATTCAGTTTCCGCTACGAGCACGATATTTTGCGCATAGAAGGCGAATGGCATGGCGCCCCCACAATGCTGTTCTATTTGCAAGACAAGGGGTTGATGCCGTATGAGGGACTATATTACTTCATCCAAAGTGAACTGGAATTTCCTGATGCTACCAGCAACGATATAGATGGTAAGTATTTTCAGCTGCCTGGATTTATTGCGTCCTTGCGTCGTCAGGGCGATGGGTGGGATATCCATCGTGTGGATGCCGATATGCGTGCCTACCACGCAGCACAATATCCCGACACAGATACCCAAATAGCATTGTGGCAAGAGCGAGAACTATGGCTCAATTTTGTGCAAGATGAACAGATGCAAGATTTGGCGCAATATGCACTACTAGCCAAAGCCGGGCAAACCTATCTGCATTGGTTGGAAAGTAAAATAAAAGAGGAATAAGCGAATAAAAAAATCATTTTTTGAGTATTATTTTGAATTTTACAAAAACCATACTATATTAATATGTGTTTAAAAGATTAATAACAATTTGACAATTATCACACAACATGAAACCAACATTCATTATCAACAAATCATCGTACAAAGGAAGTACTTTGTACAATATCATGGAGAGCAACGGCGATGCCTTCGCACGACTACAACTATTGACCGATAGCATTCATTTCGAAGACTACAATGTATGGATTACCGATTTTGAGGTCGTTGAAGAGAAACGCCGTCAAGGCTATGCTACCGCGATGCTCCAACTCATCCAAACTCTGGCACCAGCCGACGAGACCATCGCCTTGGCAGTAGCACTCGATGCTCCACATTGGGTAGTAGCGTTCTACGAGAAACATGGCATTGTTATCAGCAATAAAGAGGCACTCATTCTCGAGGGCGAAGAGAAAGAAGAGGCAGAAAGACGCATTGCCGAATTAGATCAGAAAGTCGAAGAATTAAGTCAATTAATGGACAAGACTACCGACGAAACGGAGAAAGCTCGTCTCCTCGACGAACTAATGCAAACTTATCGCGAGACCAACCGTTGGTTGTGTGCCATCGGAGCCGATGAAAGCCAAATGTATGATATTTAACAACTGATAAGATGACCGTAGATTTTTCTCGCACTTTTGTGCTCGCAGGCGAACCAAGCCATGTGGCAAGTATAGCCATCGTTGATCCCGAACATTTCTATCCCGATGCTCCGCATAGCCGCTGTGCCTACCGCCGTGCAGCCAAAAGCCATCGTACCCCACAGATTGTGCGCGAAGGACTGCTACGCATGTGTCCGATGAACTACACCTTGCAACCTACACCTTACACCTTACTCATCAACCCATCTCCATACCGACTCTTGGAGTGGGCAAAGCGCTCGCATATTCAGTCACTGATCTATGCCTTGCCCGCTACGGATAACCAACTCACCTTGGAGTACTGGGTTCACGATAATAGCAGCAGCGGCGAATATAGATTGGAGCAGAGCATAGAAATACCATTAGCAGCAGATACAATAGCCGTTCAAATGGGAGATTATCAATGTCAAGTGCCTATCTCGCTGCTGCAAGAGGCACACCGAACCATCCAGACCAACCTCGCACCTTTGCGCAAAAAAACAGCTTGGGATGACACTACGCTGCTCCACCATGCGACCAACCTCACAGGCATCAAAGCCGCCATGCTCAGAAAAAAACTGTATGACCCTCACCATCCGTAAGAACCCTATCTATAACAACCTAACATTATGACTACCATTTCTTTAGACCACATCACGTATATCCTCCACGAGCAAGCCAAGTCCGCTACTGTGCTGACCTGCCAATCACAAGCAACGCATATCGTTATTCCAGAGCAAATAGCACACAATGGGGAGAATTATACGATGAAACGCATAGGCGAATACGCCTTCAAGAACTGCCCAATGCAAACCATATCGCTGCCTGATACGATATGCACGATTGAGGAGAATGCGTTTTGCTTTTGCAGACAGCTCCAACATGTTCGTATCCCCGCTTTGGTCAACATCATTCCTGCATATTGCTTCTATCATTGCACTCACCTGACTGCTGTGGAGTTAACGGAACAAACTAAATGGATTAGTCAGAACGCTTTTCAAGCCTGCTTTGGACTGCAATCTATCAACCTACAACATGTGCAGGTGATCCAAAAAATGGCTTTCTTCCACTGCAAAAGTCTGCAATCTGTGGTGCTGAGTAACGAACTTATATGTGTGGAAGATTTTGCATTTGCTTTTTGTAACCAACTGACCACCTGCACCATGCCAGTACGATACCTCGAACGCTATGGCAAATCCGTGTTCTTGTGCTGCGACAAACTGCAAACCATTTTTCTCCCGAAATCCTTTCAACGATATGTCGAGGAAGATCTATTCCCGTCACTTACCGAAGAACAAGCCTATATTCAATACATGTAGCAGAATATTGTAATCGATAAAACAAACTTTCGGCACAACTTTCGGCACTCAAAAACTTTTTTTCAAAAAAACACACTCACGCGGGAAGCATAGTAAACACTACACTTCCAGCGTATTGTATATACCATTTTACCCTCCGTTTTCTCAAATCTTCGGCACAAAAGTAGCATAATGCCGAAAATACGGCATTACTATAATATATAGAGGCACAAACAAATAGCTGCAGAACTAGCGGCAATAGCAAAAAATATTTTTATCAGTATTCATCGCACCTCGCAAGCCATAAAACACAAATCAGCTGCAACTTTATCCACCATTGCAGCTACTTTTTGCAGCATTATTATAGAGGCACATCAAAGAAGCCACAGAAAGCCCAAAGATGTCCCAAAGATCTCCTATGGTGGTCCCGAAACTTGCAGGGAATTTCACACCCGATTTTGCAAAATGTAGATTGTCCAAAAACTTTCTACTCATTTTCTTGCATATTCGCCAGAAAATTTGTACCTTTGTGCCCGATTGTATCTGTATATTGTCCATATACTATGCAATTTTGAAACAAGCGGCTCTGCCGCATTAAACTTTGAAACATTGAAACTTTGAATATAATGAAAAAAACAATCGCTGAAGATTTGCTTAAGATCAAAGCCGTCTTCCTTCGTCCAAACGAGCCATTCACATGGGCCAGTGGTATCAAGAGTCCTATCTATTGCGACAACCGTCTCACCTTGAGCGACACACAAGTGCGCAACGACGTGGAGAACGGACTCGCAGCATTGATAAAAGAGCACTATCCTCAAGCAGAGGTACTTATGGGTACTTCCACCGCAGGTATCGCTCACGCTGCTATCACAGCTACTATCCTCAACCTGCCAATGGGTTATGTACGCAGTGGTGCTAAGGACCACGGGCGTGGCAACCAGATTGAAGGCAAACTTCTCCCTGGTCAGAAAGTCGTTGTGGTAGAAGACCTTATCTCTACTGGCGGTAGTTGTATTGAGGTAGTGAACGTCCTCCGCGAAGCAGGTGCCGATGTTCTCGGCGTAGTGAGTATCTTCACCTATGGTATGAAGAAAGGTCTTGAGCGTTTGGCTGCTGCCGAAGTGAAGAACGTTAGTCTGTGCGACCTAGATACTCTTGTAGAAGTGGCTGCAGAGAAAGCATACATCGCTCCAGAAGACAAAGAACGCTTAATCCAATTCCGCAATAACCCTTCCGACGAAAGTTGGATGCTTTGAGTGCCGAAGGCACGAAAAGTGGTCGCCTTTGGCGACGTAAGTGGTCTTCGACGAAAATGGCTAAAGCGAGAGTGGTCTTCGACGTAAATTACGTGAAACCATCAACGTGAGCGCAGTGAAACCAATTTCGTGAGTGAAACGAACCACTTTCGTGAACGAAGTGAACCACTTTCGTGAAGCGCAGCGAAACCAATAACGTGAGTAAAACGAACAACATATGAGACACTTAATTGACCCTACTGATTTGACCACTGCCGAAGTGGATATCATCATCAATCGTGCGTTGGATATCATTGACCACAAGGAGATGTATGCCGAGGCATGCCATGGCAAAAAATTGGCTACACTTTTCTACGAGCCAAGTACTCGTACTCGCCTCAGTTTCACAGCAGCAATGATGGAACTTGGTGGCAATGTTCTTGGTTTCTCCGATGCCAAGAGTAGTAGTGTGAGCAAAGGCGAAACGGTGGCAGACACTGTGCGCGTGGTGAGCTCGTTTGCAGACATCATTGCCATGCGCCACTATAAAGAAGGTGCACCACGT
>Ga0233366_1000242_pt1 | contig 21845 bp, 14 predicted proteins | sample ElkDunMinimDraft_23_FD_191536 | JGI IMG/M metagenome (GOLD analysis project Ga0233366, IMG submission 191536) | Fecal eukaryotic communites from dung pellets of Tule Elk in California, USA - Elk Dung C4 | ecosystem: Host-associated > Mammals > Digestive system > Large intestine > Fecal | place...
ATCATGGAGCTGGGCACCAGCGCCAAGATGCTGTCGATCGTGCCGCTGATGGCCGGTGGTGGCCTGTTCGAGACCGGTGCCGGCGGGTCGGCGCCCAAGCACGTGCAGCAGTTCGTGGAAGAGGACTACCTGCGCTGGGATTCGCTGGGCGAGTTCCTGGCCCTGGCCGCCTCGCTGGAACACCTCGGCAACCGCTACGACAACGCCGGCGCCACGGTGCTGGCCAAGACCCTGGACCAGGCCAACGGCCAGTTCCTGGACAACGACAAGTCGCCGTCGCGCAAGCTGGGTGGCATCGACAACCGCGGCAGCCACTTCTACATCGCGCTGTACTGGGCCCAGGCCCTGGCCGCGCAGGACGACGATGCCGCGCTGAAGGCCCGCTTCGCACCGCTGGCCAAGGCGCTGGCTGACAACGAGCAGGCGATCGTCGAAGAGCTGGCGGCGGTGCAGGGCAAGGCCGTCGACATCGGCGGCTACTACCGCCCGGACGTGGCCAAGGCCTCGGCCGCGATGCGCCCGAGCAGCACCTTCAACAGCGCGCTGGCTGCGCTGTAAGGTCTCGATGCCGCACCTGCGGTGATCGACAGAAACCCGCGCTTCGGCGCGGGTTTTTTGTTGGGCGCCCCTGTGCCTGGCCCCAGCGTCGGCCACGCCAGACTGTGATGCTGGTCGAGACGCGCGGCCCGGGCATGAAGGCCGCGTCAATGCGAGTGGTACGGAACTTGCCTTGTCGCCACAGCGTCTGGCCACCCACGGGCTGTGCAGAAACGTCACTTCAATCTGTGCGATGCATCACTTAAGCCCCGGTATCGATGGCATAGCCTATCGACGATCTTTTCTGCAGTAAGTGTGATCTCTCACAACGCAGGGGAAGGCGATGGCCAGGGTGCTGGTGGTCGGATCGGATATCCAGGGGGAGCACGCCTTGTTGCAGCGCCTGCGCTCGGCCGCGGCATTGCCGGGCGACACCGTGCGCAGCTGCCGTGACCTGGATGACTGCGATCTGTTGGTGATCAAGGACACCCCGGCACTGCGCAACGCCGCGCTGCGGATGGTGCGCGAGCGGCCGAAGATCCAGTTCTGGATCGAAGACCAGGATGGCCACCTGCGTCATGGCCAGGGCGATGAGCACGCCGTGCTGGACGACCATGCCATCGAGCACGCACTGCGCCAGATGCCCGCCGCACCGGCAGCCGTTTCCATCGAAGAGCCCTGCGCGGCGCGCGGCGCCAAGGCGATCACCCGCGCGCTGCGCGAAAGCCTGCAGTCCCGGCACGGGCATGCGGTGCTGGCTTTGAAGGGGTTGCCGGTGCTGCTGCTGGATTTCGAGCAGGACCAGATGGTGGTGCCTGACGGCAGCGGCAATGCCGAGCTGGCGCAGCTGCTCTCCGATGATTTCGAACAGTTGGCCCTCCATGGCATCGCCGCCAAGCGCTACCAGCAACTGGCCGGTGAGCTGCCGCGGCAGTCGCTGCGCCCGCTGTTGTGGCACTGGGGCCAGCACCCGGCGCATTGGCACGACCTGGATGTACGCCTGCAACAGCACGCACGGGTGCGCCTGCTGCGCTGGCCGGATTTCCGCGTGCTGGGCCACCAGCACGACAGCTTCCGGCTGTGTTCGCTGCTGCTCAAACGCGCCTGCAGCGTGGACGAGTGTGCGTCGTTGCTGGACATTTCCGGCGACGCGGTACGCGCCTTCGTGCATCCGGCCTACCTGTGCGGTTACGCCGCGCTGGAGGCACCGGCCGGTGGCAGCCGGTTCATCGGCGGCAGCGATGCCGGCGGTCTGCTGGCCCGGATGTGGCGCAGCGTGCGCCAGCGCAGCGGGGGCTGACGTGCGCGAACACAAGATCGTGGTGATGGGCAGCATGGGGTGTGGAAAGTCGACGCTGGTGCGCGCCATCGCCGCCGGTGCGGTGATCAACACCGATGTGCACAACAGCGACCGCCAGGGCGCGGACAAGGCATCGACCACGGTGGCGATGGACTACGCCGACATCGACCTTCCCAATGGTGACCGCCTGCGTCTGTATGGCACGCCCGGGCAGCAACGGTTCGATTTCCTCTGGCCGATCCTGCTGCAGGGGGCCAGTGGCGTGGTGCTGCTGCTGGATGCCACCCGCGACACCGTGGCTGATGAGCTTGCCGCGTACCTGGCGGTGTTGCGGCAGCACGCTGCGCAGGTGCCGGCGGTGATCGGCGTGTCGCGGCTGGACCTGGCCCCGCAGTTCGACCTGGAGGCCTGCGCGGTACACACCGGCCAGCAGGGCCGTTGGCTGCCGGTGGTGCCGGTGGACGCACGCGATCGCGAACAGGGGCTGTGCCTGATGGACGTACTGATGAGCGAAATGGAAGCCGGTGCGCTGGTGGCTGCGCATGGCTGATGGACACGATGCACGCCGTCTCGACCCGGCGTTGCGCGCGCGCCTGGGTCACCATCTGCAGGGTTTTGCCGATGACATCAACGGGGTGCGCAGCGTGGTGCTGGCCAGCGTGGATGGCTTCGCGCTGGTGCCGGCGGCAGGCACGCACGGCAATGGCGAGCGCCTGGCCGCGATGACCAGCGCGATGCTGGCCCTGGCCGCTGCGGTGGGCCGTGAGTTGGCGCTGGGCGAACTGGAAGTGCTGATGCTGGAAGCCGGCGAGGGCAAGGTGCTGATGCTGGCCCTGCCTGCGACGCCGGCGCCGCTGCTGCTGATGACCGCCTGCGACGCGCGCTGCGTGATCGGCAAGGTGCTGTGGAGTGCGAAGGAATGTGGCCGCAACATCATGGCCGAACTCAGCGGATCACGAGCCGATCCGCAGGGGAACACGGGGCTCGACAACCAACGGGGTGCAACATGGCAGGACTCGACGATACCTTGAACGCGCTGATGACCATCGATGGCGCGCAGGCGGTGGCGCTGGTCGACTACGAAAGCGGCATGCTGCTGGGGGAGGCCGGTTCGGGGATGGACATGGAAGTGGCGGCGGCAGGCAACACCGAGGTGATCCGGGCCAAGATGAAGACGGCCGCGTCGCTCAATCTCAACGACACCATCGAAGACATCCTGATCTCGCTGGGCAAGGCGTACCACATCCTGCGCCCGGTCTCGCGCAAGAAGGGCCTGTTCCTGTACCTGGTCCTGGACCGCAACAAGTCCAACCTCGCCCTGGCACGCCGCAAGGTGCAGGACGTGGAAGCCGAACTGGCGCTGTAAGGTTCCCTCCGCCGTCGGCCGCGCCGTGGTGGCGGCCGGCGGCGTTTTTTTTGGTCTCCGTCGCTATGCGGGGCAATCAGAAACGTGGTTTTGACCCTTTCCAGGCGCGGCCGTTGGTGGGTCGGCCGCTGGGCCCCTATGCCCTTTCCGGCGACGCCCCCGGCGTCGGCCTGCGGCCGCCACCTCCTCCTTTATTTCGCCTCCAAGGGCATAGGGACCCAGCGCCCGACCCACCAACGGCCATCAAAAACCCGGCTCCCCGCCCGCACCGCAAGCCGAGCCCCGTAGCAGCCGGTAGGCCCCTGGGCAAAATAAAGGAGGAGGCCGCCCCGCGGCCGGGGGACATTTGCACCAGGGGCCTACCGGCTGCTACGGGGCCCTCACGCTCGCGACCCGCCCGATCGGAGACCGAAGCCAATCCAAAGAGCGCCTGCACACCCGGCCACCCGTGTAGTGTCGTGCACACTCTGCGACGGCCCTTGCAACAAGACGCTCCCCTCAGATGGGAGAAGAACCTCTTTTTTCCCGCTACCCCAGGCAGCGGCGGCTGTCGTATGGTGATCGCTGGTCCCTTCGGTGCGATGAATGGCAGCCGCCGATATTCCTGATCCCGGTATGCTGGCCACGACGCTGGCGCTGCTGATCCGCGATGGCTTCGAGCAGTACCACGCGCGCTTTGCGGCCGTCACGCAGCGGGCGCGGCTGCGCTTTGAAATGCGTGACTGGGCCGGTGCCCGGCAGGACGCCGTCGAACGCATCGGCCTGTATGACCACTGCATCGCCCAGACCGTGGACGCCCTGCGCCGCGGCGCAGGCGAGCAGGTGGGCACCCGCACACTGTGGCTGCACGTACGCCAGGCCTACGCCGCGCTGCTGGACGGCCTGATCGATGCCGAGCTGTACAAGACCTTCTACAACACCCTGGCGCGGCGGCTGTTCGCCACGCAGGGCGTGGATGCGGCCATCGAGTTCATGGCCATGGATGTCGAGCCGTCCGACGCGATCACCCATCCGGTCGCCCGCCACAGCTACACCCTGTCGGCCACGCGCCCGGCCGAAGCCCTGTTGCGGGTACTGGGCGACTACCGCTTCGACGTTCCGTATGCACACCAGCTGCGCTGCGCGGCGGCGATCGCGGTGCGGCTGCAGGACGACCTGGCGCATTGGGGCGATTACCCGGTACGCAGCATCGAGTTGCTGGATACCGTGTTTTACCGCGAACGCCGCGCGTATCTGGTGGGCCGCGTGTTCGGCGAGCATCGCTTTTCTCCGTGCGTGATCGCGCTGGTCAACGACCAGCATGGCCTGCGCGCCGAGGCCGTGCTGACCCGGCGCCGCGACGTGGCGCACCTGTTCGGCGTATCGCGCAGCTATTTCCAGGCCGACCTGGCCACGGTGGGCGATGCAGTGGTGTTCCTGCGCAGCCTGCTGCCCGGCAAGCCCATCGATGAAATCTACACCGTGCTGGGGCGTGCCAAGCAGGGCAAGACCGAGCGTTATCGCACCTTCTTCCGGCACTTCCAGGACCACCCCACCGAGCAGCTGGTGCATGCCGATGGCACCCCGGGCATGGTCATGGCGGTGTTCACGCTGCCCAGCTATCCGCTGGTGTTCAAGCTGATCCGCGACCGCTTCGCCTGGCCCAAGGCGATGTCCCGGCAGCAGGTGGAAGAGAAGTATGCGCTGGTCTTCAACCTCGACCGCGTGGGCCGCCTGCTGGATGCGCAGCCTTACCGCCACCTGCGGTTTCCGCGTGCGCGTTTCGCCCCGGCACTGCTGGACGAGCTGTTGACCCAATGCCGCAGCAGCGTCAGCGAGGACGGCGACGACGTGGTGGTGACGCTGTGCTACGTGCAGCGCCGGTTCCGCCCGCTCAACCTGTACCTGCGCGAGCAGGCCAGCGAGGCCCGGCGCAACGCGGCACTGGACTACGCGCAGGCGATCACCGACATGGCGCGCAACAACATCTTCCCCGGCGACATGCTGCCGAAGAACTTCGGCGTGTCCCGGCATGGGCGTGCGGTGTTCTACGACTACGACGAACTGTGCCTGGTCAGTGACTGCACCTTCCGCGCCTGGCCCACGCCCCGCAATGCAGAAGAAGCATTGGCCGACGAGCCGTGGTTCCAGATCGGCCCGCGCGATGTGTTTCCCGAGCGATTCTGGATGTTCATGGGCTTGCCGGGGGCCGAGCTGGCGGCCGTGCGCGAGCACTTCGCGCACCTGTTCGACCCTGCGTGGTGGCAGGGCCTGCAGGCGCGCTTTGCCGCCGGTGATTTTCCCGATACGCCGCCTTATGCGGAAAGCCATCGGTTGGCTTGATTGGAAACGCCACGACTGCTGCGTTAGGCTCGACGCATCCACAAGGAGCAGGTGCGATGCGTTCATCCCATATTCTTGCGTTGGCCCTCGCCGTTGGCGGCGTCGGCCTGTCGATGCTGCCAGAAGCCCAGGCACAGTCCCGGCGCGCGGTGCGTGAGCAGGCCGAAGCGGCCATGGTGCTGACGGGCCAGATCCATATCGGTACCGAAGGGCAGGTGGAGAGCTTCCAGCTCGACAAGCGCGACCAGGTCGACGAGGCCATTGCGCGCTTCCTCGAAGGCGCCGTGCAGACCTGGCGGTTCGAACCGGTGCGGGTGGACGGCCGTGCAGTCCCCGCACGCACGCCGGTCAGCATCCGCCTGGGGGGCAAGAGCATGCCCGACGGCAAGCAGCAGATTACTCTGTTGGCCGCCAGTTTCGAGGAGTACAAGGACGACGCTGTGGATAGCGTCACCAAGCTGCAGATGCGCGCGCCGGCCTATCCGGAGGACGTGTATCGCGCAGGTGGCCGTGGCGATGTGCTGCTTCTCGTGCAGGTGGGTCGCGATGGCAAGGTCATGGACGTGGCGACCGAGCAGGTCAACCTGCGCGTGGTGGGTACCGAGGCGCAGATGCGTAGCATCCGCGAGAAGCTGTCACGCGCGTCGATGGCCGCGGCACGCAAGTGGACATTCAAGACGCCTACTGCGGGTGAATTCAAGGATGCGCCGAGCTGGACGTTGCGGGTGCCCATCCACTTCGCGTTGCACGACGAGCGCGAGCGCTATGGCAAGTGGGATGCGTACATTCCTGGCCCACGCCAGCAGGCGCCGTGGCGTGCCGACAAGGCGCTGAGTGCCGATGCCAATGCCGACCTGCTTCCGCAGGGCGGCGTGTTCATGGCCGATGCTGCCCGCCAGGGGCCGAGGTTGCTCACCCCGCTGGGTGGCTGACCCGCACGTCAGCGGCGGCGGGGCACGCGCGCGCCCCGCGTGGGCGCGTCACGCGCCGCCGCGCCGCTCCGGTGCCGGGTGCACCACGGTGCGGTTGCGGCCCTGTTCCTTAGCCATGTAGAGCGCCTTGTCGGCCAGCCGCAGCGCCTGCTGCGGATCCTCGTGATAGCTGGGGTAGTGGGCCACGCCCAGCGACACCGTGACCGAGCCGACCTCCTCGAACACTTCGGCGGCCACCTGCACGCGCAGGCGTTCGGCGATGCGTGCGGACGCCTCGGTGTCGATGCCCGGCAGCAGGATCAGGAACTCTTCGCCGCCGTTGCGGCAGAGCAGGTCGGTGTCGCGCGAGTCGTCGCGCATCAGCTGCGCGATGCGCAGGATCACCGCATCGCCCACCGCATGCCCGAAACGGTCGTTGATGGTCTTGAAGCGGTCGATGTCCAGCGCGATGATCCCGAACGGCTGCCCGCGCGCCTGCCAGTCTTCCAGCCCCTGCTGCAGGCCGCGGCGATTCTGCAGCCCGGTCAGCGGGTCGGTCATGCTGGCGCGGTTGAGCTTGCCGATGCGGTCCTGCAGCAGGTTGAAGCTGTACAGCAGGGCCTGCTTGAGGTGCGCCACTTCGTAGTACCACGCGCGGATGCCGGTGACATGGCGGATGGCGATGCCGGTGTCGCGGTTCTGCACGTTGCGCGCCAGCTGCCACAGCGGCAGCGAGATCCGCCGCGCGAACCACCAGGTGATCAGCAGCGACAGCACGCCAAGCGGAATCGCATTCCAGATCACCGCCTTCATCAGCGTGGACAAGGCCGCCAGCGTGGCATCGGTGGGACGCTGGGCCACGACGCCCCAGCCGACGATCGGCACCGGCGCGTAGCCGGCCAGCATCTGCACGCCGTGGCTGTTGCGCACCTGCTGGGCGCCGGTGTGGCCCTTGCTGACCGCCAGCACCGCCGGGTTCTCCATCGCGAACTGGCCCACCCGGTTGGGTTCGATGTGGTACAGGATGCGGCCGTTGCGGTCGACCACGTACAGGTAGGAGCCGTCGCGGTAGTAATGCTTGCCCAGCAGCGTCTGCAGGATGCTGCGCTCGCGCAGGTAGATGGTGCCGCTGACGTAGCCCTGGTACTGGCCCTGCGCGCTGAAGACGGGGTGGGAGATGGCCACCAGCAGGCGCCCGGTAGCCGACTGGTAGGGGTCACTGATGAACGGCGCGCGCCGGTCCAGCGCGTCCTTGTTGCCGCGGCTGTTGAGGGTGACGCCCTGCAGGGCCAGGCTCTGCGGCGAGGTGGCCAGCACGGTGCCGGCCGGGTCGACGATCAACACCGAATTGAAGCTGTTGGTCTGCAGCTGCAGGCGTGCCGCTTCGGCCTCCAGCTCGCGGCGGTCGTGTGCGCGCTGGCCCAGCGCGGTGGCGCTGTAGGCCAGCTGCTGCTGCGCGGACTGGATGAAGTTCTGGGTGGTCTCGGCCAGCTTGCTGGCATACACCCGGTTGGCTTCCAGGGTGGTGCCGATCAACTGCTCGCGCTGCACCCGGTAACTGGCGTGCAGGGTATTGGCCAGCGCCACCACGGCACTGAGCAGGGCCAGGCCAAGGATCAGCTTGCCAAGGTTGAGGCGGGTGGAAAACGGGCGCATGCGGGGCTTCGGACTGGCAGGGTGCAGCGCCAGCCGGGATGCGGATGGAACGGCAGCGATGGAGCAATCAGGAGCGCAACATCCCACCCCCGGGCGTACTACGGATCACGCCGCGGATTATTGCGGATTACGGCGCGCCGTGGGTGAAGCGCGCACCCGCACGCGTTCAGCGGTCCAGACGTCGGCGCAGCACGCTGCGCACCTGTGCGGCCGTGTTCGCATCCAGCGCGCCCAGCACGCCGCGCGCGTGGGCGGGGACATGTGCTGCGGTATCCGGGTCGGCATGGAACACGTAATGGTCGAAGAGGGTACGCCACTGTTCGCGCTGCTGCGGTGGCAGCTCGCGCAGCGCCAGCATGGCCAGCATCAACGCGTTCATGGGCGCATCCATCCATGCCGGCACCGGACGCCACCAGTAGTTCACCAGAACGTTGAACGTTTCCAGCCCTTCCATGTGGTGCCACCACAGCGAGGGGATGAACACCGCATCGCCCGGGCCCAGCTCGGCCACCTGCGCATGCGCCAACGCCTGGGCAAAACGCGGAAAGCGCTGCAGGTCCGGCGCGGCGAAGTCGACCAGGCTGATGGCCTGGCCGGCGGGGGTGAAATCCAGCGGACCGATGTACAGGTTGTCGATCTGCTCCGGGGCAAACAGGGTCACCCGGCGTCGGCCGGCGGCCACGCAGGCCAGGTTGTCCGGTACATCCTGGTGGGCGGCAATGCGCGAGCGGTTGCCGATCCAGATGCTGGCCAGCGGGTCGTTCACTCCCAGCGCCAGCGGATTGCACGCGCCGAACCCGGGCAGGAAGCTGTCCAGCGTGGTCGAGGCCACGTAGATGCCGGGCGGGTCGGGGTCGGGCTGGTACTTGAGCAGGGTGTCGAGCACCACCTTCAGGGCGATCTGCTCACGGCGGAAGTTGAAGCCGCTCATGTCCGCGTTGTAAAACAGTCGGCCCTGCGCCTGGGGCGGCGCCGTGGTGGCGGTGACCGGCAACTGGCCGTGGTCGAACTGCTTGAGGTGTGCCACCGCTGCGGCCGCCGATGTGCGTGCCGCAGCCACCATCGGCCAGTGTGCCACCAGGCCGCGCAGCACCTTGGGCGTGGTCCAGCCGGGCAGCTGCGTGTGCAGCTGCGCCGGGTCCAGCCCATGCACTTCCTCGATCCGGCCTGTCATCGCGCCGTGGTTCCTGTGCTCAGAACTTGTAGCGTACCCCGAACATGTAACGCGGCCCGGTCTGGGTGGCGTAGCGCAGCATGTTGGTGTGGCGCGCGTAGGTGCGCATGGTTTCGTCGGTCAGGTTGATCGCCTCCAGGCTCAGCGTGAGCTGGTCGCTCACCGCGTAGCTGATGTTGAGGTCCAGCTGGCCATAGGCGTCGGTGTAGTTCGGGTTCGGGCCCTGCCCGCCGATGCCGTTGAGGAATTTGTCGCGCCAGTTGTAGGCCGCACGCACCTGCCAGTTGTACTTCTCGTAGAACAGCACCAGGTTGGCCGAGTCGCTCAAGCCGATCATCGGGTACTGGTCGCCCAGGCTCAGGTTGTCGAAGGTCAGGCCGGATTTCACCTTGGTGTAGTTGGCCGCCAGGCCGAAACCGGTCTGCCCGAACAGCTGCTGCACGCTCAGTTCCCAGCCGTCCAGGTGGTCCGAGCGCTGGTTGGCCGGCAAGGTGATGTCGAACCCGGCGATCGGGTCGCCCGGCTGGCCGACGATGGTGCCGGTGCGCTGGCCGGCCGAGTTGGTGCCGGTGGCGGTCACGCCCGGGTCGCCGTCGTGGTTGGCGAAGATGTAATCGCGGATGCAGGGCATGTCGGTCACCCCGCAGCCCGACGCCAGCGCCTCGTTCCAGTAAGTGCCGCCCACCGGGGTGTGCAGCCCGGCGCTGTTGTCGCGCACGATGGTGTTGCTGATGAAGTTCTTGATGTTCTTGCGGAAGAAGCCCAGCGAGGCGTAGCTGGACTCGCCGTAATACCATTCCAGCGACAGGTCGAAGTTGTCGGCCAGCAGCGGCTCCAGCCCCGGATTGCCGCGTGAGCCGGTGCCGCCCTGGGTGCGCACGATGTTGTCGAAGCGGCGGCCGCTGTCGATCTGGGTCCAGCCGGGGCGGCCGATGCTGCGGCTGTAGCTGCCGCGTAGCGCCAGCGCCTCGGTGATGTCCAGCTTGAGGTCCACGTTGGGCAGCACGTAGTCGTACTTGCCCTTGCCGCCGATGAAGGTGCCCTCGGCCGCATAGCCCAGGTTGAACTCGTTGGCCGAGCCCCAGTTGATGCTGGTCGGCACGCGCACCAGCGCGGTTGATTCCACCTCGGTCTGCTCATAGCGCACGCCGGCGGCCACATGCAGCGGCATCGACCAGTCGAAGGTGGTGCGGTACTGCAGGTAGGCGCTCTTGGAGGTCTCGGTGGTGCGGATGTCTTCGGTGTACTCGGTGGGCGCCAGGTAGCAGGTGGGGCAGGGCGGCTCGCCATTGGCGGCCACCTGGCCGGCACGCTCGCGCAGGCGGTCGAAGTCGAAGACCAGGAACTGGCCGGTCAGGCGTGGGTCGCTGTGCCCGGAGAACGCATCGAAGTACTTGCCCATGTCATCGGCGTACCAGATGCTGTCGTCATAGTCGGCCGGGTTGCCCAGCCCACCCCAGCTGTCGCGCTGCATGATCGCCGAGGCCGAGCGGTTCTCCACCTTGGTATGGCCGACGCCGAAATCCAGTGCGGAATAGTCGGCGAACTTGAAGGTACCGCTTCCCTGGTACTGCTGAACCTTGGACTTGTTGTAGCTGTTCTGGAACACCGAACCGGTGACCAGCGCCTGGTTGGCCTGCACGCCGCCCGGTGGCAGCGCGATGTTGATGATCGGCAGGTCGCCGTTGTAGTCCACGGTGGTCTTGCCGCGCACGAAGGCGGCCACACCGAGCACGCCGGCCGAGCCATACGGGCTGTCCGGCTGCGATTCGGCGGTGGCATTGTGGACGTCGAAGGACAGGTTCAACGCGTCGTTGACTTCCCATGCCACGTTGAAGCCGAGCGCGTCCATGCTGTTCTTGGTGGCCAGCTTCATGCCGCCCATCGACACGTCCGAGTTGACCATGTCTTCGCTGTAGATGATCGGCGCCGCGATCGGGCCATTGGTCCAGGTGCTGTCGCCAGGGCCGTAGTTGAACCACACCGACAACTCGCTGCGCTGCTGCTGCACCTTGTTCTCCACGTAGGTGTAATCCAGCGTGGTGGTGACATTGTCGGCCGGCTTCCACTGCAGGGTGGCCTGGGCGTTGGTGCGTTGGCGCTGCACGCCGTTGACGTTGTAGGCGGTGTTCTGCGGGCGGCCGTAGATGTCGGTGGCGTCGGGGCGGTTCTGGATGCGGTCCGAATAGCCCTGGCCGGGTTGGGGCAGGGCGCGCCAGTCGCTGCTTTCGTTGCCCTGGAAGGTGGCCCAGCCCTCGGCCACGGTGGCCTGGTTGAAGCCCGAATCGCGCTCCTGGTGGCTGGCGCTTAGGGTCACGCCGAAGCGGTCGTCGGCGTAGCGCTGGCTGAAGATGCCCGACAGCTCGCCGGTGATGCTGGCACCCTGCAGGGTGCGCGGCAGGTTGTCGTTGGAGCTGTCGTTGACTGCCTTCAGGCCCAGGCTGATCACCGGTTCGGATTCCAGCGGGCGCAGCGTCTTGATGTTGATGGTGGCGCCGATGCCGCCGGTGGGGTTGTCGGCGCGGGTGGTCTTGTACACCTCCACTGCCGAGATCGATTCGGAGGCGATGTTGGCGAAATCGAACGAGCGCGAGCCGGACAGCCCGCCGCCGCCGTTGCCCAGGTTCGACGCCGGCATCTGGCGGCCGTTGAGCAGCACCAGGTTGAAGTCGGGGCCGATGCCGCGCACGGTCACCTTGGAGCCTTCGCCGCTGGACGTACGGTCGATCGACACGCCGCTGATGCGCTGCAGCGATTCGGCCAGGTTGGTATCGGGGAACTTGCCGATGTCCTCGGCGACGATGCCATCGACCACGCCCTGGCTGTCGCGCTTGAGGTTCATCGACGAGGTAAGGCTGCCGCGGATGCCGGTGACCTGCACCGCGTCCAGGGTGGTCGGATCGGGCGCTTCGCCCGTGGCCGGGCGGGCCGGATCCTGCGCCCAGGCGGGGCTGGCCAGCACGGCCAGCAGCGCGGAAGTGAGCATCGCCTTGCGGGGTACGACCTTGTACGTCTTCATGAAAGCTCCCTCCCCAGGGAAATCGATAATGGCGTCCTACGGCGTGACGGCGTGGTTCAACTGCACACGGGCCGGATTTGGAGCCATCGTTGACAGCGTTGTCAACAAACGACCCCGCCAGTACGCCTGGTGTCGGCATGGCCGGCACGTCCAGCGCTGTCATCCAGGCCGCATCGACGAGCGGTAAAGCACCGTGGCGCAGGGGCTGCCGTGTGTTTCTTGCGGTATCCCGTGCTGCCGCTGCAGCATGCAGGCGACGTTGTGCAGTGCAGAACGAAACTGCGCGGATGCCCGCAACAGGCCGCCGCACTGCCCCTGTCCTGTCTGCTGACAGCGCTGGACAATCGATGACGAAGCGGGTTCCATGTGTGGCCGCCGAATGGCTGGCCTACCCTTCAACAAGGACATGCAATGGACAACCCTGCTGCAGTGCGCGGGCAACACGTGCAAAGCAACCGCGTGGCCCTGACGGTGGTCACCGCGATCTTCTTCATGTGGGGCTTCCTGACCTGCCTCAACGACATCCTCATTCCACACCTCAAGGCGGCCTTCGCGCTCACCTGGGTGCAGGCGATGCTGGTGCAGTTCACCTTCTTCGGCGCGTACTTCCTGATGTCGCTGCCGGCGGGCCGGCTGGTGGCGGCGGTAGGCTACAAGCGCGGCATCGTGGCCGGGCTGGCCATCGCCGGCGTGGGCGCGCTGCTGTTCTGGCCGGCCGCGCACGCGCATGTGTACGGGTTGTTCCTGGCGGCCTTGTTCGTGCTCGCCACCGGCATCACCGTGCTGCAGGTGGCGGCCAACCCGTACGTGGCGCTACTGGGGCCGGAGCAGACCGCGTCCAGCCGGCTGACCCTGGCGCAGTCGATGAACGCACTGGGCACCACGCTGGCCCCGCTGTTTGGCGGCCTGCTGATCCTGTCGGCCGAACCGCGCACCGACGAAGCACTGGCGCTGCTGCCGCAGGCCGAGGCGCTGGCCTACCGTGCCGCCGAGGCGCAGTCGGTGCAGCTGCCGTACTTCGGCCTGGCCGTGGCACTGTTCGTGCTGGCCGCGGCCATCTGGATGTTCCGCCTGCCGGCGATCCCGGGCGTGGAGGAAGGGGCCGCCGGTGGGCGCATCCGCGACGCGCTGCGGCATCCGCACCTGCGCTACGGCGTGCTGGCGATCTTCTTCTACGTGGGTGCCGAAGTGTCCATCGGCAGCGTGCTGGTCAACTTCCTGTCGATGCCGGGCATCGGCGAAGGGCTCACCGAGCAGGAGGCCACGCGCTATGTGTCGTTGTACTGGGGCGGCGCACTGGTGGGCCGCCTGGTCGGCACCGTGCTGCTGGCCCGGCTGGACCCGCGCCGCCTGCTGGGCATCTTCGCGCTGGTGGTGATGGCGCTCCTGGCGGTGACCATGCTGGCCGGTGGCGGATTGGCCAAGTGGGCAGTGGTGAGCATCGGGCTGTTCAACTCGATCATGTTCCCGACCATCTTCGCGCTCGCCATCGCGCGCCTGGGCGCGTTGACCGGCAAGGGCTCCAGTCTGCTGGTGATGGCCATCGTGGGCGGGGCGGTGGTACCGCTGGCGATGGGCTGGGTGGCCGACCACCACGGCCTGCAGCTGTCGTTCCTGTTGCCCATGCTCTGCTACCTGTACATCGTGTTCTACGCGTGGCGGGGCTCGCGCCACGCCGCGTAGGCAGGCGCCTCAGCGTCGCCGCGGCGCGTGGGTCGATTCGCGCACCAGTACCGCATGGTCCACGGTGACCATGCGGCCGGCGTTGGGTGAGCGGATGTGGTCGATCAGCTGTTCGGTGGCCAGCCGCCCCATGTGCGAGGTGGGCTGCCGCACCGTGGTCAGCGCCGGGTAGATATGCCCGGCGATCGGCGTGTCATCGAAGCCGCACACCGACAGGTCGCGCGGCACGCGCAGCCCGCGCTGGCCGGCCACCCGGTAGACCGCGGCGGCCATGTCATCGTTGGCCGCGAAGATGGCTGTCGGCGGTTGCGGCAGGTCGAGCAGCGTGTTGGCCGCCTCGATCCCGGACTCGAATGAAAACTGCCCGTTGACCACCAGGGCCGGGTTGTAGGCGATGCCGTGCTCACGCAGCGCCTGGCGGTAGCCGGCCAGGCGCCACTGGCAGGCCCCGTGCGCGCGCGGGCCCTTGATGTGGCCGATGCGGCGGTGGCCCTGCGCCACCAGGTGGCCAATCAGTTCCACCACGGCCGTGGTTTCATCCATGCGCACGCCGATGCGGCCGTCGGGGTGGCGCGGGGCGATGCTGGCGAAGGGAATCTCGTGCTCTTCCAGGTAGGCCAGCACCACCGCATCGTCGGTCAGCGGTGGAATCAACACCGCGCCATCGGGCCGCGAGTTCTCGAACAATGCGGCCAGGTCGGGCAGGGTGCTGCGGCCAACGCCGACCGGACCCAGGATCAGGTTGTAGTGGGTGGCGTGGCAGGCTTCGAGCATGCCGTTCTGGATTTCCATCAGGTAGTTGCGCGAGGGATTGTTGTAGACCAGCGCCAATGCATAGGAGCGTTGCCCGGCCAGGCTGCGCGCCGACAGGTTGGGCTTGTAGCCCAGCCGCGCCACCGCCGCGGTGACCCGCTCGCGCGTTTCGGCGCGTACGTTGGGCTCGTTGTTGAGCACGCGGGACACGGTCTTGATCGAAACGCCCGCAACCGCGGCGACATCCTCGATTCGACTACGCATGGTGCGGTGGATCCTATGTGGGGGCAGGTCGGCAGCTGCCGATGGTAGTGCGGCAATGTCGCGTGGAGGTTGCCGATGCAGGCCGATGTTGCCATGCCGCGGTGGTCTATTGCGCGTCGTTGAAATCCGTGCGGCGTTGCAACACCCGGCGCGGGGTAGAGGCGACCGTCCGTGCCGGAAAGCCCGTGTTACCGGGAGGCACGTCCCGCGCGGGCGCTCCCTTGGTTGACAGCGTTGCGGGGTCTTTGTATGACAGCGCTGTCAGAAAGGGGCGTTGAACCGATCCAAATGCTCGCCGGCACCAGGGCGCCGCGCTCTTGCGCGTCGTGGTGGCCTGCGCGGCGCCCACCCCGATCGCGCGTCATTCCACCGGAGGTAGTTGTCCGTGAACAGCCCCAACAAGACCCTTCTTGGCAGCTACCTGCTGCTCGCCCTGGCCGCACCGGTGGCCGCTGCGCCCGCCAGCGGCGAACGCCTGCAGGACTGGCCGCGGGTGACCAGCGCTATCGCCAGCGACGCGACGATCGAGGCGCGGGTGAAGCAGATCGTGGCGGAGATGACACTGGCGCAGAAGGTGGGGCAGATGACCCAGCCGGAGATCAAGACCATCACCCCGGCGCAGGTGCGCCAGTACTACATCGGCTCGGTGCTCAACGGCGGCGGCTCGTGGCCGGGCATGAACAAGCATGCCAGCGTAGCGGATTGGCTGACGCTCGCCGACGCGTACCGCGCGGCGTCGCTGACCACCGATGCGCGCACGCCGGTGCCGGTGATCTGGGGCACCGACGCGGTGCACGGCCACAACAACGTGTACGGCGCCACGCTGTTCCCGCACAACATCGGCCTGGGGGCCGCCGGCGATGCCGAACTGATCGAGCGCATCGGCGAAGCCACTGCACGCGCCACCCGTGCCACCGGCATCGACTGGGTGTTCGCGCCCACCCTGGCGGTGGCGCACGACCCGCGCTGGGGCCGCACCTATGAGAGCTTCTCCTCCGACCCGGCCCGCGTGCGCGAATACGCACGGGCCTACGTCAAGGGCGCGCAGGGCCGTTTCGGCGATGACGGCAACGTGGTGGCCACCGCCAAGCACTACATCGGCGACGGCGCCACCGACAACGGCCGCGACCAGGGCGAGGCGCTGGTGGACAAGGCCACCATGGTCAACGTGCACGGGCAGGGCTATTACGGCGCGCTGGGCGAAGGCGTGCAGACGGTGATGGCCTCGTTCAACAGCTGGGACGACCGTACCGGCCGCGTCGACTACGGCAAGATGCACGGCAACAAGGCGCTGCTCACCGATGCCCTGAAAGACACCATGGGGTTCGACGGGTTCGTCGTCTCCGACTGGAACGGCATCGCCCAGGTGCCGGGCTGCCGCAACGACAGCTGCGCCCAGGCGATCAACGCCGGCATCGACATGGTGATGGTGCCCGACGACTGGAAGGCCTTCATCGCCAACACCATCGCGCAGGTGGAGAAGGGCGAGATCCCGATGGCGCGCATCGACGATGCGGTCAGCCGCATCCTGCGGGTCAAGCTGCGCGCCGGCCTGTTCGAGCACACGCCGTCAGACAGCCGCTATGCCGGTGCCGCCAACGCCGTGCAGCACCGCGCGCTGGCGCGCCGGGCGGTACGGGAGTCGCTGGTGCTGCTCAAGAACGAAGGCAGCGCGCTGCCGCTGCGCCGCAATGCGCGGGTAATGGTGGTGGGCAAGAGCGCCGACAGCCTGTCCGACCAGGCCGGTGGCTGGTCGCTGACCTGGCAGGGCACCGAAAACACCAACGCCGATTTCCCCAACGCCGATTCGGTGCTGGGTGCGCTGCGCGCCGAACTGGGGACCCAGCAGGTGGCCTACAGCGCCGACGGTACCGGGCTGGACCCGAGCAAGTTCGATGTGGTGGTGGCGGTGGTGGGCGAAACCCCCTACGCCGAAACAAACGGCGACATCCTGGCCTCCGATTCGGTCAGCCACACCCGCGCCTACCCGCAGGACCTGGCGGTGCTGCGCGCGGCCCAGGCCAGCGGCAAGCCGGTGGTCACCGTGTACTTCTCCGGTCGCCCGATGTACACCAACGACCTGCTTAACCTGTCCCAGGCATTCGTGGCGGCGTGGCTGCCGGGCAGTGAGGGCAAGGGCATCACCGATGTGCTGGTGGCCGGCAAGGACGGCAAGCCGGCGCACGACTTCCGCGGCCGGCTGAGCTTCCCGTGGCCGGGCGTGCCGTGCCCGGCACCGATTGACCGGCCGGACCCGAAGCGCCCGCCGCTGTTCACGCTCGGCCACGGCCTGACCTACAGCGCGCCCGCCACGCTGGCGCGCCTGCCCGAAGCCAATCCGGACAACTGCGGCGAAGTGACCACGCTGCCGATCTTCAACCGCGCCGATACCCCGCCGTTCGCACTGCACGTGGCCGCCAACGGTGCCACCCAGCCGCTGGGCAACGACCTCAACGCCACGCTGCGCTGGCCGACCGCCACGCCGGTGGTGCAGGTGCGCACCGTGCAGGTGAACACCCAGCAGGATGCCAAGGAAGTGACGTGGCTGGCACCGGCGCAGTTGATCGCACGCAGCACCTCGCGGCGCAACCTGGGCGCGCTGGCACGCAACCATGGCGCGCTGCAGTTCGACGTGCAGCTGGTGCAGCGCCCGGCATCGCCTGTGACGGTAAGCATGCAGTGCGGCACCGGCTGCGAAGGGGGCGTGGATATCGCCCCGCTGCTGGGCAAACTGGCGCCCGGCCAGAAGCAGACCGTGACCGTACCGCTGGCGTGCTTTGCCAAGCGCGGCGTGGACCTGGGCGCGGTGGAAGCGCCGTTCGTGGTGAGCGCCGACGCACCGTTTGCGGCGGCATTCACCCAGGTGCGCGTGTCGGTGGATGCAGACGAGGCCGCAGGCGTGGTGCGCTGCCCGTAGAGCCGGGCTCTGCCCGGTTGCCGTTCGAACGGGAATGCGTAGAGCCGGGCTCTGCCCGGCTGCCGTTCGACGGGGGGATGCGTGGAGCCGGCCAGCGGCCGGCACTACCCGGGCATCTCCCGCAACGAAAAAGGCCCCGCGATGCGGGGCCTTTTTCTGTTCGCCCGAAACGCGTATCAGCGCTTCATCGAACCGAAGAACTCGTCGTTGGACTTGGTGTTCTTCATCTTGTCGAGCAGGAATTCCATGGCGGCCATTTCATCCATCGGATGCAGCAGCTTGCGCAGGATCCAGATCTTCTGCAGCAGTTCCGGTTCGATCAGCAGGTCTTCGCGACGGGTGCCCGAGCGGTTGATGTCGATCGCCGGGAACACGCGCTTTTCAGAGATGCGGCGGCTCAGGTGCACTTCGCTGTTGCCGGTGCCCTTGAACTCTTCGTAGATCACCTCGTCCATCTTGCTGCCGGTATCGACCAGCGCGGTGGCGATGATGGTCAGGCTGCCGCCTTCCTCCACGTTGCGCGCGGCGCCGAAGAAGCGCTTCGGACGGTGCAGGGCGTTGGCGTCCACACCACCGGTGAGCACCTTGCCGGAGCTGGGCACCACGTTGTTGTAGGCACGCGCCAGGCGGGTGATCGAGTCGAGCAGGATCACCACATCCTTCTTGTGCTCGACCAGGCGCTTGGCCCGCTCGATCACCATTTCGGCCACCTGCACGTGGCGCGCAGCCGGCTCGTCGAAGGTGGAGCTGATGACTTCGCCGCGCACGGTGCGCTGCATTTCGGTCACTTCTTCCGGGCGCTCGTCGATCAGCAGCACGATCAGGTGCACGTCCGGATGGTTGGTGGTGATCGCCGTGGCCACCTGCTGCATCATCATCGTCTTACCGGCCTTCGGCTGGGACACGATCAGCGAACGCTGACCCTTGCCCTGCGGTGCCATCAGATCGAGGATGCGGCCGGTGATGTCTTCGGACGAGCCGTTACCGCGTTCCAGGGTGAAGCGCTTGCGCGGGAACAGCGGGGTCAGGTTCTCGAACAGCACCTTGTTCTTCGACGCTTCCAGCGGCTCACCATTGATGGTGTCCACGATCGACAGCGCGAAGTAACGCTCGCCGTCCTTCGGGAAGCGGATGCGGCCGGACAGGTGGTCGCCGGTGCGCAGGTTGAAGCGGCGGATCTGGCTGGGCGAGATGTAAGTATCGTCCGGGCCGGCCAGGTAGCTGGCTTCGGCGGCACGCAGGAACCCGAAGCCGTCCGGCAGGATTTCCAGCACGCCGTCGGCGGCAACGCCGTCGCCGTGGCGGGTGAGCACCTTGAGCAGGGCGAAGATCACGTCCTGCTTGCGGGCACGTGCCACGCCTTCGGAGATCTGCAGCTGCTCGGCGATTTCCAGCAGCTTCTGCGCCGGCATGCGCTTGAGGTCGCTCAGCGAATAGACCGGGAAGCCTTCGGGCACGTTGGCCTGCTGGCTGCGCACGAACGGCTGCTGTTCGCCGTTGTCCTGCGGCATGCCGTCGTCGTTGTAGCGATCGCCACCGCGGTTGCGGTCACGGCGATTGCGGAAACGATCACGGCGGTTGCCCTGACCCTGACCCTGACCCTGGTTCTGGCCCTGGCCTTGACCCTGCTGGTACGGGTTCTGCCCGCCCTTGGGGGTGTTGTTGTTGTTGTTGTTGCCGTTCTGGTTGCGCTGGCCACCGTCGCCGGTGTCCTGCTGCGCATTGCCCTGGGCAAAGGAGGCGTCGCCAGCCGGTGCCTGCTGGGGCGCCGACGGAGCGGCGACCGGCGCCGGCGCGTCAGGCGCGGCAGCCAGGGGCAGGGCGGATTGATGAGCGGGGGGGGAACCTGCCTCGGCAGCGGTGTTGGCGGCGGCCTTGGCGACGCGCGGCTTGCGCACGCGCTTCTCGGCGGGCGCGTCGGCGCTCCCGGGTTCGGAAGTAGTGATATCGGACAAGTGCTGGATTCCTCGCTAGAAGGTGCGAGCGCCCGGCAGGGCAGCGAACGTTGGGAAAGGATTCTGGAAAGAACGTCGTCCAGAAGATGCGGCGCGCGAATGCGGCCGGATGCTGCCGACACTAACACCGGCTCGCGGCGGCGCGCAAGCCGGGTGGGGCAGGGTCATTCATGCGGGGCAGGCCCCGCGGGCAGCCGGCGGGCAACGGCTGCCTGCTGCGATCAGGCCAGCGCCTTGTCCAGCATGCCGGCCAGCTGGGCCTTGCCGACCGCGCCGATCTGCTGCGCCTGGACCTGGCCGTCCTTGAACACCAGCAGCATCGGGATCGAGCGCACGTGGTACTTGGCGGCCAATGCGCGGTTCTGGTCCACGTTGACCTTGGCGATCTTGGCGCGGCCGTTGTAGGCGTCGGCCAGTTCATCCAGGGCGGGGGCGATCATCTTGCACGGACCACACCACTCGGCCCAGAAATCGACCAGCACCGGTTCCTTGGAATTCAGCACTGCGCTATCGAAGTCGGCATCGCCGACATGTACAACCTTGTCGCTCATCTTGGTTTCTCGTCTGGAAATGCACCCGGCGGGGCCGGAGGAGGTTGAATTTGGACGCCACCGGAGGGTGCCATCCGCGTCTGCTGCCTCGTGGCCGCGAGGGCGGCCAGCGGTGCGCCAGGTGGATGCCTGGTCGCTCACGGCGGGCAGTGTACCCCTATCGTCGCGGCCGGGCAGGTGCTGCCTGAAACCCAGCATCCTGTGATCGGCGCCCTGCATTGACGGGGGAGTCCTTCTCTATATGCGGCCGTCTGGCACCGCCTCCAGTGCGCGGGGCGCGCCCGTTCAACTGGCGGCAGGTGCGGTGAAAACGTGTGAAATCCGCCCGGTCGTCGACCGGTCCGTGCGCCGGCAGCCGCCCTTGGACGGGCTGTCTCAGTGCATCGTGCGACGGCAGAGGCCGGTTTGGCGCCGACAGTGCGCTAAACTGCGCCATTGTGCGGCGCCCCTGGACCGGTAGGTCCGGCCCCGTCCAACCCCGGCGCAGGGCCCGCAATGGCGACGGTGCCCCCCAAGATTGCAAGCCTCCCGCGCACCGCTGCCGGGGCGGCCTTACCAAGACGGACACATGAGCGACAAACCGCTGACCGATTTGACCTTCTCCTCCTTCGAGCTGCATCCCGCCCTGCAGGCGGGCCTTGAAGGAGCCGGATTCACCCGTTGCACGCCCATCCAGGCGCTGACCTTGCCGGTCGCGCTGCCCGGCGGCGACGTCGCCGGCCAGGCCCAGACCGGCACCGGCAAGACCCTGGCCTTCCTGGTCGCGGTGGTGAACCGCCTGCTGACCCGCCCGGCACTGGCCGACCGCAAGCCGGAAGACCCGCGCGCGCTGATCCTGGCCCCGACCCGCGAACTGGCCATCCAGATCCATAAGGATGCGGTCAAGTTCGGCTCGGACCTGGGCCTGCGCTTCGCGCTGGTCTACGGCGGTGTGGATTACGACAAGCAGCGCGAGATCCTGCAGCAGGGCGTGGACGTCATCATCGCCACCCCGGGCCGCCTGATCGACTACGTCAAGCAGCACAAGGTGGTCTCGCTGCACGCCTGCGAAATCTGCGTGCTCGACGAAGCCGACCGCATGTTCGACCTGGGCTTCATCAAGGACATCCGCTTCCTGCTGCGCCGCATGCCCGAGCGCACCACGCGCCAGACCCTGCTGTTCAGCGCCACGCTCAGCCACCGCGTGCTGGAGCTGGCCTATGAGCACATGAACGAGCCGCAGAAGCTGGTGGTGGAAAGCGAGTCGATCACCGCCGCGCGCGTGCGCCAGCGCATCTACTTCCCGGCCGACGAAGAAAAGATCCCGCTGCTGCTGGGCCTGCTGTCGCGCAGCGAAGGCGCGCGCACCATGGTCTTCGTCAACACCAAGGTGTTTGTCGAGCGCGTGGCCCGTTCGCTTGAAAAGGCCGGTTACCGCGTGGGCGTGCTGTCCGGCGA
>Ga0233366_1000244_pt1 | contig 21821 bp, 19 predicted proteins | sample ElkDunMinimDraft_23_FD_191536 | JGI IMG/M metagenome (GOLD analysis project Ga0233366, IMG submission 191536) | Fecal eukaryotic communites from dung pellets of Tule Elk in California, USA - Elk Dung C4 | ecosystem: Host-associated > Mammals > Digestive system > Large intestine > Fecal | place...
CATGCCGCAGTGGTCGAAATCCCAGGCGACCGAGCCGGAAGCGCCCAGTTGACCCTTGCGAAACAGCACGCGTATCTCGGCCACGGTGCGGTTGACGTTGTCAGTGAGGCACTCGACGATCAGTGGCACCTGATGGGGGGCGAAGCCTTCATACGTGGTGCGTTCGTAGTGGACGCTTTCTCCGAGCAGACCCGCGCCTTTCTTGATGGCGCGCTCCAGCGTTTCTCGCGGCATCGAGGCCTTCTTGGCCTGTTCGACCACCAGGCGCAGGCGAGGATTCATGTCCGGATCGGCACCGCTGCGTGCTGCGATCATGATTTCTTTCGACAATTTGCCGAAAGTTCGTCCCTTGGCGTTGGCTGCCGCTTCCTTATGCTTCGCTTTCCACTGTGCGCCCATGACTTTTTCTCTGATTTGGTTCAGATGCCGATTCTAGCCGTTGCCGCCGAAGCTGGCACGAGCAGTGCGCGACTTTGTCTGGCGCAGACGGTCACGACCGGCAAACGACACATCTGAAACTGTATGACCGAATTCGTCGCCGGCTGTGCTAGCGCAAGCTTCAGACGCGTGGCTTTAATGATTTCTTTGGCTGGAAGTTCTGTCATGTCGCCCAAAGACCTATTGCTGGCCCTGGTGGTGATCGTCGTCTGGGGTATGAACTTCGTGGTTATCAAGATCGGCCTGGAAGACATCCCGCCGATGCTGCTGGGCGCCCTGCGTTTCATGCTGGCGGCCTTTCCTGCAGTGTTCTTCATTCGGCGCCCGCAACTGCCGTGGCGCTGGCTGTTTGCCTATGGTGCGACTATTTCGCTCGGGCAATTCGCCTTTCTTTTCTATGCGATGAACGTCGGCATGCCTGCCGGGCTGGCTTCGCTGGTTCTGCAATCCCAGGCGTTCTTCACTGTGTTCTTTGCCGCTTTGTTCCTGGGTGAGCGCATGCGCGCAACCCATCTGATTGGTCTATTGATTGCGGCCAGCGGTCTGGTGCTGATTGGCCTGCAGAGCGATCGCAGCATGACGCTGGCGGGCTTCGTACTGACCATCTGCGCGGCTTCGATGTGGGCGCTGGGCAATATCGTGACCCGCAAGGTGGGCAAGGTGAACCTGGTGGGGTTGGTGGTTTGGGGCAGCCTGATTCCGCCGTTGCCGTTCCTCGGCCTGTCCTTGCTATTGGAAGGTCCGGTACGGATCGAGACAGCGCTGCGAGGCGTCGGAGTAGATTCGTTCCTGGTGCTGGCCTATCTGGCGTTCGGCGCCACTATCCTCGGCTATGGCCTGTGGAGCCGGTTGCTGTCGCGTTATCCCGCTGGCACCGTGGCGCCATTTTCGTTGCTGGTGCCGGTGGTGGGGCTCACTTCTGCAGCGTTGCTGCTCGATGAGTATCTGGGGCCGCTGCAAACCTGTGGCGCGCTGCTGGTTATGCTGGGGCTGGTAATCAATGTTGGCGGTGGCTGGTTGATAGAGCGCATGCGCATAGCCCTTGGCCATTGATCAACCCGAGGCGTGAAGCCGTTGCAACTCTCGACGCACCATGGCCGCGTATTCCGGCGGGGACAACTGATAAAGTTCGGCAGCCACCCAGTTTAGCCAACGGCTTCCCAGCACCCCGCGCTGCTCGAATAAACGTCGCGCTTCGGTTTTGGCGCGTTCGTCATTTTTCTGGTGAAAGTCAAAGCGGCTCATTGGGTTTTCCTGATTTACGACGGACTGATTCTAAGTCAATGACGCTGTTGCCGCGCCAATCTTGGTAAACCCTGCCAGCCCGCGTTAGGCTCCTGTTCTATCCAATCGACGAGTGCCAACCGATGTCTGGGCCTGTGAACTTCAAGGATAAGATTTCCCGTCAGCGCCCCTACGGCCGAGCAGAGGCAGGCTTGCGCGTGTCGGACGGCAACTTGCAGGAGGTGGTTGACCAGCTGGAAAGCGACCGCGGGCGGATCATGCATTCGGCTGCGGTGCGCCGCCTGCAGCAGAAGACCCAGGTGTTCCCGCTGGAGCGCAATGCTGCTGTGCGTAGCCGCCTGACCCATTCGCTCGAAGTGCAGCAGACCGGCCGCTTCATCGTCCGCACGTTGTACAAACAGCTGGGCGACAAGGCACGCGATTATGGCCTGGACGGCCTGGAAGGCGCGCTGGAAAGCCTGGTGGAAATGGCGTGCCTGATGCATGACATAGGTAATCCGCCGTTCGGCCATTTCGGCGAATTCGCCATTGGTGAATGGTTCGAGCGGTCGCTCGACAAGCTGTTCGCCGCTGCCGTGCCTCTGGAACAGGGGGATGCGGGCTTGCGCGAACGCATGCTGATCGATCTCAAGCGGTTCGAGGGCAATGCCCAGGGCATCCGGCTGGTAGTGACGCTACAGCGCCTGAACCTGACCTATACCCAGACCGCCGCACTGCTCAAGTACGTGCGCGCCGCTTATGCGCCGCGGCCCGAAAAGGGAAGCCCTGGCGCCTATCTGCACAAGAAGCCGGGTTTCTACCTGTCCGAAGAGCCTTTCATCGAGGATCTGCGAGGCGCACTTGGCCTGCCTGCGGGTACTCGACATCCGCTGGCTTACATCATGGAGGCGGCGGACGACATTGCCTATTGCCTGGCCGATATCGAGGATTCGGTGGAGAAGGGGATCTTCAGCATCGAGCAGCTGGCGCAGCTGCTGCTGGACAAGTTCGCCGAACACGGCTCGCCGGACGAGCCGATCTCCGGACCCAATCGCAGCTTTCGCAGCATGGTGGACTACGCGCTGGAGCGTGCGGCCAAGGAGCCGATCAACAAGGTGGGCGAGTTCTTCATCTGGTTGCGGGTGAATCTGGTGCATCCGCTGGTGCAGCATGCTGCCCAGCAGTTCATCGATAACATCGAGGCGGTCTACCACGGCACGCTGGATCGTGCGCTACTGGAGGACTCCAGCCTGCCCAACGCGATCGTGCAGACTTTCAAGGACGTGGCGATGGACAGGGTGTTCTGCTATCGCGAGGTGGAAACGTTGCAGTTGCAAGGCTATCGCATTCTTCAGGGGCTGCTGGATGCCTACGCGCCGCTGCTAGGGTCCAGCCCGGCGACCTTCCATGAATTGACCGAGGGCCGTTGCCGCCGTGAGCCGCATTTGCAGATGCTCGCTCGGCGCTTGCCCAGCCAGCTGGTCAAGGCCTATCACGAGGCGCTGAAAGGCATTCCCGAGGACTCGCCCGAGCTACCGCTTTGGGAGTTTTACCACCGCAGTCGGATGATCCAGGACTTCGTCAGCGGCATGACCGATCAGCATGCCCAGGATGAATACCGCACCCTTTCCGCGTCGTGATGCGCGGCCGTTGTTCAGTAGCCAAACCGCCGATGCGCCAGATTGGCGAGGGGCTTGCCGTCGCGCAATGCCGCCAGGTTTTCCGCCACCACCCCGGCTGCGCTGCGCATATCGGTGATTGCTGCGATATGCGGTAGCAAGGTCACCTGGGAGTGCCCCCAGTAGGGATGATCTTCGGGCAAGGGCTCCTGCCTCACCACGTCCAATACGGCGTGGCTGAGCTGTCCGGAATCCAGCGCATGCAGCAGATCGGTATCGGCCACGTGCGCCCCGCGAGCAAGGTTCACCAGCGCCGCGCCGGGCTTCATGGCGTTGAAGAAGTCTTTATCGAGCAAGCCCTCGGTCAGCGGCGTCAGCGGTAACAGGTTGATCACGATGTCGCTGCGGCCGAGCAGTGGACGCAAGGCGTGCTGGCCACTGAGCACCTCAATCATCGGATCGGTGGCGCGGTCGCGGGCAGTCCAGCCGGCCACCTGGTAACCCTGGGCGGCGAGCCGTTGGGCGGCGCCGCGCCCCATCTGGCCAAGACCGAGTACCGTGACCTGTATTTCATCAGCACGCTTTTGCAGCCATTGGCGCCAAAGCCGCTCACGCTGCTGCGCGGCGTAGCGGAAGAAACCACGATGCAGCGATAGAACGGCCCAGAGCGCGGTTTCCGCCATCGCCTGGTTCATCGCCGGATCGACCATGCGGGCAACGGGCACCTCGGCAGGCAGACTGGCGTCCCCCATCAGCCGGTCGACGCCTGCCCACAACGACTGAATCAGCCGCAGCCTCGGTAGACCCTGCAGCGAGCCGGGGGGCGGATTGGCGACCACGGCCACTTCGATCTGCGACGCGTTGAAAGGATCGACCGAAAGATGCCAGTGCGCAGCGGGAAAGGCGCGCTGCAGCGCCTGTAGCCAGCCGTTGCGCTCCCTATCGTCAAAGCTGCCGCAGAGAAGTATGTGCATTGCCAGGTCCGGATTGCAGGCGTACCCCCATGCTAACAGGCTGCGCGGAACTGTCGCGAGGGGGCGAAACTGCCACGCTTGCTTAAAACTTCCATTAGTGGCTATCTAGGGGTGCCGTTTAAGCAAAGCGGTGTGACCCAAGAATATGCAGAAGGAAAGATGATTATGCAGATTCAAGTCCACAGCGATAATCACATTGAAGGAAGTGCCCGGCTTGTAGAGTGGGTAAGCGCTAGCGTTGCCGGCAGGCTTGATCGTTTCGATGATGAGATCACTCGCGTCGTCGTTCACCTCAACGATGAAAATGGCGTAAAGGCCGGTTCGCAGGACAAGCGGTGCCAGATCGAAGCCCGACCCAAAGGTCTGCAACCCATCTCTGTAACCCACAAGGCCGAATCGCTCGATCTGGCCATGGAAGGGGCCATCGAGAAGCTGAGCAATGCCCTGAATCACCAATTTGGCAAGCTGCGCAGCAAGCGTGTTACTGGCCTGGTTCCAGGAGCGGAAGTGATTCCCGAAGGAGACCAGGATGCTCTGCTGGAGGAAGATTTTCTGGCTGATGAGCAGCTGCGCACATCCTGATCCAATTCATGCGAGCGGGAATTTCTGACACTTTCCGCTAACACCCTGTGTTGCTGCGCTAGCGGCAACACAGGGGCTTCCCCAACGTAGCTGTTCGCACGATCTCTCTTCTCTCTTCCCCCTATTCGCTGGCGCGACCATTGGCATGCTGTGGTGGATTGCCTGTGCTATACACAAACGACCGAATTTGGCTTGGGTGGGCGCTCTGGGGCGCTCATGCCGGCTGTAGTCAAGTCAGACCAACGGTTGTCGGTCCGGTGGACACGATGACCGCACTTGGCAAGGAGGGTTAATCATGAGCCTCATGCAATGCGAACACCGTGGCTATGTCATATCGGCCGCTGTCATGGAACATCCTGGTAGTCCGGTGCCCTGGGCTGGCGGCTGCCGTATCAGTGATCCGCACGGCAACCAGACACGGCGACTGCCGCTACCCGTAGGCCATGCGTTCCTGCCTGAGCTGGAGCAAGCCCAGCGTGCCTCCATCGCCCATGGCAAGTGGCTGGTGGACCAAAGCCTCGATCATGGGCGGCCGCTGTTCGACAAGGCAGCGTAAGGCGAAGCCATCAAGCCATTGCAAAGCAGGACTGGCGGGAACCGAAGAGAGCTGCAACCCCTCTATTCAGGACTGGACCGTACCGTCTGCAAGCGGTACGGCTTCCGTCTAATCACCTGATGGAGCCCCCCTATGGAACTGCCCAACAAAGATATCGGCACCCTTTTCGAACAGCTGGGATTGCCTTCCGATACCGCCAGTATCGATGCTTTCATCGCCAGCCACGCGCCCTTGCCAGAGCACGTGAAGCTTGCCGAAGCACCGTTCTGGAACGCGTCGCAGCGTGCATTCTTCGAGGAAGAATGGCTTGACGACGACGATTGGGCCCCCATCATCGACGAGCTCAACGTTCGGCTGCACGAAGCTGCAACCGACGCCTGAGACGCTCCAGCGGCAAGTTGGTAAAAAGCCGTTAAGCTCTGTCAGGCCTCGATGCTGATTGCGTTGAGGTGCGCATTTCTTTGCCCGCTAAACCAAAGGATACCCATGACCACGACACTGCCCGCCGCGAAAGACGGTATGGACATTGACGCCCGTTACGCTTTCGCCAAACGAGTCGCGCAGCAGGCCGCGCGCATGGCAATGGATTACTACCGTAACCGTGCCGCGCTGGTGGTCGAGCAGAAGGCTGACCCCCAGGATGTGGTCAGCCTCGCCGACAAGGAGATCGAGCGGTTTATCCGGGCTCAGCTGTCAGCTGATTTCCCCATGGATGGCTTTCTCGGGGAGGAAAGCGGTTCGGCCGATCTCAACGCGCGCTGCGTATGGATCATCGACCCTATCGATGGAACGGCCTGCTTCCTCAACGGGCTGCACAATTGGTGTGTCTCTATCGGCCTTTTGATCGATGGCGAGCCGCATCTGGGCGTCGTTGCCGATCCCAATCACGATGAACTCTTCTATGGCTGCATGGGGCGGGGCGCATTCGTCAACGACACGCCCTTGGCGGTCAGCGCGGCAACCCATGTGCGCGAAGGGCTTACCGGCACAGGAACCTTCCACCCTCGCGGCAAGCAGCATTTCATGCCCTTCCTGCAAAGGTTGCTGGACGAAGGCGGGATGTTCTGGCGTAACGGTTCAGGCGCGCTAATGACTGCTTATGTGGCGGCGGGGCGATTACTTGGCTACTACGAAACCAACTTGAAAAGCTGGGATTGCCTGGCGGGCCTGGTGCTAATCCGGGAGGCTGGTGGGCGAGTCAATGATTTTTTTCGAGACGACGGATTGCTTCATGGCAATCCGTACCTGGTCGCCTGTCCTGGGGTCTATGATCAGTTGGCCGCGCTGATCGGCCCATCGCTGGATGGCGCTGTCGATTGACGGGCGCCGCCGAAGAGCGGCGCCGCTTCAACTCGACGGTTAGCTACACGCGCAATTCCGGCGGCACGTTGCCGCCATGCTCGGCAAGCTGATGCATTACAGCCTTGTGCAACCAGATATTCATCGCGGCCGAGTCGCTCAGCTTCTCTGGCGGGCATCCGAGTTCGGTAGCCAGCTGCTTGCGGGATTCCAGACTGCTATCGAGTCCCAGCAACTTGAGCAGATCGACAATCGAGGTGCGCCAGTTCAGCTGCTCCGAATGAGCGGCCGCCATCCCGTCGAGCTTGGCCGGTACGTCCACAGCGGTGGCGCTTCCGGTCGTCGTGCCTGTTAGCGGCGCTGAGCCTGGTGGCGTGGTCGTGGCATTGTGCGCGGCGTCGGGTCGCTGTGAATCGATCACGGTGTCAGTGGCGTGCTGGTTGGGTGTGTTGGTTGGATCGACAGGCTTATGCGCCTCATTACTGACGCCACCTATTCCCAGTTTCTCTTTGATCTTGTCGAACAGGCCCATTTTCGATTCCTCGGATTGTGATCGGTCCGGTTTGGACCGGTTTGAACTGCAGTCGGCTCAGTAGCTGCGAACGCTACCTAAGCCGGGCTGCCGGCTTTTTTCAGAAAACCAGCATGAACAGCCCTATGACGACCAGCAGGCCGATCAGGAAGATGATTCCAACCGTGCTACCGATGAACTTCAGCATGGTGCTTTCTCCTGTGCATTGGGTTCACTATGTGGGACTGGCAGGGCAGGGCATCGTTCAGCGCGGCGGCCGGCGACGAACGATCTAAGCCGGTGGCCGGCCTTCGAGCCATTGATGCGCCTGGTCCATCTCGTGCAGGCCGAACGCCTTGATCTTCAAGCCGGGAATCATCATTCCCTCTATCTCGCTGGCCCGTCGAACCCAGTCCTTCGCCGTTACCACTGCGCAGAGATCGAAGCGACGGACGAAGCGGAACAGGTCTGGGATTCGCGTCAGCTCGACCCCTACTGCGCCAAGCGTCGGCATGTCGAAATCACCGATGCGCATGAGTATCTGGCCGTGGGCAATACCCTCTGACTTTCGCATTAGCTCGTCCAAAGCGAAGCGCATGTCATTACTGTCGAGCTTGCCGGAAAAATCCACATCGATGCGTTTGTCGCCTATGCGGGTTACGTGGAACATCACGTCGGTCCTCTGCAACTGTCGGACGTTACGCCTTGGTTCTCTGACCATAGCTCGTGTGACGACCTTCAGCCAAAACGCGGCCGTCCGAGCTTTTTTATTGGATCAGTATTTGGAGAGCGATTTACCTGATCAGGGTTGCCATCCGTGGTCCTTTTAGAATTAATCCGTTAAAAATGGGCGGACGGCCTAATGATCGTCGTTCTTTGGTCGAAAAGAGATCTCCGTCACGGTATGTGGGAAGGATGCTTTCCAAGTCGTGACGCAATTCTCTTCTTGGCTGACGGACGTCCCTTCATGACCAGCACCCTGGCAAGCGCTATCCAGACTCTGTTACGCGGCATTGGTCTGCGTACCATCAATCTTCAATTCTTCTTTTCCTACAGCCTGATCTTCCTCTGCGCTGCAATCACCGCAGGCGTGTTATTCCTCTCCAGCAAGGATGCGGGTCAGATTGACATGGCTGGCGCCCAGAGAATGTTGAGCCAGAAGATGATCAAGGAAGCGCTCTTGGCCGCGCAGGGCATCGGTGCTCCAGGTGAGGTGGAAAAGACCGTGCAGCGCTTCGAGGCCTCCCACCGGGCGCTGCTCCGGGGTGATGCCGCGCGAGGGATAGCGCCGGTAGAAGTGCCTGCTGCAAAGCCGCACCTGCAGCGCGTCGACGAGATCTGGCAGCGTTATCGTCCGGCAGTCGTTGGCCTCGCAGCGGGAAAACCAGGCGATGCGGGCGCCGATCTTGCTGCCATAGCTGCCGATGCCGAAGCCATTCTCGCCGAGACCAATGCCGTAGTGACCTTGATCGCTGCCGAAGCCAACCGCAGCGCTGCGCGGGAGCTATGGGTGGCGATGGCCTCGACGCTGATGATCCTAGTGTTGGTGGTGCTGGGACGTATCGCCGGTATGAACTGGCTGATGCGGCAGGTCGACGAGCTGCGGGGCCGGTTGGAAAAGGTCAGTAACGGCGACTTCTCTTCGCCGATAGAGGTCCGTTACGCCGATGACGAAATAGGCATGATCACTACGGCTTACAACCGCCTGCTGGAGGAGGTGGGGGAGATGATTCATGGCGTGCGGCAGGCTGCCGATGAGGCTGACGGACACTGCACGCGAATGGCCAGCCTGGCCGGCGACAGCGCGCGCAATGTGGAACGGCAGCAAGCAGAAATTGACCAAGTGGCCACTGCCATGAACGAGATGCTTGCAACCTCTCAGGAGGTGGCACGCAGCACCGTGGAAGCGGCCAGCGCCGCTGACCTGGCCGAGCATGAAACCAGCAGGGGCAGTGCAGTGATGGGTGAGTCGGTCGATGCCATCCGTAACCTCAGCGACCACGTGGAGGGGCTTTCAGGTCTTATGCAGCAACTGGTCGCCGACAGTCAGGAAATCGGCAAGGTGCTTAGCGTCATCAGCGGGATCGCCGAACAGACCAACCTGTTGGCGCTCAACGCAGCCATCGAGGCCGCCCGCGCCGGGGAGCAGGGTCGAGGCTTCGCGGTGGTTGCCGATGAGGTGCGCAACCTCGCCAGCCGCACGCAGATATCGGCCAAGGAGGTCGGTGTGTTGGTCGAGCGCCTGCAAGGCCAGGCCACCCGTGCCGGGGAAGCCATGGATGCGTCGCGCCAGAGCAGCGGCGAGACGCTGTCGCGGATCGAAGCCACGCAGCACGCGCTGAGCCAGATCGTCGGCGCGGTAATCACCATTCGCGGCATGACCAACCAGATCGCCACGGCGGCCGAAGAGCAATCGCAGGTAGCCGAAGAGATGAACTGTTCGCTGACGCGCATTGCCCAGGTTGCGGATCAGGCCGCCACGGTGACCCATGACACAGCGCATTCCGGCACGACGATCATGCAGAGCATGAACGGCTTGAAGAATCTGACCGGGCGCTTCCGACTCAGTGCCTGAGACAGCAACGGCGGCACCGGGTGATGAGGCAGGTCGGCCAACCGTAGGCGCAAGCGGGGGGGGAAATGAACAACCCCCGCCTCTAGGCGGGGGTACAGGATCAATCCTGGCGGCTGGTGACCTCCAGAAGGTGGTAACCGAACTGGGTCTTTACCGGGCCTTGCACCACGTTGAGCGGCGCGCTGAACACTACGGTGTCGAACTCCTTGACCATCTGGCCTGGGCCGAACGAGCCCAGGTCGCCGCCCTGGCGGCTGGAAGGGCAGGTGGAGTTGTCTTTGGCAACCTGGGCGAAATCGGCGCCGCCTTCGATAGCTGCTTTGAGCTCGTTGCACTTTGCTTCAGTGGGAACCAGGATGTGGCGGGCGGTGGCTCGGGCCATGGGGTCATACTCCGTCTTGAGAAGTCGCTGAGCCTACCGCAATCGAATGCGATCCGAAACGCTGCGCTCGTCAGGCCGCCTGATCCTTCACCCTGGTCCTCGAGAGATAGCGCTGCAGCCGGGCGGTTTCCTCGGCGGTGAAGCTCAGGCCGAGCTTGGTACGGCGCCAGAGGATGTCCTCCAGGCTGTACGCCCATTCCTGATGACACAGATAATCCACTTCCCGCGTGTACAGGTCCTGGCCTAGCCGTTCACCCAGCTCTGCCACCGAACGGACTTCGCCTAGCATCTGCCGGGCACGACTGCCATAAAGGCTTGCCCAGCGCCGAGCCAGGCTTACCTCGAGGCCATTAATCCTTGCTGCCAGCTCGTCCGTCAGCGCGTCCAGGGTGCTCATGCCTTCGCCACCCGGCAGCGATGCGGTTTTCGTCCAGGGCTCAGCCATGCTGGGAAAGAAGGGCGCAAGCTGCGCCAGTGCCGACTCGGCCAGCTTGCGGTACGTGGTGAGCTTGCCGCCGAACACGGAAAGCAGTGGTGCCTGCTGCGACTCTGCAGCCAGGGACAGCGTGTAGTCGCGGGTGACGACTGAAGGATTGTCGGACTCGTCGTCACACAGCGGCCGCACGCCAGCGAAGGTATGCAGGATGTCTTTGCGTTCCAGTTGCTTGCGGAAATACGAGTTGGCTATGTCCAGCAAATAGGCGATTTCCTCCTCGCTGATGCGGACCTGCGCAGGGTCGCCGCGATATTCGCTGTCTGTGGTGCCAATCATGGTGTAGCTGCCCAGGTACGGGATGGCGAAAACGATGCGCCTATCCTCGTTCTGCATGATGTAGGCCTGCTCACCTTCGTAGAGTTTTGGCACGATGATATGGCTGCCCTGGATCAGGCGAATGCCATAAGGCGAGCGCTGTTGCAGGTTTTCGCTTATGAACTGAGCTACCCAGGGCCCGGCTGCGTTAACCAGAGCCTTGCAGTGCAGGGCGAACCGGCGGCCATCTTCGCGTTGCAGCTCCACCTGCCAGATACCGTCGGCGCGTTTGGCACTTAGGCATTGGGTGCGGGTATGGATGTGCGCGCCTTTCTCGCGTGCGGCCATGGCGTTGAGCACCACCAGCCGCGCATCATCGACCCAGCAATCGGAATATTCGAATCCGCGCCGGATCGCCGGCTTCAACGGGCTGTCTTCGCCAAAGCGCAGGCTGCGCGAAGCGGGAAGTCTTTCCCGCTTGCCGAGGTTGTCGTATAGAAACAGGCCGGCACGGATCATCCAAGCTGGCCGCAAATGAGGGCGGTGTGGCAGCACGAAGCGCATTGGCTTGATCAGGTGCGGCGCCTTGGCGAGCAATACCTCGCGCTCGGCCAGCGCTTCGCGCACTAGGCGGAACTCGTATTGCTCGAGATAGCGCAAACCACCGTGGATCAGTTTGCTGCTGGCCGATGAGGTATGGCTCGCCAGGTCGTCGCGCTCGCATAACAAGACCGAAAGCCCGCGTCCTGCAGCATCGGCGGCGATACCCACGCCATTGATCCCCCCGCCGACAACAACGATATCGTAAAAATCGGATACGGCACGGGGAGCATCGGACACGGATTATCCTCTGTCGCGAATATTGGATCATTTTCGAATATGAACATCCTAGCCCGTCAGAATTCCTCAATCCAGCCAGTGTTTTCGGTTTTTATACAAAATGAAAATAAAGGAAACGATGCGAGCTTCGATTGAGCCCCCCTACGCGGTTCCTTCACAGCAGGATCGCCCATCCATAGAAGCATGCCTCATGGCGAACAAGGGCACCGCCGAGGCCGCGCTCAGAACAGCCTGACGTTAGTCGGCCACTTCCAGCCTGACCTTATGACGCGCCAGCAGCTCCATGAAGGTTTCAGTGGGTTGTGCCTCGGTGAAGAGCATGTCGATCTGGTCCAGCGAGCCGAGGCGGGTCATGGCGTTGCGTCCGAACTTGCTCGAGTCCGCCGCCAGGAAGATCTTGCGGGCGTTCTGGATGATGGCCTGGGAAACACGCACCTCTTGGTAATCGAAGTCCAGCAGGGTGCCGTCTTCGTCGATGCCGCTGATGCCGATCAGGGCGAAGTCCACCTTGAACTGGCTGATGAAGTCCGCCGTCGCCTGGCCGACCACGCCGCCGTCGCTGCGCACGTTGCCACCGGCGATGAGCACGTCAAAATCCTCCTTGGGGCTGAGGATGCTCGCCACGTGCAGGTTGTTGGTGATGACCTTCAGACCGCGATGCTTGAGCAGGGCGTGGGCAATGGCTTCGGTAGTGGTGCCGATGTTGATGAACAACGAGGCCTGATCGGGAATATGGGCAGCCATGACGCTGGCGATCCGTCGTTTTTCATCGCGCATTTGCCGGGCACGCTGGGTATAGGTCGTGTTCTGTACGCTGGAGTCATAGGCTGCACCGCCATGATAGCGGCGCAGCAGACCGGCTCCGCCGAGCTGATTGATGTCTCGCCGGATGGTTTGGGGCGTCACGGCGAACTGCTGAGCCAGCTCTTCGATGCTGACGTAACCGCGTTCACGCACCAGTTCGAGAATGCTCTGCTGCCGGGGGGCCAGGTTCATGGACGCTTCCTTCGGTCGAAAACAGGTTCGAATGTCGGGAAGCATGCCGCAGTCCGCCGCAGGGTGAAAGAATTGTTCGTTTCCGAACAGAATTGCCCATTGAGGTGTAGGTCCGAACCCAACATCAGTAGCGGTGATCTGCTGCGTGATGGTTAATCCTCCGCCCAGTCGCGGGTCCGCTCGACGGCCTTTTTCCAGCCTCGATACAGCGCGTCTCGCCGCACATCGCCGCAGGCGGGCACGAAGACGCGCTCGACGCTGGCCTTGCTGCGCAATTCATCCAGGCTGCTCCAGAAGCCGGTCGCCAGGCCTGCGAGATAAGCGGCGCCTAGCGCGGTGGTTTCCTTCATCTCCGGGCGTTCAACTTGGGTCCCAAGCAGGTCGGCCTGGAACTGCATGAGGAAGTTGTTGGCCACCGCGCCACCGTCCACCCGCAGCGCACGCAGGAGCTCCCCGGCATCCTGTTGCATGGCGTCCAGCACGTCGCGGGTCTGATAGGCGATGGATTCCAGGGCGGCGCGGATGATGTGGTCGACCTTCACCCCACGGGTCAGGCCGAACAGCGCGCCGCGCGCGCGCGGGTCCCAGTAGGGCGCGCCAAGACCGGTAAAAGCCGGTACCAGATAGACGCCGTTGCTGTCCTTGACCTTGGTGGCGAAGTACTCCGAATCGAGCGAGTCGTTGATGACTTTGAGTTCGTCGCGTAGCCATTGCACGGTGGAACCACCGTTGAATATCGCGCCTTCCAGGGCGTAGTTCACCTCGCCCCTTGGTCCGCAGGCGATGGTCGTGAGCAGGCCATGGTGTGATTGCACCGCCCGGGTACCGGTGTTCATCAGCAGGAAGCAGCCGGTGCCGTAGGTGTTCTTGGCCTGCCCGGGCTCCACGCACAGTTGGCCGAACAGCGCGGCTTGCTGGTCGCCGGCGATGCCCGCGATGGGAATGCCAGTGCTCTGGCCCGAGCCCAGGTAGGCGTAGCCGTAGATTTCGGAAGACGAGCGCACCTGTGGCAGCATCTCGCGCGGAATATCCAGTGCCTGCAGCATGACCGGATCCCAGTCCAGCTGGTGAATATCAAACAGCAGCGTGCGCGAGGCGTTGGTGTAATCGGTCACGTGGACCTTGCCTTGAGTCATCTTCCAGATCAGCCAGCAGTCGACGGTGCCGAACAGCAGCTCGCCGCGCCGTGCGCGTTCGCGGCTGCCGTCGACGTGATCGAGGATCCATTTGATCTTGGTGCCGGAAAAATAGGGGTCGATGACCAGGCCGGTGGTCTGGCGGATGTGGTCTTCCATGCCGTCACGCTTGAGCTGATCGCAGATCGGCGTGCTCTGGCGGCTCTGCCAGACGATGGCATTGTAGATAGGGCGGCCGGTGATCTTGTCCCAGACGATGGTCGTTTCGCGCTGGTTGGTGATGCCGATGGCGGCCACCTGCTCGTTGACGATGTTGGCTTGCGCCAGCGCCTCGACGAAAACGCTGCTTTGGGTCGCCCAGATTTCCATGGGGTCGTGTTCGACCCAGCTCGGTTGCGGGTAGATCTGCGCGAACTCGCGCTGAGCGATGCTGACCACGTTGGCGTCGCGATCCAGCACGATGGCACGGGAGCTGGTGGTGCCCTGGTCGAGGGCGACGATGAATTGCTTGTTGTTCTGGTCGCTCATTGTGACGATTCCTTAGCGAGCTGTTCGGCTGCCTGATCTCCAGCAGAATAGCGGCTATTGAGACCTGCGATCTGGGGGCCGAACGAAAGGGAAGCGATGGATGCGGCGCGGAAGATCGGCATCAGCTTCGTAACCTCTTTAGCGTTTGCTGATCGGCTTCGCCTGCGTAAAAGACATCCAGCACCTGCTGAAAGACCTTGCACTCAGGGGCTGCGGCTGCGAACAGTGTCATGCTTGAATGCAGCTTCAGGTCGTCCGGCGAGCCGAGCATCTGCCGCGCTGTTCGGTCGCGGTGCTGCAACAGCGCTTGGGCGCATTCTTTCAGGCGCGGCCCCAGCAGCGGATGCCGTAGATAGGCCTTCGCTTGCTCGATATCCGCGATGGCGTAGTGCTGGGCCATGGTGCTATGGCCCAGGCCCGCAATCTGCGGGAACACGAACCACATCCAGTGGCTCTGCTTGTAACCGGCGCGCAGCTCCGCCAGGGCGTGTCGGTAAATGGGGTGCTGGGCATCGACGAAGCGGTCCAGATCGTTGCTGTCGGGCATAGGGCCTCCGCGTGTACAGCGAACTTTTTTTCATGAGAACGGCGGAGCCGCAAATGATTCGCCGGCAACCCTGATTTCCGAAGGTCCGTTTACCCTCTGTTTACGTTTGGCTGACGGCAACTGACGCAGCGGCGACGTTTCATGGAAGCGGGGAATATCCCTCGCCAAAGGAAATATCCATGTTCAGTCGCATATTCAAGGTCGCGTTATTGGCCGGTTGTCTGGTCGTGGCCGGTAACGCCTCGGCCACTGACCGCAACGTCGTGGTTCCCGTATTGGCTGGCGCGGCAGTCGGTGCGGTACTGGTCGCGGTGTTGGCAGATTCGTCGGATGATCGGCACCGGCCTCACTCGGCGCACCATCATCATCGCCCACCGCCTCCCAGGCACTACCGGCATCACCCGCGACCTGCGCCGCGTGCGATGAGCCACCGTTATCATGGCAAGCAATACGTCCTGGTGGAGCGTCATGGGCGCCGGGGAGGACGCCACTAAGGGCTCCGCGCCGAGGCCGGCTCCCTCACGACGATCACAGCGCCGATTTCGTGGGGGCGCCATTGCGGCGATGAGGGCTGCGGTCCCGCTCGAAGCGTTCCGAGCGTCTGCGCCAGCGATGATCGCTTCGCTCGAACCCAACCTACGGGCGTTGATTTCTGAAGCAGTTCTGGCATAGGCGAAACTGGTGGCTGAGCACCGGCATTGCCTTGCCGCATTGCTGGCATTTGCGAGATTCCCCCGAGACCCGACGACGGTCGGAGCTGCGCGGCTTGCGCCGTCGCGAAAGTTCGCGGGTAATCGCCTCGTTCAGCAGGCTGCGATGCCCTTCGGCCTGTTCCAGTGCCGGAAAATAGCTCGGCAGCGTTCGCGCCAGGTGCAGGTAGGTTTCGATGACATGCAGCGAACTCTCCAGCGTGGCCAGATCGGCTTCGATGAACAGCTTGGGCAGCTCGATGGCCTTGTTCTGGGCGACCTTCTTCAGCCACTGCTGGGCGAGCGTACCCGCCGGGCTGTCGAGGCCACCGCGAATCGGCGTACAGGCAAAGATCCAGCGTAGCGACAGGTCGATCTGCGGATCGTCGATCAACTTGATCCACTCGGCCAGTTCGTCAGGCAGGATGGAGATGAACTCCGCGCCGTAGTTGATGTTGCGGTTGAAGGTCAGCCAGGCGCGCAGCAGGCTCGGGTCGTTCATCAGCTCGGCGATGGCCTTGAGGTGCTCGATGGATGGCCGCACCTGGAATTGCGCAAGGTCTACCGGCTGATCCGGGCTGTTGAACAACTGGCGGATCGATTGCAGCGTCTGGCCGTCCAGCGCGGTGATGGTGCCGCTGTCGTGATGGCCGAAGCGCCCGGCGCGCCCGCCAATCTGCTTGACCTCCTGCACCTTGAGCTGGCGGTTCTGGATGCCGTCGTATTTTTCGTCGGTGTAGAAGCACAGCGTGTGCGCCGGCAGGTTCAGGCCCATGCCGACCGCATCGGTGGCCACCATCAGGTCAGCCTCGCCCTCGCGAAAGCGCCTGGCCTGCTCGCGGCGCACCTCCGGCGACAGCGCGCCGTAGACCACCGAGACGCTTTTGCCGGTCATCTCCAGCAGCCCCTTGAGTTCCAACACCGTCTTGCGGCTGAAGGCCACCAGCATCGAGCCTTCATCCAATTGTTTGAGTGAGGTGGGGCGGCGGGCCACTGCTACCGGCGACAAGCGCTTGGTGCGCTTGACCACTAGCCGGTCCTCGCAGAGGTCGCACAGCGTCTTCAGCGATGGCTGGATCAACATCGGCCCGGTCATGATCAGCTCCGGCGTATAGGCGCTGACCAGCGCATCGACCCAGGCCCAGCCGCGTTGCGAGTCGGCCATCATCTGCACTTCGTCAACTACCACCACGTCCCAGTGCTGATGACGGAAACGAGCGAACTCCTCCACTGTGCAGCAGTAATGGGTGGCGCCCTCACGCAGGATTTCCTCCTCGCCGGTAACCAGCGAACAGGGCACGCCCATGGACTCGATGCGCTCCTGGTTCTCCAGGGCCATCAGACGCAGCGGCGATAGGTAGATGGCACGCTCCACCGCCGTCATGGCCTCGATCGCCTGGTGCGTCTTGCCGCTGTTGGTGGGGCCGAGCAGGGCGGTCCAGGTGCGGGTGAGGCGGCGTGCGGCATACAGCTTGTGGTAGTGCATGAAGCGAGGATCGTTTTCCAGCAGTACCGCGAAAGCCATTTTTTCCCGATGATCCTGACTGGCAAAACGGATCGTCCGGCGGAGCTTCTTCGGCTCCATCATGAATATCTCGGTGAGGCGCTTTTCGCCTAGCATCTGCAGATCGAAATCGCCGGCTTCCTCCAGCATCATTTCAAACTTGGCGTTCAGTGCCTGGCGATCCTCTTCCTTGCGCTCGGCCACCTCGCGGTCGTTCAGCACATGACCTTGGCCAGCGGGAATGCGGCGCTGCATTACCAGCGCGACGTCGCCACGGCGTAGTTCAACCTGGTAGCGCAGCTCGTGCTTGACCTCGTTGACGATGTCCACGGCGCGGGCGGCAAAGTTATCGAGCTGGGAAAGCATCGGCGACAACTGATCCAGACAGCGAATCCGCTGTTCCTCGCTCATGTTGGAAAAAGGACGCTCTAGCACCTCCAGCCTGCTGCGTACCAGCGTCTGCAGCGCTGCACGTACGTGGCTCTCGAAGTCTGCCAGAGAGGCGCTATCGGCGATGCGCAAGGCGAAGTCGGGTTCCAGCAGGTTCTGCACCGGGCCACAGTCGAAGGTTTTCTCGACGCCGAATACATCCACCGTGCAGGTGAAGCCATTCAGATCGCGTGCCAGCAGCCGTCCGACGAGGCCGGCGGAGCCTGGGTCTGTCAGCACGGATTCGACAGTCGCCTCATTCAGGCCCAGCCAGAACAGCCGGGCGGCGCGGCCGATTTCCGGTGGTTGGTGCCCGACGTAGACGCTGAACCAGTTTTCCTGATGATTTCGTTTCGCAGCGAATTCGGGGTGCTTTGCCGTCGCCCAGGCCAGGAAGCGCTGTAGCCGCTCGAGCCTGACGGTATTGCGTTGTTTGACTTCGGCCTTGCGCATGATCGACGCCTCACTGATCAGTTGAGCCCGAGAGTTTGGACAATCGGCAGGCCAAATGCGATCACCGTGAGTGATATGCGGGCACAGGGTGTTCTGTAGCGAAGCTGAAACGGCCATCGCCCAGGCCGTGATGCGCGAGCCGGGCGTGGGTACAAGAGCTCAGGAACCGCGCCATCCCTAAGTGGTCAAGACGGGGCCTGGCGGTGGTTTTGTATCCGACCTCTGCTGTTCTCCAGCTCACCCCCCTGCGCTGTTCCGATCGTTCCAGCAGCCCTTCATCACCGACGGCCAACATGCATAGAACCCACCTCTGCGCTTTCCTCATATTCCTGGCGTGTATCGCTGCCGGGCCCGCGCTGGCGGTCGAACAGGCCTCGGCCAGACTGACACCCGACGAGGCGCGGCGTGCTATCGATGTGCTGCAGAATGAGCAGCGAAGGGACGAAGCGCTGCTTATCCTGAAGGCCATTGCCGAGGGGGCGCCCCCGACGGGCGCGTCCGAGCCGGTACAGGAAGCGGATGCCGCAGCGGAGCATCTCGACGAAGCGCCCGAGCCGGCACAGCCTGAGCCGGAACCGCCTGTTATCGTGGCCTTGGAGAAGGATGGGCTGATCGCTAGAACGCTTAGCGAAGTTGATCACTGGGCCGACGGTCTTGGCTATCAGCTCGGCCAGCTCAAACAGGCGGGACTGGAATTGCCTACCTGGTCCAGGACGATCCTGAGTACCGAGGCGGGGCGGCTCCTGTTGATGCGCGCATTGCTGGGCGTGGCGCTCATATTCGCCGTCGGCCTTGCCGCCGAATGGCTGCTGCGTCGGATGCTGCGTCGGCCCGGTCGCGCCCTTTGCGATCACGCGGCAGCCATGAACGCCCGTAGCTCACTGCATACCCCCGAACATTGGCGTCAGCGACAGGCAAAGACCGCTACCGAAGAGGGCTCAATGGCGGCTGACGCGGTTGAGGCCGCCTCGGTCGCAAAGACCCGTCTGGCCGACGGCGATGTGGCGCTGGTCCAGACCCACCGACATGGGGTGGATCGGATAGACGCCGTCGGGGTGGCGCCGGAGAATGCGGCAGGAGGGGGCGTCGCTGCGGAAGATCAGCCGCCGTCGTCGGTTTTTGCCGAGCAGGCGTCTGCAGCCCGGGCGGCACCGAATGCTGCTTCAGCCGATAGCGCCGGTGCTTCACCTGGCTTGTATTTGAGCAGGGTGCGCCATTTGCCTTATGCGGCGGGGGCGCTGGTGCTTGATCTGCTGCCTTTGGCGCTGTTCTTCTGCGTGGCGGCGTTGATGATGCGTTGGTCCCCGGCGGACGACAGCATCCGTGCGGTGACCGAGGAGTTCGTCAGCGCTTATATCATCGCGCGGGTGACCATGGCTCTGGTGCGCCTGCTGGTTTCACCGACGGGGCACGGCATGCGCCTGTTGAAGGTTAGCCCGGAGGTGTCGGTCCTGCTGCTGACCTGGGTGCGGCGTTTCGTGGTGATAGGCGCTCTGGGTATCGCCCTGGCAGAGGCAGCGCAGCTGTTGGGCGCAGGACTGGTCGGGCGGTTCGCCATCATCAAGGTGGTGTCGCTGGTGGTGCATCTACTCATCGTGGCGTTGATCTTCCGGTTGCGACGGCCGGTCGCCCAGGCCATCTCTGCACCGCCGGGATCAACCTCGCCTTTTGCGGCGATCCGCAACTGGTTGGCGCAGATCTGGGCGTTTGCTGCCGCATTCCTGGTGATGGGCGCCTGGGTGGTGTGGGCGTTGGGTGTGGAGAACGGCTTTCCGAAGCTTGTCCGCTTCCTCGGCGTTTCGGCGGGCATCATCATTCTGGCCCGTCTGGTGTCGATCCTGGCGCTGGGTGCACTGGCCCGTGCCTTTCGTTCCAGTACACAGGCCGAGGCGCCAGACGGTGCCTCTGTCGACGCCAACTGGCGCCCAGGCGAGCGCTATTACGCGATGGCACGTCGTCTGGTCATCGCCGTGATAGCCAGCTGTACCGCGGTCGCCCTGTTCGAGGGTTGGGGGGTGAACGCGCTCAGCTGGTTCGCGCCCGATACCATCGGCCGCAGCCTGATCTCGGCGCTCTCCACCATCCTCGCTGCGGCGGCGGCGTCACTCGTAGTCTGGGAGATGGCGAACGCCGCTATTCAGCGCAGGCTCATCCGCTGGACAGACCAGGGTGACCTCATGCGCGCGGCACGGTTGCGTACCCTGCTGCCGATGCTGCGCAGTTTTCTGATGATCATCATTGTGCTGGTTATCGGCCTGACGGCCTTGAATCAGATCGGCGTCAATACCACCCCGCTATTGGCCGGTGCGAGCATCGTCGGCGTTGCCTTGGGCTTCGGTTCGCAGAAGCTGGTACAGGATTTCATCACTGGCATCTTCCTGTTGATGGAAAACGCGATGCAGGTCGGCGACTGGGTAACGGTAGCGGGAGTTTCTGGTACGGTCGAACATCTGTCCATGCGCACGGTACGGTTACGAGCCGGTGATGGTTCACTGCACATCGTGCCCTTCAGCTCGGTATCCACCGTTAACAACACCAACCGCGGTATCGGCAATGCGGTAGTACGTGTCAGTGTCGGTTACGAAACCGATATCGAGCAGGTCATTGACGAGCTGAAGCAGATCGGCGCCGGGGTGCGCAGCGATCCAAGCTTCCAGGAGCTGATCATCAACGATATCGAGGTCTGGGGCGTCGACTCGGTGGACGGTTCAATGGTGACCCTGGCGGGGCAGATACGCTGCATCGACAAGGGGCGCTGGGGCGTGCAGCGGGAGATGAATCGACGCATCCTCATGCGCTTCCGCGAACTCGGCATAGAGATCGCCGACCCGCGCTCGCGTCTGCTGGTGCTACGTGGGAACTCAACGCAGGAGGATCCACCCCAGCAGTCCTGACCAGGGACAGGACTCAAGGAGAGGCCGCTCCGCGCTCGGCGCAACGGCTGGCGCGGCTGATCGTCAGGCGTGCGGCTTGCTGCGAATGGTCTTCATCAGGTCTTCAGGGCTGATCTGCCCGACCACGCTGGCCGCGCTGCCCGGCTGTGGCAGGTTGAGGATGTTGCCCTTGATCTTGCCGATCACGTGCATCTCGCACGGCTTGCAGTCGAACTTCAGGGTCAGCACCTCGTCGCCATGCACCAGCTGCATCGGCGCGACCTTGGTGCGCACGCCAGTGACGCCCTTGGCCTGCTTGGGACAGAGGTTGAAGGAGAAACGCAGGCAGTGCTTGGTGATCATCACCGGTACCTCGCCGGTTTCCTCGTGGGCCTCGTACGCAGCGTCGATCAGCTGTACGCCGTAGCGATGATAGAAGGCCCGCGCCTTCTCGTTGTAGACGTTGGCGAGGAAGCTCAAGTGCGCCTCGGGATAGACCGGCGGCGGCACGCTGACGGGCTTGCGCCCACCGCGCGGGCGGATGGCTTCGCGCGCTTCGGTCAGTGCCTCGATGGCTTCGCGGCGCAGGGCCTTGAGTTGTGAGTTGGGGATGAAGAACGCCTGAGGTGCGTCGATCTCGGCCTCTTCGGCGTGGTAGATGGTGGTGCCCAGCTGGCTCAGCAGATCGGCGATCTGACCGGGTACCTGCTCGGGCTTCTTCGCTTCACCGAAGGGGCCGGCCAGGGAGACGGTGGCGTAGGCGCCTTCTTCGCTGGTGACGTGCAGTTCCAGCTCGTCCGCGCGCAGTTTCGCCAGCCAGCGCACGCCGATACGGCGTTCGGCGGAGGTCTTCAGCAGCGCCTGCTGCCAGTTGTGATCCAGGTTGCGACTGAGTGGGTGGTTCGGCCGCAACTG
>Ga0233366_1000245_pt1 | contig 21814 bp, 15 predicted proteins | sample ElkDunMinimDraft_23_FD_191536 | JGI IMG/M metagenome (GOLD analysis project Ga0233366, IMG submission 191536) | Fecal eukaryotic communites from dung pellets of Tule Elk in California, USA - Elk Dung C4 | ecosystem: Host-associated > Mammals > Digestive system > Large intestine > Fecal | place...
CTCGCCCTTGGCGTTGAGCACCGGCGAGCCGGAGTTGCCGCCGGTGGTGTCCAGGTTGGTCAGGAAGTTGACCGTCTGGGTCTTCAGCACCGGGTCGGCGGTGGAGCCGAAGTCGCCCTTGGCGATCGCGGCCAGCAGCGGCTTGGGCGCATCGAACGGGTAGGCGTTGGTGTTCTTCTCGACGATGCCGGCCACGGTGGTCACCGGGTCGAAATGCACCGCATCGCGCGGCGACAGCGCTTCCACCTTGCCGTAGCTGATGCGCAGCGTGCGGTTGGCATCGGGGTACACCGCGCGCCCCTGCTTGGCGCGCCAGGCAAACAGCGCCTGCATGTAGGCCGGGCGCAGGCGCAGCTGTTCACCGGCGCGTGCCTTGCTCTGGTCATCCAGGCGCAGCTGCGCGGCCACCAGCGGGCCGGCCAGGTCGATCAGCGGGTCGCGCGCGAGCGGCTTGCCGTCCTTTGCCGCGGCAAACCGCGACAGGCGCTGGGCTTCGTCACCCAGCGCGGTGCTGGCGTACAGCCCGTCCAGCGCCTTGGCCAGCGCTGCCGGGGTGCGCCCGAAGGCCGCGTCGAACTCGGGCACGCGCTGTGCCTCGGGCAGCTGCTGGTAGCGGGTCAGCAGCGTGGTCAGCAGCGCCTTTTCCACCTCGGGCGAATAGCGACGCTGCACCTGCTTCAAGGTGCCTTCGATCAGCGCCAGGTCGCGCTGCTGGTAGCCGCTTTCGCGCTCGGCATCGGGCTTGGCCGATTCAATGCGCAGGCGTTCCAGGGTCAGCGCCGACCGCAGCAGCTGGCTCTGCGACGACAGCAGGTCCAGCAGCAGGTCGCGTTCACCCACCGACGCGCCCTGCGACAACGAGCCCAGCAGCGCTTGGATGTCGCCCTGGAAACGGGCGTCGGTAGCCTTCAGCATCGCGCCTTCATCGCTGGCGCGCTGGGCCTTGGCATCGCTGCGCATCAGGCCTTCCAGCTCGCCGGCGGCGCGCTTGCGGTTGTTCTTCAGCGACTGCAGCTGCGAGGCGTAACGGGTACGCGCCTGCGCATCCTTGGCGGTGGCCGCTTCGATGGTGTCGATCATCTGCTGGAACACCGCCACCCGGCGCGGCAGCACCGCGTCGATCTGGCTGGCGAATTCGGCGGCGGTGCGGTGCCGGTAGGTGATGCCCGGGTAGCCGGCCAGCATCGCGTAATCGCCCGTCTTCGGCCCGTCGATGGCCATCTTCAGGTGCGCCGGCGGCTGGTAGGGCACGTTGTCCGGACTGTACGGGACCGGCTTGCCGTCCTTGCCCACATAGGCACGCAGCAGGGTGAAGTCACCGGTGTGGCGTGGCCACATGAAGTTGTCGATCTCATCGCCGTAATTGCCGATCGCACGCGGCGGCGCGTACACCAGCCGCACGTCGCTCAGCTCCAGCTGGCGGATGCGGTAGAAGTCGGTGCCGTAGTACATGTCGGCCACGCTGCAGCGCACGTTGCCTTCCTTCTCGCAGTCGGCCACCAGCTGCTTGCTGGCGCGGTCGACCGCATCGAAATAGGCGCGCCCGGTCTTGCCACGCGCGTCGCGCAGCACCTCGTCGGTCACCTTGTCGAAGCCGGTGGTGACCAGCACGCGGAAATCCGGGTTGGCCGCGCGCTCGTCGCTGCGGCCCTGGGCGATGAAGCCGTTGTCGATCAGGTTGTGCTCGGGCGAGCTGTTGTACTGGATCACGCCCATCGCCACGTGGTGGTTGGTGAGCAGCAGGCCGTCGGCGGACACGAACGAACCGGTACCGCCACCGGCACGCACCACCGCGCTCAGCGGCGGCGCGGTGACGTTGGCCAGGTCGGTCGGGTTGCCCTTGAAGCCGGCCGCCTTCAACGGCTTGGCCAGGTCCGGCAGCTGGGTCGGCATCCACATGCCTTCATCGGCGTGGGCGCCGGCGGCGAGGGTCAGGCCAAGGGCCAGGGCGGCAGTCAGGGGTTTGCGTGGCGACATGGGCACTTCCGGTACGTCAGAACAGCCCGGGACCATAGCCGCTGCGCCTGGCAGGGGCAACGGCCGATGGTTGGGCAAGCATCGGGATCACGACCAACGGTCGTGATCTACTTTTCTTTTCGCCAGTTCAACGACCCCCGGTTTTCCACAGTGCTCGATTCCACTTCCACGTCGAAGCCGCGCCGCAGCAGGTACTTCAGGGTCAGCACCGAGCCGCTGCCGACCAGCGACACGCCGTAGCCGACATACAGCTTGGGCGAGATGTACTTGCCGACGCCGATCACCGAGCCCCCCAGCGCGCGCGACTGGCTCACCCCGGCATCGTCCAGGCCCAGCTTGGCACCCAACTGCGAGGCCAGCAGGCCGCTGCCGGCCGAGATCGCCGCCGAGGCCGCGTTGACCTGCTGGGCCTGGTCGCTGCTGGCCCCGGTCAGGCTGCGTCCCAGCACCAGGTAGGCCAGCGCCTCGGACTGCGACATCGCCGGGGTCGACCACACATCCACCCGCGGCGACTGCGCGCGGCCGGTGACGTCGATACCGGCCACCACGTCGCCGATGGTGCGTTCGGCGCGGATGTTAATGCGCGGATCGGCCACCGCGTTGTAGTTCCAGCTGAGGTTGCCGCGGGTGATGGTCAGGTCCTGGCCATAGGCCTTGTAGCGCCCGCTGACCTCCAGCCCGCCGTTGGCGGTCATTTCGCGGCCCGGCCGCGACCACACCTGCATCTTGCCGCCCAGCGCGCCCTTCAGGCCGAAGCCGCTCATCTTGACCTTGTCGCCCAGGCTGACGGTGAGGTCCATGTCCAGCGGCGAGGTCGGAGTTTCTTCCGGATCCACCGGGTCCAGCACCACCACGTCCTCGGACACCGAGGTGCCGCGGTCCAGGCGTTCCAGGTCGAGGTCGGCCTCGGGCACGTGCACGCTGCCACGCAGCTGCATGGCGGTACCGGCCAGGGTGAAGTCAAGGTTGGGGTTGGCGATCACCCGCAGTTCGGGGGTATTGGCCAGCAGCACGTTCTCGCCGTGGATGTGCAGCTGCAACGGCTGTGCATCACCGAACCACGACAGCCCGCCATCGACGAACAGCGTGCCCTGGCCCGAATTGGCCTGCGCGGTGATCTTGGCCGAACCATCGGGCTGTGCGGTGAAGCTGCCCTTGCCCTCGTCGAAGGTCAGTCCCAGCGCCGGGAATTCGCCCTTGAACTTGCTCAGCGTGGCCTCGCCACCCAGCGACGGGGTACCGCGCGTGCCGCGCAGGCTGACGTGGCCTTCGATCAGGCCGGTCGGGCGCACGATGTCCGGCGAGAACAGCTCCAGCCAGTACAGCCGCGCGATGTTCATGTACAGCTCGCCGGTGAGCGGCGCATTGGCATCCCACCCGGTCTGCACCTTGGCGTCCACGAAGCCGTCGCCCTGGAAACCGACACCGAGCTTGGCGTTGATCTGCGCCTGGGTCATTTCCACGTCGGCGGAGAAGTGGTCGTAGCGCACCAGTTCACCGCGCGCGTTGTCGCCCAGGCGAATGCCGCCCTCCATCGAGGCCACCTTGAAGTTGCCTTCAAAGGCGTTGCCACGCGGGCGGATGCGGCCATCCAGGGTCAGTTCGCCGCGCAGGTACATGCGCCGCCCCGACTGCGGCGGCAGCCACGGCTGCACCAGCGCCAGCGGCAGTGCATCACCGCGCACCAGCAGGCCTTCGCGCGGCCAGTTGGCGCTGGCGCACAGCGCCCCACCGGTAGCCGCGCCCAGGCACGCATCGCTCAGGGTGAAGGTGCTGCCCTGCACGCTGAAGGTGGCCGGCGCCCGCAGGCTCCACGCATCGCCCTTCATCGGGGCGATGCGCAGCGCGGTCAGGTCGCCACGCCACGCCTGGCCCTGCTGGCGCACGCCGCCGCTCAGGGCGACCGCGCCAAGCTCGTTCCTGGTCTGCGCATCCAGGCGCAGGTTGGACAGGCTGCCGCGCGCATCCACGTTCAGCGTGTCCAGCAGCATGCCCACCTGCACCTTGCGGCCCTGCACCGCCAGCGTGCCGCTGTCGCCCTGCCACGGCAGGCGGCCCTTGATGCTGATCGCCTCGGCGCTCCAGTCATTCCAGCGCAGGCCGTTGCCCACCAGGTCGGCACTGATGTCCGGCGCGGTGCGCGGCCCCTTCACCAGCACGTGGCCGCGCAGGCTGCCGGTACTGCCCGGCAGCAGGTCGTCCAGGTTCACCGGCTCCAGCTGCGCGTCGATATCCAGCCGGTCGCCCACCGCGCCCTTCGCGGTCAGGCGGCTGTTGCCCACCGCCAGTTTCACGTTGCCCTCGCCCTGCGTACCGCGCAGCGCGAACTTGCCCTGTGCATCCACCGTGCGCTTGCGCAGCATGCCCTTGATGCCAGGCACGTCCACGGTGGCTTCATACGCGCCTGCGGTACCGGCGGGGCTGCCGGCCGGCGGCGGCAACTGCCGCCCCTTGGAGGCCAGCGCGCCGGACAGCTTGCCATCCCAGCCCGGCGCGAAATAGCCCGGGTCGAACCCGGCCAGCTTGGCGGCCACGTCCCAGTCCAGCTGCGGCGCCCAGGCCACCTGGCCGGTCACGTCCAGCGACCCGCCCGGGGTACTGGCCAGCAGCTGCTTGATCGACGCGGCCTGGTCGTTGCCGCGCACATCGAAGGTCAGGTCGGCGGTCTGCTTTTCGCGCTCCACCGAGGCATTGCCCACCGCCGCCCAGTTCTTGAGCGTACCGGCCAGGCCCATCCGCGCCTCTTTGAGCGTCACCGGCACCGGCGCGGCGGCACCGGCGGTGGTGGTGTCGGCGGCCGGCACGAAGGTCAGGTCGTTGGCCACGATCGAGAAGCGCAGGCTGGCGTTCTCCTTGTCGGTGAAATCCGCCTTGCCCTGCAGGCGCGCCTGGCCACCGAAGGCTTTGACCTGCAGCGGCGCCACGGTCAGCACCTGGTCGGCCAGGCCCACCTTGGACGGTGCCAGTTCCACCGCGATGTCGCCCTGCTTGAAGCTGCCCTGCAGGTTGGCCTGCCCGCCCTTGCCGTCGGCCTTGAAATCCAGCGCCATCGGCGTGCTGGTGTCGGCATCCATGCCCGGTACCAGCAGCGACAGATCCAACTCACGGGTACGTGCGCTGGCCGTCCACACCGGGTCGGTGCGGCCGTCGAACACCACGCTGGCCTGCAGCGGCGCCGGCGCGTTGCCGGCCACCGCCACTTCCATATGGCCCAGGTCGCCGCGTGCCACCAGGCCCAGCCGCGCGGGCGTGCGCCCCAGCGGCGCCGGCAGGCGCGCGCCGATGGTGATGTCGGTGTCGTAGTCGCTGCGTGGCAGGTAGCGCCCGTCCACGCGGAAGTAGCCCAGGTCGCTGTCGATCTTGAGCTGGCTGGCGCGGAATTCGCCGTTGGCGATTTCCACCCCGCCGCGCAGCGTGTCGATGGCGATCAGCGGCTGCTGCGCCTGGGTGATGCGGAAGCCACCGATGATGATGGTGTCGGCCTGGATCGCCAGCGGCATTTCAATCTGCGGCAGCGAGTCCGGCCACGACGGCAGTTCGAACGGCTCATCGCTCTTGGCCAGGTTCAGCGAGGCGTTCTTGAGCTGCAGCGCGTCCAGCTGCAGCTTGCGGCCGAGCAGCGGGCGGATGTCCGGATCGAGATAGGCGCGCTCGGCGGTGAAGTGGATGTCGTCGTAACGGAAATCCAGGTCGTGCAGCACCAAGGGCCCGGCAACGGGGCCATCGACCTTGCTCCAGGTCAGCGTGGCGCCCACGGGCAGCCGCGCCACCACCTGGGCCAGCAGCACGTCGCGACCGGCCACGGTCTGCAGCAGCCAGTACACCAGCAGCAGCGCCAGCAGCACCAGGCCCAGCACGGTGAAGCCCGACCACGCCCAGAAGCGGCGCTTGCGGTAGAAGCGCACGCGCGGCGGCGGCGTGGCGGGTGCGGACGGGGTCGGCGTGCTCACAGGTCCGCTCCGATGTTCAGGTACAGCTGGAACTGCGAGTCCGGGTTGTTCAGACCGTGCGCGACATCCACGCGCACCGGACCCACCGGGGATTTCCAGCGCACGCCAAAGCCCACACCGGTATGCAGGTCGATGGTGTTGTCGAACGCGCTGCCGGTGTCGACGAAGACCGCCGCACCCCACGGGCCGCCCTTGAAGTAATGCTCATACTCGGCCGAGCCGACCACCAGGTTCTTGGCACCCAGCGCGAACTTGTCCGGCGCCGGCGTACGCGGCCCGACTTCGCGGAACGCGTAGCCGCGGATGCTGCGGTCGCCACCGGCGAAGAAGCGCAGGCTGGGCGGCATCGCCACCAGGTCGCTGGCCCAGGTGGTGCCGCCTTCGCCGCGCAGGATCAGGCGGTCGCTGTCGCCGATCGGCACGTACCAGCGCAGCACCATGTTGGCCTGCACGAAACTGGTGTCCGAACCCACGCCTTCCACGCCACCGCGCAGCGTCGCGCTGCCGCTGATGCCGCTGCGCGGGAAAAGCTCGTCGTCCACGTTGACGTAGTCGGCCACCAGCTGCGGGTAGACCAGGGTCGAGGTGTTGTAGAGCGCATCGTTGAACTCGGTGCCCGACGCGTAGCGCCAGCGCTCGCGGAGCGCGTTGATCGAGGCGATCGCCGTCCAGTGTTCGTTGATTTCACCGCTGCGGCTGGCCGACAGCTTGAAGTTGCGCAGGTCGATGTAGTCGGTCTGCTCATCGTAGGCACTGGCGGTGAAGGCATACCAGCCATCCAGCCAGGTGAAGGCCGGAATGCGGTAACTGGTGACCAGACTCTTGCGCTTCTGCGCATAGTCCAGCTGGGTATTCATCTTGTGGCCGCGGCTGTTCAGGAACCGCCGCTCCAGACCACCGCGCACACCGGCGCCGCTCTCGCTGCCGTAGCTCAGACCGGCGGTGTAGATCGAGCGCTTGGCGCGGGTCAGGTTGACGTCCACCGGCACATCACCGTTGGCATCGGCCTGGTCCGGGCGTGGCTGGATGTCGATCACGCTGAAGTAGTCCAGCTTGGTCAGCGATTCGCGCAGGCGGTCCAGCTTGCCTTCGTGGAAATAGCTGCCCTTTTCCCAGTACACCAGCGGGTCGAACAGCGTGTCGACGAAGTAATCCTGGTGGAAGCGGATGTCGCCCATGTTGTAGCGGCGGCCGCTGTCCCAGGTCAGGTCGATGTCGGCGGCATTCTCGGCGCGGGTGACCTGCACCTGGCGCTGGGTGTAGTCGGCATCGAAGTAGCCGCGTTCGGCCAGCCGCCGGGTCACGGTGATCTTGCTGGCTTCGTACTGGGTGTGTTCGAAACGCTGCCCCTTGCGCGGCTTGAACTTCTCCAGGTCTTCCTGCAGGTACTGGTCCAGCTGCGCCGGCCCGGTAATGTCGATGTGCTCGCGCCGGACCAGCGTGGGCGGGCCCTTGTCGACCTGGATCACCACGCGCAGGTTCTCGCCCTCGCGCGGGCTGTCCACCTTGATCACCGGGTTGTAGTAGCCGAACGGCTCCAGGGCTTCACGGGTCTGGCGCTCGGCCTGGGACAACAGATACTCCAGCCGCGACTCGCCCTGGGGCTTGCCGATGGTGTCGTACAGCGACAGCGAGACCTCGATGTTCTCGATCATCTCGGCGTCGTCGCCCTTGTCCAGTCCTTTGATTTCCACCTTGTCGATGGTCCCGCGTGCGTGTGCCACCGAGGCGGTGACCAGCGACAGGAACATCAGGGGAAGGGCGTAATTCTTTGGCTGCATGGGGACAGCATAACGGGCCATTGCGAGCATGCGAAATCGGCGGGGCTGTTTCAGAATGACGGTGAAGGCCCCGTTAAAATCGCGCAGAACATCGGCTACGTCGTTTTTCACCCGGTCGATGCCGACACCTCGCCGGACTGGTCCGTCCACACGCGTGCGCGGCAGTGCCACCGCGGCCGACATTCGCTCACATGACAGGCCTGAAACGCAGAAGGCGCGAGCGGCCGGGGCCGTCGCGCCTTCTGCGTTACCACCTGCGGGCAGGGCTGCCCGCCACGCCTCAGCTGGACAGGTGCTCGATCGCCGCCACGCTGCCCAGGCGGTCGCCCAGGCGCTTGAGCAGCGCCAGGCGGTTGCCACGCAGCGCCGGGTCTTCGGCATTGACCATCACCGCATCGAAGAACGCGTCCACCTGCGGGCGCAGGCGCGCCAGGCGGTTCAGCACGCTCACGTAGTCCTTGTGGTGCAGGCTGGCGTTGCTGTCGTCGATGGCCGCTTCCACCGCCTCGGCCAGTTCACTCTCGGCCGGTTCGGCCAGCAGCGCCGGGTCGACCATGCCGGGAATGTCACCCTCGGCCTTGCGCAGGATGTTGCGGATGCGCTTGTTGGCTGCGGCCAGCGCATCGGCTTCGGGCAGCGCCGCGAAGATGCCGATGGCGTCGATGCGGCGGTCCAGGTCATACAGCGACGCCGGCTTCAGCTCGGCCACCGCGTTGAAGTGCGTGGCCGGCACGCCCTTGTCGGCGTAGTAGCCGCGCAGGCGGTCCAGAATGAAGTCGTACAGCTCCTGCGGCAGCGCCTCGGTCTTGCGCTCGGCACTGGGCTGCACGGCGGCCGGCAGGCCGGCCAGGGCGCTGTCCACCAGCGCGCGCAGGTCCAGGTCGAACCCCGATTCGATGATCGTACGGGCCAGGCCCAGTGCATTGCGGCGCAGCGCGAACGGGTCCTTGTTGCCGGTCGGCTTCAGGCCTGCGGCGAAGCCACCGGCCAGCGTATCCAGCCGCTCGGCGATGGCCAGCACCTTGCCCAGCGCCGACAGCGCGATGTCATCGCCGCCAAAGCGGGGCTGGTAAGCCTCGTCGATGGCCAGCGCAACTTCGGGCGACTCACCGCCGGTCAGCGCGTAGTGCCGGCCGGCGATGCCCTGCAGCTCCGGGAACTCGTTGACCATGCGCGACTGCAGGTCGTTCTTGGCCAGCAGCGCGGCGCGCTTGGCCAGCACCGGATCGGCGCCTACCTGCGGGGCGATCACCCCGGCCAGCGCCACCACCCGGCCCACCTTGTCGGCCACGCTGCCCAGCTTGGCCTGGTAGGTCACGGTCGTCAGGCCGTCGCCCATCGACTCCAGGCCCTGCTTGAGGTCCTCGTCGAAGAAGAACTTGGCGTCGGAGAAGCGCGGGCGGATCACCCGCTCGTAGCCCTTGGCGACCTCGTTCACGTCCTTCGATTCGATGTTGGCGATGCCGATGAATTTCTCGGTCAGCTTGCCGCCTGAATCGAGCACCGGGAAGAACTTCTGGTTGATCTCCATCGTCTCGATCAGCGCTTCCTGCGGCACCGCCAGGAATTCGCGCTCGAAACTGCACAGCACCGGTGCCGGCCATTCCACCAGGTTGACCACCTGGTCCAGGTTGTCATCGGTGATCCGCGCCTGGCCACCGGCCTTGGCCGCGGCGGCGTTGACCTGTTCGACGATGCGCGCACGGCGCACGTCGGCGTCCACCAGCACGAAGGCGGCCTGCAGGGAGCTGATGTAGTCCTCCGGCGAGGACAGCCACACGGTCTTGTCGTGCATGAAGCGATGACCGCGGCTCATGCGGTCGGCCTTCAGGCCCAGCACCTCGGCCTCGATGATCTCGGTGCCGTGCAGCAGCACCAGCCAATGCACCGGGCGGGCGAAACCGTAGGCGTGGCTGCCCCAGCGCATCGGCTTGGGGATCGGCATCGCCGCGATCGCCTCGCGCAGGATCTCCGGCAGCAGCGCGGCGGTGCGCGCGCCCGGGGTGGTGGAACGGTGCACGAAGCGCTCGCCCTTGGCGTCGCTGGTGCGCTCCAGCGCGCTCCAGTCGATCCCGGCCTTGGCCGCGAAGCCCTGCAGCGCCTTGGTCGGCTGGCCCTGGGCATCCAGCGCGATGTTCCGGTACGGGCCCAGCACCTCGCTGTGCTGTTCGGGCTGCTCCACGGCCACGCCGGGCAGCAGCACGGCCAGCCGGCGCGGGGTCGACAACGGCTTGGCATCGCCGCGTTCGACGGCCACGCCCCGCTTGGCCAGGCCGTCCACGACGCCATCGAAGAAGGCCTGGGCCAGGCCCGGCAGCGCCTTCACCGGCAATTCTTCGGTACCCAGTTCGATCAGCAGCGGCAGCATCGTGCTCATGCCTGCACCTCCTTGGCAGCGACGGCTTCGAGGCGCTTGGCCTCGTACAGCCTGGCCACCGCCTGGGCCAGCGCGCGCACGCGCAGGATGTAGCGCTGGCGCTCGGTCACGCTGATCGCACGGCGCGCGTCCAGCAGGTTGAAGGCGTGGCTGGCCTTGCACACCTGCTCGTACGCCGGCAGCGGCAGGCCCACATCGACCAGCTTCTGGGCTTCCTTTTCGCAGGCGTCGAAGCGGTGGAACATTTCCTCTACGTCGGCGTATTCGAAGTTGTAGGTGCTCTGCTCGATCTCGTTCTGCAGGTACACATCGCCGTAGGTCACCGGCGTGCCGTCCGGCCCGTAGGTCCACACCAGGTCATAGACGTTGTCGCAGTTCTGCAGGTACATGCACAGGCGTTCAAGACCGTAGGTGATCTCGCCCAGCACCGGCTTGCACTCCAGGCCACCGGCCTGCTGGAAATAGGTGAACTGGGTGACTTCCATCCCGTTCAACCACACTTCCCAGCCCAGGCCCCAGGCGCCCAGCGTCGGCGATTCCCAGTTGTCCTCGACAAAGCGCAGGTCATGCACCAGCGGGTCGATGCCCAGCGCCTTGAGCGAATCCAGGTACAGCTGCTGGATGTTGTCCGGGCTCGGCTTCATCGCCACCTGGTACTGGTAATACCGCTGCAGGCGGTTCGGGTTCTCGCCGTAGCGGCCGTCGGTGGGACGGCGCGAGGGCTGCACGTACGCGGCATTCCAGCTTTCCGGACCGATCGAGCGCAGGAACGTGGCCGGGTGGAAGGTGCCCGCACCGACCTCCAGGTCGAGCGGCTGGATCAGCACGCAGCCCTGCTGCGCCCAATACTGGTTGAGGGTCTGGATCAGGCCCTGGAAAGTGATGGGAACGTTCGTGGTGACGGACATGCGGCGGATTCTTGCCTGCAGGAGGGGTGCGCTAGTATAGCCAGCGACCGCGTTGCCGCCTTCCGGACGGCCCACCCCATTACCGCGCGCCTGGCGCGCTTCGAGGACTTTGGCGGATGGATCAGCGCCCCCCGGTACCTTTCGCCCACGCCGCAGGCCCCGGGCCCGCCGCGCCGGTGCCGTTGCCGCCGGGCCGGCTCAGCTTCGACCAGGTGGCTGCCGCGCTGGTGGCCGATGGCCTGGTGGCCGCGACCGACCTGGAGCGCATCCGTTTTTCGGCCCAGGGCGCGCGCAACGCCAGTGAAGTGCACCCGCTGGTGCTGCTGGCCAACCTCAAGCTGGCCGCCGCCGCTGGCGGTGAACTCGGGCTGGAGCGGCTGACCGAATGGCTGGCCACCCGCACCGGCAGCCGCTACCTGCGCATCGACCCGACCCGCGTGGACGTGGCCTCGGTGACCGCCGTGGTGTCCCATGCCTACGCACGCCGCCACCGCTTCCTGCCGCTGGCGGTGGACAGCGAGCGGCTGCTGGTGGCCACCAGCGAGCCGCTGGTACAGGAATGGCTGAGCGACCTGCAGCACCTGACCCGGCGCCGCATCGAGCTGGCGATGGTCAACCCGCTCGACCTGCACCGCTACACCATGGAATTCTTCGGGGTCACCCGCTCGGTGCGTGGCGCGCGCGGCGACGTGCGCGGCGAAACCAACGGCACCCTGCCCAGCTTCGAGCAGCTGGTGGAACTGGGCCGCGCCGGCGACGTCAACGCCGACGACCAGCACATCGTGCACATCGTCGACTGGCTGCTGCAGTACGCCTACGAACAACGCGCCTCGGACATCCACCTGGAGCCACGCCGCGACATGGGCCGCATGCGCTTCCGCATCGACGGAGTGCTGCACAAGGTGTTTGAAGTGCCGCCGGCGGTGATGACCGCCGTGGTCAGCCGCATCAAGGTGCTCGGGCGCATGGACCTGGCCGAGCGCCGGCGCCCGCAGGACGGCCGCATCAAGACCCGCTCACCGGGCGGCCGCGAGGTCGAAATGCGCCTGTCCACCATGCCCACCGCGTTCGGCGAGAAGTGCGTGATGCGCATCTTCGACCCGGATGCCGCGTTCAAGAGCATCGACCAGCTTGGCTTCAGCCCGCAGGAAGCGGCCGGCTGGACCGCCCTGGTCGAGCGTCCGCACGGCATCGTGCTGGTCACCGGCCCCACCGGCTCGGGCAAGACCACCACCCTGTATTCCACGCTCAAGCGGCTGGCCACCCCGGACGTCAACGTGTGCACGGTGGAAGACCCGATCGAGATGATCGCGCCGGAATTCAACCAGATGCAGGTGCAGACCAACATCGACCTGGATTTCGCCAGCGGCGTGCGCACCCTGCTGCGGCAGGACCCGGACATCATCATGATCGGCGAAATCCGCGACCTGGAAACGGCGCAGATGGCGGTGCAGGCCTCGCTCACGGGTCACCTGGTGCTCTCCACCCTGCACACCAACGACGCGCCCTCGGCGATCACCCGCCTGCTCGACCTGGGCGTGCCGCACTACCTGCTGGCCTCCACCCTCAACGGCATCCTGGCCCAGCGCCTGGTGCGTACCCTGTGCCCCAGCTGCAAGGTGCCGCGCCCGCTCAGCGCGGCCCAATGGGCCGTTCTGGCTGATGCCGATGAAGCATTACCTGAGTCACCCACGCCATATGCACCGGCCGGCTGCATCGACTGCCGGCGCACCGGTTACCTGGGCCGGGTAGGGCTGTATGAGTTGCTGCCATTGGGTTCGCGCCTGCGCAGCCTGATCCGCGCCGACATGGATCTGGCCGCTTTCAACCGTGCCGCGCGTGCTGAAGGGCTGCGAACCCTGCGCCGCGCGGGACTTGAAAAGGTGGCCGCAGGGCTGACTACAATCGAGGAAGTCCTGTCAGTGCTGCCGCCCCCGGATGAATTCCGCCCCGTTCCTGATTCTTGAAACCGGCCAACCCGTCGCCTCGCTTCGTCGGTACGGGCGTTTTCCGCATTGGATCCGCGTCGCCGCCGGGCTGGATGCCGACGAAACGGTGGTGGTGGACGTCGAACATGGCGGCGCCCTGCCCGACCACCGCCACTTCGCCGGGGTGATCGTCACCGGCTCGGCCGCCTACGTCACCGATCGTGCCGACTGGAGCGAGCGCAGCGCGCAGTGGCTGCGCGGCGCGGTCCACGACGACCGCCCGGTGTTTGGCATCTGCTACGGCCACCAGCTGCTGGCGCACGCCCTGGGCGGCGAGGTGGCCTACAACCCGGCTGGCCGCGAGTCCGGCACCATCGAGCTGGCCCTGGACCCGTCGGCCAGCAGCGACCCGCTGTTCGCCGGCCTACCCGAGCGCTTCCCGGCCCACGCCACCCACATGCAGACGGTACTGCGCGCACCGGAGGGCGCGTCGATCTGGCGCGCTCGGCGCAGGACAACTGCCACGCCTTCCGTTTCGGCCGCCAGGCCTGGGGCGTGCAGTTCCACCCGGAGTTCGCCACCCACCACATGCGCGGCTACGTACGCGCCCGCGCCGAGTGCATCCGCAGCCACGGCGGCTGCGCCCGCAGCGTGGCGCGCGGGGTCAGCGCGGCCCCATTGGCGCGGCAGCTGCTGCGCCGTTTCGTGCGCCAGGCCCGCAACGCCTGAGCCGCCTGCCGGGCACTGCGACGCAGCGTCCCGGCGGTGCGGCCCGGCCTTCAGGTGGCGCGTCCGGAAAACAGGGATAATCGAACGGATTCGGGGCTGCTGCGCCCCTTCCCCCTGCTTCCGGAATGGTATGAGCGAGATTCGCAAGCTGCCCGCATCGGCCGGCGCCCAATGGCTGCTGGACGCGTTTTCCCTGTATGCCCGCGCACCGATGCAACTGGCCGTGATCGGCGTGGTGTGGATGCTGACCACTTCGCTGATCCTGCTGCTGGCCCAGCTGCTGCCGGGCTGGTTGGGGCTGATGGTGCAGTTGTTGTCGCTGGCGGTGGGCCCGCTGATGTTCGGCGGCATGCTGTGGGCCGTGAGCGAGATCGACCAGGGCCGTCCCGGCCTGCCGACCCACCTGCTGCAGCCCATCCGCGACCGTCGCGTCACCCACCTGCTGGTGCCGCTGGCGATCCAGCTGATTGCCATCGTCGCCCTGGGCACGCTGCTGTTTGCGTTGATCGGCAGCGAGGGCTTCAGCGCCTTCAACGACCTGTTGCACCGCGCGCAGGAACTGCAGCAGTCCGGCAAGCAGCTCAGCAACGAAGAAACCCTGGCGTTGATGGCCAACGTGCCGGTCAAGCGCATCATGCTGTGGATCCTGATCGCCTTCGCCACCTTCGTGGCGCTGAGCATGGCCATGTTCGCGCAGCCGGCGCTGGTGGTGTTCGACCGCCAGAGTGGCATGCATGCGCTGCGCATGAGCCTGCAGGGCTGCATCGAGAACTTCCCAGCCATGGCCGTGTTCATGGTGCTGGGCCTGATCGCGGCGATGTGCATCTACTTCCTGGTGTTCGTGCTGATGCAGGTGGCGCTGCTGCTCGGCGGCATGGGAGCGGCCGCCTTCGTCATGCAGCTGTCGATGACCACCGTGATCATGCCGCTGTACGTCGGCGCGGTATACGCCGCCTGGAAGCAGATGTTCGCGCACCGCGGTCGCACGCCGCCGCCGGTGCCGGGCGGCACCGGCAATGTGTTCGCCGCCTGATCGACCACAAAAAACCCCGGCAAATGCCGGGGTTTTTGTTCACGACACCCACCACCGTTTACCCCGCCGGCTTCATCACCGACGATGGCACCACCCACGATGGCACCAACCACCGCGCCGCGTACGGGGCGTTGGTAGAGCCGACCGTTGGTCGGCTGCCGTTACCCGGCTAACCGTGCGTCGGCGAACCATCGGCCGACTACCGCGCCCGATTACCCCGCCGGCTTCACCACCGACGACGGCACCAGCCACCGCGCCGCGTGAATGCCCAGCTCGTACAGCACGCACATCGGAATGGCCAGCAGCAGCTGCGACACCACGTCCGGCGGCGTCAACACCGCGGCCACCACGAAGATGCCCACCACCGCATAGCCGCGGCTTTCCTTGAACTGCTGCGGCGACACCCAGCCCAGCAGCACCAGGATCACCATCGCCACCGGCAGCTCGAAACTGGTGCCGAAGGCGAAGAAGATCGCCAGCACGAAATCCAGGTAGGCGTTCGCATCCGGGGTGATCGCAATCACTTCGGGGCGGAAGGTGGTCAGGAAGTGGAAGACCGCCGGCAGCACCAGGAAGTAGGCGAACGCGCAGCCCAGGTAGAACAGCAACACCGAAGACGCCAGCAGCGGCACCGCCAGGCGCTTTTCGCGCGCATACAGACCGGGCGCCACGAACGACCACAGCTGGTACAGCAGCCACGGCACGGCCACGAACAGGGCCACGAAGAAAGTCAGCTTCAACGGCGCGAAGAAGGCGCCGGCCGGGTTGGTCGCGATCATCGTCTGCCCGTTGGGCAGCTGCGAGATCAGCGGCTCGGCCAGCCACGTGTAGATCTTGCGCGAGAACGGCAGCAGCACCAGCAGTACCGCGAGCAGGCCGACGATCGCGCGGACCAGGCGCGCACGCAGCTCGATCAGGTGTTCCACCAGCGAGCTTTCCGGGTACTCGTGTTCGCTCATCGCGGTGCCTGCTCGTCGCGCGGCGGCGGCGCGTCCTGTGCGGTGTCGGGGTGGGGCGCGCCAACCGGCGCCGGTTCCACCGTATGGGCCGCACGCGGCGCAGTGCCATCGATGCCGGGCGGGGCCATCGCGTCACGCACCGGCTCGGCCACCTCGATGGGATCGTCCGCCACCACGTGCTGGGCAACGCTCGCCGGGGAGCCGGGCGCGGGGCCGGTCATCACCGGTTCGTCCGCCGCGGCGGCCACGTCATCGCCACGTCGGGCCACGTCCTGGCGCATCAGCTCGGCTTCGCGGCGCACCGCTTCACCGCTGGCGCGCAACTGCGCCTCGGTGTCCTGCACCGATGCCTGCACGTCGCGGAACTGCCGCTTGATCTCATCGGCGTGCAGTTCCCGCTCCAGTTCCTGCTTCACCGAATCCCACTGGGTGCGTGCACGCCGCACCCACAGCCCGGCAAAGCGCGCGGCCTTGGGCAGGCGCTCGGGACCGAGCACGACCAGGGCCACGACCGCGATGACCAGCAGTTCACTGAAACCGATATCGAACACGCCCGCCGGTCCCGATCAGCGCGGGTCGCGATCGTGCTCGGTCTGCGACGTGGTCGTCGAGTCCTGCGGGCGCGAGGCGTCGTTGAGCTGCGCCTTCGGCTTGTCCTCGTCATGCATGCCCTTCTTGAATTCCTTGACGGCGCTGCCAAGGTCCTTGGCGCCGCTGGTCAGCTTCTTGGTGCCGAACACCAGCAGAACGATGACCAGCACGACCAACCAATGCCAGATGCTGAAACTGCCCATGAGCCGCTCGCGTTACGTAGTGATCAGACGGTTGAGCATAGCGCACCGGGTGTTAGCCGGCGCGCGTGACGAAAGTCAGTTGCCGTCCAGCGATTCGGTGCGTACTTCACCCTCGCCCACGGACTGGAAGCCCTGCTGGGCGGTGGGCTGGGCCGGGGTCGGCTGCAGCGGTGCCGTGGTCGCACCGGACGCCGGTGCCTGTTCAGCCACGGGTGCGGCGACCGGAGCGGCCTGGCGCGCGGCCGGGGCCGGTGCGCTGCCGGCGGTGCCACGCTTTTCGCGGGCGGTGTAGGTGGCTTCTTCCAGGCGGTCGCGGAAGGCGACCACGTCGATCGACGGCGGTTCGCCCATGCGGCCCTCGAACACCATGCGCGGCGTGGTGTTGCTGCCGTAGGCGTCCAGGTTGGCGGCATCGTCGATCTGCAGCACCGCGCCGTCCAGCGCAACCCCGGCAAACAGGCCGCGGGCACGCGACCACGACCAGATCTCGGCCTTCAGCTGGCCATCGGTAGCCGCCGCCGCGTTGCGCCCGACCGGGCCGGCCGCCACGCCGGCATCGGCGCCGAGGGTGAACTTGCCGTTGACCAGGTTGTCCAGGCTGCGGTCGTTGCGGAACACCAGCACCACGTCCGAGGACTGCACGCCGGCCTGGAAGCCGATGCTGCCGCCGGTGAGCTTCACGAAGACAGGGTTGGACCAGCTGCCATCGGCGTTCTTGACCGACATCAGGCCATGTCCGCGGCGCCCGCCGATGACCAGGCCGGCCTTGATCGTGTCGGGAATGACGACAATCGCGCGGCCTTCGTCCAGCAGCTTGTCGGGGATGCCCTGTTCGGGGATGTTCTGGATTTCATTGAGCACACGCACCGCATTGCGGGCGCGCTGGTCTTCCTGTGGTCCGGCCATTGCCTGGGTGGACAGCAGCAGGCTGGCGGAGATCAGCAGTACAAGGCTGAGGCGGCGCATGGGTGGGCTCCAGAAGTCGATCACACAAGATAGCGGTAGGTAGGACCATTGGTCGATACGCTTGCCGACGTTAGAAGCCCGGCGATGAATCCGCAATGAGTGATGCCGTCTATTGATATGCCCAGCGCATCACAACGATGGCGCGAATCCATCCCGCCAATCGCCCAGACCTGCGAGAATGGGCCCATGCTCGACGCACCCGACACCGCCGTGCTGGCGGTCAATCTAGGCACGCCCGAGACGCCAACCGCCCCGGCGGTGCGTCGCTACCTGGCTGAATTCCTCAGCGATCCGCGCGTGGTCGCGATCCCGGCGATACTGTGGAAACCCTTGCTGTACGGGCTTATCCTGCCCCTGCGCAGCGGTCGCTCGGCCGCCAAGTATGCCCAGGTGTGGCTGCCCGACGGCTCCCCGCTGATGGTCTACACGCGCCAGCTGGCGGAGGCCATGCAGGCGTTGATGCCCACCCTGCGGGTACGCCATGCGATGCGCTACGGCGCCCCCGCACTGACCGCCGAGCTGGACCGGCTGGCCGCCGAAGGCATGCGCCGGATCGTGGTGCTGCCGCTGTATCCGCAGTACTCCACCACCACCACCGCCTCCATTGAAGACCAGGTGCGCGCGTGGCAGCCGCGCCACCCTGCCGTCACCGTCACCCTGGTGCGCGATTACGCGGTGGACCCGGACTGGGTGGCGGCCGTGGCCGGCAGCATCCAGCAGGCGTGGCAGCAGCACGGGCGTGGCGAGAAGCTGGTGTTTTCCTTCCACGGCATCCCGCAGCGCCTGGCCGACGCGGGCGATCCGTACCCGCAGCGCTGCGAAGCGAGCGCGCGCGCCATCGCCGCCGCACTGGATCTGCCCGACGACGCCTGGCAGCTGACCTACCAGTCGCGCTTTGGCCGCGAGAAGTGGCTGCAGCCCTATGCCGAACCCACCATGTGGGCCATGGCCGAGAGTGGCGTGCGCCGCATCGACGTGGTCTGCCCCGGGTTCGCCACCGACTGCCTGGAAACCCTGGAGGAAGTGGCGCTGGGCTTCACCGAAACCCTCGCCGCGCGCGGCGCGCAGATGCGCTACATCCCCTGCCTCAATGCGGCGCCCGAACACGCCCTGGCGTTGTCGCGGCTGAGCATCGCCGCGCTCGCATGACCCTCCAGCCCTTCGCGCTGGAGGTGCAGGGCGTGCACGCCGCTGGGCTGCGTGCGCCACAGCGCGAGGGCACGCGGGTGCTGGCCCTGCACGGCTGGCTCGACAACGCTGCCAGCTTCGTACCGCTGGCAGCGCAGCTAACGGCGCTGGACCTGGTCGCCCTGGACCTGCCCGGCCACGGCCACAGCGCCCACCTGCCGCCGGGCACCCGATACAACACGCCCGGCGCGATCTGCCACGTGCTGGATGTCGCCGATGCGCTGGGCTGGGACCGCTTCACCCTGCTCGGCCATTCGATGGGTGCCGGCATCGCCAGCCTCACCGCCGCCGCCGCACCGGAGCGGGTCGAGCGTCTGGTGGCGATCGAAGCGCTCGGCGGCCTGCGCGGTCCCGAGGATGAAACCGCGCAGCGGCTGCGCGACCACGTGCGCGCCGCCCGCGCGCTGCCGGGCAGGAACCTGCGGGTGTTTGTCGACCTGGCCGCGCCGATCCGCGCACGGATGATGGCCAACCAGCTGAGCGAGCCCTGCGCCCGGTTGCTGGTCGAGCGCGGGGTCAAACCGGTCGAGGGCGGCTACAGCTGGTGCAGCGACCCGCGCCTGATGCTGCCCACAGCAGTGCGCCTGAGCGAAGCGCAGATCGACAACCTGCTGGCGGCGATCGAGTGCCCTACCCAGGTGATCTACGCCACGCCCGCGCAGTCGTACTATCCCGAGCCCCTGCGCAGCCAGCGCATCGGCCTGCTGCGCGATGGCCGGCTGTCCGTGTTCCCCGGCACCCACCACCTGCACATGGAACACCCGCAGGTGGTGGCCGAGGTCATCAACGCCTTCCTTGCCGGCTGACGGCCCCATCGGTTCCGTGTCCCGCGTCGTACCGCGTCCAGCCCCTGCGGACTGCCCTGCGGCATCCTGACGCACTCAACTTCCCGGTCGCCCGGCCGATACCCGTAAGGCAGACCGGCACGTTCGGCCTGTGTCGCCGCTTGCTCCGCCGTAGCGAAGCCGCGCATCACTCCAAGGCTTCAGGGAAGGTCGTCGCAATGCCGTGTTGGCCGTGCCATCGCCCACAGGACCGGGCCATGCCGGCGGTGTTCCGCACCGTCGACGCGTCGGTATCGACCGCGCGCGGCATGCGGGCCTCTTCCCTCCTCGTCTTCCCCGCAGCGCCCACCGCATCGACGGTGACCGGCGCGCCATTGGCCTGTCCGCGTCCGCGCGCGACCGGCCGTCCCTGCTTCTGAATCCCGGAGTCGCCATGTCTGCCCTTCCGCTTGTTGCGCCGCGCCCACCCGACCGTGCCCGCGCGCCCCGTCCGCCTACCCCGTTGCCGCGCCTGGACGGCACCGTCGCGGTCGCCGCCGCCCTCCTGCTGGCCGCTGGTTGCAGCACGGCGCTGTGGCAGCGGCAATGGGGGGTGGCGCTGACCGTCCTTGTGGCCACGGTGCTGCTGGCCGTGCTGGCCCTGCGTACCCGCCGGCAGGCCCAGCGCTGGCAGCGCGACCTGCAGCAGGCCGACGCCGCCGCGCGCGCCTTGGCCGACCAGCAGCAGCATGCCGCCACCGAGCATGCCGAGGACGCGCAGATCCACCGTGCGCTGGATGTCTCGCGCACCGCGATGATGATCGCCGACAACGACCACGTGATCCGCTACGTGAACCGGTCGGTGGTGACGCTGTTGCGCAACCAGCAGGCCAGCCTGCGTGAGGCGTTCCCCGACTTCGACGTCGACACGCTGGTGGGCAGCAGCATCCATCGCTTCCACGTCAACCCCGATCGCATCCGCGCCATCCTCAACACGCTGCAGCAGGTGCACCACGGCCGCGTGCGGATCGGCCCGGTGCATTTCGCCCAGGTGGTGACGCCGGTGTTCGATGACCATGGCCAACGCCTCGGCTTTGCCGTGGAATGGCATGACCGCACGGCGGAACTGCAGCTGGAAACCGCCGTGGCCGACATCGTCGCCGCGGCCGCCAAGGGCGACCTGGACCGCCGCCTGCCGTCGACCGAGGGCACGGCCAGCTTCCTCGACGGCCTCACCGGCGGCATCAACCAACTGCTGCAGAGCGTGGGCGGCACCGTGGGCGAGGTGCGCCGCGTGCTGGCGGCGTTGGCCCGCGGTGATCTGGACCAGCGCATGCACGGCCAGTTCGAGGGCGCGTTCGCCGCCATGCAGCGTGATGCCAATGCCACCGCCGAACAGCTCACTGCCATGGTGCAGCGTATCCAGCAGTGCACCGGCGCGATCGCGCAGGCCGCCGGCGAGATTGCCAGCGGCAACAGCGACCTGTCCGAGCGTACCGAGCGCCAGGCCGCGCACCTGGAAGAAACCGCCGCCTCGATGGAGGAGCTGACCTCTACCGTGCGCCAGAACGCCGAGCATGCGCGCCAGGCCAGCACGCTGGCTCAGGGCGCCCAGGACGTGGCCGGCCGCGGCAGCGCGGTGGTTGGCCAGGTGGTCACCACCATGGAGGCGATCCAGACCGCATCGCGGCGGATCGGCGACATCACCCGCGTCATCGACGGGATCGCGTTCCAGACCAATATCCTGGCGTTGAACGCGGCCGTGGAAGCAGCACGTGCCGGCGAGCAGGGCCGTGGGTTCGCAGTGGTCGCCAGCGAAGTGCGCACCTTGGCGCAACGCTCGGCCGAGGCGGCCAAGGAGATCAAGGGCCTGATCGATGCCTCCGTGGAGCAGGTCGCCGACGGCGCGCACCTGGCGCAGGATGCGGGCAGGACCATGGCCGAGATCGTCGGCAGCGTCGCGGCGGTCAGCGGCATCATGGCCGAGATCTCATCGGCATCGCAGGACCAAGCCAGCGGTATCGACCAGGTCAACCAGACGGTGGTTCAGATGGACGAGGCTACCCAGCAGAATGCTGCCTTGGTTGAGGAGGCCAGCGCTGCAGCACGCCTGCTGGAAGAACAGGCAGCAGAGCTGAGCGAAGCAGTCGCGGTGTTCCGGCATGGACAGACCACGCAGACGGCAGCGCCGGTACGGCGTGCAATCGCCGCCGTAGCCTGAGGAGAGCCTCCCGGTTGGCCCGCGCATGGCACGGGCAGCAGGGTAGACAACAAAACGGCGCCCGTGAGGGCGCCGTTTTTGTTTGGGTGTGACCCTGGGGGGTAGAGCCGACCGTTGGTCGGCTGCCCTGCCGACGTCCCCCCGAGATTGAGTAGCGAAGCGGTTTGGAGTCCAATCCTCAATGAGAAGGAGATTGGACGTGAAGAAGCGCTTTTCCGAAGAGCAGATCATCGGCTTCC
>Ga0233366_1000247_pt1 | contig 21674 bp, 35 predicted proteins | sample ElkDunMinimDraft_23_FD_191536 | JGI IMG/M metagenome (GOLD analysis project Ga0233366, IMG submission 191536) | Fecal eukaryotic communites from dung pellets of Tule Elk in California, USA - Elk Dung C4 | ecosystem: Host-associated > Mammals > Digestive system > Large intestine > Fecal | place...
AAAAATCGTTAACGCCGTCATCGTAGCCGTTGAACCACACCTTTGTGTCGCTGAACTCTGGTTCGCCTGTACCCATTCCGCCTGCGAGCCTCAACGGGATCAGTTCCTTAACGTACTTCATCTTTTCGCTGTCGTACACATCAGTTTCAACCCTTTCAGGTAACTTTGCGAGGCACTTTTTAAGCAGTTTGACTGCTTTCTTGAACTTCGTTTCACCATCCTTGATGTCCTTTGGATTCATTGTGAACTTCCAATAATGCGTGTAACCCATAATCGTAATGTTTTTTGTTGGTTAATACTATTTTTTATTTTGATGATGCAAAGTTACGGACTTTATATGACATAACCAAATTATTTTAGTTAAAGAATGTTAACTGGATCGATCTTTTTTCACTCGCTGTCATACAGGATATAAATTATTTTTTCACAGACGGTAGTGTCTTGCTTCTGCCACAGTGAATGATTGATCAAAAATAAGGATGATTCAGTTTTTAGGATCATCCTTATTCATTGTTCGGTTTTGTTTTCTTACTCGTATTGGCTGTTCACTTCTTCAAGCCAGTCCTCATTGACGAGATAACTGCCTGATTCTGCCGTGGCGATCACATTGTCGTCGTAGCCTTCTTCTTCAAATAGATTGGAAAGGTCTTGGCTTTCTGGCCAGTCAATTTTAATCCATGCCACAATGTTTACGTTTTTTAATTGTTAATAATTGTTTTCCTCATCATCCTCCTCGACAATGGAGTAGTAACGGCTGTCGTATTCATAGGATCTCGTTCCGTCATCCTGTGTTGACGTGAAATAAGGTTTCCAACATCTGACAAGCCCCCAGTTGTTGAATGATGTGTCATAGTCCTCATTGAAGAAACGAAGCAGTAGATTTTGTGCATCCTTCAATGTCATTCCCTTTGCAAGTGTGATAGTTGTCTTGCCGTTGAAATGTATGTCCCTCTGTGCAATGTAAGGGTTGGTCTGTCCTATAATCTTGTAACTCATAATGCTTTATGCTTTATATTGTCAATACATGGATCGTTCAAGTTTAGCCTTTAATGCCGTCAGAATGTCACCCTGAATGTTATCTGGAAGATCCTCTATCTTGTAGATAGGATCGATTTCGTCATCAAAATCGATGTCCCTATAATCATAGCAGTATAAAATACCATTGATGATTTCAACCGTATTGGCGACTGAACATTCATCATCCGTGTATGATGCGAGATCGATCAGGTACGGAAGGTTAACCATCCTTGCACTGTGTGATTGCAGAATCGACTTTATCTTTTCAAATTTATTCATAATGCTTTTTGTTTTTTGATTACAGTGCAAAGTTACGACTATTATATGACATCACCAAATTATTTTAGTTAAATGATGTTAAACCATTTTATTTAAGACAAAGCGTGTTGAGTAATTCCCTGACCTTTTCCTGATCATCATTTGATCTTGTGCCGACATGCCATTCAATAGCCTCATCGTCATCAAAGTAACTATACTCCTTCCAGTCATAGATAGTGAACCGAAGGTTGTCATCACTGATGACATCCCATTCCCTTGTCGATTTGTTACCATAATCATCTGGCTTGTAGTAATTAGGTTCAAGACCCAACTTGCTTCTGATTTCATCAGTTGATGCAAAGATAGTCAAGCCGTGATGTGATGTGCCTAAAACGGCGGAAACGTCTGTTCTCATAATTCAATATTTAATAATGTTATTTTATTATAGTGCAAAGGTACGGACTTTATATGACATAACCAAATTATTTTAGTTAAAAGGTGTTAACACGAACTTCAGTGAACCTTATTTAACATCAGTTAATAATACTGTGACTTCTGGAGTTCGCCTCCTGTGATCTGGCGGTAATGTCAATGACATTACTTGGCAGGCAGCATCCTACGATTCTGGTGATAATCTGGCGTTACAACACAAAAAGGGATCAACCCCGAAGGATCGATCCCGCCAAGCAATACGAAAAAAGAAATTTAATATGTAAATCAAGAATGTTGCTTCCAAGAGTTGACAAGATCATCTATCAACTTCGCCTGCTCCATCGTTATGTCAGTAACCGTGTAGTTGAAAGTAGGCGGTATTTCCGATAGTGTCATCGTCTTTTCGTCAAGAACAAGCCCGTTTGCATCGACTGCGTTCATGAACTCCATTATTTCCTCTGACGTTGATGGTCGCATGTCATCAGATTCATCCAAGTTCGCAAAGTTGTTGCAAGGCTCGAACATGAGTTCGTCGTTTGGTCTGTAATATTCTGCGAGCGTTGTAACCTTGTCACCATTCATCTTGTTGAATATGAAAACACCGTCATTATCAGTGATGAAATCCCCGTGCCTTGCATCATTGATTGTCCACTTGTGGAATTTGCTTTCACATTCGTTGACTTCCATGCACTTGCACGTTTCGGCGAAATCGTCAGAGAAATAATTTGCGTTTGACCTGCCTGTAATCTTGACGATCTCCCGTGGTTCGATTCCATCATTGGTGACGATAATGTCATACAGGTTGAACTTGTGGTAATGGCAATGCCTGCTGCCAACCAAAAGCGTATCGTTTTTATCCAAGGCGGCGATTTCTGCCGAACTGCCATCCGTGAAAGAATAGAACGTGTCGTTCACCGCTGATATTGTATGGAACGTAACTGTTTTATCAGTTATCATGGCGATCTTATCGCCTTCATTAAATCTGTGTGCCATAACTTTATTTGTTCTTTGTTAATTGTTTCTTATCCATTATCCCATGAGCCATCAGGCACATCAGGAGTTCGTTTTTTGGCTCAACACCGTAATAAAACTGGTTGAGAAGAAGATTTATGTAGCCTTTAAGCGTTGTTTGATCATTCCTGTGCTCTTCCATCCACCTGATTCCAACGTTGTAGGCTTCATTTCGTAAATTCATTAATTCCTGTCTATCCATATTGTTTTCTGTTTGGTGATGCAAAGTTACTGACTTTATTTGAAACAGCAAAATTTTCCATGTTAATTTTTGTGAAAATAATGAAAATATTTTTTGGAAAAAATTCTGGAAAATAATCTGGAAAATTTTTTGAAAAAAATAATAATGCAAATTCAGTAAGCGAACGCCACCGATCACATCATCCTATGGAAATACATGAGATTTTTCTTGACACACTACACAGATTATATGAGTGCCTTACCCATATTGCCATGATGAACTTTAGATGATGAAATCCTGTCATTGAATCACTGGCTTCAGCCGATCCAGTCAATCCTGCTGTACTCCATGCAGAAATGGTCGAAGAACTCCTTGCTCCACCTCGTGAAGAATATGTAATCGTCACGCATTATCTTGTAGAGTGGGAAATCCTTTTCCTCACATAAGGTTTCCTTGATCGTCTTGTTGAGAAGATCCATAAAGACCTTGAACATCTTCTCCCTGTCACTTTCCTCGCCAGAGAACATCCTGACGAACTCCCGATGCTGGTTCATCAAATCATGGATGTCATTCACCGCCTTGTAAATGGGGTAGCGGTAATCCTGCATACATTCGTATGCGTCTATCAGTTCGTTGAACGCTGGTATGTAACATACTGTTGACATAATTCATTTCTCCTTTCATTGCTGTATTACTTTTGTTTTTAATCTGATACAAAGTTACGAACTCCATCCGTAACCACCAAATCTTTTTTCCTAAAAAATGTTAAATCGAAACAGGATTTATATGAAATGTATATGAGAAGGACAATTTATTTCCTAATATGATAAATGTGAACTCCAGACATCACGTCATTACCTTATATTATAATTCAGGATCAAATTAATTTCTGGAGTTCGCCATTAACATTTGTTAACATACTTCGGCAGATGATGATGCACGCGTCGGTCATCAGGTAATGTCAATGACATTACTTACTGGGGGTACCCCCTTCCTTGGGTACTGGTCAAAGCCTTGGGTTCACCTCCTTGAACTGTTGGTAATGTCAATGACATTACTTCTGGATCCGTGAAAGCATCTTGGTCATGGATTTACTTGGACATATATGCACTTCTGGAGTTCGGCAGTGTCCCTGATCTGTTGGTAATGTCAATGACATTACTTGGCTGGCGACGCGTGCCAGATCCTGGTGTTAAAAAATGTTAAATGATGTTAACAAAAAAACAGGGACTACCCTCACGGGCAATCCCTGCAAACAACTTTAGTAAAAAATATAATCAAGACAAAAAGGTCATTCTTTAGTCATCATGGAAGGAAGCACCTTCTTCATTTACTTAACATACATTCTGTGCCTGTTCGAGGATTAATTTCGCCGACTTCTGGAGTTCGCCAGATATGAACCTGTTTGCTATTTCATCCGCCTGTTGGAAAATAGCATCCGCAAACTTCTGCATCTGCTTCTCCGAACGCCTGCCTACTTCTTTCAGGAAAACGTAATATCCCTGATGCTCCATCTTACCGTCATACATAACGCTGTAACTGTGCTCCTTGATGTTTATAGGTGTGACATAGCATGTGATGCCACGCCTCTGGATCGCATCGCTGAAAACAGAGTGACCGCCAATATTGTGTTTAACCTCGATACGGATTGTGTTCGCCTTGAACCCCTTTCCGTCATCCACAGGATTCTCTAACTTGATGTCTTTAATAAATTCCTTCATGCTTCAAATGTCTTTATAAGTTAATTCTATTTCTGGAAAAAGTAATTGCGCTGAAAGCGATATGCCTGTCATCAAAGGATAGTACGCATTCTCTGGCGAACGAACATCATCCCCATGGGACAGATGATAGGATTTCCTGATCCCCTTCATGAAACACACATCCACATCATCCCCTTCAAGCCAAGCATAGAACCTGCACCTGTTGCCTTCCAGACCGAACGAACGTTCAACCCTTTTGTTTTCGACGAGTTCCCTTGCAAGTTCTATTTCTGGAGTTCCCGTTAAATCGTATATGCTAACACTTTTCATGCGAAATCCTGATATAGATCATGGTATATTGCATCAATTACCTTTTGAGGCAGTTTGCAGAGTGATGCTGTTCCGTAGCCGTTCCTGCCCTCGAATGAGAGTGCGACTATTGTCTTGCCGTTGTCTGTCAGGGCGTAGTACTTTCCGCAAGCGGCTGAAAGTTGAACGCTTCCACAATCCCTAACGACTTCGTTGATGAAGGAAAGTTTCTTGTTTTCCTTGCCTGATGTCAAACCAATCTTCTTCATAATTCATATTTGTTTTTAGTTGTTTATCCTTTTGAGAATATTACTGATATGTCCCCCTGTTCGTTGAATGCGTAGAGAGTCTTCGGTGATTCAGTCAGTCGGTAACGTTTGAACGCCTCACGATAATCTTCAAACTGTTCCTGTATGTTGCCGAAATCAGCGTGAAGCGTGTAACGTACATATTTTCTCTTTGCCATAGTCGTTGTTTTTTATGATTACTTATTTTTTTAATTCATTGCAAAGTTACGTACTTATTCTGACATCACCAAATTATTTTAGTTAAATGATGTTAAACTGGTGAAAATAATTTCAGCATCTTCTGGAGTTCGCCCTCTGCATCCTGTGGTATTCCTGATATGTCATTGTCGGGAACCCGTTGCTGGATCTTGGCACGTTGGTGATGTATTCATCCCATAGATGTTTTGGTGGCATAGTGATCTTGTATTATGTTAATAATATATGTTCTTTGATATTAATCTACTCTTTTTCCAGTGTTCCATCTTCTCGTTAACGTCTTTCGTCAGGTAGTCAACACATTCATAATATGTCGGAAACCTATACTTGCACAGTAACGTTCCGTAACCGTAATCACGATCATCATAAACATATTCTATCCATATCTTAAATAACCAAAGATTCAGAAAAAGTTCTTCTGCATGATATTCGCTGTGACCATCAGCGAACGTCTTCTTTACGATGCGAAATGTCTTGTTACCTATCTTCATAATTATATTGTTTTTTGTTTGATGATGCAAAGGTACGACTATTATTTGAAACTACCAAATATATTTCGTTAAAGAATGTTAATTTGATCAAGATAATTTCTGATGACCAAGACGACTCACCGACATGGAGTAATGTCATTGACATTACTTTTCTGGCTATTAACTTCAGCATACTCGTCCGCCATGAACAAAAATAAAAAAGGATCGATCCATTATGTTCTGGATCGATCCCATTTCATGTTATGTATGTTTGTCAGCAAGCCTTGACTGCAAGACAGGCATACTGTCCTTTCAGTTTGATGTTGATATGGAATACCTTGCCATCGAGTTTGATCTTCACTCCGAAAGGACGTTTTGTCGATGAAACAAGTTGAATGCCATAGTCTGGAAAATTCTTGTTGATTGAATTGAAGATCACCTTGCCGTATTCATTGATGTCCTCGTACTGGCTTTCATCACGCCATCTGTCATACAGGTTGAAGAAACAGTTGTCAATATTTTCATTGTTGATGATCGCTGATAATTTTTCGTAAGTAGTCATAATGCTTTTTGTTTTTTTATATGTTAATTAGTAATCTCTCCAGTTTCTTTAAGTTGATCGATCATCCAGTCATATCCCAAGAAGCCTTCGGATTTCTTGTCAGCCTCTTTAGACTCTGATTTCGTGACAAGCCTTACATTTACGTTTGCCACCCATCCGTCGCCAAAGTCATGTTGAAAGTTACCCTCGTTCAATTTAGGGTAAATATTCTTGCCGTACCTGAATCCACGGCATGATCTCGTGTATTTCCTACCCTCGCCCGTCCATCTGTTGTTCCAAGTGTTGAACCTCGGCATGGTAAGGGTGAAAAGAATATGATCCTTCTTCTCTGGCTTTATTTCAGTAAGTTTGTATAACTTTCCGTCTATTTCTATTGTCTTCATAATCTGATTGATTTACTCATTTAACAAAATGTGCGATGTCGAAATATATTTCAACAAAGCATTTATTTCCAATCATGCTCATTTCAAATACTATTCCTCCGCTGAAAGAACCGTATTCAGTCTTACCTCTCTTGATGATTTCATAAAGACCGTGATTTAGCCGTTCCCTCATACTGTCGATCATCTGTTCCTTCGTTGGTATTTCCTCCTTTGATCCATTGCTCCATGTCCAATCATTATCTTTCATGAATTTAAGCACAATATCAAAGTCAAAAGCACTCACCTCCTCATCAAATGCCTTGTTAAAGTTCCTCATGATGTTGATTTCATGACCAATCTTTAGGTCATTCATGTACTCGCTATCAAGTATCTCATTAAGTTTCTTGATGTCAGACTCATGAAACTTACGCCATGTAGTGTTGATTTTGTATCCCATTGTCTTTAATGTTTTTGTTATTACTGGTGCAAAGTTAGTGACTTTATGTGACATTACCAAATATATTTTGTTAAAGAATGTTAATTTGATCAAGATAATTTATGATGACCAAGACGACTCACCGACAGGAAATAATGTCATTGACATTACAACGCGGGACGAGGATATTTGAGTTTCTACTTATCAGGTTCGTATATAACAAAAAAATCGATCCCCAAGTTAATGGAGATCGATCCGTGTCAAGTGTTGTGGCTATGTTAATAATCATTCGCTATGGTGTAAAGTGCAAGGTTGACTTTGACCCAGTTGCTGTTATTGACAGTCGATTCTATGATCCTGATTCTGTATTCAGTATCGGATTTACTGTTAATATATTTGTTGAGGCTTTCAATATCCTCGCCACGTTTGCCTATCCAGATTCCTGGCCGATCTGTGACAAGATATATCACATCATCTATGACGAAAAGATCATTGAACTGTCTATTCTGCTTATTGTTTTTAGTCATCCACAATGCGAAATAGATGCAGATGTTTTCAGTCTGTTTCTTATCCTCTGCAATGGATGCAAGCCAACGGTAGAAAAGATAGTTTTTCTGATACTCGCTTCTCGAATTTTTATTCAAAAAATTTTTTAGAAATCTTTTCAGATATTTCTTTAAAATATTTTCCATAATTATTCCTGTTTTATTTTTCAGAAAAGTTTGTCAAACTTGTCAAGTATGACATAAGAAATTGCCTTCTGCAAGTTGCCGTCACCAGCCTCCTTATATTCAGCGACAATCTCATCAGCCAATGCTTCCGCAACCTCATCTACAAACTTACCGAAAAGATTCCAACCGCTTGATGCGAACAGATCGATCACCTGTTGACGGATATTGTCATCATCATTATTCTCATCATCCTGTTTCAGGTTCTGTCTAAAAGGAATGGCGAATGAATCTACGCACCAACCGTATGTTTCAGTCAGATAATCAGCAATCTGATCCGCTGTGAGATCATCAGATACCTCTACTTCTGTAGGAAGGTCATCTGGAACAGTGCCGCTGTCTGAACAATCCCAAATAATGTATGTAATTTTCATAAGATTTTTTGTTTTAATAGTTAATGATATTTTTTATTTTCTATGCAAAGGTATGAATAATATTTGATATGTGCAAGCAATTAACATACTTTAACCTGAACTTTTTTATTCCCTGTGATAGTTATACCTGATATGATCTCGTAATCAATACATTCCTTCTGGTGCTTCAAGAGCAAGACCTAATTCAATAAGATTGCGAAAATCAAAATGATGGGAAAGAAGCCAATCAATAACATTTAAGTTTAATTTGAAACTATAAGAGTTATCAGTAAGGTGATGTGTAAAAACTAATATCCCATAATCTTCAAACCCAATATTCTTTGAATCTGCTGGAATATAGATAGAACATATTTCTTTCAACTCTTTTTTTTCCTCCTCCGTCATGCTTGACATGGGTCGGAGATAGGGTTTACAATTAATAAGAGGATATGAAATTACGCTACTATAAAAACCATAATGCCAAACAGTGACTCGTTTCTTTAATGCAGACGTGCCATAATTATCAATTTCTCTTAAATCATAAGCATCTGTATATTTACCTTTAGAATATTCTATTGCTACTTTAACTCCATAAGGCAACCTTGCTGAAAGGTCTATCAATACAAGTTGTTTTTCTTTTTGTGCCATAATTATTCCTCCCAATAATAAATGATTTAACTTTTTACTCTGCAAAGTTAAACATAATATTTGTAACCAGCAAATTAAATTAGTTAAACAAGGTTAACACGAACTCCAGTGAATCTTATTTAACATCAGTTAACGATCCAGTGATCAATGGAGTTCGCCTTCTGCGATCTGGCGGTAATGTCAATGACATTACTTGACAGGCGAGGCACTTCAGTCTTGACTGCCATCAGGATATGTTGCAACAATAAAAAAGCCGATCCTTCAATTTAGAAGAATCGGCTGTTAACTAAAGAATCCTTACTGGTTCGCTGTCGTAGGTCATTTCATTTCCAGTCCATTGCTTGACCGTTCCTTTCGGCAGTATCGTTCCTTTGCTGTATTTTTCATCTATGCAGGAGATCTCCCACATCCTGCCCCACTTGACTTCTAAAGGAAGGTTCGGAAAAGTCCTGTAAGGTTTCTCAGGAAAGATGCGTTCATTACCGTGTCCGTCAACGGCTACCCAAGTTTCAGTTTTCATGATTAATCCTTATTTAAGTTTTAGTCAATCGCTTTGCTTTTTTGAAAAAACATCAGTTAAATATCTCCGAGCAAGTCGTTATAGCATCTGCCACAAAGAAATCTGTAATGTGTTATACAATTTATATCGGCATCGTATGGATCAATCACATAACTTGCAGGCTCACCGCATACAGAACAGAAACCAGCAGTATGCTTTCGTTCCTCCAGTTCTCTTTTTTCCATTTCAACCTTTTCCCTATATGCTGAAATCTGTTTTGCAAACTCTGTCTTTTGTGCATCAGTCCAGTCATAACTACTGGATAGATCGATCACGCCAACTGCAAACAAATCATCATACACGCCAAACCTGTTTGTGCTTAAACCAACATTTATAGTATGCTCTGGTATAATTTCACACGGATTACCGCAACGGCATATAATGTAATCCTTATCCTTCTTGAACTTGAAGCCAGTAATATCAACTGGAGGTAGGTTCTCACCATATTCTGTGTAAGGCTTAACCCATTCCTTATAGAATTTGTTTCTTGTCTTGCAGTGTTTAGTTATGACCTCTGGTGCAGGATCACCCTTATGGTAAAATACTGATCTTCCATCCCTTGTAAACAAAAGCATCCACTCACCATCAATAACCATGTCCTCATTATGGGAAGAATGATCCCACTTGTCGCCGAAAAAGAACCGACCTATCTTAAAACGCTCCGTATCATTAAAGCAATGTATAATACACCCATTACGTTTCATTATATAAGTAGGTGAATATCCCTTTGCTGTCGATACGGGATCAGCATCATAATCATAAGGATCAATCCCAAGTTCTGTTTCAGGATCATATCCGCCTCTATAAAACTGGAAAAAACCCAAACGTGAATTGTAACGTACACTTTGTTTCATAATATGTAATGTTTAATTGTTTGATGATGCAAAGTTACGAACTTTATTTGTAACCACCAAATTAAATTAGTTAAAATGTGTTAACGCGAACTTCATGCAACACAGTTTAACATAAGTTAACGATCCAGTGATCGCTGGAGTTCGCCTTCGTGATCAGGATGTAATGTCAATGACATTACTTGGCAGGTACCCCGCATAAGATTCCTGAAAAAGATTCTGAGAAAAAACACAAAAAAACCGAGCAGAAAGTCTGCCCGATTTTTCAAGAAAGTTTTTGGAAAAAAATCTGGTTTTATTTTTGTAAAAAATCCTGAATTATTTCTGCGATTAATCCAGCATAGAATTTCTGAAATCTTTTATTTCGTCATCCGATAGAAACCCATGTTTTCCTACGAACATTTTAAGCCACGATTCAGCCTTGTCAATGATGTCGTTCGCCCCAGCAAGGTAACTGTCACGTAAAATGATCCACTTGTCGTTGAATATGCTTTTTCCGTTAGCGAACTCCATTGCTTTCCTTTTAAGCCCGTTACTCTTTTTTCCAGCCATGTCAGTCACAGGGATGAAAGTTAGGCAATGCTTCAAGAGCCTCCGTATTAACAGGGGTTGCTTGGAGTTCGTTTATTGCAACTGCATCGTCATCAGTGCAGTTAGCCTTGTCGTCGCAACACAGGTGCTTTGATGATTTGGTTGAGGCTTCATGCTCAATTACTTCCCTTGCTATATTAAGCAGTTCATCAGTCCATTCGCAGATGCTATCATTAGACGGAACATCATCATGACCGTAGGCGGAATGCATACATTCTGAAACGGCGTGCCAGAACTTCTTCCTCATTAACACATCCTCGTCAGTCACCCAGAGATCAAAAGACTTAGAGGTATTATCTGGATAGTAATCGCCATCCAATGTGTAGCGTTCAACACTTTCCGTGTCTGAATTATTGTGCTGAACGACAGCAACAATAGGAAACTCGTTACATTGAAGATCCCACTTGATAATCTCGACAGGATTTCCTTCGCCAGTAACAACTTGAAGAGATTTGTCTTCAATTTGTTTCCTGTATTTGATGTTAAATCTTTCCCTCATATTCGTATATGCGTTTTTTAATTAAACAATTCAGGTGCAAAGGTAAGCATAATATATGAAACCGCAAAATTATTTAAGTTAAATAGTGTTAAGCGAACTCCAGATATTTCCAAGACGAAAGATGATTGGCTGGCAGTAAAAGGTAATGTCATTGACATTACTCACGGATCGTGAAGGCGGATTGCGATCTGCCAGTTTTTTATCTTGGAGTTCATAAAATATGCGAAATCCAGATAACAGAAATATAACCTCATCTCTTTAGCGTTCTGTAATGTCAATGACATTACTTGCCCTCAAGAAGGCGCATACATCTCTTCAGCGTGAATAGTTGACTGATCTCTGGAGTTCGCTTATATATATTGTACCCGTTCATTTTCAAATATTATTATGAGAAAAGTTTTGCGTTAATTTTTGAGATGGTTTCCTGTAATAATCATGAAAATAATCTGAAAAAAGTTTTGGAGTTTTAACATCATTTAACCAAAATAATTTTGCCAATTAAAATATTGTCCGTACCTTTGCACCAGATTAAGAAACAAAAGTATTAACCAACAAAAAACATTAATGATTATGGCAACAGTATTTGGAATCACGTTCAACTCACAGAACGAATTTGACATCAACAAAAATTTCGACTGCATCAGTTCAATGGAAGATGGAGAAGAAGAAACAACGTTCCGCACGAAGAAGGTGTATCATCATGACGACGATCCTGACATCAGGTTTGATTACAGGTATGTCATAACGGCATGGACATCGGATCAGAACACTACGTACTATGCTCTGTATCTCATTCCAGAGTTCAGTTCAATCAGCGAACGCCACCAGCAAGAAATAATCGATTTCTGTGGATGTGACACTCCTAACATCAGCGACATCATGAGTTACGGTGCTGATATTATAATGGGTGCAGAAACATACGACGGGGAATACAGTCAGGATGTTGTGGACAATATCGCACAGGTCATCGACACAATCGACTCATTGATTGGATTCTATCTTGACAAATACCAAAACAGAATCGGTACGACAGGATGGGATATGTTGGAAGACTACATCAATGATGTGAACTGGATGACCGCCACTATGGAACGGTACAAAAAACAGGCATAACCATTTTGTTTTATTAATACTTCTTTTGTTGTTAGGGGGCAACGGGCTTTAAGTTCGTTCGCCCCTTTTCTTGTGTGCATAAGAACCGACAGGGGACAGAGGAGAATGGAGGCGACAGCCAAGTAATGTCACTGACATTACAGCCTGATTAAGGAGGCGAACCCAAGGCTTTGGTCAGTACCCAAGCACGAGATGTAAACAGTAAGTAATGTCACTGACATTACCGCCAGATCACAGGATGAGCAATCAGGGTTCCGTGGCGTTCGTTCAGATCAAATTATTTTCACGAATTTAACATTGTTTAACTAAAATATTTTGGAGGTTACAAATAAAGTTCGTACCTTTGCATCAGATTAAGAAACAAACAAGTATTAACAAATTAAAACAAAATGCCTTATGAAAAAGAACAACAAGAAAATCTGGACTATCTGGGATAACAACCAGTCCTATGACGAATGGAAGGAAAATATGATTAACGATGGTTACGAAGATGAGGAACTTTCGTATGACTTCTTCTGCGATGATTTGTCAGAGCAACTTAACTGTGAACGCCTTAACCTTAATATAAATGTTGATGGGTATATCGTGGTGTTCGCAAATATGGGTTTATGGAACGGCAAACACAACGGGGCAGGAATTATCGGAACGAACGTGAAGGATATTCTTTACTCGGAATGCGACTACGTTCATTGGTATTGCGACAGGTACAACGTTCGCTGCGATGCTGCACATCATGACGGCACAAACCACTACCTTTACCGTGTGGCAAAGGATAAGGAAACAGCGGAGAGGCTTATTGACAAAATCGTTTATAATGGTATAACGGAAGAACAGTTTCGCAAGGCAACTCGGAGTCTGCGACCTTATATCGCAAAGGTGTACGGATGGTGAACGAACTCCAGCAACAGGAATAAGGACAGTCAGAAATGACTGCCCTTTTTTTGTGACTTATTGACAAGAATGCGGATGACATCATCTCTGAGGATCAGGGAATAATGTCATTGACATTACAGACGGCGCGACGTGCATGGTCATCTCTTGGAGTTCGTTGCCAAGATAACGATAAGGATCCTTTTTCCAGGGAGTAATGTCAATGACATTACAGATGACACGACGTGCATGGACATCTCTGCCAAGGCAACGCTAAGGATCCTTCTCGTCCTGAAAATAATGTCAGTGACATTACCTCCAGATCACGGGACACTGCCGAACTCCAGAGGTTGCCTTGAAATTAATTTCACCAGTTTAACGTTGTTTAACGAAAATATTTTGGTGGTTATAAATAAAGTTCGTACCTTTGCATCAGTTAAAGAAAGTATTAACTACTAAAACAAATGGCATTATGAAACTAAATCAGCAGTTCAAAAACGTCTTCACTTATGCAGCAGGCATTCAAAAATGGTGCAGCGACCAGTATGAACTTGTAGGAAAGGAACTTAAGCATTCGTTCTGCGAGGCGTTCGCAATCTGCGACTGGAACGGAACAACGCACCAAAAGTTCGACAAAATAATCGACACCTGCAATAGGCTGCTTAATGAATACAAGGATGACTATAAGGCATTCACGGAAATCGTGGTATCTGTCAACCTACTGGCGTTCGCAAATGATCAACTCATCAATCAGGATATTGAAGACAGGGAGGAAATCATGAATTTCTACTCAGACCTTTTTTACAAGTTGAAGGATGAGTTCTACAAGCAATATGAAAATAACGAAGAAGCGTGTGACTACTTCTTTGAAATGACAGATTAAGGTTCAAAATAGATAGGCATTTGTAATTTTTCGTGTTAGCGTGGGGCACTTTCGTCGTGATGACGGGAGTGCTCATTTTTTATTTACATCAGGCGAACTCCAGAAATCCGACAGATCCTGATTTACCATCTCGTGATCTGTGGTAATGTCAATGACATTACTTCAGGGGTACCCTCCTCGTAAAGTATCCGATTGATTTTCAGCAAGATAACTGGAATAAAATATGAATAAAAACCAAAAATAATTTGTGATATTTTTTGATCCAGATCTACAGGATATTCAAGAATAAAAAATGTTTTTTATTTTCACATTATTTAACGCCAAATATTTGGATATGTCATGTGAAGTTCGTACCTTTGCATAGAACTTATAAAAATAGACAAATGGATAATACATTTAACATCGGTTCGATTCACTCGGTTATTCAGAATAATCCTGACGGAACACGTGACCAAGTTTACATGAAGGTCGTTCCCAAAGTGAAGCGTACATGCGTGGGTTGCTACATGTTCAGAAGGTTTCATCGCAACGTGTCTGATAGACTTTGCAGGATGTGCATAGCCACCTACACGAAGACAGGAAACGATGTTCAGTTAGAATATGTCGAAACAAAATACCAGTAACCAATAAAACATTTACATTATGGAAACTTTCAACATCGGACAGATTATTTCCTACGTTCAATCAGCGGTGGATGGTTCAAATGAAAAGATTTATCTTGAATGCGTTGAGAACAATGAAGAATCTTGCAGGGGATGCTACGTCGGCAAGCCAAGATGCAAGGCTAACAAGAAAGCAATATGCCAGAGGTGTCAGGCTACGCAGCAAGACATCGCCCAGTCCATCAAGTTCTCTCTGCATCACATACTATATGAATAAATTTGTTTCATACATAAATGTTAATTTTCATTTTAGTGAGTTTTTAGCGAGTGGAGTTCGGTTGCCTGTGACAGGTAGCCGAACTTTTTTTGTGGCGAACTCCAGTGATTCCTTGGGCTCGTCTTAACTTTCATTAACATAACACAGACAGGAACGCAACCGTTAATCTCAGAATCGTCAGATGCCCGACAGTAGGTAATGTCACTGACATTACAGACGGCGAAGGCGATCTGAACCTACTGCCACAACCCGCCGAGATCTTCAGATGCCTGACAGAAAGTAATGTCACTGACATTACATCCTGATCGCAGGATGTTATCATCAGGATAAGAATCGTTATACTGTTAATATTTTTTAGCATAAATAATTTTGCCAGTTCAAATATTATTCGTAACTTTGCATCATCAAAAATAAAAACAGTATAATAATGGTAACAAATGAATTTAAGGTAGGTGATAAAGTCAAGTTCGGAGCATATGGATACTTCGACATGGATAAACCATATACTATTATCGAAATCAAAAACACGCTCAATATGCTTGGTGGCATCGTGTATATGCTTGAAGATGAAGACGGGCATACTGTCACCGCATACAAAGACGAGATAGTGAAATACTAATATGCCATTTAGATTTTTTGTTGGAGGCTCGCACCCATACCCTTGGGTTCGAGTCTTTTTTATGCAATTATGCGAACTCCAAGGAACCTCATCATCTCTGGGTGATCTTGTTGTAATGTCAGTGACATTACTTGATGGACGACGGATCCAATCCTTGGTTAGCATAGGCTTGCTACATTTAGTTAAATAATGTAAACACAATGAAGAAATATGGATATTCGTTTTGTTATTTCAAATATTATTCGTACCTTTGTACCGAATTAAAAAACTATATAGCAATGGGTTTATATAAGAATAATAAGTCAGCAAAGGTCGGCACTGAAATTGAGTGCCCAGTTTGTCATAAAAGATTTATCAAAAAGTCTTATCAACAAGCCTTTTGCTGTAAGGATTGCAAAGAGAAATTTTGGAATCGCACAAGAAAGTCCAATGGATATTTCCGTAGGTACAATGCTGAACACCCAGAAAGATTGGAACGAGTAGGAATCAATACTGAAATGGATGCAAACTTATGCTTGGGTGATGATGAGTGTGAAAGCCTTGCACAAATTACATTAGATGAAAGTTGTAAATATGATAATTGTTTCTTCTAAAATATTTTAATGAAATAAACCCATAGGGACTATATATACTTCGTTACAGGGTTGGGTTCGGTTGTACATCGCAACTGAACCTTTCTTTTTTATTCTGACAACGAGTACAATCGCACGCGTCGCCCATCAGGTAATGTCAATGACATTACCTCCTGATCGCGAGATGGTAAATCAGGATCTGTCGGATTCACTGGAGTTCGTTAAATAATGTTAAACACATTCATTTTGTCGGGAAATCCTTTGGATATGTCACAGGAAACCACTAACTTTGTACCACAATTCAAAAGAGTATTAACCAATTAAAAAACAAAGCATTATGAAAAAGGTAAACATTCAAGTGACACTTAACATTGTCGCCATTGTCGAAGATAGTTATGAGGATGCAGGTGTAGATAACATCTTAGATTGCATCGAAATCACAGCCAACGGAGATGAAGAATTTGTCAAAGTCGAATCATGCGAAATTGAAAATTTCCACTCAACTGATGTTGAAAAGTATTAACCAATTAAAAAACAAAAAATATGAAAAAGGAGTATTACTTAATCAACGTAATCGGCAAGGATGGATATTCGTTTGTCGTATATGGATGCTTTAAGGATGATGAAGATGCTATTGAACAGGCACAAAAACGTTCCTTGTTCCAAGACGAAGAAGATGCGGACAGGGCTTGTGCGGAAATTGCATCGGATGAAGATGTAAGGCATTTCAGAGAGTGTGAATGCCTCTTTGACTTGACCAGCGGATCGAAGACAGTTTCAGTCGAGTTCTACTATGAGAACGGACAGTACGGAATCTATGCAGCAGGCAGCAGCGACAGCGGAATTACAGTCAATGGAAACACACCAGAAGAATGTGCGAAAAATTTCTATCCGTATCTCAAAGATTATCTGACAAATTTATGCAGGATATAATCCGAAAATTTTCTTGACATTTTTTAACAAAAAAAGTTGGAAAAAAATTTGGATATTATTTTGAAAGTTCGTAACTTTGCATCATCAAACAAACAACAATAGTATTAACCAACAAAAAACTAAAACATTATGGCACGTAAAATTTTCTCTAACGGATGTTTCGCAGAAGCACACGAAATCATCATCAACGGCAAAAAGCAATGGCGTTGGGTAGTTACATCTTTCGAGGATGACACGTTTGAAAACGGCGAGAACATCATCGTGAACGAAAAGGGCAAAAAGGAAGAAGACCTTTTCCCACAGGAAGACGAACCTACAATCGAGGAAAACATCGACTACTTGCTTAATGATGACCTCTATGCAGGAATAACAGAATTTGAAGACAGATATTAAAAGATAGTTTCTTTCTCTGCTCATAATTTTACTTCGGCAGGTGCTCGGACTGAAAAGTTCGGGCACTCGCTTTTTTGTGGCGAACAACCCAGTTATACGTGGATCCGTCGCCAGTCAAGTAATGTCACTGACATTACACACCAGATCACCAGCGGGAATGGATCCATCAAGGTGGAGTTTGTACACACAAAAAATGTTCGGCGAACTTCACAGCCAGCCGAACACAACTCAAATTTTCAAACTTAAATTATTCAAAATCAATCATCTATACAATAATCTTGTCGAATATCCTGTCGTAAATTGCGACAACCAGTTTCAATCGAACCATTATCTGATGTGCAGGTAGCACCGTATTGCATCACACGCAGTATTGCACCCATTAGACCAGACTTTCCTGTACATCCTTTTGTTTTCATACTGTTATATGTTTTTGTAATTCGGTACAAAGTTACGGCTTTTATTTGAAACAACCAAACGTTAAAACGTTAAAATACGTTAAACGAATGCAATGATAACATTCTTTAGCATATACGTTAAACTCAGGTTCATCGACGCATATCCTGATAGTAATGTCAATGACATTACATCCTGATCACAAGATGGTAACATCAGGATTATACTGATAAGCATTGAAGTCCCTTGAGGAGGATACAGCAAAGGAATGTCAATGACATTACACCAGCTCACGACGGGTTTGCTGATCCATCTTCTGGAGTTCGGCGAACTTCATATGCAACCGAACCCACCATATAAAATTACGATATTCAAATTATCTTTGTTAAAGAAATCACTTTAACACATCGCTGACCATACGTACCCGACATACGTGACCGATTCATAACAGCTCCGTAATGTCAGTGACATTACTACTGGGGTGCCTCCTCTTCAGACACTGCGGAGAAAAACGGATTGTACTTAAGTGACTTGATGATGTTTTCAAGATACAGGCACTCGTCCAAGAATCCATTCACCTCATCATGTGACAGACTGAACCATTCGTTACTGACCCTCGACATCGCATGACGAGCGTGAAGCATCTTCTCCATACGGAACGGGTGGCTTGTCCTGTGGTGAGCGACCATGCTAATTTCGTTGGCGTTGCCTGTCTGCAACTTCTTTATACGACCTTCGATAGACCCTCTCGTCACGCCTATCTTGTAATACTCGCCATCCGTTAGAAGATAAACATATCCCATGTAATTATTGAGGTTGCTTTTTGAGTTCGCACTATTTATTCGAGTCGATAGTTCTCTGGAGATCGTCATCATAATGTCAGTGACATTACTTCGGATTATCCAGCTGGAAAATTCAGGAATAATTCTTCGTAAAAATCTTGGAAAAAAGTTGATAAAAAAGCTGAAGCTTTTTCCAAAAATAAATATAAGGGTGATTGCGGATAATCACCCGAATTTCTTTTCTGTTTTTTCATAATTGTTTTTGGAGAGTGGATGTGGTTCGAGAGGATAGCATCCATTTTTCGTCAATGGGACTCTGATGGCAGGTTTGCTTTTCAGGCTGTAATGTCAACGACATTACCTGACGACCGACGAGATTGAGCGGTGTTAAATACCTGTCGGTTGTGAACAAAAAAAATCAAGAGCGAACTTCACAGCCAGCCCTTGATGCTCAATAACCTAAATACTATGATAGAAAAAAAAGATACTACGCAATCGATTTAACTCTGCCCTCATACGCCTTGACTATCTTTGCCAATTCCGCATCACAGGCATCGTACAATTCATCATAATCATCGTACTCATTCCGCAGTTCATCAAACCTGTTTACAAAATCTTGCGGTTCTCCGTCAATTTCCTTGTAGTACACAATCTCGAATCCGTCATAGTCGAACGACAATGTGTACGCATATTCAAGGTTGAACCAACCCTTGCAGAGTTTAACGAAGAACTCTGGTGCTTTACGTTGTGTGTAAGCGAACACAAGAAGAATGTTATCAGCCTCACGCTTTAATTTGAATGAATCAAGATTACCTACGAAATCAGCGGTAGTCATCATCCTGTCGATGTTTGCTGGTGTTCCAACAAATGCAATCACGCTGCTAATGGTCGCTGACATAATTCCATTAAGTTTTAATTGGTTAATACTTCCTTTAATTATGGTACAAAGTTACTATTTTTCGCTGACCCTACCAAATAAAACGCAAACAAATTTAAGGTCATTAACAAACTTTAACGAACTACATTGGAATGCTCATACGCCCGTGAAGGCGTTGAAGTAATGTCAGTGACATTACCTGACGCTATTGTTACCTTCTTTTGCAAATCATTGATTATCAATACGTTATATACATTTTTACATCTCATTTTCGTGATAAGATAGATACGGTGCTAACCAGAAAGTTAATACATTAATTTACCTGTTCCATCTGAACACTCATTAGTTGTAACAGGAGTTGTTCGAGTCTGTCGCGGGAAGTAATGTCACTGACATTACCGAACGATCTCCCGCAGGTTTTCTTAGGAAACTTATGAAAAAAAATCCAAGAAAAATACACAAGAAAAGTTGAGATTTTTTTCAGTAAAAATTTCAAGAAAAATCTTGGAAAAAATACAAGGAATACAATGAACTCATCTTGGCTTCCTCACAGCATTGTAATGTCAATGACATTACTCAGCTCGGAACTGTGCAGATTGGCTGCACAGTAATACCTGGTACTCAGCAAGACATAGTAATTACCATCGCGTGATCTGGTGGTAATGTCACTGACATTATATCCCGATCAGGATCGATCGACAGGCATCGATGGTCTTCTCTTGGGTTCGCTTGACACAAGCAAAAAGGACACCGAACTTATGTCCGATGTCCTACCGACTTTTGCGGCATTACTGCCGATTATTGATATGCTTTCCTGTACAATGCCCAATATACTGACAACGTGTCGTTTAATGATATGTTAGACGGAAGCATAGGGTACACCTCATTCTTAATGATGATTGTTGCAAAATCTCCGCTAACCTGCACGCTCCGAACTGCAACAACTTTGTGGCGATAAAGGATTCTCGGCATTTCAACATCCGATTCAAATTTAAGTGTGGACGATTCCCCATCATTGACACCGAACCTGTTTACAAGACCGATTATCTCATTTACAATATCATCCTGCATATCGTTGATTTCCTCAAAATACACGCAGGGCTGCTTCTTCACGTTCACTACCTTTATATCCTTTTCGGGATAGTAGTTCACACCCACCTTGCAGAACGTTCCGTTTTCGTTCGTGATGATGTCGGTGATTACACCTTCATCCAGATAGAGATTGCACTTTGCAATTACACTCATTCCAATTTCCAAATTCTTCATAATTCCATTTGTTTTTTGTTGGTTAATACTCTTTTGAATTGTGGTACAAAGTTAGTGAATTTTTATGGCATATCCAAAGGATTTAACGACAAAATGAAGGTATTTAACATTATTTAACAAACGGTATAAACAGAAGAGAAAGGATGTGCCAGCCGAGTAATGTCATCGACATTACATCCTGAACCCGCACGTGTGGAGCGGCTCACCAAGGGATTCCGTGAAGCGTCATCATAATGTCAGTGACATTACATCCTGAACTGCTGCTGTATCCTCTCTTGACGAGAAGGTTCATGCGACAACCCAATCTACGGCAGCACAATCGTCTGCCTTGTACAGTTGTTAATGTCAGTGACATTATTGGATCGGCAAGATAGCGAGGATTAACTCGTGTCGTGCGCAGATAAATATTTGGAATCGAGATCCATCGCGGCGAAGTTAATGTCAGTTACATTACCGCCAGATCACGGGATTCCTTCTGCTGGAAAGAATTATACAAAAAAATCAGCGGCTACCCTCACGAGCAACCGCTGACAAAAAATGTTGATATGAGCAAAATAAAAATCCCTTAATTCATTATTCTTTTTAATTGTGATACAAAGTTACGGATTTCCTATGACATATACA
>Ga0233366_1000251_pt1 | contig 21471 bp, 27 predicted proteins | sample ElkDunMinimDraft_23_FD_191536 | JGI IMG/M metagenome (GOLD analysis project Ga0233366, IMG submission 191536) | Fecal eukaryotic communites from dung pellets of Tule Elk in California, USA - Elk Dung C4 | ecosystem: Host-associated > Mammals > Digestive system > Large intestine > Fecal | place...
AAGTGCACCTTCACCGTCCTGCTCGAACCGCGCAGAGTGAAAAGAAGGCCGCCGCGAGGGACGATGGGGTATGCCACTGGGACGTATCTGGCGTACATCGTGGGAATTACGTTGCGGGCCATGGCCGGGTAGAGCCGACCGTTGGTCGGCTGCTCCTCACGTGGCATCACAGTGCACGACAGCCGACCAACGGTCGGCTCTACGGTAGAAGCAACCCGTCTTCGATCAACCAGGCAAGTGCACCTTCACCGTCCTGCTCGAACCGCGCAGAGTGAAAAGAAGGCCGCCGCGAGGGACGATGGGGTATGCCACTGGGACGTATCTGGCGTACATCGTGGGAATTACGTTGCGGGCCATGGCCGGGTAGAGCCGACCGTTGGTCGGCTGCTCCTCACGTGTCATCACAGTGCACGACAGCCGACCAACGGTCGGCTCTACGGCGGAAGCAACCCGTCTTCGATCAACCAGGCAAGTGCATCTTCACCGTCCTGCTCGAACCGCGCCGAGTGAAAAGAAGGCCGCCGCGAGGGACGATGGGGTATGCCACTGGGACGTATCTGGCGTACATCGTGGGAATTACGTTGCGGGCCATGGCCGGGTAGAGCCGACCGTTGGTCGGCTGCTCCTCACATGTCATCACAGTGCACGACAGCCGACCAACGGTCGCCTCTACGGCAGAAGCAACCCGTCTTCGATCAACCAGGCAAGTGCATCTTCACCGTCCTGCTCGAACAGGGCCGGGTGAACACTCTGGCGCCACCACGGTTGGCGCGTCGCCGCGCGCCCGGGACTAACCGCACATGCGGATTTACTCAGGAAGAAGGCCGCGTTCGACCAGCCAGGCTTTAGCATCTTCCGCATCCTGCTCGAACCACGCACGCGTGGACCCCAGCCGATACGTATACCCCCAGGCATCCATGTCCAGCATCAGGCGGTCGCTGCCCACGCCTGGCAGTTGCCCGGCCAGCACGATCTGCAGGTAGCAGGTGGCGTCTTCTTCGGGAACCGAATCGGTGGCGTCGGTGTGTACCAGCGCGCGTCGCTCCGGTGGCAGCACGATCAGGTGGCAGGCCTCGTGCAGCATCGAATGCACCGGCGTGTCGTCGCGCACATACACATCGCTGCCGATGATCCCCGCCTCCGGTTCGCCCCAGTAACTGCCTGGAATCGGCGCGGCCGCGTTTACCCGGTGCAGCCGCAGGTCGTGCGCGGCCAGCAGGGCAACGGCATCGTCAAAGTGGATATCGCCAACGCAGGTGACCTGCACATCGGCGGTGGCAACGTCGGTGGTCATGGCATGCATTCAACCGCCCCTCCCAACCGGAAGGGGCTACAAGGCTCAGGGCTGCTGCGGGCCTTCCGGCAAGGCGACGGAAATATCGAGCACATCGTGCTCCCCGTCCTTCACCAGATCGACCTTCACCGCATCCGCGTCGATGTTCACGTACTTCTTGATCACTTCCAGCAGCTCACGCTGCAGAAGCGGCAGGTAATCTGGGCCACCGCGATGGCTGCGCTCCTGCGCAATGATGATCTGCAGGCGGTTCTTCGCCGTTTCGGCCGTCGTCTTCTTCCGGTTCAGGAAATCGAACAGTCCCATGCTTACCCTCCGAACAGCTTGCTGAAGAAGCCTTTCTTCTCCACGGTGGTGAAGCGCATCGGACGCTCTTCGCCAAGAATGCGGCCAACCGCATCTTCATAGGCCTGGCCCGCCGCCGATTCGGGGTCCAGGATCACCGGCTCGCCCTTGTTGGACGCATTGAGCACGTCGCCCGACTCGGGCACCACGCCAATGGCCTTCAGGCCCAGCACTTCCTCAACGTCGGTAATGCTCAGCATCTCGCCACTTTCCACCCGGGCAGGGCTGTAGCGCGTGAGCAACAGGAACGCCGGCACGTTCTGGCCCGATTCGGCCTTGTGCGTCTTGGAATCCAGCAGCCCGATGATCCGGTCCGAGTCGCGTACCGACGACACTTCCGGGTTCACCACCACCACCGCACGGTCGGCGTAGTACATCGCCAGGAACGCACCCTTCTCGATACCGGCCGGCGAGTCGCAGATGATGTACTCGAACCCGTCCGCAGCCAGGTCCTTCAGCACCTTGCCCACGCCTTCCTGGGTCAGCGCATCCTTGTCGCGCGTCTGCGAGGCCGCCAGCACGTACAGGTTGTCGAAGCGCTTGTCCTTGATCAGCGACTGCTTGAGCGTTGCTTCGCCGTGGACCACGTTCACGAAGTCGTACACCACCCGGCGTTCGCACCCCATGATCAGATCCAGGTTGCGCAGGCCGACGTCGAAGTCGATCACCGCCACCTTCTTGCCGCGCCGCGCCAGGCCGCATGCCAGGCTGGCGCTGCTGGTGGTCTTGCCCACGCCGCCCTTGCCGGAAGTGACTACGATGATTTCAGCCAAAGGACTTCTCCTGATTCATATGGTTGGGCGCCGGATCAGTCCAGCGCCGCGATCTTGATCTGGTCCTGCTCCAGCCACACCTGCACGGCCTTGCCGCGCAGGGTGTCCGGAACATCGTCCAGTACCTTGTAATGGCCGGCGATTGCGACCAGTTCAGCATGGAATTCACGGCAGAAGATACGTGCCGTGGTGTTGCCTTGGGCACCCGCCAGGGCACGGCCCCGCAGCGTACCGTAGATATGGATGCTGCCATCGGCGATCACCTCGGCACCGGCGCCCACCGTGGCCATCACCGTCAGGTCGCAGTTCTCTGCGTACAGCTGCTGGCCCGAGCGCACGTTGCTGGTCTGCATGCGGCCTGGCTGCGGTGCCTTGGCCGGCGTGGCAGGCACGGCGGCCGGCGTGGCCGCGCGGGCTCGCCGTGCCGGTTCCGGCGCAGGCGCGGGCGCGGGCGGCGGCGGCGGGGCGGCCGGGACCGCGTCCAGCTCGGCGCGTTCGTACTGCGCACGGAACTTGGCCAGCAGCGGCAGCCCCAGCTGCTGCGACAGCAGCTCGGTTTCGGTGGTGCCGTAGGCCAGCGCCACCGGCAGCACGCCGGCGCTGCGCAGCCCATCGAGCAGGGCCTTGGCCGTGGCCACGTCGGGGATCTGGCTGAGCCCGCCGAAATCCAGGATCACCGCCGCGCGCCCGAACAGCTTCGGCGCACGCGCCACGCGGTCGTGCATCTCGCGGGTGAGGCGGTCCACATCCAGGGTGCGGATGCGCAGGTTGGCGATTCCCACCTGGCCGATCTTCAGTTCACCGGCCTGTTCAAAATCCATGTTTGCCGCCACCTCAGGTCCCCGTCGGTCGATGCGCGCGCAGCGGCTCGCGACGATGGCCCACCCACGGCACGTCCGGCAGCTGGTCGCCGTAGGTGTCGTGCACCCATTGGTAACTGCACAGGTCCTTGAGCAGCATGCTGGCGCGCACGTCCACGTGGGCCATGGTGTTCTGCCCGACCTCGCGGAAGCCGAAGCTGCCATGGAACAGCAGTGCCGCGTCGGCGCCGTGGTCCAGGAACACCTCGCAGGTCATCTGCGGGTAGCGCAGCTCGGCATAGCTCTGAGCATCGGCATAGAACGCACGGCCGACGCCACCGCCGCGACGGCGGCTGGCGACCACGATGCGGTCGATATAGAAGAATTTGCTGTCCAGCTGCTGCTGGAACCAGGCGAAGTTGCTGCTGTCGTGCTGGCTGTCGCTGCCGAAGCCGATCAAAAAGCCGGCCAGGTTGCCGTCGCGCTCGGCGACGCGGAAATACTCAGCGGTTTCATAGAACAGGCGCAGGCGGGCGGCATCCAGCGGCAGGATGGCCAGGCCGGCATTGTTGTTCAGGGCCAGGACGGAATCGAGCTCGTGCTCGCGCACGTCGCGGATGACAATCGACATTGTGACTCCGTGGGGTAACGCGGTTGGTCCATCAAGGGACCCTCATCGGATTATTGCACGGGTGGCGGGCCCGGGCGAATCGCCGCCCATGACTTATGTGGGAGTGCAGGGGCGCAGGTTCAGCCTAAGATGCGTCCATGCTGGGATACCTGAGCCAAACCCGAGTACTGCGACTGGCCGGCCTGTTCACCTGGGTCATGGTCGGCCTGCCCGTGGTGTATTCCCAGTACGAATCGCTGCTGCGCCACCGCGGCGACGGCCTGGACAGCTGGGCGGTCTGGCTGTTCACCGCCTACCTCACCTTCGGTGCCTGCTACTTCTGGCTCACCCGCGGCCTGCGTGACGGCGGCGGCCACTCGGCCTGGTACGACCGGGTGGTGCTGCTGCTGCTCACCACCTCGGCGCTGGGCGTGAGCTACCTGAGCGGATCGGGCCTGGGCAGCATCCTGATGATGGTGGCCGCGGGGGTCATCCCATGGATGCTGCAGGTGCGCGGCGGGGTCCTGTGGCTGCTGCTCAGCCAGCTGGCAGTGCTGCCGGTGTACTACCTGATCCTGCGCATGCCGCTGTTCGAGGCGCTGATGCAGTCGCTGCTGTACGGCGGGTTCTCCATGTTCATCTTCGTGACCAGCCTGGTCGCGCGGCAGCAGACCGACGCCCGTGAAGAACAGCGCCGGCTCAACACCGAACTGCGCGCCACCCGCGTGCTGCTGGCCGAGAGCGCCCGGGTCAACGAGCGCACCCGGATCTCGAGGGAACTGCACGACCTGCTGGGGCACCACCTCACCGCGCTGAGCCTGAACCTGGAAGTGGCCGGGCACCTCACCGACGGCCAGGCCCAGGAGCATGTGCACCAGGCCCATACCCTGGCCAAGCTGCTGCTCACCGACGTGCGCGAGGCGGTCAGCCAGATCCGCGACAGCGGCGCCATCGACCTGGCCGCCGCGCTGCGCCCGCTCACCGAACAGGTGCCGTCGCTGGACATCCACCTGGACATCGCCGAACCGCTGAACGTCGAAGACCCCGAGCGCGCCCATGTGCTGCTGCGCTGCACCCAGGAGATCATCACCAACGCGGTGCGCCACGCCAACGCACGCAACCTGTGGATCCAGGTAAGGCGTGAAAGTGAAGGCGAGGTGGTCATCCAGGCGCATGATGACGGGGTGGGCGCGGACGGCATCGTGGTCGGCAATGGCCTGCGCGGCATGCGTGAACGCCTGTATCAATGTGGCGGTGAGCTGCAGATTGAAACCCGCCGGGGTCAGGGCTTCCGCCTGCGCGCCTCGGTTCCCGGCGCGCCAGTGTTGATGCTGGCCCCTGTTACATGAGGAGTGCGTTGATGATTCGCGTCTGCCTGGTCGACGACCAAACCCTGGTGCGGCAGGGGATCCGCTCGCTGTTGGCGCTCGACGACGGGATCGAAGTGGTCGCCGAGGCCGCCGACGGCCGCCAGGCGGTCGAGGTGGTCCCGCAGATCCGTCCGGACGTGGTGCTGATGGACATGCGCATGCCGGTGATGTCCGGGCTGGAGGCGTTGCAGATGCTGTCCCGGCTGGGCCAGCTGCCGCCGACCATCATCCTGACCACCTTCGACGACGACCAGCTGGTGCTGGCCGGGCTCAAGGCCGGTGCCAAGGGCTACCTGCTCAAGGACGTCACCCTGGAACAGCTGGTGGGCGCGATCCGCACCGTGGCCGATGGCGGTTCGCTGGTGCAGCCGGCGGTGACCCAGCGGCTGCTGTCCGGGCTGGAGCACATGCGCAATGAATTCGTCAGCCTGGACCGGCCCGACCCGCTGACCGACCGCGAGACCGAGATCCTGCGGCTGATGGCCAGCGGCTTCTCCAACAAGGAGATCGCCAATTCCCTGGGCGTGGCCGAGGGGACGATCAAGAACCACGTGTCCAACATCCTGTCCAAGCTGGGCGTCCGTGACCGCACCCGCGCGGTATTGAAGGCCTTCGAGCTGCAGCTGGTCTGAGACCGCGCCAGGGCCACCGGCGCGCCATGGCCGGTGGTCTTTGTGCAATATCCTGAATATGCGCCGGATCCCTTGTGCCACAAGGGCTGTGCGCCGGAAAAGGACCCGTCCGGCCGAATCCGGCAAAGAAATATTCCCGAACCGCTACGTGCTGACACGCGCGATACGTTATCGTTCCGCTCCTTGTCTATGCAAAACCGCTGCCGGCATGGAAACCGGTGCGCCAATCCTGATCTACAACACCCGCGAAGCCTGCTAGGATTGGCGCTTCGCTTCAATCAACCCGGCCGTGGGATCGGCCCCGGAGACTTCTGAATGACCCGTATTATCGAGTTCCTGATCGCCTTGGGGATCGTGGCTGGCCTGTTCGTCATCATTGGCGTATGTCTGCCGGGCGAGCGCCATATTTCCGAAAGCATCGAGACCAACCGCAAGATGACGATCGTGTTCGACACGGTCAACAGCCTGCGCCGCTTCAAGGACTGGAACCCGCTCTTGCTGCGCGATCCCGCCGTTGAACTGAAGCTCTCCGGCCCCGCTGCCGGCGTTGGCGCACGTCTGGATTATTCTTCCAAGGAAAGCTCGTTGGGCCAGGGCAGCTGGGAGATCACCGAGTCGGAGAAGAACAAGCTGGTGTCCATCGCCATCGAGGACCCGACCAAGGGCCACGACAAGAAGACCAGCTTCACCCTGGAGCCGACCGGCAAGGGCGGCCGCAACGTCAAGATCACCCAGGACTACAGCATCAAGTACGGCTTCAACCTGTTTGGTCGTTACGCGGGTCTGTATGTCAGCCGTCACGTTGGTGACGACCTGAAGCTGGGTCTGTCGCGCATGGCCAACATGCTGGCCACCGTGCCCAACATCGACTACCGCACCGCCGAAGCCCCGCTGACCGATCTGGCCATCGTGGACGTCCCGGTTGAAGACCTGCTGGTGGTCACCGCCGGTAACGTTGACCGCGGCCAGGAAACCATCACCAAGTCCATCAAGGACAACCAGGAGTGGATCAAGCGCGTGATGGAGGCCAATGACCTCGAAGCCGCCGGTCCGTTCCGCATCATCACCACCGATTTCGGCGCCGAGAAGTACGCCTTCGACGTGGCCCAGCCGGTCAAGAAGAAGGGCACCCAGGGTGCTGCTGCCGATGCCCTGACCGTCAAGATCGACGCCGGTGCCCCGGTGAAGTACGTGCACGTGGCCCCGCACCGTTCGGCCCACGCGGCCTACACCGGCCACATGGCTGGCCTGGACATCGCCCGCAACGCCCTGCGCGCGTGGTCGGTGACCAACGGCAACGAAGTGATCGACCGTCCGTACGAGTCCTGGAAGGACGGCGTGGACAAGTCGTTCACGCCGGAAGGCACGTACGACATCTACTGGGCCGTCAAGTAAACCGACGGTCACCGGATGTAACGCACGACGAAAAACGCGCCGCTTCCTGCGGCGCGTTTTTTTTTGCTCCGCCCGCGGAGCATTCCTCGAAGGATGTCCGCATGCTCAACCTGGAACGACGCGCACGCAAACCCTCCCTGCTGGCCTGCTTCGGCGGCCTGCTGGCCGCCACGGCCGTGGGCCTGTCGGCCTACGCCTCGCATGGCATCGCCGATCCGCTGGCACAGTCGCACGTGACCACCGCCGCGCTCTACGCCTTCGGCCACGGCGTGGCCCTGGCGGTCCTCGGGCCCACCCAGCAGAACAGCGTGGGCAAGCTGGCGCTGTACGTGCTGCTGATCGGCACCCTGCTGTTCTCCGGCAGCCTGGTGGCCGGGGCGTTGTGGAAGCTCAGCACGCAGCTGGCTCCGGTGGGCGGCACCGCGCTGATGCTGGGCTGGCTCGCCTACGGCCTGAACGCGCTGCGCCGCTGACATGCCACGCTTCAGCCGCGGCTTCGACGTAAAGGAGGCGCACGCCTGGCTGAGCCGGCGGGATCGTCGCCTGGGCACGTGGATGAAACGGCTGGGGCCGATTGGTGCCCAGCCGGGCTGGGCCAAACGCTTCGACCCGGTCGATGCGCTGGCGCGCGCGATCCTGTTCCAGCAGCTTAGCGGCAAGGCGGCTTCGACCATCGTGGGGCGGGTGGAGGTGGCCATCGGCAGCCAGCGCCTGCATGCCGATACGCTCGGCCGGATCGACGATGCCGCACTGCGCGTCTGTGGGGTATCGGGCAACAAGGCGCTGGCGCTGCGCGATCTGGCCCGGCGCGAGGCCGACGGCCAGATTCCCGACCTGCGCCGGATGTCGGTGATGGGGCACGACGCGATCATCGACGCGCTGGTGCCGATCCGCGGCATCGGCCGGTGGACCGTGGAGATGATGCTGATGTTCCGCCTCGGCCGCCCGGACATCCTGCCCATCGACGACCTCGGCATCCGCAAGGGCGCCCAGCGCGTGGACAAGGCCGAGGCCATGCCCACCCCGAAGGAACTACAGGCGCGCGGCGAAAAATGGGGCCCGTACCGCACCTACGCCAGCCTGTACCTGTGGCGCATCGCCGATTTCAGCGCCGACGCCAAAGAAACAACCAACCGCTCGCAGGATTGATCAGCGCGTGGTGCCGGGTGCCCCGTAGTGCCGGGCTCTGCCCGGCAACGCAAGATCCGTAGTGCCGGGCTCTGCCCGGCAATGCCCGGCAACGCCACGCCAGCCAAAAGCAGCCGGGCAGAGCCCGGCTCTACGCGGCAACGCCAGCCCAGCGCAACCGGGCACACGAGGTTTCAGTCCACCGGGCTTCCAGCACGCCAGCGCCAATGCCAGGGCTCGTACACGATGCCGTGCGGGTTATCCCGCGGATAGCTCAGCTGGAAGCCGAACCGCCCGGCATTGCCCTGCAGCCACGCAAACGCGGCGGTGTGTTCGAAACTCTCTTCGGCCGGCGGTTCGCCGGGCGTGCCGATATCCAGCGCGAAACCGCTGTGGTGTTCGCTGTAGCCGGGGGCGGCATTGACCTGGAGGATGTCGTCCACGGCCAGCCCGCGCGCGCGCTTGCGCTCGAAAATACCCAGCTGATAGGCATGGCTGCGGTAACCGGAGATCGCATCCAACGCCACGCCCTCGGCGGCGGCCGCCAGCTGCAGGCGCTGCCAGCCGCGCGCGGCGGACCGGCGCAACCACAGCGGCCGCCCGTAGCGATCAAACCCGGCCAGGTGCAGCTGCGCCGGCTCGGCCTCCAGCGCCAGTCCGGTGGCGGCTTCATAGCCGTCTGCATCGATGTCCAGCTGCGCCAGCCGTTGCTGCAGGCCGCTCAGTGGCAGCAGCGTGCTGTCGGCCACCGCGCTGCGGCGGTGGGCCAGCGCCAGCTGGTCCAGCGCGTCGAGCGCGGCCTCCATGCCGTCTTCGCGCATCAGGCGTGGTACCAGGGGCAGCACGCCGTGCGCGGTGGCAACGGCCAGGTAGCGGCCATCGCGCTTGCGCCGTAGTACCCAGCGCGCCTGGGCCAGCGCACGCGCGTCGGCGTTGCTGCGTGCGCGCAGCAGGCCGCCGGGCCACAGTTCGATGTCGGCGGTGTTGATCAACAGGGCAGGGGGGCGGCGCATGCGACCAGCTTAGTGCGTGCGCCCGGGCGCGGCCAGCGCCTGCAGGGCAGCCAGCAGCTCGCGGGGTTTCTCCGGGCTGATCACCAGCGCGCTGCCATCACGCAGCGGCAGATAAAGCACGCGGCTGGCATCGGTGAGCAGGCAGAACGCCTTGCGCCGGTCACGCATGCGGTAGTGCCCGGAGAGGAAGCCGGGCATGCCGTAGCCGTTGGTCTTGATCACCGGCTTGAGGCTGCCATGCTCGGCCAGGTCCACCACCCGTGCCTGGTCCAGCTGCAGGGCGTCCACCGCCACCCGCTTGCGATAGAACGTGGACACCACCTCAAGGTCGCGACCCTGCAGCTGGATGCGGCGGCGGAAGAACGCCGCGCTGAGCACCGCGGTGAGCACCGCCAGGAACGGCAGCGTCAGCCCCAGTTCGTGCGGGGTGCGCTGGGCCGACTGCAACGTGGTGGCCACGATCAGCGCCGCCACGGCCAGCATCGGCACCCACAGCCAGAGCAGGCGCCAGACCGGGGCCGGGGCGACAGCGACGTCCTTTGCGGAAAGCGCGGGTGCGGTCACCTCACACCTCCTTCTTGAACAGCAGCACCGCCACGCCCATCGGCTGGGTCTGCAGCACATTCACCAGTTCCCAGCCGAGCTGGCCATGACGGTTGAGTTCGGTCTGCAGGTCATCGGACTTCAGCCCGGTCCACGACGGCTTTACTTCGACAGTCAGGTAGCTCCAATGCTTACTCATGGTTTGCTCTCCTTGCTTGTATCCGGTTTGGGAAGGCGCCCGGCCTTGCGCAGTGCATCGCGCAGCACGTACTCGATCTGCGCGTTGGCGCTACGCAGTTCGTCATCGGCCCAGCGCTGCAGGGCCGCGAGAATGTCGGCGTTGATGCGCAGCGGATAGGCCTTTTTCTCCGACATCGGCGGCTCAGTACAACGACCCGGCGTTCACCACCGGCTGGGTGCCACGGTCCGAACACAGCACGGTGAGCAGGTTGCTGACCATGTGCGCCTTGCGCTCTTCATCCAGCTGCACCACGCCGTTCTTCTGCAACTCGGCCAGCGCCATTTCCACCATGCCCACCGCGCCGGCGACGATCCGCGTGCGCGCGGCGATCACCGCATTGGCCTGCTGGCGCTGCAACATCGCCTGCGCGATTTCCGGTGCGTAGGCCAGGTGGCTGATGCGCGCATCGATCACCTGCACACCGGCATCGGCCAGGCGCTCGGCCAGTTCGTCCTTGAGGTGCTGGGAGATCTCGGCGGCGTGGCTGCGCAGCGACAGCTGGCCTTCCTCGTGCTGGTCATAGGGATAGCTGGTGGCCATCGCCCGCAGCGCCGATTCGGACTGGATGTGCACGAAGCTCTCGTAGTCATCCACGTTGTAGACCGCCTCGGAGGCGTCCACCACCTGCCAGACGATCACTGCGGCGATTTCGATCGGGCTGCCGTCCAGCTCGTTGACCTTGAGCTTGCCGCTTTCGAAGTTGCGCACGCGCTGGCTGACCTTCTTCTTGCTGAAGAACGGGTTGTTCCAGCGCAGGCCGTTGTCCTTGACCGTGCCCACGTACTTGCCGAACAGGCTCAGCACCACCGCCTGGTTGGGCTGCACCGTGTACAGGCCGGTCAGGCTGAGCATGGCCACGATCGACAGCGCGACGCCGCTGAACATCAGGCCGGGCGACACCGGAACGGTGCGCGCGCCTTCGATGAACAACCACAGGGACAGCCCCAGCAGGACCAGCACCCCGAGCAGGAACGGCAGGCCGGACAGGGAACGGGTGGGCATCTCTTTCATGGCAGGGCGTCCTTGGGTGGTTGGCTTGAACGATATCAAATTGATATCAGGTTGCAAGTGCCCCGGTTTCGCCCGCGCGGAAGCCTTAAAATGCGCTCCCACCCCTGTTGCCCGGAATACCGCCATGTCCACGCTCGGCACGCCGTTGTCTCCCTCCGCCACCCGCGTCCTGCTGCTGGGCTCCGGTGAACTGGGCAAGGAGGTCGCCATCGAGCTGCAGCGCCTGGGCGTGGAGGTGATTGCCGCCGACCGCTATGCCGATGCGCCGGCCATGCAGGTGGCGCACCGCTCGCACGTGATCGATATGCTGGATGCGATGGCACTGCGCGCCCTGATCGCCCTGGAGCAGCCGCACCTGGTGGTGCCGGAAATCGAAGCGATCCACACCGAAACCCTGGTCCAGCTGGAGCAGGAAAGCGGCCTGCGGGTCATCCCCACCGCACGCGCCGCCCGCCTCACGATGGACCGCGAGGGCATCCGCCGGCTGGCCGCTGAAACCCTGGGCCTGCCCACCTCGCCGTACCGGTTCGTGGATACCGAAGCGGAGTACCGCGCGGCGGTGGCGGCGATTGGCCTGCCGTGCGTGGTCAAGCCGGTGATGTCGTCCTCGGGCAAGGGCCAGAGCACGCTGCGCAGCGAGGCCGACATCGCACCGGCCTGGGAATACGCGCAGACCGGCGGCCGTGCCGGTGCCGGGCGCTGCATCGTGGAAGGCTTCATCGACTTCGAGTACGAAATCACCCTGCTGACCGTGCGGCATGCGGGCGGAACGTCGTTCTGCGCACCGATCGGGCACTGGCAGAAGGACGGCGACTACCGCGAAAGCTGGCAGCCGCAGCCGATGTCGCCGCGCGCGCTGGCCCGTGCCGAAGAGATCTCGCAGGCGATCACCGATGACCTCGGCGGTTGGGGCTTGTTCGGGGTGGAACTGTTCGTGAAGGGTGACGAGGTGTGGTTCAGCGAAGTGTCGCCGCGCCCGCACGACACCGGGCTGGTGACGCTGGCATCGCAGGAGCTGAGCGAATTTGCCCTGCATGCACGCGCGATCCTGGGCCTGCCGATCCCGCTGATCCGGCAGAACGGTCCGTCGGCCTCGTGCGCGATGCTGGCCCACGGCGAAGGCGTGCCGTTCTTCAGCAACGTGGCCGAAGCGCTGGTGCAGCCGGATTCGGCGCTGCGCCTGTTCGGCAAGCCGAGCGTGCACGGGCACCGCCGCGTGGGCGTGACCCTGGCGCGTGGCGAAGACATCGACACCGCGCGGAAGATCGCGCGTGAGGCGGCCGAAGCGATCGGGATCGAATTGCGGTAATGGACCGGGGGCGACGATCAACCGTCGTCGCCTACCAACCCCGGCGCGACGACCAACGGTCGTCGCCTACCAACCCCGGCGCGACGACCAACGGTCGTCGCCTACCAACCCCGGCGCGACGACCAACGGTCGTCGCCTACCGCGGGGGATTGATTACCGGTAGGTACCGACCGTTGGTCGGTACGCTTTCGTGGGTCGGTACGCTGCGATCAACGCACGTCCACCCACACCAGGTGGTGGTCGCTGCCATCGGCGATCTTCGCGTCCGGGCTTTCGTTAGCCGGCCAGAAAACGCCGCTGCCGATGTAGTTGAAGCCGACCGAGGGCAGGACGTAGTCCAGCCGCATCGTGCCCGACTTCGGGCCGAAATCGCCGGTCGCATGGAACGGCGCGCCCTTGCGGACGATGCCCTTCTCCGCATACGCCAGGCTGGTCTGCTCGGCGCCGACGCTGCGCGGGGTGGGGTAGCGCAGGACGCGGGGATTTTCGATCAGTTCGACGATCGCGTCGTGGCGGCCATCGCCATCGACCGGGTCGTTGTTGAGGTCGCCGAGGATGACAAAGCGCGCGTCCTGCGCGAGGCCGCCGCAGTGGCCACGGTCATCGCACAGCCACGAGGTGTCGCGATCCTTGAGGTAGTCCTGCCACAGCCGCAGCTCGTCGTGGTTGCGCGCGGCGTTGCGCTTTTCCGGACCGTCGAACACCGGCGGGGTGGGGTGGGACACCAGCGCATGCACCACGCCGTTGGGCGTGGTCACCGGGACGTCCCAATGCGACTTGGACGACAGCCGCAGCTGTGACCAGACGTGGTCGTTGTAGAAGGATTTCCCCGTGCGCGGGTCGATCGGGCGCAGCGCGCCGGGCATCGTGCTCCACTTCAGCAGCTGGAAGCTGCGCACCTTGGCCTCGTCGATCGGGTAGCGCGACAGCACCAGCATGCCGTACTGGCCCGGGTGCAGTCCGTAGCCCCAGGCGTCGTTGCCACGGGCGCGGCCATCGCCGCCGATCTGGCCGTTGTTGTCCAGGTCCAGACCGCTCTGCACGCCGGTGTTGACCGGGGCCAGGTAGCGGTAGGCGTAGTGCAGTGGCTTGCCGCCGCCGGGCTGGGCGGTTTCCAGGTAGCGCTGCTGGAACAGGTCGGCGGCGCGGTGCGCGTCGTCGTAGTCGAACTCGTTGAGCAGCACCAGGTCCGGGCGGACCTGCTGCAGCACGGCGGCGATCTTGCGGGCGTGCTCGCTGTCGCCTTCCAGCTCGGCGATGAGCCCGCCGGTCTCGTCGCTGTACAGCGAGGTGTTGTAGGTGGCAATCCGCAGTGGCGCGGTGGCGTCTTCCTGCATGGCGGTCTTGGCGGGGGTCTGGGCACAGGCGCTGCACAGCAGGGCCAGGGCAAGGATCAGGGGATAGGCTTTCATGCGCCTATTCTGCACCGGCGCGCATTGCATTGCTGGGTCAGTCAGCGCCCTTCCCGCGCGTCGTCGAATTCGTGCCAGCGGCGCCCGTCGTAGGCCTCCAGCGGACGGAAGCGGCGCTTGTAATCCATCTTGCGGTGGTCGCGGATCCAGTAGCCCAGGTACAGGTGCGGCAGCTGCTCGCGCCGGGCCCAGGCAATCTGCTGCAGGATGGCGAACGTGCCCAGGCTGCGGTGCGCATGCTCGGGGTCGAAGAAGGTGTACACCGCCGACAGCCCCTGCGGGGTGACATCGGTGACCGCCACGCCCAGCAGATCGCCGCGCTTGCCGGGCTGGCCGGTCGCGCGCAGTTCCATGAAGCGGCCCTGTGCCCATTGCCCGATCAGGAACTGGTCGAACTCGTGCGGGCCGTGCCCGTCCATGCCGCCCTGCGCGTGGCGGTGGGTGAGGTAACGGTGGTACAGCGCGAACTGTTCTTCGGTCTGCTCGGCCGCCACGATCCGCACCTCCAGGTCCGCGTTGCGGGCCAGGCAGCGGCGCTGGCTGCGGTCCGGCGCGAAGCGGGCCACCGGAATGCGCACCGACACGCAGGCGTGGCAGTTGGCGCAGTGCGGCCGGTACACCAGGTCGCCGGAGCGCCGGAAACCCCAGCTCAGCGCCATGGGGTACAGCGTGCCCAGCCGCGCATCATGCGGGTCCAGCACCAGGTCGCGCGCGGCCCGGTCCGGCCAGTAACCACAGGGGTGGTCACCGGTCTGGAACAGTCGCAGCTCGTCGTCGCGGTCGCCATGCATTGCCATGCCCACAGCATAGCGCCGGGGCGTCGCAGGCGGCGCGACTGTCCGCCAGATGAACATGACCGGCACGGCTGTCAACGCCGCCGGCGGCCACGCGTTGTTGTAGGCGTGGGTGCCGATGCACCGCACGCCGATTTCCCCTACCGGAGTGACCCATGCGCAATCGCAAACCCCTTCTGCTGCTGGCCCTGCTGCTGTCCACCGGCGCCGCCGGCCTGGCCATGGCCGCCGACGTTCCGCCGCCGGCCGGCGCACCGCCCCGCGCCAAGCTGGACACCAATGGCGATGGCGTCATCGACCGTGCCGAAGCCGCCAAGGCGCCGCGCCTGGCCGCGCAGTTCGACACGCTGGACAAGAACAAGGACGGCAAGCTCTCGCGCGACGAACTGCCGCGTTGGCACGGCGCACGGCATGGTCGCGGCCCGGGTGGCCGTGGCGAGATGATGGCCAAGCTGGACACCAACAAGGACGGCCGCATCAGCCGCGAGGAAGCCAAGGCCGACCCGCGCCTGGCCGCGCGTTTCGACCAGATGGACGTCAATAAGGACGGCTACCTGGACAAGGCCGACCGCGAGCTGGGCCGGAAGCAGCACCGCGATGCGTGGTTCGCTGCCGCTGACACCAACAAGGACGGGCAGCTCAGCAAGGCCGAGTTCGACGCGGCCAAGGGCCCGATGGGGGGGCCCGCGTGGCGGCCACCGCGATGGCAAGCCGCCGATGCCGCCGAAGGCGCCGGCGGCCAAGTAAGCCTCTAACGTACTACGCACGGGCGCCGGTCATCGACCGGCGCCCGTTTTTGTTCAGAGCCGCCCGGTGCGCACCAGGCTGTACAGCACCAGCGCGGCCACGCCCAGGGTGACCAGCACCACCGCCCAACGGCCGTACATCAGCTGGAAGGTCCAGCTTGGCCCGCTGCGGCCATGGCGCGCCGCATCGCGTGCCAGCATCGGCGCCATCACCTTCTGCAGCGGGAACAGGCACTGGTAGTTGACCGCGGCCATGCCAAGCGCCATCGCCGACAACAGCATCCAGACCGGCGCTTCCAGCACGCTCAGCATCAGCACCGACACGCACATCAGCATCGCGGTGACGCTGCTCAGCACCACGAACCGGCGGATCTGCTCCCGTTCGCCGGATGATTCGGCATACGACAACAGATAGCGTCCGCCGAGATAGCTGCCCAGCATGCCGCCGGCCAGGCCGCCGATGGCCGCGCCCAGGCTCAGCATCTGGTCCGGGGTCGCGTTCTGGCTGAGCGCCGCGCTGAGCGACCCCAATGCCGTGCCGCCCGAGACCGTGGCCCCGCCCAGGCCGAGCTTTCCGGTGCCCAGTCCGGTGCCCAGCAGGATCGCCGCGCTGGCGGTGCCGGGGGCAGCGACCATCAGCACCGAGGCAATGGTGGTGGCGAACGCGGCGCTGGGGGCGCTGCTGCGCGCGAAATCGCCGAAACGGCGCAGCATTTCCTCACGCACGCTGGCGCGGGCGCGCGAAAGGCGCTTCCGCACAGCGGCATCGCTGAGCCCGAGCAGGTCGGCCACCTGCTGCGAACGCTGACCCTCGCGGTAGTACAGCAGCAGGGTTTCGCGGGCGTCTTCGGGCAATGCCGAAATGATCTCTTCGGCCGCCAGCTCCTCTTCCACCCGCTGCAGCCGCTCGGGTGCGGTCGGGCCGGGATCGGCGGCCATGCTGATGGCGATCTCGGCCGCTTCGCCGGACAGCGGGCGGCCGCGGTTGGCGCGCAGCCAGTCGCGGGCCAGGTTGCGGGTGATCTGGCGCAGCCACGGCAGGAAACTGGACGGATTGCTGAGCTGGTTGAGCTGCTGCCAGGCCTTGATGAAGGCCTCCTGCGCGATGTCCTCGCTGGCCTGTACGTCGCGGGTGATCGCCAGGGCGATCGCGGTGACGGTGTTCTGGCAGGCCAGCACGATGCGCCCGTAGGACTGGCTGCAACCAGAGGCAGCCGCGGGCAGTTCGCGTTCCAGGGTGGCGGTCAGCAGGGGCGTCATGGCGGAATTTCCGGAGGTGATCCGAGTATGACGATGGCCGCGAAAGAATGTGACGGGGTGGGCCGGTTGCCTGTGACCGGTAGTGCCGGCCGCTGGCCGGCTCTGCATGGGGCCGGCCGTACGGGCAGCCGGGCAGAGCCCGGCTCTACGTGGGCGGGCTGTCGGGAAGCCGGGCAGAGACCGGCTCTACGTGGGGCTGGCTGTCGGGCAGCCGGGCAGAGCCCGGCTCTACGGGGCGGCCGGGCGGCGCCCGGCATTGCCGGTTACTTCGCCGGTTGGATCCGGACCCGCACTTCTTCGTCTTCCGGGGGCGCGGGCTGGGCCGGGGCTGTAGTGGGGGCCTGCTGTACGGCGGGAGCTGGGGCCACAGGCGGGGCGCTGCGGTGGCGCATCACCACCACCATCGCCACGGCGGCGATCACCAGCAGCAGGCCGATACGGATGCGCCAGGCCCAGTTGCGGCGCGGGGCCACTTCGCCCGCCTGGTCGCGGAAGGCGAACTCGGCGGTGGGGTGGTCGCGCCGGGTGGTTTCCAGCAGGCGCGCGTCGCGCAGGATCTCGCGCGCACGCGGCTGGTCATTGGCGTGCACTACCCACAGCGTGGGATGGGTGGTGGCCTTGCTGGTATCCAGGTAGCTGAACTGGCTGCCGCGCTTGCTGTGGTACGAGCGGCCGTTGGTGATGCGCACCTCGATACCGGCATCGCGCAGCAGCTGGGCCACGCCTTCCACGGTTTCCACGCGCTGGCTGTTGAAAATCTGTCTCATGTCAGTCCTTGGCCGGAACGGCGGCCGCCGCGGCGCTGTCGGGTACCACGCGGATCAGGCCTTCCTGCGCGGTGCTTGCCACCAGCAGGCCATCGCGGGTGAAGAACTGGCCCCGGGCCAGTCCGCGTGAATCCTGCGCGCTGGGGCTGTCCAGCGAGTACAGCAGCCAGTCGTCGGCGCGGAACGGGCGATGGAACCAGATCGCGTGGTCGAGCGAGGCCATCTGTACGTGCGGCTGGTAGTAGCTGATGCCGTGCGGGAAGGTCGCCGTGCCCAGCAGGTGGAAGTCCGAGGCATAGGCCAGCAGCGCCTGGTGCAGCTCCGGCGCATCGCCCACTTTTTCATTCAGACGCAGCCAGACTTGGTGGTAGGGCGGGCGCTTGGGTGGGTTGAGTTCGTCGCGCGGGTAGACGTGGCGGAACTCGAACGGGCCACCGCGCGACAGCCAGCGCTGCACCTTGATCGGCAGGCGCTCAAGCACCTCCGGTGGCAGCGGGCGGTTGGGTTCGATGTCTTCCGGCTGCGGCACTTCGGGCATCTTGTGCTGGTGCTCGGCGCCCTGTTCGGCCTGCTGGAACGAAGCCGCGCAGAAGAAGATCACCTTGCCGTGCTGGATCGCCGTCACCCGGCGCACCGAAAAACTGCCGCCGTCGCGGGTGCGGTCCACGTCATAGACGATCGGGTGGTCGATGTTGCCCGCGCGCAGGAAGTAGGCATGCAGCGAATGCACGTGGCGACCGTTGTCCACGGTGGCCTGCGCGGCCGACAGCGCCTGGCCCAGCACCTGGCCGCCAAACACGTACTTGGTCCCGATGTCGCGGCTCTGGCCGCGGAACAGGTTGTCTTCCAGGCGCTCGAGCGTGAGCAGATCGATCAGCTCGGAGACGACGGGTTCGTGCGTGTCGGACAAGGGAAGCAACCTGCAGGGGGCAAGCCCGAATTATAAGGTAGTGCCGGCCGCTGGCCGGTAACCAGGCGAAGAACGATCGAAGCAGTCCGGGGTTGCCGGCCAGCGGCCGGCACTACCGGGTCACGCCTTCGAAGCAGTGCGGGGTTGCCGGCCAGCGGCCGGCACTACCGGTCAGGCCTTGCCGAGCCTGGCCGCCAGCTGCTGCAGCGCCTGCTGGGCGTCCGGGGCATACCAGGCCTCGACGAAGCGGTCGAGCTGGATCAGGTCGGCGTGCAGGGCGTCGTGCAGGTCGGCGCGGGCGATGGCGCGGGTCAGCAGCATCGGCTGGCGGGGCAGCTTGAGCAGGCGCTGCAGCCACGCCACGGCGCGCGGCACCACCTGGGCGGCATCGGCCAGTTCGTCCACCAGCCCGATCTCCAGTGCACGCTCGGCCGGCACCATCTCCCCGCCCACCAGCAACTGGGTGGCGCGGTGATGGCCGACCACGCGGCGCATCAGGCGCTGGATGCCTTCCGGCGCCACCAACCCCACCTGGACCTCGTTCAGGCCGATCACCGTCGGCTGTGCCGGGTCCGGGCTGCGCGCCAGGATCCGGTAATCGCAGCACAGCGCCAGCACGCAGCCGCCGGCCGGCGCATGCCCGGTCAGCGCGGCCACCACGGGTACGCGGCACTCGGCCAACGTGCGCACCGCGCCGAAGAACGCCTGCCAGCTGTCGAGCAGCTTGTGCCTGTCCTCGCCATGGCCGAGCAGGTGCGGCACGTCCATGCCGGCGCTGAAGATGCGTTCGCTGCCCGACAGCACGATGCCGTGCGCGTCATCGGCCATGGCCTGGTTGATCGCGTGGATCAGGTGGCGGCACAGCTCGGTGTCCAGCGCGTTGACCGGCGGCCGCGCCAGCCGCAGTTCGCGGATGGGGCCATGGTTGATCACCTCGATAAGCGTCGTCATGCTGCGATCTCGTTGCGGACAGGGAACTGAGGCGATGATAACCAAACCATTCGCGTGCGTATTGTTGAGCCTGTGTGCGCTCGCAACATCGGCCGCCGCCGCCGAGCCGGCCTGCGTGTCGGTGCGCGAGGGCTGGGTGCGGCTGCCACCGGGGCCGATGCCGATGGCGGCCGGCTACGGCACGATCCGCAACGACTGCCGCACCGCGGTGGTGGTGATTGGCGCCGGCAGCAAGGCGTTCGGAGATGTGTCGTTGCATGAAACGACGCTGGTGAAGGGCATCAGCCGCATGCGCGAAGTGGAGCGGCTGCTGATCGCGGCCGGCGCCACGGTCGAGCTGAAACCCGGTGGCCTGCACCTGATGCTGATGCAGCCCGAGGTGACCCTGAAGGAGGGCGCCGCGTTGCCGCTGCGGCTCAGCCTTGAAGATGGGCGCAAGGTGGATGGCGCGTTGCAGGTGCGCAAGGCGGTGCCGTGAGGCATTCAACGGCTGCCGTTCACGACCACGACGCGATCTGTCACGACCAGTCGAACGTGAACAATACCGTCCGGCTGCGCGGCTCGTAGAACATCAGGATCGCGTCGGCGCCACTGGCGCACCAGTTGTAGGAGGCGACATCGGCGACGTGGAAGAACGGCTCGCCGTCCCGCGTGATGCGGATGCCGTCGTCGGGAAGGTGCGTGCTGTCATTGCGGAAGTGCAGGCTGCCGCGCTGTGTGGTGCCGGCCAGGTCGTCGATCCGGAATGCCGACGGGATCGTGCTGTAGTCGGTCCAGTTGCCGTGCCAGAACGGTCCGCCCAGGTTGTCCAGGTAGGCCTGCTGCTGCGGCGCTTCGTCTTCATCATCGACGTCCACGCCGCTGACCAGCATGCCGTGCTGCTGGAAATACGCACGGGCCGCAGCATGGCTGTCCTGCATTTCCGCGGCGTGCTCACGCAGGTCCTCATCGACTGGCAGCACATCGCTGTTCTGCGGCGCGCGCTGGAAATAGCCTTCGTTGCCGAGGAAGCGCAGCCGGTTGTCGGCCTGCAGTTCGAAGGCCAGCCAGTTGCTGGCGGTGAAGGCGTTGTGGTGCGCCTCGGTGCCATCGCCCAGGCAGCCTTCGTACGGCTCGATCGGGCACAGCAGCGTGACCACGCTACCAGCCAGTTCCGGCCGCAGCAGGCCCAGGTCGATGGCGATCAACGGCAGCAGGTGGTCGGCCAGCCAAGGCTGGTCGGGCGCGAATACATCGACGGGAAACGGCGTAAGCCCCGGCTGCAAGACGCGGACATCGGTCTGGTGAAACATGGCGATCCTTTGCATACAACGCGGTAATGGCGCCCGAGGGAATCCTGGTGGTGTTGGCCGCTGGCCGGCAACCAGGTGAATCCGTCCGAGGGTCCGGGGTTGCCGGCCAGCGGCCGGCACTACCTTCAGGTGGACGCGGTGCGGATCGCGTCGGGCAGCGGCGCGCTCTTGCCGGTCTGGGTGTCCATCCAGACCACCACCACGTTGCCATCCGAATACAGCCTGGCGTCGTCCTTCTGGTCCACGATGCGATGGCCGATGGTGACGCTGCTGTTGCCGAGGCGTTCCACGAACAGCTCCACCACGATGTCGTTGGGCCACACGATCGGCAGGCGGTAGTTGACGTTGGTGGCCGCCACCACCGGGGCGATGCGGTCGGTCATCGACACGCCGTCCACGCCCAGCATCCAGCGCACGCGCGCCTCTTCCAGGTACGAGATGTACTTGGCGTTGTTGACGTGGCCCATGCTGTCCATGTCGCGCCAGCGCACGCTGATCGGTACGCGGGCCAGGATCTTGTGTTCGCTGCTCATCAGGCGTCCTTCTTCTTCTTGCTGGTGGTGCTGGTCTTGCTGGCCTTGCCGGTGCTCTTGGCCGCGGCAGCCTTCTTGGCCGGCTTCTCCGGCTTGACCTTGCGGGGCGGGCGCGCATCGGGCTTGTTGGCGGTCGCGGCCGGCTGCTGCGGGCGGGCGCTGGTCGAAGGCAGCATCTTGGCCAGGAACTGGCCGGTGTACGAGGTCGGGCAGGCCGCCACGTCTTCCGGCGTACCGGTGACCAGTATGGTGCCACCGCGATGGCCGCCTTCCGGACCCAGATCGACGATCCAGTCGGCGGTCTTGATCACGTCCAGGTTGTGCTCGATCACCACCACCGTG
>Ga0233366_1000260_pt1 | contig 20892 bp, 27 predicted proteins | sample ElkDunMinimDraft_23_FD_191536 | JGI IMG/M metagenome (GOLD analysis project Ga0233366, IMG submission 191536) | Fecal eukaryotic communites from dung pellets of Tule Elk in California, USA - Elk Dung C4 | ecosystem: Host-associated > Mammals > Digestive system > Large intestine > Fecal | place...
TCCGGCGGTAACAGCCGGGCTACCACCTTGTTCTTGAACTGCTGTCCGTATCGAGCCACTTCGTTCTCTCATTGTCGCCCCTCGGGTGGATTCTATCCGGGCGACAACTACTCTGACGTAGGGGGTTACGTCCATGGCGGGATCAGGTTTTCGATGTTGAAGGTCCGGCTGCGTCTACGGCTCATAGCGATTCCTCCTGACAGGTCAACCATTGGCTGATCAGGAGATTCTAGAAAAGCTGCCCGCACGACAATGTGTTTTCGGTCTGGCCGGTTAGCCGCTGCGCTTCGTGGACCAGTGGCTTCAACAGTTTGACGGGTCCTTGACGCCACGCTGACACCCCGTGCCCTCTGTGCAGCGGATATTCGTCTCCAACCTTGACAGGAGAAACGTATGAGTGCCTATCCACAATTTAGGGCAGCAACGCCGCGCGTAACTCGGATGGAGATGGCTGATCTGTACGTGGGCGATGACACCACCGTGGTCCAGCTGGATGCGCTCCCCTGCGAGACCTGGATCCAGAACCTTCGAGCATTGGTGAGTCAGTGCCCCGAGCTCGCTGGAGCAAAGGTTGAGGTGGAGGGTTCGTGGGTCCACTTCATCGGAGTGCGGAAGGCTGTTGGCCCGATTGCGCCCCGCCTTTTAGAAGTGATCGCGGCGGCAGGGGAGATGGCCTATGCCCCCGACGCCGTTCGGCCGTCAGTCTTTGTCTCGGCTGCGGACGTAGCGGTCCAATGACCTGGCGCCAGTAAATACTGACCGCCCAATTGCTTTCAGGAAAATTGAGGAGATCACCATGACTGATGACAGGAAGAACGCAGGTAGTCTGGATCGCGACCGCATCAACGTCAACGAGGACTATGAGCTGCAATATTGGACTAAGACGCTGGGCGTCAGTGCTGAGGAACTTCGTGCGGCGGTGAAGGCAGTGGGTCCGACTGCTGTGGCGGTTCGCAAGCACTTGGGCAAGTGAAACGGAGTAGGGCATGTCCCTCACCGAATACCGACGCAAGCGTAGCTTTGACAAAACCAAGGAACCAGAGCCCGGCAAAGGGGTGCCGCAGGGTCAACGGGCGATCTTCGTGGTCCAGTTGCATCACGCCAGCCGGCGCCACTACGATTTTCGGCTTCAGGTAGGAGACGCCCTCAAGAGCTGGGCCGTTCCTAAAGGGCCCAGTTACGACCCCAAGGTCAAGCGCATGGCCGTGGAGGTGGAAGACCATCCCGTGGACTATGCCGGCTTCGAGGGCGACATCCCGAAAGGGCAATATGGAGGCGGGCACGTCGCCCAATTTGATCACGGTGTCTGGGCGACAACGGGCGACCCCGAAGCGCAGCTTGCCAAGGGGCATCTTCGGTTTGAGTTGTTCGGCACAAAGCTGAAGGGTGGGTGGCATCTCGTTCGGTCGGGAAAGCCAGCCAGGCAGCCGCAGTGGTTGTTGTTCAAAGACGACGATGCCTTCGCCAGTGACGTGGAAGCGGACGATTTGCTCGGCGATGTCACCGCGCCTCCGGCGGAAGACCTAAAGCGGGCAGGCGCTGGTAAGGCCGACAAGAAAAAGCTCACCGCATTGGCATTGCTGAAGAAACCGCGGCGAATTGACTGGGCGAAGAAGGCCTCGGCGCTGACCAAGGCAAAGAAAGCCAAACCGCCCGAGGGCCCCTTCGAACCGCAGCTGGCCAAGCTTGGCGATGCCCCACCCAAGGGCGACCAATGGGTCCACGAAATCAAGTGGGACGGTTACCGTATTCTGGCGACGATCACCGAGGGCGAGGTGCGGCTTTGGTCCCGTAATGCGTTGGAATGGACATCAAAGATCCCTGAAATTCGGGACGCTGTGGCCACCTTAGGACTCACGTCGGGGGCATTGGACGGGGAGCTCATTGCAGGCAGCGGCACGAAGGAGGACTTCAACCTCCTCCAAGCGACGTTGTCCGGAGAGCGCCAAGGGGCATTGGCCTACGCCTTGTTCGATCTCCTCCACATCGATGGAATTGACATTGCCAACGCTCCCCTGTCGGAGCGCAAGCAACTCCTGCAGGAACTCTTGAAGGAAAGCCCTGACCACTTGGCCTACAGCTCACACATCGAGGGCGACGGGGAATCGGCCTACCAATTGGCAGGTGAACGCCACTTCGAGGGCATTATTTCCAAGCGGGCTGACCGGGCCTATCACGGAGGCCGGAGCGAGGACTGGAAGAAGACCAAGCAGTTGGCCAGCGATGAGTTTGCGGTGGTTGGCTACACTTCCCCGAAGGGCAACCGCGCCGGGTTTGGATCGCTTCTTCTCGCCAAGCCTGACCAAAAGCACGGCTGGCTCTACGTCGGCCGGGTGGGCTCGGGTTTCTCAGATGAACTCATCAACGAGCTGAGTCAGCTCATCGGCAGGGCCGGTGGAAAGACCCCAACGGCCCACGTGCCCACCAAGGACACCGATCTACGGTCGGCGACGTGGTTTAAGCCACGCTTCGTCGTGGAGGTGTTTTACCGAGGCATCGGCGGGCAGCAACTGCTGCGCCAACCCTCGCTCAAGGCCGTCCGGCGTGACAAGGGCGTGGCTGACCTGGCCGACTCAGACAGCGCGCCTCCAGCGGAAAAGCCTACGGACGCTGCCCAGCTCAAGCCGTCCCGGAAGGCGTCCAAAAAATCTTCAGCGGGCGAGGCGGCCAAGTCAGCAGGTGAAGCGCGCACGCCGCCCAAGCTGTCCAGCCCTACCAAGGTGATCTTTCCTGACATCAAGGCCACCAAGCAGGACGTGTGGGATTACTACACGGCTGTGATGGACCATTTGCTGCCGGAGGTGATTGATCGCCCCTTATCGGTCATTCGGTGCCCCAACGGGACAGGCAAGCCCTGTTTCTTCCAGAAGCACCACACCGCTGGCTTGGAGCTGGTGGACTCGGTCCGCTTGAAAGAAGACAGCGGCATCAATGCGCACTACCTGGTGGTCCGCGACGCGGCCAGCCTGCTGGAGCTGGTGCAGTTCAACGCTTTGGAGTTTCACCCATGGGGCAGCCACGCGGAGTCCCCTGATCGGGCCGATCGCGTGGTCTTCGACTTGGATCCCGGACCAGATGTGCCGTTTTCCGAGGTCAAAAAGGCAGCCGTGGACATTCGCAGGCTGCTCGAACAGTTGGAGCTGGAATCCTTCTTGCGGGTGTCAGGAGGGAAGGGGCTGCACGTGGTCGTGCCCTTAAACCCGGGGTGCGATTGGGATCTGACCAAGCGGTTTGCCAAGGGGTTCGCCGAGGCATTGTCGCAGTCGGAGCCGACCCGCTTCCTAGCGACCTCGACCAAGAGCCTTCGGAACAAGCGCATTTTTGTGGACTACCTGCGAAACGGCCGCGGTGCCACGGCGGTGGCATCGTATTCCTTACGCGGTCGGCCCGGCGCGCCCGTGGCCATGCCCATCGCCTGGAGCGATCTGGCTAAGTTGACCCGTGCGGATGCTTTCACCATGAAGGACGTGCCTGAAAAGATGAAGCGGCGCCGCAAAGATCCTTGGGCGGACATCAACACGATCCAACAAAACTTGGCCCGGTGGGCGCAAGACGACTGATCTGGTCCCCTGCCTCGAAACCGATTGGGGAGTAAAGCACGATGCGTCGACCCATCCTATCTGCCACAGCAGCCCTTGCCTTGACCGCCTGCGGAGGCGGGAACACAGAGTCCAGCGTCCACGCACCGGGGGCCGAAGAAACCGCAAAGACCAAAGCGCTGGAGGCTGGCGCCGCCGTGCTGCAGGACCGCCCTCCGGTCGACGCCATCAACGCCTATCTGGACGGGTTCCATTTCTACAACGGCCAGATGAAGGTCCAAATGGAGGCTCACCACTACTGCTCCATCCTCAACGAGGATGTCATCCAGTGCACCATCTACGACGGCAATGTGAAAGACGCCAAGCTGATGGGCGTGGAATACATCATCAGCGAGAAGCTATTCATTGGCCTCCCCGAGCAAGAGAGGGCGCTTTGGCACAGCCACGTCCACGAAGTGAAATCGGGACAGCTGATTGCACCAGGGATTCCGGAGGTGGCTGAGCATGAACTCATGGAGAAGCTCATCCACACCTATGGAAAGACGTGGCACACCTGGCACACAGATCTGGACAAGGATTTGCCCCGAGGGATGCCGCAGTTGATGATGGGGTTCACGGCCGATGGGCAAGCGGACCCCTCGATGGTGGCGGCTCGCGATGCTCGGTTGGGCGTCAGCAGCGAAGACAAGCGAAAGCGCCGCGCCGATATTCCCGTGCCCGGCATAGACCCGGGGGCGGACGCGTGGCAAAAGGGGGCGGTGGTCCAAGTCCAAGACCCCACGGGTGTGCACACGCACGGAGACGGCAGCGGGGCTAAGGAGCCTTCCCACCGTAGCGAGAACGCGACCTCCAAGGGCCCGACCGAGGAATAGCTGGGGGAGGTGCTTAGTCTCGGGCTGATCCGCCCCATCACTAACATTTCAAGTGTTGGCGCTAGACGCCCGTTTGGATGTTCAGTCGGCGGCAACCTGCGATGCGGTGCTCCAAGCCGCCCTGGACCACGAGATTGGTAAGGGCAGGTCTGTCGGAACCCTATAAGCAGCTTATCCGCCGTCGGGATAATTCCCTTGGCGCCGCCTTTGGCTACCAAGGAGGAACACGATTGTGTCAGAGCCTCGACTGGTGACGTGAGGAGGTGGAGCAGTCCGCCGCATCGCTCTGGCCGCCGGCAAGCCCACAGCTTGCATACAACGTTAGGGAAGCATCAGGAGCGCGTGTGCGTTAGGGCGAGTTCTTCGTCACGGCTCTCTACAAGACATCGATGGCCTACCGAGCAACATGCATCTACCACGGATGAGAGGTCAACTCTCCCGTGTTCCAGCAAGGCAAGCCACAGCCAGCCCAGGAGATGCCACGATGTTCGTGCACCATAAAAAACTGATGTATACCGTTCGTGTCACCAAGTCCAACCCGGCTTTGGCGGCGTTGATGCTTGAGCAGTTCGGAGGCCCGCAAGGGGAATTGGCCGCAGCCATGCGGTATTTCACGCAGGGACTGGGCGAAGCGGATCCGGGTCGCAAGGATCTACTGATGGACATCGCGACCGAGGAAATTAGCCATCTTGAGATCATCGGCACCATCATCGCCATGCTCAACCGCGGCCCCAAGGCCATCCAGTCCGAGGGCATGATGGAGGCCGAAGACATGCGCTCAATGGGCCAAAACAGCACGAGCCACACCGAACAGATCTTGTATGGCGGTGGACCTGCGCTGGTCAATTCGAGCGGTGTGCCTTGGACGGCTGCATACGTGGATAGCATCGGTGAGCCAACAGCCGATCTCCGATCAAACATCGCTGCTGAAGCACGTGCGAAGATCGTCTATGAACGACTCATCAACGTCACGGATGACCCAGGCATCAAAGACGCGCTCCGCTTTCTGATGACGCGCGAGATCGCACATCAGAAGTCCTTTGAAAAAGCGCTCTACAGCATTCAGCCAAGTTTCCCCCCTGGCAAGCTTCCAGGCGATCCGGCATTTACTGACCTCTACATGGATATGTCGCAAGGCGACGGCGACGTCGAGGGCAGCTGGAACAGCGGTGAGCTTTGGGAGCGTGTCACCGATCGTGATGCCCAAGCAGCGTTGGACGGAGGGGATGGGAGTTGCGAGGTGGGCCTCACCGAGAAGGAGCAGGTGGCCTGGGAAACCATGGCCGTTCGGACCCTCTCTGATACCGAGGCCCGCCCGGCGACCGGCGCAGAATTGGGGGCCGGTCCTGGAGCCGGGGCTGTCGATGTGAATCCTCGAGAACCCTGACCGGCGCCGATAAGGCCCGCCGACGCGGCGGGCCTTACTTCTGGCCGACAGACAAGCCCTCACCAGGAGCTGCGCTCACACTTCTCAGCGGCGTAAGTAGCTCGCCATTTTGAGCACAGTCGCCGCCTTCGACTCTTCAAGCAATCGTAGTGCCGTGGTCTTTCGGGAACCGATGCCGGCGACGGCTTCCTGCACCACGATGGTATCGTATTCCCTGGCATTGGCATCGAAACACGTGGCCGTGATACACGACTCCGCAGTCATCCCAGCAATGACGAGTTCCCTCACGCCAAGCTTGGCAAGCAGCACGGTCAGTGGTGTGGCAAGAAAGGCAGAGTGCTTGGGTTTGAGCACGAAGTAGTCACCGTGTTCCGGCTGCAGCAACTTCGCAATCGCGGACGGCTCGCCCTCTGTCGTCAAGCAGAGCCTCACCAGCTCCTTGAAGTCCATCTGCCAGTTGGCGAAATTATCATTGGCGTAGATGACTGGATGGCTGCGCTTTCGGAAATGCTTGGCAAGCCTTTCAATATGTCGAGCGGCCTCGACAGCCTTGGGCTTCACTGGGCCGGCTTCTGGGAAGTCGAACAATGTGAACATGTCGATGATCAATAGAGCCGGGATGGACTGACTCATAAAAGCTCGGGCCCTCAATCGCCCGTCTGGCTGTGAGGAGCAGCCAGCGGCTTGGACTGCGGAGAGTCCTTCTGGCGAAGGAAGATGGTCAGCACCACGAGAGCAAGCACCGCTAAGAATTCACTCTGCCAGTTCTGGAACGATTCGAACCAGAAACTGCTGCTCCACAGGTGTTCCCACCACGTGGGAGCGGGCAATCCCTTCGCCAGCTGCTCATCGACCTGAGCACGCCAGCTGCCCGCAAGATGCAGCGAGAAGCTCAGTAGGAACAATGCCGCGAATGCGATTGCTAGCGAATGACCGTAAAGCACTTTCCAGATTCCACCTCTGCGAACAGCCCAGGGCGTTGGACCCGGCTCGACCCGCTCTTGCTCCTGCGCGTCATCCAGTGGGCGAGATTCTGCCGAGCCCTTCTGGCGTAGGCTCACGGTCAGTAGGAGATACATGCCCATCTGAAGGAACTCGCTTTCCCAGTTCTCGAACGTGGCGCTGACGAAATGCCCGCTGTGTAGGTAGCTCCATAGGTCCAATGGCGCACGGTGTGCTTCAGTGAGTTCCTGATTGTGTGCCAAGAAGCCGGTCTACACCTGCCCTCCCAGGAAGCAGAGAAGCAAGAAGAGCAGCACGATCGATAAACCATTTCGTTTCCACATGCCCATGCGGCCTTGAGGTGATCAGGCGACTCCGACGTTAGTCCCGCCGGTGAGGATATTCAGTGAAGGAGCGGCAGGGGATGCCGCTCCTCGGATTGCCACTGAGCTAGGGCGCTTTGCCTGACGTTCCAGCCTGCCCAAAATTGGGCTGGGTCGTGCCATCTCGCTCCGTCGTGCCCTCAGGCTCGCCTTCGCCAGCTTTGCCGCCCCTCCCGTGCCCGTGCTGGTTATAACCAGCGTTTTCGGTAGCAACCCCGTCCGGTGAGGGTTCTTCCAAGGGAGGCTTGGCTGGAACAAATGGAGAGATGGGATCACTTGCTGGGAAGGTCTCCTCAAGCGCCTCTTCATGGTTGCGTTCCGCGCGTGCTTTTCTGTGCTGCTGTTGGGCAGGCGTCTCTTCACGAGTTCTCTCGCCCGACATGGGCAGATCTTTCTGGTCGCGTTCCATGGTTCTACCTCACGCCGCTTGGGCTGCCTTGGCATTCCCGCCGGACTTGGCCAGGATTGTCAGCTTCTCGTCGGTTGCCTTTTCTTCTTCCAATGTTTCCAGCAGGAGCGGGAGCGCGTCCTTGTAACCCAACTGCTTGGCGAGGGCCGCGATGGTGCCGTAGGAAGCGATTTCGTAGTGCTCGACCTTCTGGGCACCGCCGATAAGAGCGGCATCCCGCACGGGGCCTTCCTCGATGCTGTCGATGGCTTCCTTACCCTCCTCGACCAGCCCTTCCATTGCGGCGCACTTGATGCGCTTGAGCCGGATGCCAAGCACTTCGACGACCTGATCGATGCGCTCAATCTGCCCCTGCGTCTCATCCAGATGCGTCTCGAAGGCAGCCGCCAAGTCCGGATTGGAGGCGGCACGCGCAAGTCGGGGCAACGCCTTGGTCAGCTGCTTCTCCGCGCTGTAGATGTCCGACAGTTCGTGGATGAACAGGTCTTCAGCCGTCTTGATCGCCATGATGGTTCTCCGGGTGGGTGGCAGGTAGAGCGTTGAAATTAGCCGCTCTTTCGTTAGGTGGGTGCGCAAATCTGTGAAGGCCTGCTACACGCCCGCGACGTCTTCGGCGCACGGCATGCACAGGTCTTTTTTCGCTTTGAGATGGGCCGCAGTCTTGGCCAGCTGCTCATATCGAAGCCGGATTTCCTCCAGGCGCTCTTGGTCCATCTCCTCCAGGTTCAGCAGCTCATTGTTGGCGTTGCTGGTCACTCGGATCAGCTCATCCAGCTTGATGTGGATGGCGGCGGTGTCGGCGTTCTGGGTGTGCTGAATCAGAAACACCATCAAGAAGGTCACGATCGTCGTTCCGGTATTGATGACCAATTGCCACGTGTCGTTGAACCTGAAGAACGGTCCGCTGCTCGCCCAGACAATAACCACACCCAAGGCCGCTACGAAGGCGCCCAACGACCCCGAGGCGCGCGAAGCAGAGCAGGCAATTTTGCTAAAAAACGGTTTCGACATGGTCCACTCATGCGTGTTGAGTGGAAGAGAACCTACGACCGGGAATGTCTAGGATTGGTGACTTTCAGCATCGTAGGAAAACCCGACGTGAACGCTTTCGAGGGGACGCTTACGGCAAAAGGGATGTGTGCGGGCCGTTGACAATGTCCTCTCGCCGCTTTCACGCATTTGGAACGAGGATTGCCGGCTCATGCCAGCAGAGGATCCGAGGATGATGGCCGGCGCATTGAGGCGTTTGAGTGACTGGACTGCCCAGGCTGCGTTCCGAGAGTTGACCGTGCGTGAGGCTGCCCAGCGCCTGCAAGAACTTGCTCCCAGCTACCCAGGTCCTTTCGATCAACCGGTGGAGATTTGTGTGAATGGGTGCCGGTGGTTTGCCGGGGAGGTCGAGGCAGTCGCGGACGCTATCCACAGGGCAGGACGGCGACCCCATCGCGCGAGGGAACTGCTCGGCGATCCCGAATGGGGCATCTCGCGCAATGCGGCTGGCCTGTGGGCGGTGACCGGTCCAATGACGGGGCGGAAGTCCCAGGACCGCGAGGGATCCGCATTGCTCCAGGCTCGCGAGCCCGAGGCAGCGGTTGAGGCTTAGATCACTGCTGCGGGGCAGTAGCATTGGTGACGCGGTGGCAGGAAAGAAGTTGAGCCTGGACGTTAAGGAGGCGTCGGGCTCATTCACCATCTATCGCATAAGCGGCGTGCACCAAAGCCAAGTGACTCAGGCCCTGCGGCGTATTGCCCAGCCCTTCATCGGCTTGGGGATCCCACATCTCTGGCATAAGGCCCACGTCGTTCTGGACGCGGGCCAGCAACGATCCGAACAAGCGATCCGCTTCTTCTTCCTCCCCCAGCAGGCCGTAGGCTTCCACCATCCAAAACGCGCAACTGATGAACGTGCCTTCGCAGTCTTGCATGCCGCTGTAGCGCCACAGCAGATCGCCGCTCTCATCTGACAGTTCGCGCCGCATGGCCTCCCGAGTAGCGATGAAACGCTCCCGGCGCACTTCGCCCAAGCCGAAGCGCGACGCCAGCATCAGGCTCGCGTCCAGCCGGTCGCTGCCGGCATGCATCACGTAGCTCTGCTTTGCCTCATCCCAGCAGTGCTCGTCGATCCAGTCGAGGATGCGCTCTTTCTCGCGCTGCCAGCGCGGCAGACGGGCAGTGGTGATGTGGCCAGCTTCGGCCAGTTCGCAGGCTCGGCGGAGCGCCATCCAGCATTCCACCTTCGACATCGTGTAGTGCTGCGCGTCGTCCAGTTCCCAGAAGCCGCTGTCCTTGCGCATCCATCTGTCGGCGCATTCGTCAGCCAGGTCGAATAAGAGCCGGGCGGTGGTGGGGTCGAGGATGTGGCCGGCTTCGATCATCCGGCTCGCCATTTCCAAAACGTCACCATAGGCGCAGGTCTGCAACTGCTCAGAGGCCGCATTACCCACGCGCACCGGTTGACTGTTGCGGTAGCCCGGCACGTCGATGCAGCGTTCCTTTTCGACCCGCTCGCCGCGAAGGGTGTAGCACGGCGCAAGCCCGGGACGGTGGCGACCGATGGTGGTCATCAGCCAGCTGAAGCCGGCCTTGGCGTCGGGCAGGGCACCCACGCGCAGGAAGGTCTTGATGACGTATGCGGCATCGCGAACCCAAGCGTAGCGGTAGTCCCAGTTCTTGTCGCCGCCGATGCGCTCGGGCAGCGAAGCGCTCACCGCCGCGGCGATGGCCCCGGTGGGCGCAAACCAAAGGAATTTGAGCGCCAGCGCCGATCGGATGACTTCAGCGCGGCGGCTTGCGTCGCAGTGCAGGTCGTCCACCCACTGGCGCCACTCCCGATCGGAGCGGTCGATGCGGGTATCGATATCCACTAAAGGCGGAACCGGGAGCACTTCGTCCTGAGAGGCGAGCAGCGCGATGATCTCCCGGTCGCCGGGCCGAAGGGTCACGGTGCCGCGGAGTTCCCGGTCATCGCAATTGCCGATCTGCACGCTTTCGGGATAGCGCAGCATCGTCATCACGGGGCCGGCGTGATGGACGCATCCGTTTGGGGTATCGCTCATCCAGGGCGTGCAGGCCCCAGCCCGGGTGCCCGGCTGGTAGAGCAGATCGAAGGTGACCTCTCCCTCCAAGCCTTCCAACCGGCGGGCCAGCTCGGACCAAGGCAGCCGCCCGGCCGGGCCGCTGTTGAGCGACTCGGTCACCCGGGCGAGGCCGGTGGCGGTGCGGACGTGCGTTTCCAACACGTTGCTGTTGTCGCGGTAGCGCCGCTGCACCTGCTGAACGTCGCGGGCTTGGAGCACAAAACGACCGCCGGCCGGGGCATCGAGCAGGCGGTCGAGCAAGGGCGGTGCGTCCATGCACGGGGCGCACCACCAGTCGATGCTGCCATCCGGCGCGATGAGCGCACTGGAGCGCCCATCGCCAATGGCGGCGTAGGAGTGGATGGGCGCATACCCGTCCGCGTCGCGCTCGGCAGGCACGCTATCGGCATCGCTGGAGCCAGCGGTCACGGCAGCAGCATGCCGCCGGTGGCGCCGATCACCTCACCGGTGATGTAGCTCGACTCCTGGGTGGCCAGCAGCACGTAGGCCGACGCCATTTCCACCGGCTGGCCCGCCCGCTTCAGCGGTGTCTGCGAGCCGAACTCCGGAATGGCCTCAGGCGGTTGGCCGCCGGCAGGCTGCAAGGGCGTCCAGATCGGACCCGGAGCAACCGCGTTCACTCGGATGCCGCGCTCGGCCACCTGCTGGGCCAAGGCCTTGGTGAAGTTCACGATGGCCGCCTTGGTGGGGGCGTAGTCCAGCAGGTTGGGCGATGGCTGATAGGCCTGGATGGACGCGGTGTTGATGATGGTGGCGCCGGCGGGCAAATGCGGCAGGGCAGCCTTGCACACCCAGAACAGCGCGTGCACGTTGGTGCGGAAGGTGGCGTCGAATTGCTCGGTGGTGAGGTCTTCGATCTTTTCCACGGCCAACTGTTTGCCGGCGATGTTGGCGACCACGTCCAGTCCACCCAGCCCCTTCACCGCCTGCGCCACCAAGTCGCCGCAGAACTGCTCGTCCTGGAGGTCACCCGGGATGGCGACCGCCTTGCGGCCTTCGGCTTCAATCAGCGCCACCACTTCGGCAGCGTCGTCTTCTTCTTCGGGTAGGTAGTTCAGTGCCACGTCGGCGCCCTCGCGCGCGAAGGCAATGGCCACTGCGCGGCCGATGCCGGAGTCGGCGCCGGACACCAGCGCCTTGCGACCCTTCATCCGCCCCAGGCCCACGTAGCTTTTCTCGCCATGGTCAGCCGCCGGCGTGAGCTTATGAACAGTGCCGGGCGGGGTTTGAACCTGGGCCGGGTAGGTCGGCTGTGGGAACTGGGTCAGCGGGTTCTGCATGTCGTATTGGTTGCGAGAAGTCATTGGAATCCTTGGGGGAGGAGGGAGATACAGGCCTTACAGGGTGACCGCGCCGCCGGAGACGGTAAGCAGTGCGCCGGAGGTGTAGCTCGCGCTGTCGGCAGCGAGCATCACGTAGGCCGAGGCGAGCTCGGCCGGCTGGCCGGGACGACCGAACGGGGTCTGGCTGCCGAACTGCTCAACTTCCTCCGCGGCCATGCCGGCGGGAATGAAGGGCGTCCAGATCGGGCCGGGCAATACCGCGTTGACACGGATGCCCTTCTCGGCGAGAAGACCGGCCAGGCCGATGGTGAGGTTGGCCACCGCGCCCTTGGTGGCCGAGTAGGGCAGGATGTTCGGGGTGGGCTTCTTGGAGTTGACCGAGGCGGTGTTGATGACCGAGCCGCCGTCCTGCAGGTGCGGCACGCACAGACGGGTCAGGTTGAAGACGGCATGCACATTGGTATCGAACGTCTTTCGCCAGTCGTCCAACGTGATGTCATCGAAGGATTCGTAGTAGCGCTGATACGCGGCGTTGTTGACCAGAATGTCCAGGCCCCCAAGTTCGCGGGTGACCTGCTCGATGAGCGCTTCAGCCTGGGCGTCGTCGCTGATGTCGCAGGGGCACAGGACGGCCTTCTGGCCCGCCTCTTCTACGAGGCCCCCAATGCTGGCGGCGTCCTTCTCTTCACCCTCCAGGAACGCGATAGCCACATCGGCGCCTTCCCGGGCGTAGGCAATGGCTACTGCCGCACCAATACCGCTGTCGCCGCCGGTAATCAGCGCTTTCTTGCCTTTCAGCAAGCCGTGACCAACGTAGCTGTCCTCACCGTGGTCTGGCCGAGGGTCGAGCTTGTCGGTTTTGCCGGGAAACGACTGCTGCTGCGCCTTGAACGGCGGCTTCGGGTAGTTGGGCACGGGCATTGGCTGAGCCTCTATGGGGTTGAGGAAAGGTCAGTGTGCGGACGCCCTGGTAAACGTGGCGGCCCAGTAGTGTCGATGCGATGTGCAGGGGCCTGATCGACCGGAGGGTCAGAGCGGGTAGGCGATGGTCGTCATGATGCTGTTCTCGGCTTGGCGCGAATCAAGCCGCGTGTGCTGGACGACGATAGGAACGTCCGATTCGATGACGCACGAAAAACCCACGCCACGGGGCACCGGGGCAGGCACCTCAAGATCGTTGAAGCGCTTGTGACACGTGCGCCGGGCGGGAACGGTGAAGCGGTAAGGGCCCTGCGGGTCGCGATCCTCGAAATACAGGGTCAGGGTGATCGCCGCATCGGTGGAACCGGTGTTGAGGATGCAGCAGGTCTCGTGGCTTTGCAGCTCTGGTTCCGGCCCGTTGCTCCACGCAGGGATGTAGCCCTCGGCGATAGCCCAGCACCGCCGACCGAGGGACGTGGGCTCATTGAGGTTCATCCGCGACGTCCTCTTGGCTTGGCGCCCCCGGCAGCCCATTGTGTGATGAGGGCAGCACTGCCCACGGCAATGGCGTCTTCCACGGCGCCGGTGCTGCGCTGACCGTAGCGGCCGATCGCCCGAATGCGCAGGTTGAAGGTGACGTAGGCCATACCAACGGCGGCGCCGGCACCCAGAAGCGCGCCCAGCTTTCGCTGCCGATGGGGAGCGAGCGCCGCGCCTGCAATGAGCCCGGTAGCGACGCGCGCAACCATGCCTGCCGGAACGATGCGGTCGGGGGCCGTTTTCATCTTGTCACCAACGAGCTCTCCGCCTGCCAATGCGAGCATCCCTGCGGAGGCGAGCTTGTTGGCCAGAAGGCGAGGGGCACCGTTGTCGGCGGGCAAGTCACCGCTCCGCGCGGCATTGGTCACGGCGGCCAAAGGGGTCATCGCGCGCATTCCCGCGACGGCTCCCATCAAAATCGAATGGATCAAGGCCATCTGGCTCTCCTGAATGGGGTGGAATCGCCGGAGCCGGCCCTCAGGGCTTTGCCGGACGCTCGTAATCTTCCGGTTTGGCGGTGTGCTCCGCCTCAGGCATGTCCTTGTCTTTCCACGTGGCGTCATCGTTCCGGAGCTTGTCCGGGGTGTGCGCTTTATCCTGATCATCCACGTCGGCGCCGGGATTGAGGGGCAGTTTGCTCATGGGTCGCTCCGTGTTTGGTATCGCCCTCCATGCTGCTCCCGCCGCCATGAGAACGATGTCTGGGCGGGCTCCACATTTTCACCACGCTGCGGTCACCGTCTGGCTACGCCGCCGCGGGTATCTGTTCATCGTTACGGGCGGAGGACCTTACGATGCACGGACCGACCAGGGAGGGCCTGCGGTGATCGCAGTGATAGTGCCGGCCCACAACGAGGCAGCAGACATTGGCCGCTGCCTGGAATCAATCACCGTGGCCGCCAGGCATCCTGGACTTCGAGGCGAGCCCGTAGTTGCGGTCGTGGCGCTAGATGCCTGCACCGATAAAACACCTGACGTGTGTTTGCACCACGGTGCCGTGGCCATCTCGATTGAAGCACGGTGCGTGGGCGTGGCACGTGCAGCGGCTGCCAACCATGCCCTGGGCTTGGGCGCGCGCTGGATAGCCAGCACTGACGCCGATACGCACGTCCCGTCTGACTGGCTCTGGAAACAAGCGAACTGTGGGACCGATGCGTTTTGCGGGGTAGTGGAGGTGCGTGACTGGCTGGACTACCCGGCTGCCGTGCACCAGGCATTCGCCGGGCGCGAGCTTGCGCGCGACGGCCATCGCCATATCCACGGCGCCAACTTGGGCGTCAGCGCTGCCGCTTATCAAGAGGTGGGCGGCTTCCCACCGCTGGTCACGGGCGAGGATGTGGCGCTGGTTCAGGCACTTCAGCGGTCGGGCGCAACGATCGCTTGGCGAGCTCGCCCCGTGGTCACCACGAGTGCCCGCCGGTCAGCCAGGGCGCCCAAAGGTTTTAGCGGCTTCCTGCGTGCCTTGGAGCGCGAGGTACTCGAAACGGGTGCAGGGTTGTTGCCATCGCGGGAACTGGCGCGATGACGGCCATGCCGGCTGACCTGCTGGGATGGGCCGCCACGGCAGTGCTCATTGCGACGCTGTCTCGGCAGATCTACAAGCAGCACCAGGCCGGCTCAGTGGAGGCGGTATCGACGTGGCTTTTCGTAGGTCAGATGACCGCCTCGGTGCTTTTCATCGCCTATAGTGCTCTGATGGGGTCCACGGTTTTCGTGGTCACCAACAGCCTGATCCTTATCACTGCCGTGGTTGGCCAAATCTTGGCGGTTCGCCGACGACGGCGCCACTCGTGAGGCTCAGCATTAGCCGGCTATCCAGGTCTCTGCCGCTGAGCAGGCAAGCTGTAGTCGTTGACGGCCACGCTTGTCAGATGCATGCTTTGGAGGCAAACCATCCTTGGGACGGCTCGTAGAGGGCCTTATCTATGGATCGGCTCACCCTTCAGCACCTGATGACTGGAGAAAGGGGGTGTCAGGTGAGGGCTCGACGTCATGGCGCATCGATGCCTACCCCGTGGTTTCACCCAGGCCACCATTCTCCGTTCGCCATCTCGCGTTGCACCAACGTTCGATAGTCAGTGGGCGAAGGCGCAGTCGCAGGATGCTTATGCCGACGTTGGTTGCAAGCCGCGTGTGCAGCCACGACGTTGCCGACCACGTCTTTCCCGCCATCTTGGCGAGCCACAAGGTGCTCGGCCGTGCATGGGAACGGGCCAGCAGAGCGTGGTCGAAGCGCCAACTCATCGGGAGAGACTTGCCACATCGGCAGGCCGCAGTAATAGCATCGCCCGGACTGGGACTGGAAGGCGTTGGCGCGAAGGGATCTGAGTCGTTTGTTGGTCATGGCGGGCTCCGGAATCGAAAGATTCCCGCGCCCCCATTGGGTGGACCTCGGGTACCCGGAGCCTATTGGCTATGCGGGCACAACACCGACGCTTTTGCGACCGGCTCGAGCTTTATAGCCCAGGGTCGGCAGCTGCGCAACCGCGACTGAAACGGGGGGTGACCTCGTCAAGCAGTGAGGTGTGTGACCTGGGCGCCATCCATGAGAAAAATGCCCAGGCAATCGCGCGGTCTTAAAATCCCAAAATGAGCGCTTTAGCCGTTGCTGCGAAGGCAAGAAGGCACTCATTAGCCGTGCCGCGATAGCTGTAGTAGCGCCAAATCCGACTTGAGGGCCGCAGCTTGGATTCACTTGGTCGCAAGGGATGCCTGAAGCGCTGCAGCCAACGCGGCGTCGCCGTTGACCAACTCCGTCCACTGCAGCTCCAACCCCTTCCTCCGCCCCTTCAGCACGAGCTTGAGCCCGCTCGGGTCGATCGTCAGTGTGTACGTGTCGTCGCCGACCTGCAGTTCTCTACGGATCGCTTTGTCGAGAGGCGTCATTTCCAGCTCCTGCTTAAAGGGTTGGACGGGGAGGAAGACGCTGGCGCTGCAGAACGCCTGCGCCCTTGCAGCCGCCATCAGCCCGGGTAGGTCGGGAATCGCTCGCCGGGGTGCCGCTTCTTCCACTCGGTATGGGCGACGGTGCCTTCCCAGGCGAGGAATGCTGCTGGCGGGCGTCCTCGTCCCGACCACGTCTCACCACTAAAGGGCAGCCAGAACCGGGGCGGCAGGTCTTCCTTTGGAGCCTTGGGTGCCTTGGGAACCTTGGCCTGTTTAGGTGGCTTCGGACTGGCGCTCGCGCCGATCGCCTCGCGGATCCTGCGCTGCTGCGCAGGGCTGAAATCCTCGAAGTAAGCGCTCAGGAGCAGATTGACGCGCTTGTAGGCTTCCTTGGTCGCTGCACTGAGAAGTGCCTTGTCCGTTGCTTTTCCCGACGGGATCGCGCCGGCAGGGAGGTCCAACAGCGACGCGGAGGGATTGTTCGAGGTATTGCGGGGCATGGGGGTCGGGATCTGTGCAGAGCTGGCGCCCACGATACCAAATGGCTGGACGATCACGTCAGGCGGCCTCAGCGGTTGGACCGCAAGCAGCTGGGCACCGGCAGGCCGTGCCTGGTCAGGCGACAGGACGACAGTCAGCCAGCGTTGCCTCCGTATCGCGCCGTGCGACGCCCCGTATTCACCATGGACCCATGACGAACGCAGACATCGGAAAGGCGCGCTGGGCGCGCGCACGGGCGGCTTCGCTGTGGCAGCAGGCCGACACACTGGACCTGCAGCGTGGTGGCGACTGGCGGGCGAGGGCGAGTCGACGCGCGGCCGCCGATCGCCGTCGAACAGAGGCGGCGCGCTTCGATGGGATCGCCAACCGGCTGCAGCCCGCTGACGACGCTCAGGCGGCTTGAGCGACTGACCCCAAACGGACCCCTATGGCGAAGCCAAGGCGCGCCCGCGCCGAGTCGCCCCAGGAGAGTGCCCCATGACGCGCTTGTAGGCGCGACTGAAGGCTGCCTGCGACGCGTAGCCGAGACGCTCTGCCACGACCTCGATGGAGAGGCTTTGGTGGGTCAGCCATTGGCTGGCCAACTGCATGCGCAGCTCCGTCACGTATCGCAGGGGCGCGGTTCCTATGACGTCCTGGAACCGGTCTGCAAAGACAGAACGAGAGATGTTGGATTCTGCAGCCAGCGCTTCGACGGTCCAGTCACGCCCAGGGTCCCTGTGCAGGGCAAGCAACGACAGCGATAGACGCGGGTCGCGCATGGCCATGACCAGTCCGGATGCGCCGTCGCAACCGCGCTCGACCCAGTCACGGACGATCATGGCGGCAACGGCATCCGCCAGCCGGGCGAGGATGCCTGCAAAGCCAATACGTCCGGAGCACACCTCGCGCTTCATCGCGTCGACCATCGGCAACAGCCCGGGAAACTGAGTGCCGTTGCCATCGGCCAACATCACCGCCGGCATCACCTTGCTCAACCCTTGCATGCCCCCCAGATCGACCACCATGCATCCGTGGAAGAGCACGGCGCTTGGCACGGCATGGGTGCTCGGGCATGTGTCTATGCCACTCACCGTGTCACCCAATGGGGCGGCGTCTATCGTCTCCAGGCACTGGACGGGATGGTCCTCGCCCGACAGCAACGCGTGGCCTTCTCCGCGGGGAAGAAGGACCACATCCCCCGCGGAGAGAAGGTGTTGGCTGCCGTCCGCGCCGCGAAGAATCGCGGTGCCCACAGCCAGGTAATGGAAATAGGCATGGCCCGGCTTCGGCGGAAATCCAAGCCCAAAGGTCGGCCCGGTCTGAATGCGCCGGTATTGAACGCCATGCAGCCGCATGCCGGTCAGCAGCTCGCTGATCAGGTCGGAGGGCTGGGGTGGAGCGTGGCTCATGTAGACGGTCCGGGGTTTCGATCAAAAAGACAGGTTAGACAATCATAGATCATCCTGGCATGGCTCCCTAGACTCTCGGCTGCACGAATGCACTGGGATCTTTGATGAGCAATAACGTAGTGGATGCCGCAGGCGCGCCTGATTCTGTGGCCAGGGAAAACGAGGAGCCGTCTTCGTCGGCATGGGTGGCCGTGTTTTCGCTGGCCATGGGTGTCTTCGGGCTACTCACCGCCGAGTACCTGCCTGCCAGCCTGTTGACGCCGATGGCGGCGGACCTGGGGGTGTCGGAGGCGCTGGCCGGTCAAGCCGTGACGGTCACTGCGGTTGTGGCCCTGTTCGCTGGCCTGCTTGTGCCCCGGCTGACCCGGTCGATCGACAGGCGCCTGGTGCTGTTGAGTTTCACGGGTCTGATGATCCTCTCCAACGCCTTGGTGGCGTTGTCGTCCAGCATGGGCGTCCTGCTGGTGATGCGCGTCCTTCTGGGCGTCGCACTGGGCGGTTTCTGGAGCATGGCAGCGGCCGTGGCCATGCGGTTGGTGCCGCCACAGCGCGTGCCTCGCGCGCTGTCGATCATCTTCAGCGGCATTGCGGTCGGCACGGTGGTGTCCGTTCCGTTGGGGAGCTACCTCGGCGGGTTGCTGGGCTGGCGCAGCGCCTTCTGGGCGGCGACGGCGGTAGGTGGACTCACGTTTGCGTTCCAGTGGTTCACACTGCCCCGAATGGCCCCGCGCAAGGCGGCGCTTCCGGAGTCGGTGGCGGGTCTCTTGCGTCGGCCAGGCGTTGCGGTGGGCATGCTGGGCTGCGTTCTGGCGCACACCGGTCAGTACGCGCTCTTCACTTATATCCGCCCGACGCTGGAAAGCCTGGGGCAGATGAGCGCCGATGGCCTGGCCCTGATTCTGCTCGGATTCGGTGTGGCGAACTTCGTTGGCACCCTACTGGCCGGTTGGCTCATGGAGCGCAGTTTGAAAGTTACGTTGGTGGTCATGCCTGCCCTGGTGGGCGTAGCCGCGCTGGGCATGCTCCTGTTGCCGGTGGGCGTTGGCGGGCTGGCGATCCTGGTCGCGCTCTGGGGCCTGGCCTTCGGTGGCGTGCCTGTGGCCTGGTCGAGCTGGGTTGCGCGTGCGGTGCCCGATCAGGCCGAGAGTGCCGGGGGGATGGTGGTCGCTGCGGTGCAGTCCTCCATCGCCGCGGGGGCCGCCTTGGGTGGCCTGGTGTTTGGGATGGGGGGCATTGTTGCTGTCCTTGCTGTAGCCGCAACGGTGATGCTGCTGGCGAGCCTGCTCATTGCGCTTCGGGTCAGGGTGAGCTCGGCGACGGTCTCGGCGGGTCCGGCCTTTCACATCTAGCCGTCCTCCGCCCTGAGTGGCAGGGGGATCAGCCCGAATGGCGAAAAGGAGAAGGGGCAGTACGCTGGCTATCCCGGATGGATGGCTATCAACTTGGTCAGAGGCTGTGTAGAGGTTGTCATGTGACGTGCGGCGCTGCTCTGCAGGTGGACCGAGAGCGCGTCGGCCAGCTCGGCATCGTCCAGAGCCTAGGTGCCGGCGACAAAGACAAGCCCGGCGATACATTGACGGTGACGAGAATGCTCCCTGCGCTCGGCGTGCTTGTCCTTGGTTGCTTGGCGATGAGTCGTCATAAAGAGCCGGGCATATCCACTTCCTGGAGTGCCATGGCTTACTCTTGCATTCTGTCTAGGGGAGTAGAAAATGGCTTGGATGATTCGATCCCTGCGGCTCCTTTGACCAAGTCGAACACCACTCCCACGTCTTTGAACACTTGAATGCCTGGCAATCAGTCCATCTTGAGAGTTCGATGGCGTTGGGTTGGGCTGTCTTGGCTCGTGCTCGCGTTTGCCTACACACCTGCCGTCGTCTTGACGAGCCCATCAGATGGCGCGCGGAGCGCTTCGGATCTCCTGCATGCCTTCCTGTTTCTCGTCGGCAGCTACACGCCATGGGCATTGGCCACCCCCATGCTGTTCGGTCTCTCGGAACGATGGATCATCGGAGCTGGCCGGTCTGCTTACCACCTGATTTGGGTTGCATTGTTCGGTCTTCCAGCGATTCCCCTTCTAACAGGGGCGGGTTGGGGCTTGGGGCATGGCGTATTGAATATGTTCGGACTTGCTGGGCAAGGGCAGTTGGATCTGCGCAGCAGTCAGCGTGCTTTGGTGGCCACCGCTCTATTTGCCATACCGCTTTACCTGGCTGTCATGGGCGTAGGGCAGCTGTTGGCCCATACGGCCCTGAAAAGCGAGCGAAAGAGGCTTTTGGCGCGTTTGAACGAAGAAACATTGAGATCACGGCTACACCAGCACTTCATCTTCAACGCGCTCAATGCCATCGGCGGGCTTGGATATCATGATGCTCCCAAAGCTGACCGGGCCTTGGGTCATGTCGCAAACTTGCTTCGAGCGTTGCTGGAAAGCGCTCCTGCGGTGGCTTTGAGGGACGAGATTGGGGCATGCGCTGAGTTCATCGAATTGCATCAGGTGCTATCCGGCAACATTACGTTCGTTGCGGAGATCGAGCCCGGTGCTTGGGACGCATCCGTCCCTTCGATGGTGTTGCAGCCGCTTTTAGAGAATGCCATCCAACACGGCGCGGATACCGGTAAATGTCAAAGTAGTTGTCGCCTCGGTTACGCGGCTTTGCTCTTTATCGACGCGGCTGCGGCCGTGGCAATGGCAGCTTCCTTCTCCGGGTTGAGCGCCACCGCCACGATCGGCGTCCAG
>Ga0233366_1000261_pt1 | contig 20844 bp, 24 predicted proteins | sample ElkDunMinimDraft_23_FD_191536 | JGI IMG/M metagenome (GOLD analysis project Ga0233366, IMG submission 191536) | Fecal eukaryotic communites from dung pellets of Tule Elk in California, USA - Elk Dung C4 | ecosystem: Host-associated > Mammals > Digestive system > Large intestine > Fecal | place...
TAAACGTTTCGGGTTTATCCGTCGAGAAGCAAAGATTACAGCCGTATACAGTGACATGCCACGCTCAGGCGGCACAAGCGATCAAACAGCAGACATATCTATTTACAACGTAGATCGGGAAGAACTGCTCCAACAACAGTACGATCAAGTCATGAGAGCAGTAGGCAGACTGAGTAAGATACAGCGTAGAATCATTGAGGAACGTTACTTAGGGGATGAAGATGTAATAGACATAAACGTATACGTAAACATGCACATGAGTGAGAGATCGTATTACTATGCCAAAGCTAAGGCAATGTATCGATTGGCGTATGCACTGCGATTAGAAGCGTATGAGGAAGTAACTTAAAATCATTGCAGACTTTTTGCAGATTTCTTGCAGGTCATTAGGCAATTATTCATGTAAGATACTAATATAGACGAATAAGGGAAAGGCGCGGACAACTAAGCCATTGAGCGGAAACCGCGCATAGCGTCTAAACACAGTCACTCTAAATGAGTGGCTTCTTTATTTAGAAAGGGTGAAACAACATAAAGACAACAGCCCCTTTTTACAAAACATCCAAGTGGGTACGTAAGCGATCAAGGATACTTAGACGAGATGAATACATGTGCCAAGAATCAAAGAGATACGGTAAGACAGAAGAAGCAAATACAGTACACCATATATATCAGCGAGAGTTCTATCCTGAGATTGAGTATGAGGACTGGAACTTAATCAGCTTAAGCACTAAGGCACATAACGCAATGCACATAAGAGACAGTCATGAACTTACAGAGTTAGGTAAGCAGTGGCAGGAGAGAAGAAGGAAAGAGTTTGAGGAATGGATGGAGAGGCAGAGTAAGGATTAAGTAATCAACATGAATGACATTGAATGGATACCCGCCCTCTTTTTTTATAGGAAAAACCTATTAAAGGGACCGGGGAGGGGAGCCATTTCCAATAGATCGACCTACACAAAACTTTTTTCAAAGGAGGTGAGAGCATGACGAACGTACCGACAAAGGAAACAATCAGACGCAGGACAATTGAGGACATGAAGGCTCTAGGCGTATACAAAACTCAATATGGTCGTATCATTTCGCTATATTCAGAGCTTGTACATCAGTTTCTAATACTGAACAAACAGTTTGAAGAAGGCGGGTACCAGTACGAAAGTTATACAGCTGCAGGTGGAGCAAAAAAGTCACCAATTGTTGCAACCCTAGAATCGTTACGTAAGGATATATTGGCATACTCCGATCGCTTATGTCTCAATCCTAAATCCTTGGAAACAGTTACGGTTGAGAAGGAAGGTAAGTCAGCTTTAGAAGCTGTCTTAGCGAGTATGGATGAGTAACAACGAAAACTACGACATTGTAATGGAGTATGCCAACAGTATCATTGAAGGACGAAAAGTAGCGAACAAAGAAATCATCCAAGCATGTAAACGATTCTTAAACGATTTAAATAATGAAAAGTACGATTTCGATCCAAAGAATCCCGATTTTGTTATTGGGGTAATTGAAAAGACGTTCGTTCATCAGAAGGGTGAAGATATGGAGGGCTATCCATTACGGGGTAGACCTTTTTTGTTGCAACCATGGCAGAAGTTCGTCATATACAATCTGCTTGGATTCTTTCATAAGGGGACTAAGCTAAGGCGATTCAAAGAAGCGTTTAACATGCTTCCACGTAAGCAAGGTAAAACACCGCTTATGACTGCTCTAGCTTGGGGTATGGGGCTGTTAGAACGTAAGTCAGGTGCAGAGATCGTAATAGTAGGTGCGCAGCTTAAACAGGCATTACAGAGCTTCAACTTTCTTAACTACAACCTTCAAAACATGGGTGAAGATAAGAGATTTCGCATCCTTGATAACAACCAAGAACATAGCATCAGTGGTAAATTGGGCAATGGATATTTACGGATTGAGACGATAGCTGGTAACAGTGACAGGATGGACTCGCTTAATACACTGATTCAGATCCTAGATGAGTTGCACTTGTACCGAAATGCAAGCCAATACAACACCATCAAAGAATCAGGTAAAGCCTATCGCAATAGCTTGTGTATCGGCATAACAACGGCAGGCGACAACATGAACAGCTTCTGTTATAACCGTATGGTTTATTGTCAAAAAGTCTTAGAAGGCACAGTATCAGACGAACAGCTATTTGTCTTTATCGCAAAGGCAGATGAGAGTCCCGACACTGGTGAGGTTGATTATACAAACCCTATCGAACATGAAAAAGCCAATCCAAACTATAACGTGTCAGTATCGGGACAAGAGTTAATGAATGATGCTATGCAAGCACAGAACGATCCACAACAAAGAAAGTCATTCTTGGCTAAGTCATTGAACATCTATACATCAGCTATGAAGTCATACTTTAACATCGATGAATTTAAATCATCAGACCGTAAGTACAACTGGACAATTGACGAACTGGCTAAGCTACCGATCGATTGGTTTGGTGGAGCTGACTTATCCAAGTTACACGACCTTACAGCTGCCACTTTATACGGACATTACAACGGAGTGGATATCATCGTTTCACATGCCTTCTTCCCGATCGTAGCAGCGACACGTAAAGCAGATGAGGATAACATTCCTTTATTCGGTTGGCGAGATGACGGACTTTTGACCATGTGCAACACACCAACAGTCAACTATGACGATGTGATCAAATGGTTTGTAGGCATGAAGGCCAAAGGATTCAAAATCAAGCAAGTCGGCTTTGACCGTAAGTTTGGTAGAGAGTTCTATCTAGGCATGAAGCGTAAAGGTTTCTCTATTGTGGATCAGCCACAGTATTTCTATAAGAAGTCAGAAGGATTCAGACGGATCGAGAAGCAAGCGAAGGATGGTAACTTATATTACCTTCACTCACAAGCGTTCGAATACTGCGTGCAGAATGTTCACGCAATTGAAAAAACAGACGACATGATCCAGTTTGAAAAGATCATGCCTGAGCAACGCATTGATATATTTGATGCTTCTGTATTTGCTGCTGTTCAGATGCTTGAAAACATTGAAAAAGCAGGATCAGCACGTAAATGGTTGAATGGGGGGTGAGTAAATGGGTATCTTTGATAGATTTCGAAGTAGGCGAAGCGCAAGGGCAGAACCCAATCTAGGATGGTTTATGACAACAGACGCACAAGACGCTTTAAGTGTACCAGGCTACACAAGATTGAGTGATAATCCCGAAGTTAAAATGTCGGTTCATAAGATAGCAGACTTAATCAGTTCCATGACGATCCACCTGATGCAGAACACCGAGAATGGAGACATACGAGTTAAGAATGCATTATCTCGCAAGATTGATATCAGTCCATACAGCCTAATGACACGTAAGAACTGGATGTATAACATTGTCTATACCATGCTCTTATCAGGAGAAGGAAACAGCGTTGTGTACCCGCAGTTCCGTGATGAGTTGATTGATGAATTAATTCCATTGAAGCCGAGCGCAGTTTCATTCCAAGACACAGTGAACGGCTATCAAGTGATCTATCAAGGTAAAGCGTACAACTATGATGAGATTTTACATTTCGTTATGAATCCCGATCCCGAAAAGCCGTGGATTGGTACAGGATATCGTGTGGCTCTAAAAGACATCGTACACAACTTAAAGCAAGCCACAGCGACTAAGAAGGGCTTTATGAGTGGCAAGTACATGCCAAGCCTGATCGTTAAGGTAGACGCTAATACAGCGGAACTATCAAGCGAGGAAGGGCGAGACAAAGTATTTGATATGTACCTTAAACGCTCAGAAGCAGGACAGCCGTGGATAGTGCCTGCAGAGATGATTGAAGTTGAACAGGTTAAGCCGCTATCCCTGAATGATCTCGCCATAAACGATGCAGTACAACTGGATAAAAGAACAGTAGCTGGGCTCATTGGAGTGCCAGCTTTTTTCGTTGGTGTGGGTGATTTCAAAAAGGATGAATACAACGCATTTATTAACACTCGTATTCTTCCACTCGCACAAGGCATTGTTCAAGAGTTGACGAGAAAGCTTCTGTTTTCAGATGAGTTATATTTCAAATTCAATCCACGCTCCTTATACGCCTATGACCTTAAGGAGTTAGCCGAGGTTGGTGGTAGCTTATACATTCGTGGCTTGATGGAAGGCAACGAGGTTCGGGATTGGATGGGCATGTCCCCGAAAGAAGGACTCAATGAACTGGTCATCCTAGAGAACTTTATTCCTGCAAGCATGATAGGAGATCAGAAAAAGTTGAATCCCAAAGGAGGTGAGGACGATGGATAGGGATCAGAAAGTAACTCGAAGCTTACAAACGCAACTTCAAACACGATCAGAGCAAGACAATGAGATGTATATTGAGGGTTACTTTGCAGTGTTCAACCGACAAACGGAGTTGTGGCGAGGCGCTTATGAAGAATTAGCACCCGAGGCATTCTCAGAGACGCTTGGTAACGATGTACGCGCCTTAATTAACCACGATACCACATTGGTGCTAGGTCGTAATAAGTCGGGAACATTGGAGCTCAAAGCGGACTCACACGGGCTGTGGGGACGTGTCAAGATTAACCCAAATGATACAGATGCAGTGAACATATATGAGCGCGTGAAGCGTGGAGATGTGGACCAGTGTTCATTTGGGTTCAACATCCTTCAAGAAGATACAGAGTTTCGTGAAGACGGTTCAATCAAATGGACCATTCGCAAGGTAGATCTACACGAAGTTTCTGTATGTACGTTTCCCGCCTATGCAGATACAGGTGTACAAGCCCGTAAAGCTGAGGTGGAGCAACACAAAGATCGTCAGCTGCAACAACGAAAACAACAGTTAAAAGAAAGGGTGAAAAGATAATGTCTTTGAAACAAGTGATGAAAGCAAAACAGCTTAATCAACGTAAATCAGCACTCGAAGAATTGATGAAGCGTGAAGCAGAACTGGAGAAGCGGACAGCGGATCTTGAAGCAGCTATAGACGAGGCACAAACAGATGAGGAAATTGCAGCAGTAGAGGAAAGCATCGGTCAACTCGAAACCGAAAAAGACGAGTTTGAAGAAGAAATAAGCAAACTTGAAGGCGTAATTGCTGAACTTGAAAGTGAGTTAGAGGAGATGAACAACAAGGCTCCTGTAATCACTCAACCTACAGAAGTAAGTGAAAGACAAAAACAATCCCAAGGGGGCGAACTGAGAATGAAAGATAACAAATTCGAAACACGTGGTCAAATGTTGGACCGTTTAAATCAACCCGAAGTACGTGAGTTTTACGCAACAGTAGCAAATGCAGTAAAGGATAAGCGTGCTCTTGCCGGCACTGATATTGTTATTCCCGAGACTGTAATCAATATGATTCAACAACGTCTTGGTGACTATTCCACTCTCTATAACGAAGTAACGGTTGAGCAGCTTAACGGCACAGCACGAATTATCATGGATGGTGCGATCCCAGAAGCCATTTGGACAGAGATGGTTGATCCAGTACAAGAACTTGCAACAGGATTCAGCCAAACAGAATTAGACGGCTGGAAAGTCGGTGGATTCATTCCTGTAAGTAACGCAATTCTTGAAGATGCAATGATTAACCTTGCAAACTTTATTGAGACTCGCTTGGCTATGGCAATCGGTAAAGCACTGGATAAGGCTATCTTGGTCGGCACAGGAACAACTGGCAAACAGCCACTTGGTATTATCACAGCGTTGACTAGCGTCACAGATCGCAATGTGAACAGTGATGGCACAATTAGTAATATCGTAGGCAACATGGCTCTTATCGATGATGGTGAAGACGGTGTGCCAGTAGGTGAAGTTATCGCAGTTATGAAGCGTTCGACTTACTACTCCCGCATTGCACCACAAACATTCTTGCCAACGGCTGATGGTCGACTTGTTGTTCAAACGGCTCAATCTCCACGCTTGCCTGATGGTACTCGTGTAGTATTCAGCCAATACGCTCCTGCAGATAAGATCATCATGGGTGATTTCAAAAAGTATCTGTTGGGTGAGCGTCGTGGTGTTCAACTTTCTGTATCTACTGATGTGCGTTTCATTGAAGATCAAACAGTATTCAAAGGTACTGCTCGCTATGACGGTAAGCCGATCTACAATGACTACTTCGTAGTAATCACACTTACAGGAGGTGTGCAATCCTAATGGCTAAAATCAAGGCAAAGATGGCTGAAAACGTTCCCGCCAATCGATTGCTAACAAAGTCTAAAGGACCTAGTGGTATTACCCTTGCAGCAACTCCTGCAGGGGGAAAGCCTGATTTTAGATCGACTGGCACACTTGTAAGAGATCAAGAAGTAACAGTAAACATCGTTCAAAGCCCAACATGGGTAATCGAAGCTGGCGGGGACATTCCTGCAGGTTCGAATGTTGCAGCTGGAGCGGGCGGAACGGTTGTGGCTGCAGATACTGGCTTTGGCTATGTGGTAGATGCGGTGACAACAGGAAAACTCGCTACAGTAATCCGAGAAACAGGCGGCGCGGGAGCGGCGGGGCCAAAAGGTGACAGAGGGGCAACAGGACCCGCTGGTCCAGCTGGACCTGCAGGCGCAACAGGAGCAACGGGACCTGCAGGACCCGCAGGACCACAAGGGCCAGCTGGACCGCAAGGACCGAAAGGTGACAAGGGAGATCCAGGCACGCCAGCGTAACAATAGGAGGGGTGCTCAATGGATATCGAACAAGTTACGGCGCTCGTCAAAGAGCGCTTAGGTATTCGAACCACAATAAGAGACACATATCTCACAGCGATTGTACAGAGTGTAGTAAAGGAACTAGAGGATGAAAAGGGATTGACGTTAGAAGCGGACAATTCCTATCATCTTCTTTTTTGTGTGGACTATGCTTCATGGCGATATCAAAGTCGTGATGAATCAGGAGCAATGCCGAGGCATCTTCAATACCGTTTGCACAACCTCATGCTGCATGTGGGGGCTAAGTCATGAATTACGATCACGAGTTAATCTTAATCGCTCCCACCATCGAGTATGATGACATCGGCAATCCAATTGAATCAGACCCAATCGAGACTCCGATCTTATGCAGATTAAATTCTGTAGGAAGGTCGGAGTTTTATAATGCTGCCGTAAGTGGATTACGTCCCGAGTTAGTGTTCACGGTTCACGGTTATGAGTACAGTGGTCAGAAGTTAGTCAGTTTCGAAGACGCCCAATACCGTGTCATAAGAACATACGCTGTGGACTTTGAAGAGATCGAATTGACCTGTGAGAAGGTGGCAGCTGATGGCTAAGATCGCAATTGATAATCTCGCCAAAGAGATCACCAAAGCTGTTCAAAAGTACACAGAGGACATCGAAGACGCAATAGAACTCAAAGTGGATGAAGTAGCAGACGAGATGCTTAAAGATGTCAGACAAAACTCTCCTGTTCAAAGCGGAAGATACCGCAGAGGATTCAGAAAGACCGCTCGGGATCTAGGAGGAAAAACAACGAGAATCATTTGGAACAAGTCAGAACCTACTTTAGTCCATCTCCTAGAGTTCGGTCATGCCAAGGTAAACGGCGGTAGAGTTAGCGGGAAGCCACACATGAGACCCGCCTATGATAAGAACAGCGCCAAGTTACAAAGCGACATTAAGCGAATCATTGAGAACGGAGGGTGAACATGACACAAGCTGAGTTATTCGAGCAATTACAGTCTTTAGGCATGCCAGTTTCATATGGCGAGTTTAAAAAATCACCTTCCCCTCCGTTCATCACTTATTTGTTCGCTTACAGCAGTGACATGAACGCTGACAATCACAACTATGTCGATATCAGCAATTATCAGATTGAGTTATACACCACCAAGAAGGAACCAGCACAAGAGAAACTCATCCAAGACAAGTTTAAGGAATTGCGTATTCCATATAGCAAAACAGAATCTTGGCTAGAATCCGAAAAGCTTCGCCAAGTCATATATGAAATTCAACTCATAGGAGGTTGAGGGAATGTCTAAGAATAAAGTTACGTTTGGTCTTGAAAAGGTTCATATTGCTTTTGTTGCAGAAGATGGATGGGAAACACCAGTACCGATTCCTGGTGCAGTAGGTTGGTCTCCTGAGCCACAAGGTGAGTCCTCAACGTTCTATGCAGACAACACAGCGTATTTCGTTGTAAACAGCAACAACGGCTATACAGGTGAACTTGAAATGGCTCTTATCCCTGATGCGATCTTGGCTGAAATGTTGGGTTGGGAAATCGACAGTAACGGAGCATTAATTGAAATCTCAAACGCTATTCCAAAAAAGTTCGCTTTGCTGGGACAAGTTCAAGGCGATGCCAAGAACCGCAGATTCGTATATTACGATTGCCTTGCAAGCCGACCATCGAAAGAACTGACAACCAAAGGCGAATCGGTTGAGGTAACTGCTGACACATTGAGTGTAACAATTTCACCAATCGATATTGACGGAAAGATGATTGTAAAAGCCGACATGGAATTAAGTGATACAAACGCAACGGCATTTAACGGCTTCTTTGGAGCGGTTTATACGCCGACTGCTGGAGGTGGCGCTTAATGCGTGTATTAAAAATTGGAGAACAAGAAGTACGAGTGAGAGCCACGCCTGTGGCTCTTTTGTATTATAAGCAGCAATTCAAAACGGACTTACTTGGAGATCTCGCTAAACTCGAAAAAGTCGCACATGACCCAAGCAACCTTGATGTGTTGTCTATTCTGCAAATGGTTTGGGCAATGGCACGAGCGGACGCATTCGGCAAAACGTTTCCTCCATTCGAGGAATGGCTTGGAACATTGGAAAGTATCGATATTGCCGACCCAGCTTTCTTAAAAGGCGCTTTGGAGGAAGCCGCAGACGGCTTTTTTCGTTCCGGAGTCAAAGGGGCAATCCAATAATGACCGAGAAGAGGAGCGGATAGAAATATCACTCCTTTCTCTTGGTAAGAAAGTCGGTTTAAGTTTCTCAGAGATTAACGAATTAAGATCGATTGATCTTATTGATCTTGCTAAGTGCTTCTCGGGAGTAGAAAACGACAAACCACGCAAAGCAAAACAAAGTGACATCGATGCATTCTATGGGAGGTGAGTAGATGGCTGAGACGATAAAAGGCATTAATATTTTAATCGGAGCTGAAACAACAGGGCTATCGAAAGCCTTATCAGATGTAAACAGAAAGTCTCGTGATATTCAGTCAGAATTGCGACAAGTTGAACGCTTGCTGAAACTAGATCCGACCAACACGGAACTATTAGCGCAGAAACAGAAGCTGTTGAGCGATGCAGTCGGAAATACCACTGATAAATTGGACCGTCTCAGGAAAGCACAAGAGCAAGTCAACGAGCAGTTCAGAAATGGTGCAATAAGCGAAGGGCAGTACCGTGCATTTCAACGTGAGATCGCCAAGACTGAACAAGAGTTAAGAGGATTCGAGACACAAGTAGGCAAGACTAGCGACAGCCTTGAAGAGATGGGCAAGGAAGCAAAGTCAGCAGCAGACAAAATGAAGTCAGCTGGCGAAGGTCTTAAGAGTGCAGGCGAGAGTATGGCGGTTGGAATCACAGCACCGCTCTTAGGTATAGCTGCATTAGCCACAGAAGGCACAGCAGAACTACGACAAGACATGGCTAGGCTTGAAACAAATGCTATTGCTGCAGGAGCGGGACTAGAGTCTACTCGTGATTCATTACGGGAACTCAACGCCGTTACAGGTGAGACGGATTCCAACGTTGAAGCCCTATCAAACTTGCTAGAAGCAGGATTCAAAGATAACGAGATGCAGCAAGCCCTTGACGCTTTGTCAGGCGCTGTAATCAAGTTTCCTGACACGCTAAAGATCGAGGGACTAGCAGACGGGCTACAAGAGACTCTCGCAACAGGCGAGGCGATAGGACCGTTTGCGGAGATGCTTGAGCGTTTGGGTTATAACCTTGATGACTTCAATGAGGGGTTAGAGAAAGCCAACGAAAACGGAACTGAACAGCAATATATATTGGACTTCCTTGCTAAATCAGGGCTGTCCGAAGTAAATGATTTGTATCGTGAGAATAACAAAGAGCTTATCGCAAATGCGGACGCCCAATACGATCTACAACAGGCATTGGCTGAATTGGGCACGATGCTCCAACCAGTTTTAACTATGATCACTCAAAAGGTAGCCGAGTTGTTAGGATGGTTTAATAGCTTGGACGAAGGCGTTAAGAGAGTAATCTTGGTCATCGCCGGGATAGCTGCTGTGATAGGTCCATTGCTCATGGTATTCGGGCAGATATCGATGGGCGTAGGTTCGCTGATATCTATTTTCGGCAAGCTTGGTCCTGTATTCACCGCGATAACTGGTCCTATCGGCTTGATAGTCGCTGCAGTAGCTGCGTTAGCCGCTGGATTCGTATACTTGTTCAATACAAACGAAACATTCCGAGACGGAGTGTTAGCAGTATGGGAAGCGATCAAATCGGCTGCATCAGTAGTGTTTGATGCTATTAAACAAGTCGTTATGGCTGCCTTCGAAGGGATCAAGGCGTTTTGGGACAAGTGGGGACCTGAGATTACAGAGTTTTTCAAGACAACTTGGGACGTAGTTAAAAACATATTCGATACCATAATAAATGCGATCAAAGACGTAATCGAGTTCCTGTTTAATGACATCAAGGCTTTCTGGGATAAATGGGGAGGCACCATACAGGAGACGTTCGATGAGTACCTTACCCTTGTAAAGACGGCGTTCGAAACGATCTTTAATAGTATTTACTCCGTAGTCAAGACTATCTTTGGAAGCATTAAATCGTTCTGGGACAAGTGGGGCGATGAGATTACAGCGGTTTTCAAAGTAGCGTTTGACGTTGTAAAGCGTCTATTTAAAGGGACTTGGGACAATATCAAGATCGTTGTAGAGACCGCTATTAAAGCCATACAGGATGTCATCCAAATGTTCATTAAAGTATTCGAAGGTGATTGGGCTGGGGCGTGGAACAAAGCTAAGGAAGCTGCCAGCACGGTATGGGAAGGAATAAAGGGAATCTTCTTAAACACATTCGAAACCATGAAAGATGTAGGGAAGAACATCATTCAAGGACTTATCAACGGCATCAAGAGTATGAAAGATGCTGTGGTACGAGCTGCTAAGGATGTAGCTAATGGCATTGGAGATTCTGTTAAAGACTTCTTCGGGATCAAATCTCCATCTCGGTTGATGATAGGTTATGGTGACAACATCGTCCAAGGCTTGGCGAATGGTATGAAATCCAACGCAGGAAACGCTGTGAGATCAGCTGCAGGAGTCGCCAATGCGGTGGCTGGAGCCATGTCCAATATATCCGGATCTGTGGCAGGTGTACAAGGTGCTGCTGCGGTGGCTGGTGGTAACAACACAGTCATAAACATGACTGGCATGATGTCAGGGGCTAACTTTTATGTGCGTAGCGACAATGACATTAACCAAATCGCACAGCAGTTAGGCAGTGTTGTGGAACGAAATATGAGAGGATTAGGAGGGTAGTCGATGGATTCTGTTTTAACGCTTGATGGCGTAACACCAAAGGAATTAGGCATGGGCGTATTCAGGAAGACTCAACGCCCTATCCTATCCTCTACAGTGGATAATATTGTAACGGTCCCAGGTATGCACGGAGCGTATGACTTCGGGGCGACCATGGGACCTAAACCATTTGAGCTTGAATGTGCTTTTATCACAAGGAATCATATAGAACTGCAGCAACGTGTATCCGCGCTTGCTGCTTTTTTATTGGATGGAGACGGGCGACCGCGCACCATGCCGATTGTATTTGCTAATCAACCTGATCGACATTATATGGTTCGGTATGTTGGGTCTTTGGATATTGATCGTATTGGTGGGCTGGGCGTGTTCAACCTGCCATTTACCGCCTATGATCCGTTTGCATACAGCAAAGAATCCACTTATGACCTGCTTACATGGGAAACGGATTACACTTGGGATGACGATTTTGCTTGGAGTGATAGCTATTCCTTTGACTTTAGAAGCCCAGGGACAGCGGAAATTAATAATATAGGAACGCTCAATGCAGAACCAAAGATTATAATAACAGGCAGCTTCGCTTCATTGTCTCTGACTGTGGGAGGCGTTGTCTTTATCTATAATGTTCCGATGTCAGGAACACTTGAGCTTGATTTCAAGCGAAAAACCGCAAAGATCGGGAATCAAAACGTTCTCCAAAAAACGAATGCTAAATTTGGGAAAATACCTCCAGGCACATCAAGTATCACAGTCGGTGGCGTTGCTTTGAATATAAACATGGACGTTATCTTTAAATTTAAGTATGCAGCTTAAGGGAGGCGAGACTGTTGGCTGATATCCAAAACATCCCCTTGAATGAAAAGTTGAGGGATAGCAATCCAAAATTAAACAAGAATTTTCAAAACATTAATCGTCAGCTAGAAGAACACATCTATTCCAAAGAAGCTCACCCCGCCGAAAGCATAGTCTACACCGGAGGGGTACCAGGGAATAACGTAAAACAAGCTATTGACAGTCTGGATACAAGAATAGATAACATAGTTGCTCAATCAGGTGATGATATCACTGAAATTGTTGATGCTCGTGGAGCATATTCAGTTCTATCTGCACGGTTAGATGATGCTGATCGAAAAATATCTAATGCGGTGACAAAGGATTCTCTAGTTGTAAACGTTATGGATCACGGTGCTGTAGGAGACGGAGTAACAGATGATTCGATGGCAATTAAAGCAGCTATTGATGCTATTCCAAGTGGTGGTACTTTATATTTTCCTGCTGGAAAGTATTTAGTTAGTTCTACGGTCGAGATAGATGTAGGCGATCCAGCTTGGGTTGGTACAAACCTAAATATAACTGGTGATGGTGCGGGATCAACAGTTATCATCTGTGCTGTTGAAAGAGACTATGCTTTAAAAATCAGCGGTGTTCATGGATCAGGATTCAGGCTGGACAACATACTTTTCAAGGGCTCAAATTTATCTAGTAATAAAGGAGTTAAATTAAGCAATCTGTCAGAACCATATATTGAAAATGTATTCTTCAATAACAATTTCACAGCATTAGAAATGACGGATTGCGTTCGAACCAAACTGATATCATGCACATTTAATCAAAATAGAAATGGACTTATTGGTACAGATCAAATATTGGAAAGCACACCTAACGCGATCGATTTATTTGGATGCTGTTTTTACGGAAACTCCGAAATGGCTGCATCGTTTTATGGTGGATGTGGAATCAATTTTTTCGGTGGAACTGTTGAAGTGAGTGGACATTTAGACACGGGCGGCAATCGATATGGTGTGAAGATTGAAAACGGCGGTCGTTACGGTGGTGCAATCTGTAACTTCATCGGTACTTACTTTGAAGGAAACTCCAATATAGCTGATGTTTGGTTGGTGAATAACGAATACGACGGTACTTATGTATTTAGTGGTTGCACATTCAATCGCTTTACTGCACCCAACGTCAGTGAACATTGTATTAGACTCGATACGGTGGAATCCACGGGAAGAAAGGCAAAACTTATTGTTACTGGATGTAATTTTGAAGATAGAGGATTCACAACAACCGCTGCCACTCGATATATTGAGGTTTTCGGAAGAACAAATGTTGAATTTGAACAGATGGGAAACCTTTATCAAGTCAGAGAAGGTATACCAGAAATTTCATCTAATCGAGTTTTTGCATCAGCTAGATTTGTTGGGTTGTCAACCACCCCTAGTCTTTACAGAGGGTTTAACATTCGTTCAATAAGTAAGAACGGGGCGGGGGATTACACGGTAACATTTAAAACACCAAGTATTTCCGATCCTAGAGTTAAAACTGGCTCAATAGATGGTGTGGGGTTCATTCAGCTAACTGATTTAACAGGTACAACAATGAGGGTTAGAGTGTATGACGTCAATGGAACTACATTGAAGGATCCGACTGAATTAAGCCTTATTATAATGGAATAATTAACAAGTAGCTCTTAAGAGGATAAAATTCTATGATTGATTGTGCATATTTTTATACTGAGGGGCTAATTGACGACATGCTAACAACTACAGAAATTGCATTTTTCGGCTTTATTCTATTAATAATTCTTTCTTTTCGGAGGGTGAAAGGTAATGTAAATGATGTCCCTACACTCGACCACAAATCATCAGAACAACTAAAGGGATTAGCGATAATATTGGTTGTCTTTGGACATCTATGTTCTGGGTTTATTAATTTACCATCACTAAAGTACTCAGGAGCACAAGGAGTATCGATTTTCTTGATTATTTCTGGCTTTGGTTTAACTAAGTCATATTTTAAAAAAGGGATAGATGGGTCATTCTTCATAAGAAGATTTAAAACAGTGTTACTACCATATATGATTGTAACAACTATTGTTATTGCACTTGATTTTTTAACAAATACACATTCTATTTCAAGCTCAATCATTTTATCATCGTTGTTTGGTCTTAATATGCAGGTAGATCCAACAATGTGGTATATATCTTTTATTTTCTTGTGGTATTTAGTGTTTTATGTTGTTTTTGGTCTAAACGTTAGAGTGCATTGGAAGATACTGTGTTTAATGATAACTTCAATGTTAATTAAGTTAAATATTCCATCGGGATTCTCTCTTTTGAATACACCATATGAATACAGCCTACATGCTTTTGCTTTTCCTCTTGGTGTAATTTTAGCGTTGTATTCAGAGAAAATTTGTTCGTTTTTCAGAACGAAAACTATGCTGATATGGTCCCTGTTTACTTTAGGAATAGCTCTATTAGTTGGATTTTTATTGTCTTTTAGATATATCTCATTCGAACATCAAACGATTTATACGGTTATTAATCTGATGCTTGCATTCTCATTGATAATAATCGTTACATTACTTAATTACCTGAGAATAGAGTCCAAGTTATTAATTATATTGGGAAAATATTCGTTTGAAATATACTTATTAGAAGCGTTGTTTTTTACAAGGTTTAATCTGTTGATGGAATTTAATAACAAGTGGGTGGCCCTGCTAGTTTATTTAAGTGTAACTTTGGTTACAGCATTCATTTTGAACAAGTTAATTAAGTTAATCCTGAACTTATTGGAAAAACCTAAAGTAAGACAAAATATACACTTCGAGCTCTAGAAGAAACTACGATAAAAGCTCCGTTAATAGCGGATTTTTTACATTGGGGGCGGTACATTGATCACTATCTTAAATAGTCAATATAAGCCCGAAGCAATCTTAGAGAACTATTGGAACGATGAGATATATGAGCAGATAAAAGGTGCTTATACACTGAAGTTCACCGTCTACATGGACGAAGAAAAGAGCCATTACATCCAAATTGGTAACTATGCAGAAGTGGAAGGGCAATACTTCAATATTGTTAATCACCGCCGAACAAGGAATGACGACAACAGTGTAATAATAACAGTGGAATGTGAGCAGGTCTCTTATGATCTGCTCTTTACTGTTTATGAGGGAGGATTTATCCACTCGGGGACACCATTACAACTCCTGCAACTGGCTTTAGGCGGTACAGGCTTTACCATTGGCACAGTGCAGCCTACTGGATATATCAGCATTGAGATCAAGGAAAACGCCAATGCGCGCGGTGTCCTTATGGAAATAGCTGCAGCATGCGGTGGAGAACTACACTTTGATAAATACACGGTGTCTCTGCTCAATCGTAGGGGCTATGACAGGGGTGTACAGTTTCGTCTAGGCAAGAACCTCAAGGGGATCGTAAAGGACGTCAATGGCGAATCTGGTGAGGTCCTGACTGGCTATGAGGTGGATGTCGTTGAACTGAACACATTGCCTGAGTTTGAAGGGCTGGAATACTTCGAGCTTGGAGACACCGTGGACATCATTGACGAGGAATTGCAGATACATGAGCAGCAGCGAATCATTGAATACTCATACTCACCTAAGCGCAGGATCAACAGTAGCGTGGTCATAGCTAACCATATCGGAGGCATACAGGACACTATCTATCGCATCCAGACAACCACAGTAGGCAAAGACAAATGGATGTATGGAGTTAAGATAGGACCTGATGAGGGAATAGTCATAGAACGTTATGACAAGATGGCGCGGTCAGTTTGGAACGCTGATGAATTCCGCATGCAAAAAGGTGATGGGTCAGGGTCTTATACAGATGCTTTATACTTTGATCCAATCAATGAGGAATATGAATTCACTGGAGTTGTGCGAGCTGGGCAATTTATCGGCGGAAGTATTGACATCGGTTCAAACTTTAGCGTTGACAGTACAGGGCATATGAGGGCTGTGAGTGCTGAGTTTAGCGGGAACATAACAGGTTCTACGATTAACGGCGGTACAATAATCGGTTCTACTATAAAGACAGCAAATAACGGTCAAAGAATTGAAATGGATGCATCAGGACTTAGGAGTTATGATGCATCAGGGAATAGGCGTTTAAACATTGATTCAAACGGTAGTAATGGATTTGGCAGCTTGTCTTTTTGGGGACCTAATCAAACCACAAACGGAGAAATAACTGGGGCAAATGATGTCCTGATTATGCAGTCGAATCAAAACATTTCTTTTGCAGCGGTGTCAGGAACTTTGTTCTTTCAAGGAAATTTAGATTTTAGGAGTGCGCCAAACGTACTTGGTTTCGGCATAGGTAAGGTGAATGGACTTATAGCCGAGCTTAATGCACTAGCGGTAAACATGACGTTTGATCCACTTACAAGAAATCTTAAACTTTGGAGCAAAGGGGGCAATCTATTATCACAAGTTAACATTGCCTAATTGGAACTTTATGGTACAATCTCCGTATAACTGTTATAAAGAGGAATATGGAGGAATTGTGATGAAAAAGTTTATTGCTGGAGTCGTGGTCGGAGCATGTTTGTTTGGAGCAGTCCCTGTATTCGCGGATTCGATTAAAAGTTTGATTGGAGCGAAAGTTGAAGGTGTCTACTCGATAGAGCATAATGGTCAAAAGATTGCTGAGGGCTTAATCATAAATGGATCTGCATATGTTCCTGTAAGAACTATGGCAAATGTAACAAACACTCCTTTGAGTGTAGAAGGGAGAAAGATCATCATGGAGAGCGATGAAAAACACAACAAACGAGCAAAGTTAGAGACTGAGTTGATGGTGCTGCGTAATAGTCTCAAAATTGCTGAAACGGAACTGCTACCACCTCTCTATTCTGCAATCGAAGAATCAAAGACCAACGGAATGCACCAAGTAACAGGCTATTTAGAAGGCGTGCAAAAAAACATAGACATCGAAGAAGCAAAGGTTACTGAATACAAGAACAGAATGGTTGAGATTGAGAAAGAATTAAATGAAACGGAATAATAAATTAGTCTCGCTTCGGCGGGGCTTTTTATTTTGTCCAAGGGAGGTTTTATATTGGCTGTTATTCATAACGTTCTGAGAATTGAAATATCACCAACCGTACAAGATGTGTGTGAGGTTATTACCGCTGTTAGTGCCTACTATCCCAACCAAGAGGAACAGGTCTTAAAAGGCATACAGGACGCTATAAACAAGCGTCTTAAAGCGATAGCGCCCGAAACATAGAACATTTTAACTTAGACAACACGCCCTGAGCCGATCAGGGCTATTTGTATTGAAAGAAGGGGTAGGCATGTTAACGGGAGTGGGTGAAACAATGAGCGCCGCCGAAACAAAAATATTAACCGATATCGCCGTGAAAGTAGGACAAATGGAAGTCATGCAAGTAAATAATACGAAATCATTAGGCGATATGGCTGACAGTATGAACAGGTTGGTCAATAAATTAGAACAATCAGACGATGTTGCACGAGAGGCAATGCAAAGCTCAAAGTCCGCACACTATCGTTTGGATAAGATCGATAAGATTATCTTTTGGACCGGTACAACAATAGTCGGAGCAATAATCTTAGCAGTTATTAAAATTACAATGAGTGGGGGTTCTTAATATGGAATGGAATGCAATCGTAAACCTTATTGATCCGTCTTTGTTAGTTGTTGTGGCTGTATGTTGGGTACTTGGATATATCCTTAAACAAACACCTAATGTACCAAACTGGAGCATCGTTTATATCGTGTCGGCGTTCGCTATAACGGCGGTATTACTGTTACAGGGGATAACAGTCGAAGCAGTGTTACAAGGCATCCTATGCGGTGCTGTGGCGGTCTATGGGCATCAATTAGTTGCGCAAGCCAAAAAGAGCGGTGATGCGTAATGAAGATTGTCGTTATTGACGCTGGCCATGGTGGTAAAGAGCCAGGAGCCGTTGGCAATGGATTAAGGGAAAAGGATATCACCTTAGAAATATCAACTGAGGTAGCTCGACGGCTGCAGGAGGAATATGAAGGCGTGCGTTGTTTACTCACGAGATCGACTGATTTACACCTAGAGCTAGAAGATCGCACAGACATGGCTAATAGGGCTAAGGCTGATCTACTGTTGAGCATTCATGTCAATGCAGGTGGTGGGGCTGGTGGTTTTGAATCGTTCACGTACAACGGTATATCTGACGCAAAAACATCAGCATATCAGAACGTACTGCATACAGAGATCATGGCACAGCTTAATAAGTTCGGTGTAATCGACCGCGGTCAGAAGAAAAAGAATTTTCATATGGTACGTGAAGGCAGTATGCCATCTGTACTCACGGAATGCCTGTTTATTGATGTGGCAGCTGATGCAAGCCGATTGAAGCGAGCGGAAGTGATCGAAGCGTTTATCATCGGTCATTTGAACGGCATAGTAAAATTCCTTGGACTGAAACGGAAGGAGAGCGACACATTGGAGCTCACAAAGAATCAACGTGATATGCTTGTAACTACATTACAGGACCTTGTTAAGCGCGGCGTTATCTCGGATAAGACGTGGATCGAAAAGGCAGAGAAGGGAACTTTGACTGTATCAGAACTTACTTGGCTTAATACGATTATATTTTCTCGTGTTGCAAAGTAACGCTAGACACGATTTAGTAGTAATGCTATTATCTTGTCGTGCTGGCAGTTACCATTCCATTCCTGCTAGCACCCTCTCGAGCCGCAGGTGTTCCCCTGTGGCTCTTATGCTTTAAACAAAAACTATAGTAATACATGTGTGGTAATCGTTATATTGGTTTTGCACATTTGGTATAAATTTTCAGAGTTTAGATTGTTTATTGTTTATTGTTTATTTGATTATATGTATAATTAATCATGTTTTTACTTACCGACATGCGAATACTCAACTAATAACCGTTGAAGTGTACCCTTCCCTTCAACGGTTATTAGTTTTTTATAGGGAGATTATGGCGAACGAAGATTAGGTGGCTTTTAATTACACTTTTACAGTGATGTAATAAAGTACCAAATAATAAGTTCTTTAATATTACTTAAAATATATGTATAATTGAACATACAATCAACGTAATTCTCTAGTACTTTTATTCCCTTGGAATCCGTCGGAGTAACTTGTAGCCCGACGGTATTTTTTTAACCTTATATTACAAATATGTATAACAATTATTATTATTTACTATATTAAGTATTATAGGCATAATTGACTATGGACATTTGTAAATCAATCTAATGAAAAACCGTTGAAGAATTTCCTTCAGCGGTTTTTCATGTTCAGCAAAAAAAGAACCGCTGGTTCGATCCAGCAGTTCCCCTATGTTTGTATAACTGTTGTAATATTGCGATTAATTGGTTATAATAATAATAGGGATCGGGGGTTTCCTGGTCGTCCACCCAGCAATTATGCTGAGGTGGTTTTATTATTTTGGGAACAATTTTATTCCCCATCCAAAAGGGTTTGGGTATCTCAATAATTTTCGCTCAACAATTTCGAATGGCAGATCTTTGGTTGTGCCTCCATTTCTATAATGCTTGTGTATCGGGTAAGACATCAGATCCGCGAGTTCAAGTATAACGTAGGATGTTTTATCATCATCATCTTTTGACCACTTGGGATTAAAGTACACACCTGTGATTCTAGAAAAGTGAGATGATGGATTCTTATTTGTTCCTTTTTCTATAATATGTAATATATGGTTTAACATTGCTTTATCTTCTGTGTTCCCTCGGGCTTCTAGAATGATAGCGCCATTCTTTTCATTTTTGTTTAATTGGGCACAAAATCTTTCAAGCAAGAATGCAATTGCTAAATCATATGGGTGATCTGGTGTTTTGTATTTCCTACAAAGCTTCTCTTTATCAACAAAGCACGAAATAACCCTCGTTGGCATTTCTCTAATCATCCCACTAATATCTTCCATAAAAGCATCTCTATTAATGCCATAAAAAGGCGATTTCGACCTTCTTATTTCAGAAGAATGGAAGCAAACCCTTTTAACCCCACCTTTATAAGGATATACACCATTCTTCCAGTAGCGATATTTTATTGCGTTCATTCTTTCTTTGAGCATTGTATAACCAGCCTGATTAAATGATACGCCTGTCAGAGTGAAAAATCTGTCATTATCAGTTATTTTCTCCTTGTTTTTTATCTTAGAAACAATGCTTTTAATTTCAGCAGTTCCATTCTCGTCGAGTCCCATCACGATATCAGTATTCTCTGGCCAATACACACATATTTTGGGGCGCAGACGCCAGTCATTAGTGTCCATTCCAATTACTCCTTTTATTATTCGATTAATAGTTATTTTATATGATATTCTTCTATTTGACGATAAACATATGCATAATTCTGTTGAATTCTACAATTTTTAGAGTTAATTCATTAGATTGCATATTAAAAAAAGAAAAAAGCCGCCGATTCGGCAGCTCTTACAACGTTATCGTCCCGTTACCGAACAGTCAGTATACCTTGATGTATCCACTCCCATGTAAGTTTTCATACGCATCATGCATTCAGCCTTAAGAAAGTCATTAAGCAATACCATTTCCCCGGTATAACCTCTAAACATATACTTCGCCTTAACTCCGTTATCGTTCTTCACAGTT
>Ga0233366_1000263_pt1 | contig 20802 bp, 18 predicted proteins | sample ElkDunMinimDraft_23_FD_191536 | JGI IMG/M metagenome (GOLD analysis project Ga0233366, IMG submission 191536) | Fecal eukaryotic communites from dung pellets of Tule Elk in California, USA - Elk Dung C4 | ecosystem: Host-associated > Mammals > Digestive system > Large intestine > Fecal | place...
GCGTGCGCCGCAGCACGGCCCTGGCAGCCTGGACGTTCGTCCAACCGCGACGGCGCGGCTCTTCGGGACGCCTCGGGCGGCGCCCCCTGCCACGGCTCCGACGGTCTCGCAAGCGGAACGGTTGACGTGGACGATTGTCCAGTCACATTCCGGTTGAGATCTTCACCGTCGCGAACCGCAGGATCATGCGCCTCCTGGCCCTCTGACAGCGGCCTCCCGGCGCGGCTTCTCACCCGGGTGAAAGCCATCGACAAACCTCGTTCTCGCAGTATCTGAACCCTAGGATGAGTCGCCATGCAGGGTGTGGATTCGACCGGAGGTGGACGCATGTCCCACAGCGTCACCGAAGACAGCAGGCGTACCCTGCGTACCCTCCTCTCGGCCTCTCCGGCATCGCGGATCCGGGCCGCGCGTGCGGCGTTCGCCGCCCAGGGGTGGGAGGTCGCCTACCGGCGCCGGCTCCTGCTCACGGACACCGCCGTGATCGTCGGGGCCGTGCTCGTCGCCTACTTCCTGCGCTGGGACCAGTTCGTCTCCGAGCCCGTCCGCAGCGAGGTGCGCGTCCCGTACGTGGTCCTGAGCCTCCTCGTCGGACTGGCGTGGTCCCTCTCCCTCGGCACGGCTCGCACGCGCGACCCCCGGGTCATGGGCAGCGGGCCCACCGAGTACCACCGGGTCTTCGACGCGTCGTGGCGGCTCTTCGCGATCCTCGCCGTGCTGGCGTTCCTGCTGCGCTTCCCCGAGGCGCGCGGTTACCTCGCGTTCGCCTTCCCCATCGGTCTCGCGGGTCTCCTGCTCGGGCGTTACGCGTGGCGCCAGTGGCTGCACCGGCAGCGCGCCCACGGGCTCATGCGCTCGGCCGTGCTCGCCATCGGGCACCGTGACCAGGCGGAGCGGCTCATCCGCGACCTGAACAACCGCGACGAGTCCGGCTACCGCGTCGTGGGCGTGTGCGTCCCGTCGGGCGCCGTCGGTGCGGGCGAGGAGATCCGCGGAGTCCCCGTGCTGGGCGAGCTGCGCGACGCGGGCGAGGTCGCGACCCGCGTCGGCGCGGACGTCGTGGCGGTCTCCGGATCCGACGCCATCACGGCGGAGGTCGTGCGACGGCTGGGCTGGGAGCTCGAGCCGTACGGCGTCGACCTCATGCTCACGGCCGAGCTGGCCGACGTCGCAGGCCCGCGCATCACGATCACCCCGGCGGAGAGCGTGTCCCTCCTCCACGTGGACGCGCCGCGCTTCACCGGCCCCAAGTTCGTCGTGAAGACGGTCGTCGACTGGTTCGGAGCGGCGCTCGTCACGCTGGCGGCGCTCCCGGTGCTCGTGCTCGTCGCGCTCGCGGTGCGCCTCACGAGCCGGGGTCCCGTGCTGTTCCGTCAGGAGCGCGTGGGGCGCAACGGCAAGACGTTCTCCATGTTCAAGTTCCGCTCGATGCGGGTCGGTGCCGACCACGAGGTCGCGCACCTGGCCGAGCAGAACGACGGTGCCGGGCCGCTGTTCAAGATGCGCGACGACCCGCGCGTCACTCCTGTCGGCCGTGTCCTGCGCCGCTACTCGCTCGACGAGCTGCCGCAGCTGCTCAACGTGCTGCGCGGCGACATGAGCCTCGTGGGTCCGCGTCCCCCGCTGCCGCGTGAGGTCCAGAAGTACGAGAAGAAGGTCCGCCGCCGTCTCCTGGTCAAGCCGGGCCTCACGGGTCTGTGGCAGGTCGGCGGCCGGTCGGACCTGTCCTGGGAGGAGAGCGTCCGCCTCGACGTCTACTACGTCGAGAACTGGACGATGTTCGGCGACTTCCTCATCCTCGCGCGCACCGCGCGCGCGGTGTTCTCGGGCTCCGGGGCCTACTGAGGTCCGGGCAGCTCCAGGTCGGGCGGAGGTGATGAGCCGTGCGGGTCTCGGTCACGGGATGCGGTCGTCGCGGCGTCCTGCACGCGGCGTGCCTCGCGGCGACGGGGCACGAGGTGGTTGTCCACGACACCGACCGGCACGCGCTCGACGTCCTGCGCGAGGGCCTGTCGGGGGCTGCTGAGCCGCGCCTGCGCCGTCTCGCCGCGCTCGGCCTCGTGAGCGGCCGGCTCCGCGTCACGTCGGACCGGACCGCCGTCGCCGGGGCCCGCGTGCACGTCCTGTGCGTGGGGTCGGGCGGGGCGCAGGACCCGAGCGGCACCGCACGCGTCGCGTCCCTGCGCGACGCGCTCGAGGACCTCGCCCCGCACCTCGGTCCCGGCGACCTCGTGGTCGGGCGCGCCCGCGTCCCCGCCGGGACCGCCGCCCGGCTCGCCGCGGGGCTCGTCGCCGACGGCGTCCACGCCACGGTCGTGTGGCTGCCGGACGAGCACCGCCCGGGACACGCCGTCGTCGACCTGCTCCGCCCGCCACGCCTCGTCTACGGGGTGCCCGACGGGACGGAGGGCGAGCGTGCCGTCGGCATCCTGGACGCCCTGCACGCCGTCCAGCTCGCCTCCGGCGCGCGGCGGACCACCACCGACGTCGCCACGGCCGAGCTGCTGGGGCACGGTGCCGGCACCTCCCGGACGGCCACCGGCGTCGTGCCGGGCGTGGTGTCGAACACACCCGGGCCCGTCCTCGCGACCGCCGGGGCGGCCTGACGAGGGCGGACGACCTCCGTCCCGACGCACGGGCGCAACGAGCGCGTTACGTCGCGAACACAGGTTCTGGCAGCATTCTCCTCATGTCCACCCCCACCTCCGTCCACGAGGACGAGCAGGCGCCGCCTCCTGCGACCGGCGCGATCGACCGCTTCTTCAAGATCACCGAGCGTGGCTCGACGATCGGCACCGAGATCCGTGGTGGTCTCGTGACGTTCTTCGCGATGGCGTACATCATCGTGCTCAACCCGCTGATCATCGGGACCGTCCAGGACGGCACGGGCCAGTTCCTCGGTGGGGGAGCCGCGCCGGACTTCGGCAAGATCGCCGCGGCGACGGCGCTCGTCGCCGGCGTCATGACGATCGCCATGGGCCTGTTCGCGAACTTCCCCCTCGGCCTCGCGGCGGGCCTCGGCCTCAACGCGGTCGTGGCCTACTCGATCGCGTCCCTGCCGGGGGTGACGTGGGCGGACGCGATGGGCCTCGTCGTCATCGAGGGCCTCATCATCCTGGTCCTCGTGCTCACCGGGTTCCGCGAGGCGGTCTTCCGCGCGGTGCCGGTGGAGCTCAAGACCGCGATCAGCGTGGGCATCGGGCTCTTCATCGCGCTCATCGGCCTCGTCAACGCGGGCTTCGTCACGGCGGGCAGCGGCACGCTCCTCGCGCTCGGCAACCTCGGCACGTGGCCGATCCTCGTGTTCGTCGTCGGCCTCGTGCTGACGATCGTCCTGTGGGTGCGCAAGGTGAAGGGCGCGCTGCTCGTCGCGATCCTCACCGCGACCGCTCTCGCCGTCGTGCTGGAGAACACCCTGCACATCGGGGCGAAGGCGCCCGACGGCTCGAACCCGGACGGGTTCAACCTCAACGCCCCCACGTTCGACGGCGTCGTGCAGGTCCCCGACTTCGGCCTCCTCGGCCAGTTCTCGCTCCTGGGCTCGTTCCAGAACATCGCGACCGTCACGGTGATCCTGCTCGTGTTCTCGCTCCTGCTCGCGGACTTCTTCGACACGATGGGCACCATGGTGGCCGTCGGCGCCGAGGCCCGTCTCAACGACGCCGAGGGCATCCCTCCGCGGTCGCGCGCGATCCTCGTGGTCGACTCGATCGCCGCGGCGGCGGGCGGTGCGGGCTCGGTGTCCTCGAACACGAGCTTCGTCGAGTCGACGACCGGCGCGGGCGAGGGCGCGCGCACGGGCCTCGCGTCCGTGGTCACGGGCGTCGCCTTCCTGCTCGCGACGTTCCTGTCCCCGCTCGTCGCGCTCGTCCCCTACGAGGCCGCGGCGCCCGCGCTCGTCTTCGTCGGGTTCCTCATGATGACGCAGATCGCCGGCATCTCCTGGAAGAACGTCGAGATCGCGATCCCGGCCTTCCTCACGATCATCATCATGCCGTTCACGTACTCGATCGCGGACGGCATCGGCGCGGGCTTCCTCGCGTTCGTCGTCATCAAGCTGGCCCTCGGCAAGGTGCGGGCGATCCACCCGCTCATGTGGGTCGCCTCGGCGATGTTCGTCGTCTACTTCCTGCTCGGCCCGATCCGGGAGGTCCTGGGCCTCTAGGCTCGGCACATGACGAACACGGCGGGCGAGCGGTACGGGGAGACGTCGGTGCACGACGAGGTCCCCGCCGGTCGCCCGCCGTCGTTCTACCGGCTCGACAACACGGTGCAGGCGTACGACTGGGGCTCGACGTCGGCCATCCAGGAGCTCCTGGGGCTCGAGCCCGACGGCCGCCCGGCCGCCGAGCTGTGGATGGGCGCGCACCCCCTCGCACCGTCGCGCGTGCTGCCGGTCGACGGCGCCGTGCCGGTCGACGGCGCGGTGCCGGTCGACGCCGCGGTGGCCGCGGGCAGGACGCTGGCCGACCTCGTGCGCGCCGACCCGGTCGGGGTGCTCGGGCTGCGCGTGCTCGACGAGTACGGGCCGCGGCTCCCGTACCTCCTCAAGGTGCTCGCGGCGGACCGGGCCCTGTCCCTCCAGGTGCACCCGCGGCCGCACCTCGCTCGCGCCGGCTTCAACCGGGAGAACCGCGAGGGCGTCGCGCACGACTCCCCGCTGCGCAGCTTCCACGACGACCAGCACAAGCCCGAGATGGTCGTCGCCGTCACGCGGTTCGAGGGCCTGTCCGGCTTCCGGCGCCCAGCCCGGATCCTCGAGCTGCTCGACGGGCTCGACGGCGAGCTCGTCGCGCGCATGCGGGCCGCCCTCGTCGCGCGCCCGAACGAGGCGGGCGTGCGCGAGGCGTTCACGCTCGCCCTGCACGCACGCTCGGCCGACGACGTCGCCGCGGACCTCGCCCGGACCGTCGCGTCCGTCCGTGCGCGGGTCGACGCGACGTCGGACGACGGGTCCGGACCACGGCCGGGCGCGGGCGGAGCGGTGCCCGGTGACCGCGGTGCGGGGGCACGTCGCACGTCGCGACGCGCGGACGCGACCGTGCTCGCGCTCGCCGCGCAGCACCCGGGCGACCCGGGCGCCGTCGTCTCCCTCATGCTCAACCGCGTGACGCTCGCTCCCGGAGAGTCCATGTTCGTCCCGTCCGGGCACGTGCACGCCTACCTGTCCGGGTGCGCGGTCGAGATCATGGCCAGCTCGGACAACGTGCTGCGCGCCGGGCTGACGACCAAGCTCGTCGACGTCGACGCGCTCCTCGAGTGCGCGACGTGCACGCCCGGCCCGGCCGCGCGGCCGCGGCTCGTCGACGACGGCACGGGCCTCGTCACGTACCGCCCTCCCGTGGCGGAGTTCGCCCTCCGGGCCGGCCGCCTCGCTCCCGGCGCACCCGTCGAGCTGCCCGACGCCGGTCCGCGCGTCGTGCTGTGCCTCGACGGCGAGGCGGAGCTCGCCGTGCCGGACACGGCAGGGCCGGCGGACGAGGAGCTCGCCGTCCGGCTCGGGAGCGGCGAGTCGGTCTTCGTCCCGCACTCGTCGGGTCGCCTCGCAGCGCGCGGTTCCGGGCGCGTCGTCGTCGCCTACGTGCCCTGACGCGCCCTTCCCGCCCTGCTTTCCCGGCCCCCGCATGCCCTACCTCGCCTGCTCCGGCCCGACCCGCCCTCGTCCTGTCCTGCCTCGCGCCGGGCACGGGCGCGCCCTCGCCGCGACCAGGGCGGGGGACGTCTTTGTCATTACCCAAGGTAATGAGTTAAGGTAAGTATCATGCCTGCTGCGGACGCCCCTGCCCCCACCCGGAAGCAGTGTCGACCCGCGACGCTCGGCGGCGAGCTCCGTGTGGCGCTCACCCGCATCTCCCGGCAGCTGCGCGCCCAGCGCGGCGAGGCCGACCTCCCCGAGGGGCAGTTCGGAGTCCTCACGGTGCTGCACAAGCACGGCGCCATGTCGCCCGGCGCGCTCGCCGAGCACGAGCGCGTGCGTCCGCCGTCGATGACCCGGGCCGTGAACCGGCTCGTCGAGCTCGGCGTCGTCGAGAAGGTCGAGCACGAGACCGACCGCCGCCAGGTCGTGGTGCGCCTCACCGAGGCGGGGACGCGCGAGGTCAAGGAGACCCGCCGTCGTCGCGACGCGTGGCTCACGCAGCAGCTGTCCGCCCTCACCCCCGACGAAAGAGAGACCTTGGCCCGCGCCAGTGAGCTGTTGAACCGGATCGCCGCCCGATGAGCGCGACGTTCTCCTCCCTCAAGTACCACAACTACCGCGTCTGGTTCGGCGCCGCGCTCGTCGCGAACGTCGGCACCTGGATGCAGCGCGTCGCGCAGGACTGGCTCGTCCTGACCGACCTCAGCGACAACTCCGGTGTCGCCGTCGGCGTGGTCACGGCCCTCCAGTTCGCGCCCGTGCTCGCCCTGTCCGCCTGGGCAGGAGTGCTCGCCGACCGGCTCCCGCGCCGTCGGCTCCTCATGGTCACCCAGGGCGCGATGGGCTTCCTCGCGCTCGCCCTCGGCGCCCTCGTGCTCTCCGGGCACGTCCAGCTCTGGCACGTCTACGTGTTCGCCGGCCTGCTCGGCGTGGTCACGGCCTTCGACAACCCCGTGCGCCAGACGTTCGTCGCCGAGATGGTCCCCGCGGACAAGCTCTCCAACGCCGTCGGGCTCAACAGCGCGTCCTTCAACGCGGCCCGCCTGATCGGTCCGGGCATCGCCGGCCTGCTCATCGCCGTCGTCGGGTCCGGCTGGATCTTCGTCATCAACGGCGTCACCTTCGCCGCGACGATCCTCGCGCTGGGCTTCATGCGCACGCGCGAGCTCCACGTGCTGCCGAGCGCGTCGCGCGAGAAGGGGCAGATCCGCGAGGGCATCCGCTACGTGCGCGGGCGCACGGACATCATCGTCATCATGGTCGTCCTCGGCGTCGTGTCGACGTTCGGGCTGAACTTCCAGCTCACCTCCGCGATGATGGCCAGCGTCGAGTTCGGCAAGGGCCCGGGGGAGTACGGCATCCTCGGGTCGATCCTCGCCATCGGCTCGCTCACGGGGGCCCTGCTCGCCGCGCGCCGCGAGCGGCCGCGCGTGCGGCTCGTCATCGGGTCGGCGTTCGCGTTCGCCGTCGCGACCGGCGTCATGGCGGTCATGCCCACGTACGAGAGCTACGCGCTCGCGTGCATCCCCGTCGGTCTCGCGTCGCTCACGATGATGACTGCCGCGAACTCCACGATCCAGATGTCGGTCGACCCCGTCATGCGGGGCCGCGTGATGTCGCTCTACATGATCGTCTTCCTCGGTGCGACGCCGATCGGCTCGCCCCTCGTCGGCTGGATCGCCGAGGCGTGGGGGCCACGCTGGGCCATCGGCGTCGGGTCGATCGCCGCGGGGGTCGTCGCCGTCGGCGCGGCGGTGTGGGCCGTGCGCAACTGGAACCTCGACGTGCGCTACCGCGTCCTGCAGCGACCCCACCTCGTCGTGCGCTACCTCGACGCGCCCGTGGCAGAGCCGTCGCCCGCACCGGCCCGGCTCGCGGTCGAGGACGCGCAGGAGGCGGCCCGCGCCGCCTGAGGTCAGGCGAGGTGGGCGACGACGTGGTCCACGCAGACGGTGAGGGCACGGACGTCGTCGGGCTCGATCGCCGGGAACATCGCGACGCGGAGCTGGTTGCGGCCGAGCTTGCGGTAGGGGAAGACGTCGACGACGCCGTTCGCGCGCAGCGCGGCGACGACGGCCGTCGCGTCGATCACGTCGTCGAGGTCGATCGTGCCGACGACCGTGGACCGCTGCGTCGGGTCGGCGACGAACGGCGTCGCCCACTCGCGCGAGTCCGCCCAGGAGTACAGGTGCGCGGCCGACTCCTCGGAGCGTGCCGCCGCCCAGCCCAGGCCGCCGTTGCCGAGGATCCACTCGACCTGCTCGGCGAGCATGACGAGCGTCGCGATCGCGGGCGTGTTGAGCGTCTGGTCCTGGCGCGAGCTCGCCGCGGCGGTGCGCAGGGAGAGCGACTCGGGCACCCAGCGCGTCCCGCTGGACTCGACCTCCTCCGCGCGGGCGAGCGCGTCGGGCGAGCACAGCGCGAGCCACAGGCCGCCGTCCGACCCGAAGACCTTCTGGGGCGCGAAGTAGTACACGTCCGTCTCCGCGACGTCCACGGGCAGCGCGCCCGCGCCCGAGGTCGCGTCGACCAGCGTCAGCGCGCCGCGCTCACGCGAGCCGGGTACGCGCCGCACGGGCGCCATGGCGCCCGTCGAGGTCTCGTTGTGCGGCCACGCGTGCACGTCCACGTCGTCGGCGGGCTCGGGCAGCGCCACGGTGCCCGGCGCCGCGCTGATCACCTGCGACGGCTCGAGGAAGGGTGCGGCCGTCGTCGCGGCGGCGAACTTCGCGCCGAACTCGCCGAACGCAGCGTGCTGCGCCTTCGCGCGGACGAGCGAGGCGGTGGCGACGTCCCAGAAGGTCGTCGACCCGCCGTTGCCGAGGACGACCTCGTACCCGTCGGGCAGGGAGAACAGCTCGGCGAGCCCTTCGCGCGTGCGGCGGACGAGGGAACGGACCGGCGCCTGGCGGTGCGACGTGCCGAGCAGCGTGGTCCCGGCGTCGGCGAGGGCGCGCACCTGCGCGGCGCGGACCTTGCTCGGCCCGGACCCGAAGCGGCCGTCGGTCGGCAGCAGGTCGGCAGGGATCGTGATCGTGGTGTCGGCAGGCTCAGGCACGCTGTCACCCTACGCGCGACGCCACCGGGGTCGCAGACGCGTCCGCGCCGCGCGCCCGGCGGGGAGGGTGTCGGCCACGGGAGGGCCCACGAGATCCCTCGGACGGGTCACGACTGCGCCATAGACTGTGCCCTGCGGCCCGCCGGTGCGGGCAGGTGCCCCGTGAGCACGCCGAGCGGGCGCCCCGAGCCGACGAGCGACAGGGAGCGTGACGTGACCGATCTGATCGATACCACCGAGATGTATCTGAAGACGATCTACGAGCTCGTGGAAGAGGGCATCGTCCCGCTGCGCGCGCGCATCGCGGAGCGCCTCGGGCACTCGGGTCCGACGGTGTCGCAGACGGTCGCGCGCATGGAACGTGACGGTCTCGTCGTCGTGACGGGCGACCGGCACCTGGAGCTCACGCCCGTGGGGCACGAGAAGGCGACGCGCGTCATGCGCAAGCACCGCCTCGCCGAGCGCCTGCTCACCGACGTCATCAAGCTCGACTGGGAGTACGTGCACACCGAGGCGTGCCGCTGGGAGCACGTCATGAGCGAGCTCGTCGAGGAGCGCCTGATCGGGCTGCTCGACCATCCGCACTTCGACCCCTACGGGAACCCCATCCCGGGCCTGCCCGAGCTCGGCGAGCAGTTCGAGGAGACCGACTTCCTGGACGGTGTCGTCTCCCTGCCCGCCTATGTCGCGGGGCAGGGCGGGGACGGCGAGCTCCGGGTCGTGCTGCAGCGCATCGCCGAGCCGATCCAGGTCGACGTCGAGCTGCTCGCGCGGCTCGCGGAGGCCGAGGTGCTGCCGCGGCGCACGCTCGTCGTGCGCTCCGCGGGCGAGGGCGCGCTCACCGTCCAGGGGGAGGGTGCCGCGGTCGTGCTGGACCTGCCCGTCGAGGTCGCGCGTCACCTCTTCGTCGCTCGCACCTAGCCTCGCGTTCACCCGGAAAATGGCGCTGACCTGCGACGATGCGATCGCTCGATGCGCTCCGTGATGGGAACGTGACTTTTGCCGAGGCGTCCTGTACGGTCGGTGTCGCTCCACTGGACAACCGTCCGGGGGAGTCCTCCTGCGGAACGCCTAACCCTGTCACCGCAGAAGGCCAACGACGACCCGATGACAGGGACGGGGGACCCACTTGTGGGTGCTGGAGACAGCATCCTTGGGGTGAAGCCCGACGGATCTCGATCCGCCGGGCCGGGTGACTCTTCCATCCGAATCCGACAGCTGACCTCGCAGGCGTCCAGGAGAGGCAACAGTGACCGTGAGCACGACTCGCGCCCGCCACCGCGCGGCGCGGCGTCCTATGGCGCCACTCAGCAATATCGCCCAGGCCGCGTCGGGTCCGGTGTCGACCGCAGGTCGCCGCACCGCCGTCGTCGCCGTCTCGTCCGGCCTCGTCGTCTCGATGTTCGGCGCCGCGGCCCCCGCGTCGGCCGCCCCGGTCGACAACGAGTCCGGCAAGCTCAACGCCGTGGACCTCAGCGCGCTGACCGCGCAGGCCCGCCAGGCCCTCGAGGCCGCCCCCGTCGTGACCGTCGCGGCAGACGCGGCGTTCACCATCGAGCAGGCCCCCGTCACCGTGACGCCGGCCCCCGAGCCGGAGCCCGAGCCCGAGCCGGAGCCCGTCCGCACCACGCAGACGAGCCGTACGCAGGAGCGTCAGTCGACGCAGTCCTCGTCCTCCACCCAGGAGGCGACGGTCGATGTCCCCGCCTCCGCCTACGGGTCCTCGATCGTCTCGATCGCCGCCCGCTACGTGGGTGTCCCGTACGTCTACGGTGGCACCACGCCCGACGGCTTCGACTGCTCGGGCTTCACCAGCTACGTCTACGCGCAGGTGGGTATCAACCTCCCGCGGACGTCGAGCGCCCAGGGTTCCGTGGGCACCAAGGTGTCGCGCGACCAGGCGCAGGCCGGTGACCTCATCTGGACCCCGGGCCACGTCGCGATCTACGCGGGCGACGGCATGATGATCGACGCCCCGCGTCCCGGCAAGACGATCCAGTTCCGCCAGATCTGGCAGTCGAACCCCACGTTCATCCGCGTGGCCTGATCCGGCCCGCCGGAAGACCTCTCGGTCTTCGCCCCACGGACCCCGTCCTCTCGCGCGTCGTCGCGAGGAGGCGGGGTTCGTGGCATTCTTGACTCGTTCGTGACCCGTCGTGGAAGAGCGGCAGGTCGGGCCTCGGCTAGGTTGGTCGTCCGATGGCACCGGGCCGTCGAGAGGAGAGTCGCTCATGACCCGCACGGAATCCGTCCTCGTCGGGGTCGACGGATCGGCGCCGAGCCTGCACGCGCTCGACTGGGCAGCCGCGTACGCCCGTCAGGTGGGATGGCCCCTGCACGTGGTCTGCACGTACTCGCTGCCGTCGTTCACCGCGGCGTCGCTCGACGGCGGGTACGCCGCGCTCGACGACTCCGCCATCCAGGAGGGCGCACGCGCCGTCCTCGAGGAGGCACGCGCCCGCGCCGAGGCGGCCGGCGTGCGGACGACCGCGACCGTCACGACCGGGGACGCGGCCGGGGTCCTCGTGGAGATGTCCGGGGAGCACTCGCTCGTGGTCGTCGGGACGCGCGGCCGGGGCGGGTTCACCGAGCGGCTGCTGGGCACCGTCTCCTCCGCGCTGCCCGCCCACGCGCACTGCCCGACCGTCGTCGTGCCGTTCCGCTCGGAGGGCAAGGCCGAGGAGGGCATCGCGCAGGAGGTGCCGGAGGTGCGGCCCGTGCGCCGCATCGTCGTGGGGGTCGACGGGTCGCCGTCGGCCGAGATCGCCCTCCGGTTCGCGATCCGGCAGGCACAGGCGTGGGATGCGGAGCTGGTCGCCGTCGCGGGCGTCCCCGTCGGCGCAGGCGCTGGGCTGCTCGCCTGGCTGCCCGCCTCGATCGACCACGAGCAGGTCCTCGCGGACGTCACCGAGGGCCTGAACGTCATCATCGACCGGAACGAGGCCGAGCACCCCGGCCTGAAGATCAAGCGGATCGTGCTCGACGGCACGGGCGCGGAGCTGCTCACCGAGTTCTCGACGGCGTCCGACCTCGTCGTCGTGGGGTCCCGGGGTCGCGGAGGGTTCCGCGGTCTGCTGCTCGGGTCGACGAGCCAGGCGGTCCTGCACCACTCGGCCTGCCCCGTCATGGTCGTCACCAAGAAGTGCGAGGACCCGGAGTCGCAGCCCGAGGACGGCTGACTGCGGGCCGCGCCCGGCGACGTCCGGGCGCGGCCCGGGTCGAGAGCCCGGGAGGGCGGGTCAGCTGCGGTTGCGGTAGAGGCGCATCGTGATCGGCGCGAGGACCGCGGTGAGCACGACCGAGGCGACGAGCACCCACACGGTGCCCTCCATGGTCGGCTCGCCCGCCATGAGCCCGCGCACCGCGCTGACGAGGTGCGTGACGGGGTTGACGTCGACGAACCGCTGCAGCACCACCGGCATCGTGGACGGGTCGACGAAGATGTTGGACGCGAACGTGAGCGGCATGAGCACGAGCATCGACGTGCCCATGACGGCGTTGGGCGAGCGCAGCACCAGACCGAGCGCGGTGAACACCCAGCTCAGCGCGAACGCGAACACGAGGAGCAGCACGACGCCGAGGACCACGCCGACGACGCCGCCCGGGGGCCGGAAGCCCAGCACGAGGCCGAGCGTCAGGGTCACGACCGACGCGATCGTGTAGCGCACCGTGTCGCCCAGCAGCGCGCCGACGATCGGTGCCGGCCGCCACACCGGCAGCGAGCGGAATCGGTCGAACACGCCTTTGCTGATGTCCGTGTTCATCGTGTACCCGGTGTAGATGGTCGTGAACAGGACCGCCTGCACGAGGATCCCGGGCAGCAGGAACTGCAGGTAGGCCTGGACGTTCCCCGCCAGCGCCCCGCCGAACAGGTACGTGAACATGAGCGTGAAGATGATCGGCGAGACCGTGACGTCGAACAGCTGCTCGGGCACGTGCTTGATCTTGAGCAGCGCGCGCCACGTGTAGGTGAGGGTCGCGGACACGGGCGACGGCCGGTCGGGCCGGTGCTCGAGCGCGACGGCCGCGCGCAGCGCGCTCGCCTCGGGAGCCCGTAGCTCCGCGGCGGTCGTGGTGGGGTTCGCGGCCATCAGGCCACCTCCTCGATCGTCTCGTCGTCCTCGACAGGCTGACCGGTCAGGGCGAGGAACACCTCGTCGAGGCTCGGCTGGCCGAGGGTGAACTCGGGGACCATGATGTCCGCGTCGCCCAGCTCGGGCAGGATCCGCGCGACGGCGAGGGTGCCGTCGTCGGGCACGCGCGCGGAGAACGCGTACGGGTCGTTCGCGAGCGTGATCTCGGTGCCGAGCAGCGTGCCGACGATCTCTGCCGCGCGCGCCCGCTGGGTCGCGTCGGCGAGCCGCACCTGGACCGCGCCCTCACCGACGGACCGCTTGAGCTCGGTCGCCGTGCCCTCGGCGATGACCCTGCCGTGGTCGATCACGGCGATGCGGTCCGCGAGCTGGTCCGCCTCCTCGAGGTACTGCGTCGTGAGGAGGACCGTCGCGCCGTCGGCCACGAGCACGCGCACGATGTCCCACACCTGGTTGCGGCTGCGGGGGTCGAGCCCCGTCGTCGGCTCGTCGAGGAAGATGACGCGCGGGCTCATGACGAGGCTCGCCGCGAGGTCGATGCGGCGTCGCATGCCGCCCGAGTACGTCTTGACCTGACGGTCACCTGCGTCGCCCAGGCCGAACGCGTCGAGCAGCTCCGCCGCGCGCCCGCGTGCGGTCCCGCCGAGGAACCCGTAGAGCCGCGCGAGCATGACCAGGTTCTCCGTGCCCGTGAGGTCTTCGTCCACGGACGCGTACTGCCCGGTGAGCCCGACGACGGAACGCACCTTGTCGGCGTCGTGCACGACGTCGTGGCCCAGGACGCGGGCCGTGCCCGCGTCGGGTCGCAGGAGCGTCGCGAGCATGCGCACCGCGGTGGTCTTGCCTGCGCCGTTCGGACCGAGGACGCCGAAGACCGTGCCCTCCGGGATCAGCAGGTCGATGCCGTCGACCGCCTTCGTCACGGACTTCCCGGTCGTGAAGTGCTTGACGAGGCCGCGGGCCTCGACGGCGAGGTCGCCGTTCTCGCTCATGTCCCCTCCTGCCGTTGCCGACGAGCGCCCGGGTCCCCGGGCCACCCACCCACCGACCGTCGGGGCCGGCGGAACTCATCGGTCGTGCACGCGCCCATCGTGCGCCGCGGCACGGCGGCAGTGCCAGTGAGATTCGTCAGCAGCGAAACCGGTCGAGCCGGTCCTGCAGCCCTCGGCCCGCCGACGGCGGGCCACGGTCCGTTCTCGAGCCGCGCCCCCCGAGGGAGCACCCGGTCCCGAGGCAGAACCCTGGTGCGCGGGCTACCTCGTGGCGTGCTCGGCCGCGGCGAGGAGGACGCACGTCGCGACGCCGTCCATCGCGACACGCACCTCGTCGATCGGGGGGAGGGTCGGGGCCAGGCGCAGCACCTTGTCCTCGGGGTCCTTGCCGTACGGGAACGGCGCACCGGCCGGCGTGAGCGCGATGCCGGCGGCCCGGGCGAGCTCGACGACGCGCGACGCGGTCCCGGGCACGACCTCGAGGCTGACGAAGTAGCCGCCCTTCGGCGCGGTCCACGACGCGACGCCCGCGGCGCCGAGGCGCTGCGCGAGGATGCTCGTGACGGCCTCGAACTTCGGGGCGATGATCTCGCGGTGCTTGCGCATGTGCGCCCGTACGCCGTCGGCGTCGCCGAAGAACAGCGCGTGGCGGAGCTGGTTGACCTTGTCCGGCCCGATGGACTGGATCGCGAGGTGCTTGCGGTACCACGCGACGTTCGCCGGGGACGAGGCGAGGAACGAGACGCCCGCGCCCGCGAAGGTGATCTTGGACGTGGAGGCGAAGAGCACCACGCGGTCCGGGTTGCCGGCCTCCGCGGCGAGCCCGAGGGCGTCGGGGCTGGTCACCTCGTCGTCGGTGAGGTGGTGGAGCGCGTACGCGTTGTCCCACATGATGCGGAAGTCGGGTGCGGCGGTCGGCATGGAGACGAGCCGGCGTGCGACCTCCTCCGTGACGACGGACCCGTCCGGGTTCGCGTAGGTGGGGACGACCCACATGCCCTTGATGCTCGGGTCGTCGGCGACGAGCGCGGCGACGGCCTCGGCGTCGGGGCCGTCGGGGGTCATCGGCACGGTGACCATCTCGATGCCGAGCTCCTCGAGCACGGCGAAGTGCCGGTCGTACCCCGGGACCGGGCACACGAACCGCACGCGCTCCTCGCGTCCCCACGGCCGCTCGGACCCCGGCACGCCGAACAGCGTCGCGTAGACGATCGTGTCGTACATCGTGGTCAGGCTGGCGTTGCCGCCCGCCAGGAGCTGGTCGACGGGAACGCCGAGCAGCTCGGCGAAGATGCGGCGCAGCTGCGGAAGGCCGTCGAGCCCGCCGTAGTTGCGCACGTCCGTGCCGTTCTCGTCCGTGTGGACGCCCTCGCCCGGCAGCGCGAGCAGCGCCTCGGACAGGTCGAGCTGCTCGGCCGACGGCTTGCCGCGCGTCAGGTCGAGCTTGAGCCCGCGAGCACGGAGCTCGTCGTAGGCCTGCTGGAGGTCCGCGAGCGAGGACACGAGGTCCTGCGCCGCGGGGCTCGGTGGGACGGGGGGCTCGGCGGGCGCCTGCGCGGGCGACTGAGGGGTCACCCTCAGGACTCTACCGATCGCGCGCGAGGGACGTCAGGGCGTCCCCGAGCGCGGACAGCCCGGTCTCGAGGTCGTCCTCGGAGATCGTCAGCGGGGGAGCGAGGCGGATCGTCGAGCCGTGCGTGTCCTTGGCGAGGACGCCGCGGGCGAGCAGCGCCTCGCACAGCCGGCGACCCGTCCCGTGGGCGGGGGCCAGGTCGAGCCCCGCCCACAGGCCGAGGCCGCGTGCGTCGTCGAGCAGGCTCGACCTCACGAACCCGGCCAGCCGGTCGTGCAGGACGGCGCCGAGCTCGCGCGCCCGCCGCTGCGGCTCGCCGGTGCGCAGGAGCTCGACCACCGCGAGGGCGACGGCGCACGCGAGCGGGTTGCCGCCGAACGTGCTGCCGTGCGTGCCCGGCGTGAGCACCCCGAGCACGTCGCGACGCCCCACCACGGCGGAGACCGGGAGGATGCCGCCGCCGAGCGCCTTGCCGAGCGTCACGAGGTCGGGGCGCACGCCCCACGTCTCGGTGGCGAGCGTCGTGCCCGCCCGGCCGAGGCCGGACTGGATCTCGTCGGCGACGAGCAGCACGTCCCGCTCGGCGGTGAGCGTGCGCAGGCGTGGCCAGTAGTCGGCGGGCGGCACGACGACGCCCGACTCGCCCTGGACGGGTTCCAGGAGCACCGCGACGGTGGTCTCGTCGATAGCCTGCGCCACCGCGTCGACGTCGCCGTAGGGCACGAGCCGGAACCCCGGCGTGTACGGGTCGAAGCCACGGCGTGCGTCGGGGTCGTCCGAGAACGACACGATCGTCGTCGTGCGGCCGTGGAAGTTCCCGGAGCCGACGACGACGGTCGCCTCCCCGGGCCGCACGCCCTTGGCGTCGTACCCCCACTTGCGCGCGGTCTTGATCGCCGTCTCGACGGCCTCGGCCCCCGTGTTCATGGGCAGCACGAGCGCGTCGTCGCCGCCCGTGGTGAGCGGGCCGACGAGCGCGGCGAGCGCGTCGGCGAACGGGTGCAGGAGGTCGTGGTCGAACGCGCGCGAGGTGAGCGTCACCCGGTCGAGCTGGCGCACCGCGGCGGCGACCAGCGCCGGGTGCCGGTGGCCGAAGTTGAGCGCCGAGTACCCCGCGAGGAAGTCCAGGTAGCGGCGCCCGTCGACGTCGGTGACCCACGACCCCTCGGCGGTCGCGACCGTGACGGGCAACGGGTGGTAGTTGTGGGCGAGCGCGTCGTGCGGCGTGGCGTGCGACCCGGCGCCCGGCGCCCGGACGTCCTGGGTGGTCACGACGCGCTCCCGCGTGCGCCGGCCGGGACGGGGCGCAGCTCGAGCGTGCAGCACTTCGCGCCGCCGCCGCCGCGCAGGAGCTCCGAGGTGTCGACGCCGATCGTCTCGTAACCGCGCTCGCGCAGCGCCGCCGCGAGCCGCTCGGCCCGCGGGTTGAGCACGACGTGCCGCCCGTCGCTCACCGCGTTGAGGCCGAGGACGACGGCGTCCTCCTCGGTGGCGAGGTGCGCGTCGGGAAAGCGCTCGCGCAGGACCTCCTGCGCGGCGGGCGAGAACGCGGGCGGGTAGTAGGCGACGTCCGTCTCGGGCGGGCCGGTGAGCCCGGGGTGCGCCTCGACGTCGGGCACCGGCGTGCCGGCGCTCCCGCGCAGCACGATCAGCGCGGTGTCGAGGTGGTAGAAGCGCGGGTCCACGAGCTCGAGGGTGACGACCTCGCGACCCCACAGCGCGGCCGCCTCGGCGTGCGCGGCGCGGTCGGTGCGGAACCCGGTGCCGCCGAGCACGACGTCGCCCGCCGTGAGCAGGTCGCCCTCGCCCTCGTTGACGTGCTCGGCGGCGTGGGTGACGTACCCGTGGTCGGCGAACCACTTGAGGTAGGCGGGGCCCTCGGGGCCGCGCTCGGGGTACGTGAAGCGCGCGGAGTACACGAGGCCGTCGACGACGGTCGCCCCGTTCGCGGCGTACACCATGTCCGGCAGCCCGGGGACCGGGTCGATGGTCTCGACGGTGTGCCCGAGGTCGAGGTAGGTGTCGCGCAGGCGTTCCCACTGGGCGATCGCGAGGGGCGTGTCGACCGGGGTGCGCCGGTCCATCCACGGGTTGATCTCGTAGCTCACGGTGAAGTACGTCGGCCGGCACATGAGGTAGTGCCGGGGCTGAGCTGGGCGCATCGCCGCCTCCTTGCGGGGAGCCGGGCTGCGGGGTGGGCAGCCCGGGTGGTGGCCGGACGGGGTGGGTCCGGCGGGGTCGGTGGGCTCCTGCTGGTCCCGCCAGGGTACGTCCGGGCGCGGCGCGCGTCCTGATGCCGGGCCCGTCCGACGAAGGCGTTGACAGCGATACGCTATCGATATATCGTTAGCGTATCGCTGAGCGCCCAGAGAGTGGACTCGCGACCACAGCGAGGCCGGATCGGCCCGCCACCGGTTCCGCGGACAGACCCGGAGCCCCACGAACACGTACCCCAGGAGACGCATCCCATGAACCACGCACACGAGCACCGGGGTCAGCACCCCGAGAACATGTCCCAGCCCTTCGGCCAGCGCCCCGGACCGCGTCCGGTCCGTCGTCGCCGCGACGGCTTCCCACCCGTGCCCGACGACGCGGCCTGGTTCCGCGGCGACAACCCCTCCGGCCGTGGTCGCGGCGGCGCGCGTCGCGGCGGGGGCCGGGGTTTCGGCGGACCGGCCGACGGCGGGCGCGGCCCCGGCTTCGGTCCCGGCCCCGACGCGGGCCCGGGCTTCGGCCCCGAGGGTCGCCGCGGAGGCCCGGGCTTCGGCCCCGGCTTCGGCCCCGGCTTCGGTCCCGGAGGTCACGGCGGTCGCCGCCACGGGGGTCACGGTCGCGGCCCCGGGCGAGCCGGCCGCGGCGACGTCCGTGCCGCCGTCCTGCTCCTCCTCGCCGAGGAGCCGATGCACGGCTACCAGGTCATCCAGGAGATCGCGGAGCGCAGCGAGGGCCAGTGGCGCCCGAGCCCGGGCGCGGTCTACCCGGCGCTGAACCTCCTCCAGGACGAAGGGCTCGTCGAGCTCTCGGCCGAGGGCGGCCGCCGGCTCGCGACCCTCACTGAGGCGGGCACCGCGTACGTCGCGGAGCACGCCGCCGAGCTCGGCGACCCGTTCGCCGACGCCGCGGGCCGCGGCGGTCGGTCGCGGCACGAGCTGCGCGCGGGGGTCGAGGCGGTCGCGGCCGCGGTCCACCAGGTCGCGCGCACCGGCACCGACGAGCAGTCGAAGGCCGCCGTGGAGCTCCTCGAGCGCACGCGCCGCGAGCTCTACCTGATCCTCGCGGGTCCGGTCGCGCCCGCCGCCCCGGCGACGTCCGACACCGGCGGCGACCCGTCGCCGTCGGACGCGCCCGTCGAGGACGAGCCGACGGCCTGACCTCGTCCCACCGTGCCGAACCCGGGGTTGTGCGTCAGACGGGACCGTCGATGACGCGCGACCCCGGGTTCGGCGTGTCCGGGGAGCGGTCGGGGCCGCGACGACCGGGCTCTCCACCCGCGCCGATCGGAGGGCGACCGGCGGCCGGGCGGCCGGGCGGCCGGGCGGCCGGGCGGCCGGGCCGCGGCCTACGCCGGGCGGTGGCGGCGCAGCAGCGTGTCGAGGCGGCGGAGCGAGGTGCGCATCATCCAGCGCAGCGCGAGGCCGACGAGCGGCGCCGTGACCGCGCGGGGCAGCACCCCGGCGAGGTGGGCCTCCTCCCACCACACGACACGGCAGCGGTCAGGCCCCAGCGGCACCACGTCGAACCCCGCGTCGCCGAGCAGCACGGGGCCGAGCTTGCGGACCCGCGTGCTCCCGGCCCGGCCCGCGGCGACCGACGGCCGCTCGAGCGACTCGACGACCATCCGGTCCGCGAGCCCTCGGCCGGACCGCGCGACGAACGGCCCGCTCACCATCGTGAACCGGTCGCCCACCTCGGGGCCGCGCGCGGCCGGGGTCGCCATGCGCGTGAGGGGGATCCAGCGGGGGTGGGTGCGCGGGTCCGCGACCCACGCGAACGCGACCGACGCGGCGACGTCCAGCTCCCGTGCGACGGCGACGCGACGCACCCCGGCCGGCGTCCGGTCGTCCGGCGCGCTGCCCGTCGTCATCCGGCGTCGCGCGCGGGGGAGTGGTCGCGCCGACCGCGCCCCCGCAGGAGGCGACGGCGGCGCCTCGGGTGCGCGACGTCGTCCGGCACCGGGACGAGCTGCGGCGGCGCGTCCTGCGCCGGCACCTCGACGACCTCGAGCAGGCGACCGAACACCGACGGCGGAGGACCGAACGCGCGCCGCGACTGCCCGATCACGCCCTGACCGAGTGCCCGCCCTCCCGCGACGCCGACGAGCGCGCCGACGCCGAACGGCACGAGCCGACCGATCGCGAGGCCGGACTGCTTGGCGAGCTGTGTGCGCAGGAAGCGGTTGCCGAGCGCCTTGTTCACCTTGACGAGCGTCCCGGCGGGCATGCTCGTCAGCAGCACCTTGCCCCACGCGGCGCCGGACCCCTGGGTAGCGCGCTCGACGTCGCGTGCGCCCTTCTCGCCGAGGACCGTGGCGAGCAGCAGCGCCCGGCGTCGTGCGACGTCGTCCACCGCGATCCCGTGCACGTCCGCGACGGCGAGCGCGAAGGCCGCCGACGACGCGAAGAACGTCGCGATGTCGCTCGACGTGAGGGCGATGCCGACGCCCGTGCCCACGGCCGGGATCGCCGCGACCGTGCCGACCGCCCCACCCGCCGCCTGGACGACGAGCAGGTACTCGCGCTCGAGGATCCGCACGACCTGCGCCGGGCTCGCCTCCGGGTTGCGCCGGCGCACCGAGTCCACGTGCGCACGGACGACGTGCGACGGGATCGTCACCGCCTTGTCGAGCGCGGCGTCGAGCAGCGGCGTGGGCCGGTACGCCGCCCACTCGGCGGCGTCGCGCGGGGCCTCGGGGACGGCGCGCGCGAGGCGTCGGCGACGGCGCCGTCCGGGCACCAGGTCGGACGTCGGGTCGGGCGTCCCGTAGTCCGGGACGCCGGGTCCTTGCTCGTGCGCCATCACGCCACCTCCCGCCGTGCCGGGTCGTGCGGCCCGGCCCTCACCCGACGCTGCCGCCCGGCTGCTGGAACACCGTGCGGACGGTCGCGCCGGCCTTGATCGTGCGTCCCACTGTGCAGGTCTTCTCGATCGCCCGCTCGGCGACGGTGAGGAGACGCTCTCGCGCCTCGTCGTCGAGCGAGGACAGGTCGATCTCGAACCGCTCGGTGATCTCGGGGTAGCGGTCCTCGGGCAGGTCCTTGACGCCCTCGGCGTGGATCGTCACCGCGTAGTCGTCGCCGAGGCGACGCGCGAAGGTCCGATCGGAGCTCATGCCCGCGCACGCGGCCAGCGCGATCTTGAGCAGCTCGCCGGGCGTGAAGACCGCGCCCTCGCTCGCCGGGCCGATGAGCACCTGCGCGCCGCGCTCGGACCGGCCCGTGTACGTGCGG
>Ga0233366_1000264_pt1 | contig 20773 bp, 17 predicted proteins | sample ElkDunMinimDraft_23_FD_191536 | JGI IMG/M metagenome (GOLD analysis project Ga0233366, IMG submission 191536) | Fecal eukaryotic communites from dung pellets of Tule Elk in California, USA - Elk Dung C4 | ecosystem: Host-associated > Mammals > Digestive system > Large intestine > Fecal | place...
GACGTGGCCGTCAAGCTGGAACAGGCCGCGCTGCAGGACGACTACTTTGTTGCCCGCAAGCTGTACCCGAACGTCGATTTCTACAGCGGCATCATCTACAAGGCGCTGCAGATCCCGACGGAAATGTTCACCGTGATGTTCGCGCTGGGCCGTACCTCCGGCTGGGTCGCGCATTGGCTGGAACAGCAGGTCGATCCGGAAATGAAGATCGGCCGTCCGCGCCAGGTCTACACCGGCAGCGACGTGCGCGACTACCAGGGGTGATCGTTCCGGTAACGCGTGTTGAAAGGCGCCCCGCATTGCGGGGCGTTTTTTTTTGATTCTTCGCCCAGGCGCGGGGTAAGCAGAAGCGTGCTTTGACGCTTTCCAGGCGCGGCCGTCGGCGGGTCGGGCGCTGGGCCCCCATGCCCTTTCCGGCGAATGTCCTCCGGCGTCGGCCTGCGGCCGCCCCCTCCCCCTTTATTTCGCCTCCAAGGGCATGGGGGCCCAGCGCCCGACCCGCCGACAGCGCCAGAAAAGCCGGGCTTCCCCTGCTTACCGCAAGTCGAGCCCTGTAGCGGCCGGTAGGCCCCTGGGCAAAATAAAGGAGGAGGCCGCCCCGCGGCCGGGGGACATTTGCGCCAGGGGCCTACCGGTTGCTGCGGGGCCCTCACGCTCGCGACCGCCCGATCGGAGACGCCAGCCGATCCCAACGGCGCCTGCACACCCGGACACGCGCGTAGCGTCGTGCTCACTCTGCGAAGGCCCTTGCAACACGACGCTCCCCTCAGAGGGGCGAAGAACTTCTTCTTGCGTACTTCTGCCAGCAAATGGGAGAAGCACCTCGTTCTGTTGGCGTGGGAGAGCCGCCTCACCTGCGGTCGTGATGGGGCAGGAAAAGTACGAGGCAGGCGCCTCCCAAGGGCGAGTCCTGGATGTCGATACGACCGCCGTGGCGCTCGGCGATGGTGCGCACCATCGCCAGGCCAAGTCCGAATCCACCTGTCGTGTCGGAGAGGCGGACGTAAGGCGCAAAGACATCCTGGCGACGGGCAGGCGGAATGCCCGGGCCGTCGTCCTCCACGCGCAGGTGCAGCCCATCGCGGCGCATTTCGGCGGTGACCATGACCTCGGCATGTGCATGGCGCACTGCGTTGGCCAGCAGGTTGCGCACCGCCAGTTCCAGCGCCATGGCATTGGCATGCACCCCGGTGCCGGGCACGCACGCCAGTCGCAGGCGTGGGTCCTGCTGGTGCATGAAGTTCGCGGCGGTCGTGCGCAGCAAAAGGCGCAGGTCCACCCAGGTTCGCTCCACCAGTGGCATGCGGCCAAAGCGGACGTACTCCACCCCCGCCGAGGTCAGGTCTTCCAGCCATTGCAGGTCGGCCTGCATCTCCTGCAGCAACCCGCGCGCGCTACTGTCCGCCGTCGCCGCTGCCTCTTCCACCAGGCTGGCCGTGAAACGCAGTCGTGTGATCGGCGTGCGCAGCTCATGGGCCATCGCCTGGCCCATCAGGCGCTGCCCGTCGAGCAGCGTGCGCAGCACGGGAATGGGGTGGTCAAATGCGTTGGCCCGCAGAGGTGCACGGTGTCATGTAGCACACGTACGTCATGCCACAGCCGGTGGATCAGGAAGTACAAGGGCAGGGCGATGGCGGCCACTACGGTGGACAACAGGCCGGCAAGGTAAAGCAGCTCGCTGCCGCCCAGGTCCGCCAGCTCCGCCGGTGCGTTATCAAAGCGACCCAGCGTAACGGCCTGGTCGCTACTACCCAGACGCTGGTGGCTGTAAGACCCGTGCAGGGTCATGACGATGCCGCCCTTCATCAGCACCGGGCGTTCGCTTGCCGGGATCAGTGACTCCACCTGGTCCAGCGAACGCAGGTGAATCGGGTAGGCGAACACGGCCTGCAACGCCTTCATCTCGTCGGCCCGCTCCTCCGGTTGCCTGCGTAGCAGGCGTTCGGCAATCAGTGCATGGGTTCCTTCCACCTCATAGCGCATCGACTGGCCGTGCGCCAACTGGTCATGTACGTCGTCGACCCATCGCTCCCATACCATCGTGCCGGTGAGCAGCAACACCAGTTGCGCGCTCACGAAGGCGATGCAGTAGCGGATATAGAGCGGCAGGCGTCCGCGCAGGCGCCTGGGTGGGTTCATTCCCATGCCGCCGGACTGAACAGGTATCCCTGGCCGCGTACTGTCTTGATGCGGGTCGGGTCGGGCTCGGTATCACCCAGACGGCGGCGCAAGCGCGAGATGCGCGCATCCATGGAGCGGTCCATGCCATCGAAGCCGATGCCGCGCAGCCCCTGGAACAGCGTTTCGCGATCGATTATCCGGCCCGGGTTGCGGGCCAGCAACACCAGCAGGTTGAAGTCGGCGGTGGTCAGGCTCACCGGTTCACCACTCAGATGCACGTCGCGGCTGTCCAGCTCGATGCGCAACCGCCCGAATACCAGTGGGATGTTCTCGCCGCCCACTGCCGGCACGGGCGCCTGCCGGCGCAGATGGGCACGCAGGCGCGCCAGGAGAACACGAGGCTCGATGGGCTTGGTGATGTAGTCGTCGGCACCCAGTTCCAGCCCCAGCACCTGCTGGATGTCATCGGCCTGCGCGCTGAAGATGCACAACACGCCCTGGTAATGCGCCCTCACGCGGCGGCATACATCCAGGCCATCCATGTCAGGTAGCCCCAGATCAAGAAGCACCACATCCGGCGGAGCGCACTGGATGCAGGCGATTGCCTTTTCACCGCAGTCCACGCGCTGTACATCGAATCCATGCCCCAACAGATAGCGCGTTACCAGCGTGGCGAGGCGGTCGTCATCTTCAACCAGGAGCAGGCGTGACATCGGGAGGCTCGTTATCAAAGCATCCATGCTAGAGAGCTCTTCAACGCGATGGCATGGGCAATGGCGACAGAATGGGTGATGCCCCGGCGGTGATTCAGGTGCCAGTGTCCTGCCGGTTACGCGCGGTCACGCACCGTCGCAGTGGCATACGCAACGCCACAGTCGCGCTGAGGAAGCCGCGAAGCAGCCTCTTCATCATCACGGCTCCAACCAACCAGGAGCTGCACATGAAAAAATTTCTCTCCCCGATCGCCACTGTCGTTGCACTGTCACTGGCGCCCGCCGTCGCCTGGGCAGATGTGGACGACCGTGTCGGTGGCTACGCTGTCGTCGGGCTGGGCAAGACCAAGACCGAAGCACACGGCAAGAAGATCGACCTGAACCAAGGCAAGGGCAAAGTAGGCACCGGAAAGTTCAACTACACCTTGGGCGGCGGCTACCGCCTGAGTGACAACTTCGCCGTGGAAACCAACTTCCATGGCCAGGCCGGTGACGGCAAGAAGAAGTCCTCCCGCAACGGCAACAAGAACGCCACGTCGAACGGGGAGATCGGGTCGCTCAAGACCCGTGCCTACACCGTTTCTGGCCTGGTGATCCTGCCAATCGGTGATCGCGTGGAACTGTTTGGTCGTGCTGGCGTAGGTCGCATGAACGCCAGTTTCAGCCCGGCGGCTGGAAGCGACATCGGCAAGGCGCGCAGCAGCGGCATGGCCACCCAGTTCGGTGCAGGTGCCAATTTCTACGTGGGCCAGAACAGCTTCCTGCGCACCGAATGGACCACGCTTCGCGGCAAAGGCAATGACGATGTGGCCAAGGCGCTCGGTCGCAACAAGCTGCGCTCCTCCGGTGTGATGGTGTCCTACGGCCACAACTTCTGAGCCTGCGGGGCCGCGCCGAGGGCGTGGCCCCGCGTTCCCGGCACCTGCCGGGATGGCCCGCAGGGGATAGACAATGATGCAGACGCTCAGGCGCGCAGGCGCGGCGCTTCAACCTTCGACGGGCACGGCCATCGCCGGCGCATGGGTGCTGGACGAGCGCTCGGTGCCGCTGCACGCGCAGGTGGCGCGTATGGTGCCGCAATACCAAGTGACCCACCACGATGAGGTTTCATCGGGTGGCACCGACTACTGGCAGGATGCCTGGCGGGGCATCGGCCTGTCCGGGCAACCGGGCACAGGCGCCCGTGCACTGCGAATCTCACCGTCCGGGCGTTACGTAGCCGTTCTGGATGGCGTGCTGGTCAGCCCCTGCGAGGTGGCCAGCGAGGTCAGTGTTGGCGGCGTGGACGGGCCTGCAATGGACGCAGGGGACGCCTGGCTGACCGTCCTCGACGCGCGGGGTGTAAAGCGTGCCGCCAAGTACCTCGAGGGAGCATTCGCACTGGCTGTCTACGATCGCGAGCGGCACCGCCTGACGCTGCTCCGCGACCGCGCAGGCCAGCGCCAGCTGTACTACGCATGGCGCAATGGAACATTTCTGTTCGCCAGCCAGCCAGGAATGTTGGCCCGCCACCCGGCATTCGAGCCCAGTGTGGACCGCAACGTGCTTGCGCTGTACCTCCGCCACGGGTATGTACCGGCCCCCCACAGCATGTTCGCCGGGGCATTCCAGCTTCGCGCCGGTTGCATGCTGCAGTTGGATCTCACCAGCATCCGGCTGGGCGGACGCCGTCACGTGCCGGGCGTGGACCAGCGTGCCTATTGGAACGCCGGGGAGGCCTATGAAGCGGCAGTGGCGCGTCGCGACAGGATCGATCCGGCCCAGGCCATCGATGCACTGGACCGCCGAATCCATGCCTCGGTGGCACGCCTTGGCGTTAATCGAGGCTGCGCCGCATTCCTGTCCGGCGGCGTCGACTCGTCGATGGTGGCCGCCGTCCTGCAGGCGCAGAGCCGCACACCGGTTACCACGGTGTGCATCGGATTCGACGACGAAGGACACGATGAGCGCCGTTGGGCCGATGCGGTGGCGCGCGTGCTGGGTGTGAACCACGGCTCGGCCCAGCTGGACGGCCTGCGTGCGCGTGACCTGGTGCAGCAGCTGCCGCAAGTGTGGTGTGAGCCGTTCGCCGATGCCTCGCAGCTGCCCACGCTGGAGGCCTGTCTGCAGCTGGGGCGGGGGCAGACCGTGTTGACCGGTGATGGCGGCGATGAACTTTGGTTCGGCCACGGGGCGCATGCCCGGGCCGTGCGCAACGCGCGCCTGGCCCAGGCGCTGCCGGGTTGCCTGCGCGCGATGGCGCGGCGCAGGCTGCGCGGTGACCCCGAGCAGCCCCGCCTGGGCGGCGCGGCGGCCCTGCTGGCCAATGTGGCCAGTGACGATGTGCGCCAACATTTCCTGCTGCGGACCGTGCGCTGGCGCGGCCCGGCGGCCTTGGTGAAGGGCGCGGTGCTGCCACGCACGCTGTACGACGACACCGGCTGCACGCTCCGCAACGTGGCGCCTGCCGACCAGGTGCAGTACCTGGACTTCGCCATGGAGCTGGGCAATGGCATCCTGGTCAAGACCCAGCGTGCCGCCGCCAGTGCCGGGGTGCAGGTGTGTTCGCCCCTGCTCGACCAGCACCTGGTGGAGCACGCATGGGCGCTGCCCAACGCGCTCAAATTCCGCCATGGCGAGCACAAGTGGGTGCTCAAGCAGGTGCTGTGCCGCTACCTGCCCACCGAGCTCGTGCATCGTCCCAAGCGTGGGTTCGGTCCACCGATCGCGACTTGGCTGGCGGGTCCGTTGCGGCCATGGGCCGAAGCGCTGTTATCCCTGCCCGCGCTGCAGGCGCACGGTCTGCTGGATGAGGGGCGGGTAAGGCGGATGTGGGACGCCTTTCTGGCTGGCGAGCGTCGATGGCATCCGCTGCTGTGGACAGTGCTGATGTTCCAGGCCTGGTACGCGCACCATCTTCGGCCGCAGTGATCCGGGGGCGGACCTCAGCTGTGACGTTGCCTGCAGCCACCCATGGGGGGGCTCTACCGTCATGATGATGAACGAGGCTTGCGCGTGGGCGTGCTGCGCTGACATTTTCGTACTTATTGCATGGGCCTATCTGGCTCCGCGGATCAGGCTTGTCACGTCAATCAAGCCAGTCCCGAAGGAGTCCGACCATGACGCGCTACCTCTTGATTCCCCTGTTTGCCATCGCATCCAGCCTGCACGCCAGTGACGCGCTGGCCGGCTACACCGGTCCGGGTGGCACGGCCGTCGCCACCACCGTGGCGCAGGCCCGTCAGCAGCGCGACGACCATGCGGTGCTGCTGCTGGGCCATCTGGTCGCCAAGGTCGGCGATGAACGCTACCGCTTCCGCGACGCCACCGGCGAGATCGAGGTGGAGATCGACGACGAGGACATGCCGCACCCGGCCATCGGTGCGGCCGCCACGGTGGAGCTGCTCGGCAAGGTGGACACGCACCGCTTCAAGCCCACCGATATCGAGGTGAAACGCGTGCAGGTGCTGCCGCCGCGCTAAGCCGGCGCACGCCCGTTTGCGCAAACCGCCGTGCCCGGCGCTCAGGTCGCCGCGTGAATGTGAGAACGCCGACCAAACCGAAATGTGCGTACGCACCCAGAATCAGATGTTGAATAGGCACCAGCGTGGTTTAGGCATTGACCCGGTCAATGGCGGGGCAGACGCTCTGCGTCGCATCCTGCGGCCCGCCGCGCCGCGTGGGATGACCAGGACCAGGATCGGGCCGACAAGGACACGCTGCCGACCCGTCGCCGATGCATGACGCATCCGTAACGCAGGGGGTTGTGATGGGGATGAACCCGCAACAGCAGTAATCGAACGGACCGGCCGCAGCGCCTGGCTCATAGGCGACGCCGGGTAGTCGAACAGGTGGATGCAGTCGCACCCATCATCGGGCGTCGTTGTGCTTCGTCGTGGGCGATGAAACATCGCTCGGCGGTACAACGCGGTCGCCGCCGCATCCATGCAGGCAACGCAAGGCACAGATTGACGATGACGTGGCCGTCCATGGACGGACGCAGGACGCCGTGCGCCCTGCGCCGCGGCCACGGGCGCATCGCCGGAAGCACCACCCGCTGGGCCACGGGCAGACGCCGCTGTTGATTCCAACGGAAATGGAGATGCACACATGGCTGTCCAGACCGAGTTCGTACAGAAACTGCTTTCCGACGCTTCCTTTGCCGAACAGTTGCGCAGCCAGGCCGTGGCGGCCGTGCTGGGCGGGCAGGAAAGCGCTGCCTGGAAGACCTATTTCGGCGGGCAACATTTCGCCGCGATGGCGACCGACCCGCACAAGCTGCAGGCGCTTGGCGCAAAGGCGGGTGCGGCAGCATGCACCTGCAACAGCACCACCGTGACCACCACCACCAGCCCGATCTGCACCGGCACCACCACCACCGGGTCGGGCTGATCGCCCCAGGCGCACTGTTTGCGATGGCAACCACCCTGCGATGGATCGGCCCACGTGGCCGTCACCACCGCCCACCTGTTCCAGGAGGAAGTGAAGATGTCGCTCTCACAGAAGACCAGTGAAATCGTGCAGAAGGCGCTCGACGACAAGGGGTTCGCCGACCAGCTGCGCACCCAGGGCCTGCAGGCCATCCACGCCGGTGCCGGCAGCAGCGAGTGGAAGACGTATTTCTCGCAGTTCGCCTCGTCGCCGGAAGAACTGCAGGCCCTGTCGGGCGGTAGCGCGTCGGTGGCCGCCTGTACCTGCCACAGCCGCACCGTGACCACCACCAGCACGCCGCTGTGCACCACCACCACCACGACCACCAGCAGCTGAGTGATCGGCGCAGGTGCGGTAGCGATCGAAGGTGCGCCGGATGCCGGCACGGGCCGGCGCACCCCGCTTGACGTGCATTCCATGGAGGTGGTCCGTGCAGAATCTCGATACCGCAGTGACACATGCCCCCCAGGCGGGCCCCGCCGGGAAGGCTGCGACCGGCCACGAAGAGGACTGGCGGGCGCTGGTGGACCACTATCTTCCCGTGGTGCCAGGTAAAAGCGGCTGGCGCTACCGCCCGCCGCAGGTGGCCCATCCTGCGCAGGGCTGGAAGCTGCACATTTCAGCCACGCTGCCCAATGCCATCGATGTATTCCAGCGCTGCGCACCGCTGCTGGTCGCACGTGGCGTCGCCTTCAAGTCGGTCAAGACACTGAACATCCTGGGCCGGCTCAACAGCGCCATCCCGTTCGGTTTCAGTCAGATCGGCAAATTCATCACCGTGTACCCGCGCGATGCCGCCCAAGCCGTTGAACTGGCCGAGCTGCTCGACAGCGCCACGCAGGGCCTGGGTGCCCCCGCGGTGCCCTTTGATCGCCAACTGCGGCCCGGCAGTGCGGTGTTCTTCCGCTATGGCGCGTTCGGGCACGAGGAAGTGGAGATCGACGACGGCACCCGCGTCAGTGCGCTGCGCATGCCCAGCGGCGAGCTGGTGCCGGACCTGCGCGAGCCTGGAAAAGCGGTGCCGGACTGGATCGACTGTCCGTTCCAGGCGCCTGCCGAAGCGGCGTCGCCGCCGACCCCGCTGCAGACGCGCGTCCTCTGCTACGAAGCCTTCATGCAGCGTGGCAAGGGCGGCGTGTATCGCGCCGTGGATATCCAGTGTTCGCCGGCCCGGCTGTGCGTGGTGAAAGAAGGTCGCCGCCACGGTGAAACCAACTGGCACGGTCTGGACGGCAGGAGTTTCGTCGAACGCGAAGAAGCGTTCCTGCGCGCGATGCAGGGGCTGCCCTTCGCGCCGCCTGCGGTGATCGACGCGTTCTGCATTGGCGAGCACCGCTACCTGGTGATGGAGCACATCGACGGGGAGCCGTTGCTGCATGCGTGTGCGGATCCGCAGAAGAAGATCGCGCTGGATGATGCCCTGGCTTACGCCGCCGGCGTGGCGCAACTGGTGGCGCAACTGCACGCGGCCGGTTGGGTGTGGCGCGATTTGAAGCCGGCCAACCTGCTGGTGGACCGCAGCGGCCGCCTTCGCCCGGTGGATTTCGAAGGCGCGCTGCGTGCCGATGACACCAGCGACACGCCCTGGGGCACGCCCAGCTACATGCCGCCGGAAGCCAAGCGCGGTGCCTTCGCTGGCAGCCATCAACGCGAAGACCTCTACGGTCTGGGCGCCACCATCCACCAGCTGCTGACGTCGTGGTTGATGCACCGCGATGAGGCCGATCCGGCGGCGCAGGCCAGCGTGGAGCTGCGCCCCGCGTTGGGGCGGTTGCGCAAGGGCGTTCCAGTGCACGTGCGTGATCTGGTGGCGGCCTTGATGGACGCAGACCCCACGCGGCGACCGTCGGCGACGGCTGCGGCGGACATGTTGTCTGGCTACGCGCGCTAGGTGCTGCCGGTGCCCGTGCCGGCCGTGCGCGACTCGGCGATGGTGCGGCGGGTGCGCGAGAAGATGTGGAAGGATGTGCAGGAGATGCTGCTGGATGAGCCGGTGTTGAGTGAGGCGTAGGCCGCACGGATACAGGTTCAACCGGCTGGAGACAGGAACATGCAAAGGACGGCTGCGGCCGTCCTTTGCGCGTCCAAGACCCCTGCTTTACGAGCTGAGGGTAGGGTGGCGCGTAGGATTTTCCGCAACGTTCCGGTACTGCGATTGCCGTCGCAGTACGGCAACGACAGTGTCGTTTTTAGGAGTCGTTGAATGGGTAAATCACGCCTCCCTGACTAACCTGACTGGGCTGTCTCACCCCCACGTGGTGACGGCGGTGCTTCCTGCGGAAGCTTCCTTTCGAACACCAGAAAAGAGAGAGAACCCATGTCCAGCATCCTCAAGAAGGTCGCGCTGACTGCAGCGCTGACTGCCGCTTCGCTGTCGGCCAACGCCGCCGAATCGCACATCAAGGTTTACACCAATGTGGACACCACGCTGGCGCTGATGAAGGCCGACGGCAGCGCCTTGCCGGACCTGATCACCCTTGCCCACATTCCGGGAGAGGGCTTGAATGCCCACACCGAACGTGTGCGCATTTACACCAATGATGAAGACAAGGACATCGAAGTCCGCCTGACCGCGGATCCGTCGCTCGTCCTGCGAAGCGGCGGCGGCACGGCCATCCCGCTGGCAGTCAGCCTCAACAAGAAGCGCCTGACGGTTGCCGCACAGGACTTCCTCGCCTCGGACATCTACGACGGCGCGCTGCCGGGGGCCTCGGTGGTGATGGATCTGCAGATCGGCCAGGCCACCCGTGCGCCGATCACCGTGGCAGGCGAGTACGAGGGCATTGTCAGCATCGCCATGGTGCAGAAGACCGGCACCCCGTAAGACCCTGCGCCGGCCCGGCACCCGGGCCGGCCGCTTCAGGTAGTAACCCCCATGAAAGCTCACGCACCCGCCATCACCCGGCTGGCGATCGCGCTCGCCTTGTCGTTGGCCAGCCCGCTGGCCGCGGCACGTGGCGTTCCAGTCGGTTTCGAGGAACTGACCGAAGGCCAGATCGAACAACTCGACGTACGTCTGTTTGGCTTTTCAGCCGGACTGTCGCCCGTGCGCGTGACCCTGGAACACGTGCAGCTGGAGGAGCCGGCGCAGGTGCTGCAGGCACTGGGGCTTTCCGCCGAGGCCCAGGCGGCATTGCTGCCTGCGCTGTCGCAACCGCTCCCGCGCAACAGCCACCTGGCCTGCCGTTATGGCGGTGCCAGCGCAGGCTGCGGCTATCTCGATCCGCCCGAGGACCCCAACACCGTGCGCGCCCTGTATGACGAAGGCGAGGGCGCAGTGCGCCTGTTCGTCGCCCGCCAGTGGATCAACGCCGAGCCGGCGACCGACCGCTTCCACCAGATCAGCAGCAACGCCGAGAACGCGTTCCTGCACCAGCAGACCGTCAACCTCAGTGGCGGGCGCGGCTACCAGGCGCTCACCGCCCAGGGTGCCGGTGCGCTGGGCCTGTTCCAGCGCGGCCACCTGGCCGTGGACTGGAACTTCAGCAGCCAACAGTACCGGCGTGGCCCGCGCCGGCAGCAGTTCCAGTTCGACAACGCCTACTACCGGCATGACCTGGGCCAGCAGCACTACCTGCAGGCCGGGCGCATGGACCGCCGCAACCTGAGCAGCCCGCAGGGCGGCACCTTCAGTTTCAGCATGCTGCCGATGGATCGCTTCGCCGGCCTGCGCGTGGGCACCACCCAGGCCTACGTGGACACCGATTCGGCCGTACAGGCCACGCCGCTCACCGTGTTGCTGGCCCGCGACGCGCGCGTGGACGCCTTCGATGGTGAGCGGCTGCTGCAGACCTTCTACCTGCAGGCCGGCATCAACGACCTGGACACCCGCCGTTTCCCGTTCGGCACCTACACCGTGTCGCTGCGCATCTACGAAGACGGCGTGCTGGTGCGCAGCGAAGACGCGCCCTTCGACAAGGGCGGCGACTGGACCAACAGCAGCGTGCAGTGGTTCATGCAGGGCGGGCGCCGCAACGAGCGCCGCAGTGACCGCTTCGACGGCGAGATGGCAGCCATGACCGGCATTCGCCTGCCGTTCGGGCGCGACCTTGCGATGACAGCCGGCGTCGCTGATCTCGGTGGTTTCAGCTATGGCGAACTGCGCGTCGATTTCCGCCGCCTGTTTGCCACCCAGGAAATCCGCGCCTCCTTCAGCGGCCTGCGCGGCAGCGACGGCAGCAGTGGCCAGCAGAACCAGCTGTCCTACCGCCGCCGCGCATCATGGAACGTGTACCACCAGCGTCTGCGTGGTAACGCCTGTCACTTTGAAGACGACGCACGCGACCGGCTCGGCTGCGCCGATTCGCTCAGCGCCTCCATGGCACTACCGGTGGCGGGCGGCAGCGCCTATGTGGCCTATACACGGCGGCAGACCTGGCGGCGCGGCACGCTGCTGCCGGGCGAACTGGACGACCCGATGGCGGGGCTGGACCCTTTGTTGCCGCCGTGGGAGCCGCGCTTCCATCGCGAGCCGCAGCTCACCCGCACCTGGCAGGCCAGCTACAGCCGCGTGCAGCGCTGGCAGGAATTCAGTGTGTCGACCCGCGTGGGCGTGTGGCAGCAGGACAACCGCAGCAGCCTGAATGACGGCCGCGACCGCGGCATCTACCTCAACCTGTCGCTGACCCGCCTGCAGCGCGGCGAGCGCGGCAGCTCCCAGCGCCGCTACAGCCTGGACATCCGCCAACCGCAGCATTCCCGGCCGGATGTCAGTTACAGCGCCGGGCAAACCCTGCGCCAGGACGTGGACGCGCAGTACCGCGAGGCCACGCTGGACCTGCGCGGCAACAACAGTGACCGCTACAGCGCCTCGCTCAGTGGGCAGGTGCAGAACAGCATCGGCCACACCGGCGTGACCGTGGCGCGCTACCAGCAGCGTGGCAGCAACGAAATGGCCTACAGCGCTACGCACAGCTCGGGACTGGCCTTGGGCAGCCGTGGCCTGTACTGGGGCGGCGGGCTGGGTGCCGAAGCCGGGCTGGCGGTACAGGTGGACGATACCGATGATCTGGAGCTCACCGGCGTGGCCGCCGAGCTGCAGGTGGGTGGCCTGCGCCGCCAGCGTCTGGCGCTGGGCGAACGTCGCCTGCTGCCGTTGTCGGCCTATCAATCGCACCGTGCCGAAGTGCAGGATGCCAGCGCGTTGAACAGCGATGCCGCCATCCGCGTAACTGGCGTGGGTGGTGCCCGACCGTTGTTCCTGACGCCGGGCCGGCTGGTGCAGATGCCGGTACCGATCGAGGTGACGTACACCTTCATCGGCAGTGCTCGCGATATTGCCGGCGTGCCACTCAGCGGCGCGCGGATTCTCAATGCGCCGGTGCCGGGTACCGGCAGCAATGGGGGCTTCGTTGCCGATTTCCCGCGACGCGAACGCGTGCTCTACCTGCTGCAGCAGAACCAGCTGCTGCACTGCCCCTTGCAGGTGCGCGAGCGCCGCAGCGTGGTGATGCTGGTAGGCCAGGTGCAGTGCGAACCGCTGGCCGTCGCGCAGCTGCCGCCTGACATCCGCCAGCAGGCGCGTGTGAGTCGGTTGTTGCAGGAGCAGGCGCTGATCGCTGCCACGCCGCAGACCGCTGCGGTGGGGGGGACGCCATGAGCTGGCGTTGGATGTGGGTGTTGATGGTGGTGATGCCGAGCGCGTGGGCGCAGAGGCCGCCTGAGACAGTGCCTGGTGGCGTGTCGCGCCAGAGCCATGTGCTTTCCTACGATAAATCTTCATTGCCTGGTGATATTGAACTGTTGCCGCGAAAGACAGTGCTCGGCTACAGCACGGATGTCAGCAGAGGCTTTGGACTGATTCACCTCACCTGCCGATCAAATGCCAACTCGGCCAATGGTGCTTGCCCGCAAGAAGACACGGGATTGCCTCCCGCGTCTGGCGTCACAAAGATTGCACTGCGTTTCACTGAGGCCAGGAGTGGACTGCAAACCGACGTGATGGTGCGTGGCGCGCTGCAGAGAGCCTATGGAAATAGGACGTGCTTTAGCGATTCTTGGGATCCAAATAACTATCCAATATCCAGTTCTTCTTCGTCAACGTGCCGTGGCGTAGGTGCGAGTGGAACCGGTGTCCTGCTCTCTGTGCCCGAGGAAGAGTTGGGCAAGCTGGTGGCCGGACATTGGGCTGCGGAGCTGATCCTTGATCTGCGGACGGCATCACTGGGTCCCGTTGTCGCATCGTACGAATTCACCTTCGACCTCACGATCACCGACCACAACGCGGTCTCCATCTATTTCCCCGCGTTCCCCAACGTCTCTCCCCTAGTAGCGCTCAACGCCGGGTATGACCCGATCAGCCAGACCATTGGCGGCCGCACCGGATTGGACATGTGTCTCTATGACGGCCTGGGCTCACAAGCGCAGTACCTCGGCGTCACCGTACGTGATACCGGCACGCGGCCTCCGGGGCCGAGCGGGTTTTCCCTGTGGCATGACACCGCCGGCAACGACGACAGCCAGCGTCTGGACTACACCGTCACGCTTGATCACAACGGCACCACGGTGCCGCTGACCAACGGCGTGGAGGAGCAGCTGCACGGCATCGATACCGCACAACTGCGGCTGGTGATGCTGCCGGGCATGAACCAGCCGGTGTTCTGCGTGCCCACGCCGATGACGCTGGATATTCCCCGTGTGCCCGTATCAACCAAACGCTCGGGCATCTACTGGGGCGACCTCAAGGTCGAGCTCCGTGTGCCCACCGCAACGCCCTGACCCCCGGGAGCCTCCATGAAGATCACCGCCGTTTACCTGATTCCCCTGGCGCTGCTGCTGGCGCTGCCTGCGCACGCCAACCTCACCGTCCATCCGATGCGCGCCGCGGTGGATGGCAAGCGTGCCACCCAGATCCGCATCTATTCCCAATCCACCCAGCCGCAGTACATCCAGGCAACGCTGCGGCGGATTGTCGATCCTGCAGGTGCGGAAGAGAGCGAGGTGGAGATGGAGCCGAGCGAGGCGGCCATCGCCGTTACCCCAGGCAAGTTCGCACTGGCAGGTGGTGGCAACCGCCTGATCCGTGTCATCCCGCTCCAGCCGGTGCTGCAGGAAACCGCCTACCGCGTGTACTTCGAAGGCGTGCGTGGTCCTGAAGAGACGTTCGCACCGGAGGGGGAGGGTGCCCAAGCCAACATTGGCGTGAACCTGGTATGGGGCGTGCTGGTAAACGTGCTGCCGCGCGATGGAACGGTGCTGCCGGCGGTGCATGGCAGCACCCTGCGCAATGACGGCACGCTGCGGCTGGGTATCACCAGCATCGCCGATTGCGTAGGCAATCGCTGCACTGCGCATGACGTCTCCCGAAGCCTGTATCCCGGCAGTTCGCTGCAGCTGCCGTTCACCGCATCCCCCGGCCACACCGTGCAGCTGCGCTACCGCCTCACCAGCGATGGCTATCGCGAACACGTACAGACGGTCACGCCGTCCGACATCTGATCCAGCGCCCCTGTGCAAACGGGTGTTTCCACCGTTCCCAAAGTTAAGGAGTGAATGCATGAACAGAATCTACCGACGTTTATGGAATCGAGCCCGGCAGTGCTGGGTGGTTGCCAGCGAACTCACAAGTTCGCGTGGCCGCCTGATGGCATCGAGCGCGCTGTGTCTGCGGGTACCAGCGTCGCTGTTGGCCTTGGTCGCTACCAATGCGAGCGCAGCCATATTCAACGAGAGCTGTGGCCCGGCCATTGCCGACTATTATCAATGCACCCCATCGTACGGTCATGACAGCGAGCGGATCTACACCAAAGTGGGCGCGAACACTGCGTACGTCCTGATAACGGGTAATGGTACTGAGGTCGACGGCCAGTACTCCACGCTGTTCGGACACCGGGGAATAACCCGGGGGGACAAGAATGCGGTTTTCGGCTACGCAGCCAAGGCGCACAAAGGGTATAGCGCAGCATTTGGCGCGTTCGCCGAGGCAAACGGCATCGGCTCGGTCGCCATGGGCCATTACGCGGAGGCGTTGGGTGACAACGCCATGGCCTTCGGCAGCGGTGCTCGAACCAACGCAGGGCCAGGCATTGGGCGGATTGCAATCGGTGGCAATGCGCTTGCGGGAACCGCTGGATACTCCGGAGCAGTGGCGGTGGGCGCAAACGCGCGAGCCGACTACAACGGCGTAGCGCTGGGTCACCATGCCAGGGCCATGGCTATCGGAAGTGTCGCTTTGGGGTTGAACTCGGAAGCGACCGAGAACAACTCCGTTTCTGTTGGCAATGCCAGCACCAAACGCCGCATCGTCAATCTCGCTGATGCGCGTCTGAACACCACCAGTACTGATGCGGTGACAGGCAAGCAGTTGAATGCGACAAACCAGAATGTCGCCACTGCAACGAGCACAGCCAATACCGCACGCACCACGGCCAACACCGCTAAAACCACCGCCGACACTGCGCTGGCCAAGGCGAACCAGGCCACCGACCTGATCAGTCAGAAGGCTGCAAATGGGCAAGTACGATTGGGTGCTAATAACACCGGTACGGTCATCGATGTAAGTAACAAGAGCGGCGCCAAGCGCCGTATCCAGAACATCGACAATGGCGTGCTGAGCACCGGTAGCACCGATGCTGTGACGGGACAGCAGCTGCATGCCACCAACCTGGGTGTCACCAAAGCGCAGTCAACTGCCGACGCCATCAGCACACGCCTCAGCGCAACGACGCTGGCAGTGGGCTCCGGCGCCAGCGCTGCGGGACAATACGCCACCGCTACAGGGCACAACAGCAATGCCAGTGGCGAACGCGCCTTCGCCGCCGGTGTGAATTCCGTGGCCAGCGGTGCCCATAGCAGTGCCATGGGGAGTGGTGCGAAAGCGACGCACACCAACAGCATTGCATTGGGTGCCGGTTCGGTCACGTATTCCAACAACTCGGTGTCGGTGGGCAACGCCACGACCAAACGCAAGATCCAGTATGTTGCCGATGGTGGCCTCAGCGCCGGAAGCACCGACGCGGTGACGGGCAGCCAGCTGTTTGCCACCAATCAGAACGTAGCCGCAGCCCAAAGCACGGCCACCGCGGCGCAGACGTCCGCAGCGGCAGCCAAGAGCAGCGCAGATACCGCGCTGGCCAAGGCAAATCAGCTGGGTGGTCTGGTGGGGCAGGCAGCCGTAAACGGCAGCGTCCGGCTCGGCGCCGAGAACACGGGCACGGCATTGGACGTTCGCAACAAGGCCAACGCCAACCGCACCATCAGCGGCGTAGCGGATGCCGGCTTGACCACCACCAGCACCGAGGCGGTGACGGGCCGCCAGTTGCATGCGACCAATACTCAGGTGACCACTGCGCAGAACACCGCCACCGCCGCGCAGACCGCAGCGACCGGTGCCAGAACCGTGGCTGACAATGCGCTGGCCAAGACAACCGCGCTCGATGGCCTGGTTCGCCAGACAGCCGCCAACGGCAGCGTGCGGCTGGGCGCAGAGAACACTGGCAATGTGCTGGACGTACGCAACAAAGCCAACGCCAATCGCACCATCAGTGGCATAGCCGACGCCGCGTTGAGCGCCGCCAGCACCGAGGCAGTGACAGGTCGCCAGCTGCATGCAACCAATACGCTGGTCACCACCGCGCAGAACACGGCCATCGGGGCAAAGACCACCGCGGACGATGCGCTGGGCAAGGCCGCCGTTCTGAGTGGACTGGTGGGCCAAGTCTCGACAAATGGCCACCTGAGGCTGGGTGCGGACAACACCGGCACCATTGTGGACGTTGCCAACAAGTCCGGCGGCAAGCGCCGCATCTACAACATTGCCAACGGTGTACTGGGCGCGGGCAGCACCGATGCGGTGACCGGACAGCAGCTGTACACGACCAACACGAACGTGGAGACCCAGCGCCAGACGCTGGCCGCGCATTCGTCGGCGCTGTCGGATCAATCGGGCCTGATTGCCGGTAACCGGAGTGATCTGGATGCGCTGCGCAGTGAGTTCGACGACTTTGATCCGGATCTGGAAGGCGTGGTCAGGTTTGAGGCCGATGGTGCCGTCGACTTGAACGGTGGCAAGGTGCGAGGCGTTGCGGCAGGGGATATCAGCTCGGCCGCGAGTACCGAGGCTGTGAATGGTGGGCAGTTGTTTGCCACCAACTTGCGGGTTTCGAACATCGAGGAGCAGAGTCGATTCTTCGTAGTTGGCAGTGACTCGCTGAGTGAGGAGGCGAGGGCTGGTCTTCTCGGGGTTGCTATCGGTGATGGTGCAGAGGCGTCTTTGAATGAAGAAGGTGCCACTGCCGTGGGGGCATTCGCTGCCGCAAGGGGCAAGAATTCAGTTGCGCTTGGTCGGGCCGCACACGTGCATGAAGGTGCGGAAGACGGCTTTGCCTTGGGTGGCAGGTCCGAGGTGAAGGCTTATGGTGGAGTTGCGTTGGGGGCTGCGAGCCAAGTTCTGGCGACCGGCAGTGTTGCGTTGGGGTTTCAGTCGATTGCGGACGAGAGCAATTCGGTTTCTATCGGAAACGCTGCGCTCAAGCGACGACTGACGAACATCGCGCGTGGTACCGACGGCCACAATGCGGTCTCCGTAGATCAGGTGAATGAAGCCCTAGCGGCGTTGGGCGGTGGTGCGGGCCTTGATTCCATTGGCAACATCGACGTACCCACCTACAACCTCCAAGGCGGAGTGCATAACACAGTCGAAGATGCGCTGCTTGCGCTAGACGGCGCTGTCACCAACGGAGCGAAACGCGCGAGTCAGTTCGAAGCGCAGCTGCGCTCTGTGTTCCAGGAGGGGCCTTCGATTCGCTCCGATGGCCTGAACCAGCTCACCTTCGCCGGCGCCAACGGCATGGTGCTCTCCAACGTCGCCAACGGTGCCATCGCCGCTGGCAGCCGCGACGCGGTCAACGGCGGCCAGCTGCATTCCCTGCAGCAACAGCTCAACGGCCGCGTGGATGGGCTGGAGCAACGCATCGACGACCAGCCACAGTCGCGCGCACTCAGCGCGGCCTCGGTGGAAGCGCCGTCGGCTACGCCAGCACTCTCGCCGGTAGCCGATGAGTCGGTCACGCCGCCGGTGGCAGATGCCCCGGTGGCCGACTCCGGCGCTGCCCCGCCGGTGGCCCCGCAGGCCAACAGCCCCAAGGCCGAATCGTCCACACCGCAGGTCGATACCGCCGATCTGGAGAAGATGCTCGCCCGCGCCAACGAGTACACCGATGACGCGATCAAAGGGGTCGAACAGCGCCTGGACAAGATGGACAAGCGCTTCAACCGGCTGGCGGCGATGAACAGCGCGCAGAGCGCGATGGCCATGAACACCGCCGGCCTGGCCACCTACAACCGCCTCGGTGCCGGCGTGGGCTACAGCGATGGCGAGTCGGCCATGGCCGTTGGCTACCAGCGGGTGCTCAACGAGAAGGGCTCGGCCACCTTCAGCCTCAACGGCGCGTTCACCAACAGCGGTGAGCAGAGCGTTGGCCTGGGTGTTGGCATCGGTTGGTAACGCGCAGTGCAGTGCAGTGCAGGGCAGGGCGCCGTCGAGGTGCCCTGCCCACTGCGCAATGAAACGGGGAACGCGATGGACACCATCGGTAACCAGATCGCCTGGCGGCTGGGCTATTTGAATATTCTTCAGGGCGTCATTGCCCGTCTGGCCAACAGCGCCGCGGCCATGAAGGCGGGCAGCGTGGCAGTGCTGACCGGGCTGCTGGCCTGCGCGGTAGGCCAGCAGGCGTCCTTCCACTGGGCGCTGTTCGTGCTGCCCGGCGTGCTGTTCATGGGCTTTCATGCGTTTTTCCTGCAGCAGGAGCGCGCCTTCGTGCAGTTGTACAACACGGCCAGCGATGCGCCCCTGGCCCATGTGCTGTCCTACCGCATCGACGCGGCCCGGTTGGCGGCGGTGCGCGAGCCGTTGCTGAAGGTGCTGTGCCGCCCAACCGTGTTGGCCTTCCATCTGCCGCTGGTGGCCGGCGTCGTGCTGGTCTACCGGGTTGTGCGGGAGGCATCACGATGCTGCTGAAGCTGCGCATACGCAATTTCAATGGCGCCGGGCTGAAGGTGGATGCGCCGGCCGTCGCCGCGCTCCAGGAGCGGTGTCATGCCACGTGGCGGGCCGTTGCCGCCTACCTGATGGACAGCGGTACGGTGCTGGATGCCGAGTCTGTGCAGCAGGTTGTGGCACCCGCGTTCCAGCCCGACGTGTTCCTGTCGCATGGGCGCGGCGATCGAGAACAGGTACTGCAGCTGGCGGTGATGCTTGAGCAGCTGGGGCTGACGGTGTTCGTCGACTCGTGCCTGTGGCTCAACGCCTACACCGTGCAGCAGGAATTGGACGAGTCACTCTCGGCGCGCCGGAACTCACCCGGCACGCATCACTTTCACTATCACCGCGTGGTGCGGACGTCGGCCAGCCTGCATATGGTGTTCAGTGCCGCCCTGCAGCGGCTGATCGATGGCTGCGAGCTGTTCCTGCATCTGGAGGGCGAGGCCGAAGCTCTGCGCACATGCGTGGAGGATGGTCGCCATGCGGGGGCACCGTGGGTGCTTTCCGAGCTGATGTTTGCTCGCCATCTGCCGAGGCGTGGCCGCCCCCGGCTGACCTTGGAGGCTCTGAAATCCAAGGCTGACGACGGCGTGGCGTTCGGCGCCCCTGAAGCTGCGCACGCGCTGGAGTGGGAGGTGCTGGAGCGTGCAATCGCCGACACAACGGGATTCCCGACAGCCTCCTACGCTCACGACCATCCGGTTTTCCTTGATCACCTTTACGGAAAGCTGCCGTTGAGCGAACAGGAAAGGCGGCTGTTGGGCTGGCTGTGATCCGACATGCCGTGATCTGAACAGCGTAGCTGCACAAGGCAAGAGGAGAAGAGCATGCTTATGGATGTAAGGATCACCGATTTCGACGAACTGCGCCTGCGCGTCACCCAGGACGAGTTGGACGCCTACAAAGCGCGCAATACCCCGGAGCTTGATGACATCACCGACTACCTGTCGGGTAAGGACAACCTGCTGGACGCCGACGCCATTGCAGCGCGTCTGTTTGCGGTGGAAAAGGCAGATGTGTTCCTCTCCCATGCGCATCGGGATCACGACGCCGTAGTGGCGTTGGCGGTGACGCTGGAGAAGTTGGGGTTGAACGTGTTTGTCGACGCGTGTGTCTGGGGAGATGTGTACGCCCTGTTGCTCAAGGTGGATCAGGCAAGAGCGGAACTGCCACTCCAGCCGGGGCTGTTTGATTACACCCGCGCCACCCGCAATGCCGCCAACATGTACATGATCCTCAACGTGGCACTGCAGCGCATGATCGACCAGTCGGAGCTGCTGCTGTTCCTGGACAGCAACGCGGTGCGCGTCCAGGACTACGTGGAGGGTGAGGCGTACATCGGCTCACCGTGGATATTCGCCGAATTGATGTTCGCGCAGATGGTGGCGCGTCGTCCGCGACTGACAGGTACCGGCATCGAGAATCTCAGGGAGGTATTTGCCAAGGACCGACGTCCCCCCGAGATTGAGTAGCGAAGCGGTTTGGAGTCCAATCCTCAATGAGAAGGAGATTGGACGTGAAGAAGCGCTTTTCCGAAGAGCAGATC
>Ga0233366_1000273_pt1 | contig 20490 bp, 15 predicted proteins | sample ElkDunMinimDraft_23_FD_191536 | JGI IMG/M metagenome (GOLD analysis project Ga0233366, IMG submission 191536) | Fecal eukaryotic communites from dung pellets of Tule Elk in California, USA - Elk Dung C4 | ecosystem: Host-associated > Mammals > Digestive system > Large intestine > Fecal | place...
CAAGCTTATGTCTAAAATTAAATTAGAAGCCCCATTCCGCCAATTCCGTGGCAAAATCTGCAAACACTCTGACATCATCTTCAAACAGATGTACGGCGAAACCTTCACCTCACAAATCTGCAACCCTTACACAGGCGAACCATCTGCAGCACAACAGGCACAACAAACCAAGATGGCTACAGCGTCTGCCAATGTCAAGGCGCTCACTCCTGAACAACGAGCAGCATACAAAGAGGAGTTCAAAAAGCAGACCAAATACAAGTCCCTCCACGGCTACATGATGGCACAAGAACTCGCCAAACTCTAACCTTCTTTGTTCATTAGTCCCCAATCTCATTAGGACACATGAAAATCAACTAAAATTTAATAATAACCTTTACAAAACCACCGCAATCTTTCAGCGAACGCAGTGAGCGGTCTGACAATGCAATGGTCTAACAGCCATAGGCGGTCTAACAGCGAAGCGTTCCCGAACGCAAGCGGTCGTTTTGTGAACCAAAATCACAAAACTCTATGGCTATTGTAACCTATGAAGACCCAATCCATCACCTTTCGGGCAAAATCTCCAAAAAGTACCGCACTTGCTACAACTACCGCAAGCTTTCCGAACGCAAATACACTTCGGTACGTGGAGAACGTACTACACCTGTTAGCGAGAAAGAAAGAACATGGCGCACTCAGTTTGCGCAAATCGCTCAGATGACCCGCGAACGTTTGGAAGACCCAGCTTTCATGGCAAGCGACCAAGCTGCGTTCATCAAGCAATCCAAGTTCAAAACACTCAATGCCTTTGTCTTCGACATCTGCAAAGAGGAACTGATCAACGGCAAGTAAAAACTGCTGATGCTCCCTGCTGGCGAGGCACATACCTCGCCGCAGGCAACACCAGCAGCACCAAGCGCACATAACCACAAACTGATATAACCTGCCCGAATGGCACAAAACTACAGAAACATGAAACCACTAACTAACACACAAAAACAACGCCTTATGAAAGCCATCAAATACCTGGCGTTGTCTATCGCTACCGCCATCGCCATGGCGCTCGGACTGACGTCCTGCAACGTCACCCGTACGATCACAACCGAAAGCAAGTCCCTCACTAAGGGTGATACCGCAATCATCATCCAAGTCAAAACTATTGAATCCTACAATGCTAAAAAGAATTAGAATAGGAAGCAACCATTCGGAATTTCCGAATAGTTCAAGCCGAGGGCACCCGCCAAGTGTCACGCGAGGTGAGTAACAATTTGTTATAATCTAAGCAGATAATTTGGTGGTTTCCCTTATTTTTTGTATCTTTGCACTCGATAAGTGTAACATTAACCACTAACACCCAAATTTATTATGACTAAGAAAATCGTTGTTTTTACAGGAGCAGGCGTATCCGCAGAGAGTGGATTAGGTACTTTTCGTGGTTCTGACGGCATGTGGGACCGCTACCGCATAGAAGATGTATGCACCCACGATGCATGGCTCAACAATCCCCAACTTTGCGTCGAGTTCTACAACATGCGCCGCCGTGAAGCGCTCGCAGCCCAGCCTAATGCCGCCCATCATGCTATTGCTCGCCTGCAAGAAGTCTTCCCCGACACCCAAGTCATCACACAAAACATCGACAACCTCCACGAGCGTGCTGGTAGTCACGATGTTATTCACCTGCATGGCGAAATCACCAAGCTTCGATCTGAAACTAACCAATTGGCTACCATCGATTTAGAAGGCTGGGAGCAACACTATGGCGACCGCCATCCGGATGGCTCACTCCTGCGCCCTTATGTGGTGTTCTTTGGCGAAGATGTGCCGTATTTTCCGTTGGCTTGCGAAGTGGCTAGTGAGGCCGATATCCTCATTGTGGTAGGTACCTCGCTCAATGTCTATCCCGCAGCATTTTTATTGCAATATGCACCACAATCGGCAGAGATTTATGTGATAGATCCTAATACTCCTGAACTCGGCATCTACCGCCACCGCGTTCACCATATCCAGAAAAATGCTACCATCGGCGTACCTGAACTGGTGGATAAACTCATCCTAACCTATCAATAACCAACCACGAAATTGGTTTTAAAAAATACATTTTTTACACATTCTCTTGCACACGTGCAAAAAAAATTGTACCTTTGTCCGAATTTTGGCATAATGCGAAGATTTTTTATTAAAAACAACCATTAATATTTGCAATATGAGTGTTCTACAAAACCTAACGGCAATCAAAATGCTGCAACTAAAGGCCTTCAAGTTCCAGCTTAGTAACCCATTTAAGTGGGCCAATGGTTGGTATGCACCTGTATATTGCGATGATCGCAAGATATTATCCTATCCCAAGATCCGTGATTTTGTGCGTATTGAATTGGCACGTACCATTGCGGAAATGTACCCTGACGCAGATGTGATAGCAGGCGTAGCTACTAATGCCATTGCACACGGAGTGCTAGTTGCAGAGCAACTCAGTTTGCCATTTGTGTATGTACATCCCACTCCAAAAGATCATGGATTGGAAAATCAAATAGAAGGCGATTTGCGTCCTCGCCAAAATGTGGTAATTATCGAAAATCAAGTCAATATAGGCACTAATTGCCTCAAGGTAGTGGAAGCTTTGCGCAAGAATGGCTGCAATGTTTTGGGTATTGTTACCATTTTTGACTATGCTTTCCCTGCTACTGCTAAAAAGTTGCAAAAAGCCGAAGTTGACTTAATTGCATTGACTAATTTGGATGTTGTTTTGCACCATGCAGAGAATATGTCAATTATTGATGCAGAACAAAGCAAAGCGATCCATCAATGGCAACACAAACCTTCTAAATGGAGCAAATAAGTTATGGCAGAAATCAAATACGAAAGTAAAATAGGTCAAATACCTGCTAATGATAGTACAGTTTTTGCTGTACTGAGCAACCTCGAGAATATCAATCACTTTCGTGATGTTATCCCTCAAGATAAGATCAAGGATATGGAGGTTAGTCCCGATCGAATCCGCATGAAAGTAGAAGGATTGGGGCAAAAAATAGCCATTGCTATAGTGGAAAAGGAAGAATACAAAACCATCAAATTTGGAGCAGAAGACCTGCCTATTCCATTCAATGTTTGGATTCAATTGAAGCAAGTGGCAGAATTAGATACACGTATCCGTATCACGATCAAAACGGATATGCCTATTATGTTTAAGATGATGTTTGACAAGAAAATGCAACTCGGTCTTGATCAAGCAATAGATATGTTATGTCAAATACCTTATAACCAATTATAATCATGGGAAAGAAAAAACGTAATCTTCGTATTCACCGCGAAGGAAGAAACATTATCGTAGGGCTTACATTTTTGATTTTTGCAATCAATGTACCTATCTACCTCTTTGTGGCATCCAATTGGATATTCGCAATCACATTGTTGCTTTCAGCAGCTTTATTAGTATTTGTTACTTATTTTTTCCGCAATCCTGTGCGCGTATTAGAGGTCGATGATCCTAATTTCCTTATCGCGCCTGCTGATGGACGTGTGGTAGTGATCGAACCGACTGAGGAAAATGAGTATTTCCACGAAAAACGCCTACAAGTGAGTATTTTCATGTCACCATTCAATGTGCATGCCAATTGGTATCCTATTGAAGGTGATGTATTGGTTTCTCAGCACCAAAAAGGACGTCATCAAGGGGCATGGTTGCCTAAATCAAGCACAGAGAACGAACGTTCTTTAGTCGTAATTGAGACACCGAACAAAGTCCAAGTGGCTGTGCGTCAAATTGCTGGAGCTATGGCACGTCGTATTGTGACTTATGCAAAAGCAGGTAAACAAGCACACCGTAACGAGCATCTTGGATTTATCAAATTTGGTTCGCGCGTAGATATGTATTTGCCACTTGACACCGAGATCTTTGTTGCAATGGGCGAACACGTTCGCGGTAATGAAACCATCATAGGAAGAATCAACTCATAATATAAACAATTAAATACTAAATTATTATGAACCAATTAGAAGCTCTTTTTGCAGCGTATCCTTGTACGCTTACAGATGAAAGCGTAAAAACTGCGGTAGAAGATATCTTAGCGAAACATTTTGATGAAAATAACACCGTCGAAGTATGGAAACAATGTCTCCACTCAATCGACTTGACCACACTCAATGGTGAGGATACTACCGAAAAGGTAGAAACCATGGCACAACGCGTCAATGAGTTTGAAGACCACTTTCCTGGCGTGCCAAACGTAGCAGCAATGTGTGTGTATCCTGCATTGGTACAAACTGCAGCAGACACCCTCACAGAGCCTATTGGTATAGCTGCAGTAGCCGCTGGTTTTCCTGCTTCACAAACATTTATTGAGGTAAAAATCGCAGAGGCAGCTATGGCTGTGGCTGCTGGTGCAACTGAGATAGATATCGTCATTTCAATCGGAAAATTCCTTGAGGGCAACTACCAAGAGGTATGCGATGAGATTTCTGAAATCAAAGCAGCCATCAAGGATGCACATCTCAAAGTTATTCTTGAAACAGGTGCACTCAAAACGGCGGAAAACATCTACAAGGCTTCAATCCTCGCAATGGCTGCAGGAGCTGATTTTATCAAAACTTCTACTGGAAAAATTGCTGTTAATGCTACACCAGAAGCTACATATATCATGTGTACTGCTATCAAAGATTGGCACGCAAAAACAGGTAAGAAGGTTTGCTACAAGCCTGCAGGTGGTGTAAGTACAACCGAGGAAGCTGTTCAGCACTATACGCTTGTGAAAGAGGTTCTTGGTCAAGAGTGGCTCAACAACGAGTCTTTCCGCTTTGGCGCTAGCCGATTAGCTAACAACTTATTAACTAGTATTACTGGTACAGAAACCAAATATTTCTAATCCTCAATGAGGATATATTTTCTCAGCGTATGAATACGATTGTATCCAAACAATTCTTTTCTGAGAATGTAGCAGAGTTTGTTATCAAAGCACCTTTGATAGCCAAAAGTCGTCGTGCAGGTCACTTTGTAATAGTACGAACAGATGCGCATGGCGAACGTATGCCACTTACCATTGCTGATGCAAACCCCGAAGAGGGAACGATCACCTTGGTAGTGCAACGTATTGGACTATCTTCTAGCAAATTATGTGCTATGAATGTGGGGGATAAATTGGCAGATGTCGTAGGTCCTCTGGGAAAGGCAACAGAAATCAAAAATTTTGGTACAGTCGTTTGCGCTTGTGGAGGCGTCGGAGCTGCTCCTATGCTACCGATTGCTCAAGCACTCAAGCAAGCGGGCAATCGTGTTATAACTATTTTAGCTGCGCGTACGGCTGAACTCATCATTCTTCGAGAACAATTAGCTGCTGTTTCTGATGAATTGATCATTATGACCGATGATGGTTCGCTCGGACAAAAAGGTCTGGTAACCAATGGGGTAGAGCAAGTGATATTGCGCGAAAAAGTGGATAAATGCATCACGATCGGTCCTGCGATTATGATGAAATTTGTGGCATTGACCACAAAACAATACAATATCCCTACAGATGCTAGTCTCAATACTATCATGGTAGATGGTACGGGAATGTGCGGCGCATGTCGCGTGACCGTGGGAGGAAAGACGAAATTTGTTTGTGTAGATGGTCCAGAGTTTGATGCCCATCAAGTAGATTTCGACGAGATGCTCACACGTCTTCGTTCGTATAAAAATGAAGAAACGATCGCTTATTCCAACGCCTCTGCACATAGTTCAACACCATTCTCTGCAACCCATCAACCAAGCCATTCGAATGTAACAAGCGAGCAACCAATTATAAATGAGGTTGTTCTAACTGCTAAGCAGCGCGTAGCTATTCCTCGAGTAAAAATGAACGAACTGCCAGCAGAGGAGCGTATTAAATCCTTGCGAAGCGAAGTAAATCAAGGTCTTACATTCGAACAAGCCGTCACAGAAGCACATCGTTGTTTGGATTGCAAGAAACCAACTTGTGTACAAGGATGTCCCGTCAATATCAATATCCCTGGTTTTATCAAACAATTGGAACTGGGCAATATCTTAGCAGCATCTGAAGTCATCAAACAAAGCAGTACGCTTCCTGCTGTTTGTGGACGTGTTTGTCCGCAAGAGAAACAATGCGAGGCACAGTGTATTCACATCAAGATGGGACACGAACCTGTAGCTATTGGCTATCTTGAGCGCTTTGTAGCAGATAATGCATATGCTTTAGACGCCAACGTAAGCAAGACAATCCAACAACCTAATACCATCAATGCAAAGCGAATAGCTGTTGTTGGTAGCGGACCTGCAGGACTTGCTTTCGCAGGAGATATGGCCAAGTTGGGTTATACAGTCACCGTTTTCGAAGCATTGCATGAGATAGGTGGTGTACTCAAGTATGGTATTCCTGAGTTCCGTCTTCCTAATAGCGTAGTGGATCAAGAGATAGAAGGTCTGCGTCAACTAGGAGTAGATTTCAAAACAGATGTCATCATCGGTAAAACGCTCACGATTGACGATCTAAAAGCCGAAGGTTATCAAGGTATTTTTGTTGGTAGTGGGGCTGGATTACCTCGTTTTATGGGTATTCCTGGAGAAAATCTCAATGGTGTATTATCTTGTAACGAATATTTGACGCGTGTCAATCTGATGGATGCTTCATCCGAAGAATCCGATACACCTGTTTTGCGCGCTAAAAATGTGGCTGTCATAGGTGGCGGCAATACGGCTATGGATGCTGTTCGTACGGCTAAACGTTTAGGTGCAGAGCGTGCTATGATTATCTATCGTCGTAGCGAAGAGGAGATGCCCGCTCGTATTGAGGAAGTGCGCCATGCCAAGGAAGAAGGTATTGAGTTCTTGACATTGCACAATCCGATTGAATATCATGCTGATGAGAATGGTCGCGTCAAAGAGGCTGTTTTGCAAGTCATGACATTGGGCGAACCCGATGAATCAGGACGTCGTTCGCCTGTGGCGCTTGAAGGACAAACTATCACTATTCCTGTGGACGAAGTCATTGTGTCTGTGGGTGTGTCCCCAAATCCATTGATTCCATCTACTGTAGCAGGTTTAGAGATTTCCAAGCGTGGAACGATTGTTGTTGGTGACAATATGCAATCTTCTATCCCCACTTTATTTGCTGGTGGAGATATTGTTCGCGGAGGCGCAACAGTCATCCTCGCAATGTCTGATGGACGTAAGGCGGCTCAAGCTATGCACGAATACCTATCCCATTCTGCCAATCTTTAGCTGTGCCTTTATAGGCTAGGCATCTAATACTCCTCCCCTCACCTATAGGCGATTATGGGATGCGATAAAAAATAAGCGTGGACTTTTAGCCCACGCTTATTCTTAATTCTTAATTCTTAATTCAAAATTCTCAATTCTCAACGATTTGTCCCATCATGTTATAGACTTTACCGTCACGCATGATAAGGATTTGACCATTGTGAAGAATCTTTTGAACATTCACAGCCTCTACTTGCACATGTTCTGCGTCGGTAGCAATACCTGATTGCCATATAGCATATACGGTACCATCGTAACCTACTGGCAATACAGTGAGAGCAGTACCTGTACCCTGTGCATTATCATACCAACCAAGGAAAGTATCACCATCTTTGGTAGGAGTAGGAATCGTATAAGGCTCGCCCTCAATTTTGCTTGGCAATTCCACTTCTTCATAGGTTGGGCCTACAGAACTATCTGCATGAGCAGCTTGGTATGCTGGTCCCCAAGCCTCTGGTTTACCAGCCTCAGCGAAGTTTTCAGATACTGGCCATGAATCATGGATAGATTGCAAGAAGAATGCAGCGATTGCATAACGCCATGCAGCAGCTGTCAAATCATCTGTCAAACTAGTTTGTACGCTCATGATATACTCCTTGAGCCATGTCCACTCTGCTTTACCAAAAGCAGCTTGCACACCTGCAGCAGTTAGTTTAGCACAAATTATACGGCAACCGCAAGGGGTCTCTGCACTATTGTGTGGTTGACCTGCACCCTTAGATGCGATCTCCTCCAAGGTTCCAAGAGAGGTAATTCCTGCAGCTGTCTTATAGCTGCTCCAAAGTTCCTCTTGAGTAGGTACTTGTACTGCATCTGCTCCAGTCAATTCTTTAACGACCTTACCTCCATTGAGTACCCATGTCACAATCGCTTCGCGCCATTTAGCATATACAGTACCCTTCCAGCCTACAGGAAGAACGGTAAGTGGGGTACCTGTTCCGTTTGGATTGTCGTACCAACCAAGGAAGACATAGCCCGTACGTGTAGGAGTTGGGATGGTGTATGGCGAACCAGTAATTTCCTCTGGTAATTGAGTATTACCTACATTACCACCATTCAGTACCCATGTTACATCAGATGGATCAGCTGGACGCCAAATAGCATATAGGGCACCCTTCCAGCCAGCAGGAATAGAGGTAAGTGCTGTACCCGCACCCTCTGGATTGTCATACCAACCAACAAAAATATAACCCTCTTTCACTGGAGTAGGCAATGTATATGTACTTTCTACCTTATATGGAAGCGTTGCACTCGTACCCGTTGCGATTTGATATGCAGTACCCCATGACTCAGGCTTACCTGCGGTAGTGAAGTCAGCGGTTTTTACTGCGAGGTTTCCATCGGAGCAGTTGAAGAATGCATGTACATGCCAACGCCAATCTCTCTCCATATTTTCAGCATTAGGGTCATTGGTCAAGATATAGCCTGCTGTAGCAGCTACTTCTGCGATATATTTACCCAACCATCTGTACTCAGACTTATCATCCGTCATGATTTGGCACATCTTTGCAGCAGCAAATGTAGAAACAGCTGTAATAGGTTGGTCTGCACGGTTGAGGCCATAATAAGTATTATAGTATGGTTTGAAGGTGTTCCAAAGTACATCGTTAGTAGGTATATCACCGCCAGGAACTGTACCACCATTCAACTCCCATGTGATATCTGGATCTACTGGCGCCACGTTAGGTTCGGTACTTGGACTACCTTTCTCCATAAAGATTTCAGGATAGATCGTCTTGTCTGCAGTTACAGTCACCTCTTTTACCAAATCTTTATATCCTGTTTTGTGGACGTAAAGTGTGTATTTACCTGGTTTTAAGTTCTCGAATACAAAGATACCATTGTAGTTATGGTCAGTTGTGTAGTAATCTTGATCCTTAAGCATACGTTTAACGTAGTTGTAGCAGTTGGTCTTGATTACCTCGTTAGCCTCGTTGCGAAGTACAATCTTAGCACCATTAAGTGGCAAATACTCGTCGTTAGAACCAGTATAAGGAATGTAGTATTTGTGTGAGAATTTCTCTGTTTTAGAGCGAACATAACCCATGATATAACCTACAGACTCACCAGACTTACCATAATAGTCTTGAATACCACGGAAGTAGCGAACACCCTCTTGACGACACCACTCTGGGCTCAATGCACGGTGACGTGCTGGGCTATAAGTATGGAAGTAACCCTCTGACAAGTAACCAGGTATATTATGTTTCAATGCACCGAGGTAACCATAGGTAGAAGATGTATTGTAGAAGTCCAGGTCACCTAAGATACGTGGGTTACTTGGTGAATAATAGGTCGTAGGCTCTGGACCGCCACCACCGTTAGGAGTAGATGGTTTAGCCCAGAACGCCTCGTACAAACGAGTCACACACGCTTTAGCCATCTTGTCACTATTAGTCACACCAGGTTTGCTGGTATAACCACGCCACAAAATTACAGGGTAGTTGGCGAACTTACCATTTGTGCCACCTATCTCGCCTTCAGGACCAGCGTTAGAGTGGATAGAGATATAGTAGTCTGCACCATAGTTCTCTGCCTCTGTACAGATCGTAGATAGAGCTTTGTTAAATTCATTAGTACCACTACCACCAGATGCGCGACGTGACATTTTTACACCATAGCCAGCACCCAAAAGCTTCTCCTCTAAGAAAAATGCCTTCCACAAGTTGGTATTCGACTCGAAGAATCCTAATGTATCACCTGCTGCATAATTGATGGTTGCCATAGGTCGGCAGTTTGATCCCCAACTACCATGACCAGGGTTGATGTATACTTTCGTTGCGCTAGCTGACATCATGCAGCAGAGTGCAAATATAGACAATAATAAACGTTTCATGATTCTATAGTTTTAGGAAGTATTTATTTCACTTTCATCAAATATATCTCGCCGCTAGCAGTAGAAAATGCAATTTGTCCTTCTGCTGCATAAGGATAGATGGCCATCATCTCTTTGTTTACGAGAATTTGCTTTTGTCCTTGTAAATTATATGCTACGATAGCTGATGCTGTCAAGTATTTACCATCATCTTCATCGTGCATACCAATGATGGTATTATTGTCATACCATTGTGGTGCACGGCAGTGATCTGCGATATACTGAACATTACTGCCCTTTAAATCACATGTGTAGCAACCTCTGCCAGAAACATAATAAAGAATCTTTTGCCCATCAGGTGAAATACTTGCCCAGTTATATGCTTCGTTAGTTCCATTAGGGGCTAAAATGATATTTTTTCCGTTGTGCACAAGCATCATATGTAAATCCTCGTTGATGGTTACGCTATTCGCACCATTCGCATGTACGAGTTGATTCATGTTGCGTTGATTTTTTGCTACAATAGCTTTCTTTTGATCACTCATATCGTATTTGACGATATTGTGCTTCATTAGTTGATCGGTTTCCATATATCGCTCACGATATACGATACATTGTCCATCTTCACTAATCTTTACGGACCAACCTGCGCCACTTGCTTCGGAAATAGTTTGGGTAGCACCAGTAGCAAGGTCATAACGAATTAATCCGTTGTTCACATCATTGGTCAGCAACAGATAATCCCCCTTAGGACTAAATCCAGCGACTTTAAGTTCTTCGCCTGAAGGTGTACGTAGCTGTTGCGTTGAAACCACTTCTAGTAGCTGAGCACTTGTTAGCATACTAATAGCGCATATTGCGCAAAGAAGAATTGTTTTTTTCATGATAATTGTTTTTGTTTATTCAGTTATAAGATATAGTCACATGATACCAAAACATAATCGGCTGCAAAGTTATAATTTTTTTTTGGAAAATGCAAATATATTGTTGTATTTTAATAGGGATATGACAAATTTTGCAAAAAAAAGCAAAAAAGGACCGCCTATCAAGAGGCGGTCCCATTTGTTATTCATTCAGTAATGTCAATTTAGTTTAATAAATACTTATTACCATTTTGGATAATAATACCACGGTATGTCTTATCCACTTGATGACCCAATACATCGTACATAGGAGCATTGAGGTCAAGACCAGTAGCATTCTTCACATCCTCTACAGAAGTGTAAGTGCCTGCGTAAACAGTCAATGAGTCTTGGTGTCCACCATCTTCTGTTGTGACAGTAATAATTGTTACACCATATTTGAGGCCAATAATCAATGCTTGATTATTTTGTACAGCTGCCACTTCAGGATCTGATGACTCCCAAGTGAGGTTTTGGTTAGCAGCATTAGCAGGAATAATCTCGTATGCAATAGCATATGGAGCATTCAAACCGATGTGCATGATACCATTCTCATCACCAGAGAGGATCTTGATACCCTTCACAGAGATAGGAGCAACAGTCAATACCAATGCATCAGAGTAGTTGCCCTCCATAGAAGTAGCAGAGATTGTAGTTGTACCTACCTTAATACCAGTAACAACACCGTTAGCATCAACAGTTGCAATAGTCTCGTCTTCTGATTTCCAAGTTACCATTTTGTTGGTAGCATCAGCTGGAGTAAATACAACCAAATCAGATAGGTCGAGAGTTGCATCAAGTTCTACAGAGGCAGTCTCTGCAGAAAGTTCCATACCTGTTACAGGTACACCTTGTACTTTAGAAACGGTAAGAGTAGACTTAGCAGGAACAAGAGTATTATTTTCTGCAGAAGGAACAGCAAATACCGTCAAACCACTAACACCAGAGCATACAAGGTTACCTGCATAATCTAAGTGCATCTCACGGATGTCGGCCAATCCTGTCGCATAAGAATAACGAAGGGTCATATTTGGTTTGTTACCTTCCCAAACAATATCCCATACTTGTAAGTTAGCTGAACCATCAATGAAGTAGAGAACAGATTCATCCTCGCTGAGTGCACATGCACCAGAGAGACCGCCATCAATGAGTTCGTTGTATGGTGCTACAGCAGAGCTGAATTGACGAGTACCATTCCAATCATAGAATTGGAGCGCAGTAGCTGAAGCATTATTATTACCAGAAGTACGACGGGTCGCAATCCAAACACCATGTGAGCACCCCAATGGATAACCATCGATAGCTGCCATACCTTGGAGTGTGATTTGAGCAGAAGGCTGACTATCCCATGAGTGTTTGTAAGTTCCCTCTTCTGTACCGATATTATAGATAACCAAAGACAATGCTTTGAGCCAAGTACCAGCATCCTCATTAACCGTGAGTAGTTTAGCATCTTTACCTGTTCCGTAAATAGAAAGACCGATACTGCTAGAACCTACATCTACGCCACCCTTAGTAAGGAGACCTGCAGAAGTACGATTGTCGAATTTAAAGAACTCTTCGTATGTACCCTCAAGATTAGCAGGGTCAGCTACGATAATACCAGAAGTAGCATCACGACCATCAGAGATCCAAATATAACCTTGGTCATCCACATAAGTGCGGTATGGAGAACCATAAACAGCGCGACCACCCTTGAGAGGAGCGGTGTTGATTTGTTTGTAATCAGGAGTGAAAGCGTGCAAACCACTATTAGCATTACCGCTACCTTGACGGTCCATAATATAGAGGTGTTGGAAGTAGTCTGACTCAGGGTTGTTGTTGATAGCTACAAATGGACGAACCATTGCTATAGTAGTTGTAGCTTTAAGATCTGTCAATGCAGTATGATGTACACGGCCCCAGTTAGCAATCGTCTCACCTGTGAGGTCTAGTGCCCATGTGAAGATATCGTTACCCTCTCCAGGCAACATATCTGCAGCCAACTCGTAGGTATTAACACCCTTCTTTACATCAATAGCTACGCGACCTGCCTCAACGCCCTCCTTGTAGAATACAAGCGCAGCTGCCTTAGCATCAGAGTTGGCTGTGTAGGAGAAGGTGTAAGTGTCGTTAGCATATGTAACGTTCAAACCATAAGCACCAATTGCAGGAACAACCGGTTGTGCTATACCTATGGTAGTGAACTTGCTGATAGCATCGTCGTTAACGAGATAGAGCGTTAGGTCAGTACCTTTTACTTGTGCAAATGCAGCGGTATAAGTAGCCTCAGAAGGGGCAAGAGTAGTGTTGGTTGTTTTTACCAATTGTGCTTTATCCACACCTGCTGTGATGTCATAAACGGCCACACCTGTGTTCAAACCTTCTGCATCTGCAGTAGGAACCACCATCATCGCCTTGCCAGCATACTTGAAGTAGTTAGGAGTATGGGTGATAAATGGCATAGTACCTACGATAGTAGGAGCTGCCTTGGTAGTCTCAACGATTTGCCACTCGATAGCTGGAGTCAATGAAGAAGACAGAATGAAGCTCTTGTCGTCACGTGGAGAAACCACCATCTTCATATCTGCACCAAAGATAGGCTCTGTAACACCATTAGGTTGGTTACGGAACGCACCATCTACTAGACCATCGGAAATGCTATACATTACAAAACGGATTGCCTTGCTAGAACCTGTAGTCATGGTTGTTGCAGCAATAGTACCTTCTTTCAAAGTACCAGAATATGCGAAAGTATTACCTACATAAGCATTGTTATAGTTACCAGCAGTCTCGTTAGTAGTGTATGATTGCCACAATGAGCCAGTCCAACCTTCAGCACCTTTTTCCCATTTATAAAGGTTCCACTTGTTAGATGGGGTGAAAGTTACTTTTTCCTTGCTACATCCTACGAGTACGCCTTCAGCCGTGAATGCGATATCAGAAAGTTTGAGACCCGCAGCATCAGAACATATACAGAAGTTAGTTGCTAGTTCTGCCTCTACAACGCCATACTCATTAACTACAGCAAGGGTTGGGTTGTTATTAGCATCAAGAGCCAATACATACATCATACCATCGCGATAGAGTACGCGGCGGATAGTCTTGCCTACGAGCAGCTCACCCATTGGTTTATCCACATAAGATTGTACCATCTCGAATGTTCCAGGAAGACCAAGATAAGCAGGTTGTTCTGGATCAGGATAGTTGGTATAAACTACAGTAACCTCTTCTTCTACATAAGCTGTATCAGTCAAGAAAATCATTGGATAAGTTGTCTCGTTAGCTTTAACAGTCAAGGCTACCTTTTGCTCCTGATCCAATGGGAAGTAACCTGGGCAAGTAGCGTCCAATGTATAATCGTTACCAGGCTCAAGACCCTCAAATACGAAGATACCATTGTAGAAGGTATCTACTTGATAGCGAGCTACCTCAACACCTGCTTTCTTCAAGATAACCTCTGCACCGTTACATGGTACCCATTGGTCATTGCTCTTAGGAATATAATTATAGAGGCTATTATTCATTTTATTATGGGCATCTTTTACTGTACCCATAATATAACCAGTGGTCTCTTTATCAGCATCATAGTAGTTAATGATAGCACGGTAGTAATCCAAACCTTCCATATGGCAGTAGTCTTGGTTCAATGCACGGTGGCGCGCTGGTTGGTAGGTGTGGAAATATCCCTCTGACAAATAACCAGATGCACCATGTTTCATTACACCAAGATAACCTTTATATACAATACCACTAGTCTTATTCGTATATTCTGTTTTGTTAGAAGATGAATAGAAATTCCAGTCACCAGAAACACGTCCTTTTGTATTGCTGCAAGGATCAATACCTGCAACCATAGTTTTCAATTTCTCAGTATTGCACAATACTGCTTTTTCGTAACTACCCTTCACATATTCGTATGGAGTTACGCTTGCATTGTTTGGAGACGCATCTTGACCACGATAAATGATCACAGGATAGTTTACATTATCTCCCTCAGAATTGGCATTTGAGTGAACAGAGATAAAGTAATCAATATTATTTGCTTCTACCTCGTCTGCAATTTCACTCAAATTACGATTGTATTTGGTGTAATCAGGGTGAGCATCATATCCATCGGTGAATTGCCAGCCAAGTTCTGGATCATCTATTACATCGTTCTTGATCCACTTATAATCTGGATAATCGCCGTTCTTCATCTCGTATGGCCAAGGACCACATTGAGTACGAGAATAGAGTACGGTAGCACCCGCAGCCTCGAGTTTCTCACCGAGGTAGAGACACTTCCATAGGTTGGTGTTACTCTCATAGAAACCGAGTGTATCAGGCATGCCAGTAGTAGGCAAGTTAGGATATGGAATAGTAGCTCTTGGGCGATCATTAGGACCATAGCTACCGTGACCTGGGTTCACATAGATACGTTTGCCAGTCAAGTCAGCAGCTGACATGGTAACGGTAAGTAGCGCAGCTGCGAGAATCATAAATATCTTTTTCATAACAGTCTGCATTATTTAACGTTCAACATATAAGTTTCGCCCTCCAATGAAGAGAAAACTATCAAATTGTTAGCTACATAAGGATACATAGCAATCATTGAGTCATTAGTCAATACTTGCTTTTTGCCATCCAAAGTGTAAGCCACGATAGCAGAAGCGGTTGTAAAGTGGCCATCGTCCTCGTCAGCCATGGCTACGATGGTATTGTTGTCATACCATTGTGCAGCACGGCAGTTGCGACCGATATATTGCTTGCCGCTACCATCCAAATTTGATACCCAGCAGCCATTACCGCAAACGTAGTAGCAGAGTTTTTGACCATCAGGAGATATAGAAGGCCAAATGTAGCTCTCACGGCTACCATTAGGAGCCAAAACAATGTTCTTACCATTCTTGGTGAGAACAATCTTACGATCGTTGATAGATACAGATACGTTAGAACCAGTAGAAACCATAGCCATCATGTCGCGTTGTGCTTTTGCTACAGTAGCAGTTTTAGCAGTAGCCAAATCTAGACGAATAATGTCATTCTTGCGCAAACCTTGTTCGTCAAACTTGGTCTCGCGATAGACGAGTTCTTGACCGTCTTTGCTGATTTGTACATTGTAACCTGCACCTGGTGCATTGGTGATAGTAGTGGTCTTACCTGTAGCCACGTCATAGCGACGCAAGCCGTGGTTAGAACCGTTGGTGATCAGTACGTATGAGCCATCTGCGCTCACGCCTGCCACCTTCACATCGGTGTCTGTAGGAGTGTTCAACTTAGTGAGTTGACCCACCTCAAACACTTGCGCTGAAGCCATCATAGAGACTGCCAACGCCAAAGAAAGAAAGATCTTCTTCATACGAAATGTTTTTAATGGTTAATGATAAAATTTTTAGTTATTGAAATTATTTCTAATTAAAAAATAATTTTTGTTACATTTCCTCCTTGAATAATCACATATAATCCATGAGATAAGTTGTCGATATTATTTCCTACATAGCGTCCAAACACATCATATACTTTCATAGATTGATTAATATCTATAACTTCTACAGATGTCAATCCCATCTTCCACTGAGCATATAAAGTCCCTTTCCATCCTGCTGGAATTGCCACTACAGCTTCACCTGTAATGGTAGCTGTGGTGTACCATCCCAAAAACTCATAACCTTTAGGGTGAGTTGGAGTAGGCAATACATAGGTTTCTGTCACCTGATTAGGCAGTTGCATATCCGTTTCTCCTGCATTAGGGTAATACGGCCCCCATACATCAGGCTTACCTGCTTCTGTAAAATCTACCGTACTACCTGCACAATAGCCATCTATGCGATATGCAGCATTGTCGCAGTTGAAGAATGAATAGAGGTTATATCTCCAATTATTATCGCTTTCGATCGTCTTATCTTGTGCCTCTGCTTCTGCCAACATATAATCTTTCAGCCATTTCCAATCTGCCGACTGAGTCATAAATTCTGCAGCAAGCCCCTTGCCCATTGAGTTGATCCATGTGAAGCCCAATACATCATTCATAGCACGATCCTCCGATTCTATAAACTGATCTTTATACAGATTATCGTAAAAACTAACGTAATCAGGTTTCCACATTTCCCACAATTCTTCATTGGTCGGAGCCGCAATGGTTTTTAACACGCCTCCATTCAATACCCAAGTAATCTCTGTAGCATTAGGATCCGACTCAGGGAACCTACCACCATTCAACAACGCTACTCCATGTTCTACACCAAAGCGGTCATAACTACATACCGCTATGGTCATATCCATTAACCCTTCTATATTCAATTCACATGACTGACCATATACCACACCTTGCAGATATTGTGCATCCTTTTGAGCTGTAGCAAAATCCAATCCGTTGGGATATACATACACCGTAAAGCGTTCTGCCGTAGGGTGTTGCCATGTCACGGTGTTGCCCGATATGTTCAAATCTGTTGGTGCCTCCAAGGTGGTTTTTGATTTCCAATCCATAGCTGGGGGCAGAGCTTTGTATATGAAATGTGATGCTGCCAAATCCGTAGCCATCTGTCTATAAGATTTCGTATTATAGAATACCGATCCTGTGCTACCTGAAGACAAATTCTTGCGGTTGGCTGTGATTTGCTTTTGGATTTCTGCTATTCCTTCCGAGAATCCACCATCCACAGCACGATATGCTGCTTGCGATATAAAGAAATGCACCTTCTTGCCATCAGGCAACTGATTAGAGAAATGCTCACACACATCCTTTGCCCACCATTCACAAAGCACATTGTAGTTAGTAGAGGTGGTACTTGTAGCCCAATATAATTGAGGATTGATATAATCTACATAACCATTCATTACCCATTCTACAGGATTGCAGGCTTGCACATCGTAGTCATCCAAACCACTAATGCCACTTGGTAATGTCAACCCATATGCCTGGGCGGCTTTCTTTTGTGTACTCCAAATACCAAAAGTTCCCATACCCAAACGCACCCAAGGTTTTACCGATTGAATGGTATCATACAATGCCTTCAGACACACATCCACATTGCTGCGACGCCAGTCATCATCTGTATCGCCATCTTTATTCACATCCACTACATTATCGGGTTTATACAGTGCTTTGGATTTAGCATCCTCAGTCGTAGTGCCACCATAAGGATAGAAATAGTCATCCATCACGATACCATCAACATCATAGTTGTTCACTATTTCCATCAACACCTTTATTACATACGCGCGCGCATCAGGAAAACCAGGGTCAATGATTTGTCCGTCAAACGAACCATTATCATACTTGATAATCCATTCACCAGCATTCTTCCATACCAAATCATCGGTCGAAATAGTGCCGCCGCTAGTTACACGAAATGGGTTTACCCATACGTGCAACTCCAATCCACGTTTGTGTGCCTCTTCCACAGCATATGCCAATGGATCATAACCTGGATCTTTACCACGGGTACCAGTCAAGATTGATGCCCAATTCTCATACGATGATTTGTACGTAGCATCCGACAACGAACGCACCTGCATACACACCGCATTCATATTCCCCGCAACCATCTCATCAAAGATATTGGTCATCTCTTTCTTTTGTTGCTCGCGTTTGCTCTCGCTTGTTGCTTTTGTGCTAGGCCAATCTATTGCATAATGGGTGGTAAACCATGTCGCACGAAACTCATGCTTCAACTCATTAGCGAAAATCATGCTACTGCATAATATTCCAAATACAAAACAAACAAATTTATTCATGGTATTAAATTTAATAATATATATCCAACGATTAATCCTGTTATACTTCCTACATATAGCACTCCGCTTGCCACTGACTCTTTACGAAGAGGGAAGTACGTTATCAAAAACGCACATAAATACACCCCACCAACAATCAACCATTCCAACCATGAGATCGTAGGTAAATGATCTTTCCTGATCACTTCCAACCACCCCAAATAATGCAAAGCAAAAGTAAATAAGGCATATATTCCGATGGCAATTAGTGATGCCAACCATGTGCGCACGCTGATTTTACGTTTGAGCATCAAATAAACCCAAATCAACAATACCCCAGCAATGGTGTGAGTCACCACCAACGATAATACACACCACACCAATGTCGCCAAAAAGGCTTCTTCTGTCGCTTCATGTTGATAATCGATATGCAGTAAAATCAATATAGCAACCAATATTCCCAAACAAGTCAAGTGGCCTTGCCAACAGGTGTGTAACATCGGTACAGCTGCCATAGCAAACCAGTAGGTAGAAGCCACAAATGGTGATGGCAAATTAGTGACGTCCATTCTGCAAAACAATGCAATGAACAATATCATATTTGTCAACACCAACACCATGCACACAGCAACCAACCATACGTTTTCTGCTCCAACCAACGATGGTATCCACATAGCCAACCCGAGAACGAACAATAGGATCGTTCTCAGGAGGTTAGTTTGGGCAATATGTCGTAAAAAATAGTTCAATTAGATTTAAGGGATCGTTGTGTGAGTTTCTGTTAGAAGCCTTTCTTCTTTAGCAAGTGCTTAGGATCGGCTGGCTTACCGCGGAACTCGAGATACAACTCTTGCGCATCGCGTGTACCGCCTTGCTCCAACAAATGCAAGTAACGCTTTGCCACCTCAGGATTCAATATATCACCCGTTTCCTCGAATGCTGCAAAAGCATCTGCATCTAATACTGCTGACCATGTGTAGCTGTAATAGCCTGCAGCATAGCCTGTTGTGAAAATATGATTATAGAATGTCGAGCGATAGCGAGTAATAATCTCTGGAATCATTTGCATCTTTTTCATTGACTCTGCTTCGAAAGCATTCACATCAAATGTGTCAGTAGTAGTCATCTTGTGATAATCCATATCCAAGATTGATGCACTCAGCAATTCGGTCATCACAAAGCCCTCATTGAAGGTACCTGCACGATTGATTTTCTCAATCAACTCATCTGGCATCACTTCGCCTGTTTGATAGTGCTTAGCATAGGTCTTCATGATTTGTGGATGGTAACAATAGTTTTCCATAAATTGCGATGGCAACTCCACAAAGTCGCGTGGGGTATTCGTACCTGCTAACGACTTGTAAGTAGCTTTCGACAGCAAACCGTGCAACGCATGACCAAACTCATGGAACAAAGTCTCTACATCATCCATTGACAAGAGCGATGGATTGCCTTGGGTTGGCTTGTTGAAGTTACCGACATTGATAATTACAGGACGATGATCCACACCATTCGCATCTACATACTGGTTGCATATATTGTTCATCCATGCACCAGGACGCTTGCCTGCACGTGGGAAATAGTCGGTGTAGAGAATACCAACCAAACCACCATCGGTATAGGTCACCTTAAACACCTCTACCTCTGGATTATATACAGGCATACCCTCCAATTTCTCAAAGTTGATACCAAACAACTCATGTGCCAATTGGAATGCACCATTGCGTACGTTATTCAGTTCAAAATAAGGCTTCAGCTCTTCTTCATTCAAATCATATTTCGCTTTGCGCAACTTCTCGGTGTAATACCACCAGTCCCATGGTTGCAATTCCTCGCCTGGCAAATCTGCACTCAGTAAGGCT
>Ga0233366_1000274_pt1 | contig 20467 bp, 19 predicted proteins | sample ElkDunMinimDraft_23_FD_191536 | JGI IMG/M metagenome (GOLD analysis project Ga0233366, IMG submission 191536) | Fecal eukaryotic communites from dung pellets of Tule Elk in California, USA - Elk Dung C4 | ecosystem: Host-associated > Mammals > Digestive system > Large intestine > Fecal | place...
CGCAACTTCAGTTCCCACCACCAACTTTGCGGCAGTTTCATAGGATGAATGTCTAAAAGAATAATGGTGAGCGATAAGAAAACGACTGAATAACTGCACATTTTCGCTCGAAAGCTTCCTGTCAGATCCATAGGAATCAAGTGCTGAATGTCACAGTATCGAACAGAAAACAGTGACGATCTAACCCTTCAAGAATATTCTACGATTGTTCTGTTTAGGAAAAGCAAGGCGGGAAGTCGGGAGATAAGTCATTGATAAAGTGGCGGAGAGAGGGTCTAAATCTTTAGTGTTCGATAATGCCCACCTAAGTGCTATTTTTCCTTTAAAAACAAAACATTGTCATTATTTTTTTGTTCGGTAGTGTATTGCTACTGTGCAAACAATCAGCTATTTTATGCAGTACCGTATGTATGGCGGGTTGTATGACAGGATTTTGCTATGCCAAAGAAGGCCAAGGAACTCTCAGGACTCGTCGTATCACGATTAAAATCCGAAGGCATGTATGCCGTTGGTGGTGTGGATGGTTTATACCTTCGCATCCGAAATCAGTCCCGTGCATGGGTTCTTTGCGTGGCTATGGGAACCCGAATCAACAATCTCGGTAGAACAGTTCCAAGACGTTTGAATATGGGGCTTGGCCCTTACCCTGAAATCTCCTTAGCCGAAGCGCGTGACAAAGCGCGTGAGCTACGTAAACAAATCCGTAATGGTATTAATCCTCTTCAAGAAAAACACGAGCAAAAAGCCCGGCAGGAAATACTGGCCCGGAAGAAAAAGACCTTTGCTGAATGTTGTGAAGAAGTGCTGGAAGTCAAAGACAGTGAGATGAAGAACAAAAAGCATCTCGCTCAATGGCGTTCCACACTGGAAACCTATGCCTACCCTTTCATTGGCAAAAAGGCCGTTAGTGAAATCACCAAAGTGGATCTTCTGGCAATACTGGAACCTATCTGGTTAACCAAGAATGAAACCGCAAGTCGTCTGCGTGGACGCATTGAAACAGTGATTGATTACGCCAAGGCCAAAGAATACTTTGAAGGTGATAATCCTGCCGCATGGAAAGGTATGCTGAAACCTCTCCTGCCTCAGCCAAGTAAAGTTCAGGTCACCAAACACCATGCCGCTCTTCCCTATAACCAGATCGGCACCTTTATGAAAGAGTTGCGTGAACGAAGCGGCGTTTCTCCTCGTGCGCTTGAGTTTGCCATACTGACCGCAGCACGCTCAGGTGAAATTCGTGGTGCCGAGTGGTCAGAGATCGATCTTGAAGGTAAAACATGGACCATACCCGCCAGTCGAATGAAAGCAGCGAAGGAGCATCGCGTTCCTCTGTCTGATGCTGCTGTTGCCCTGTTAAAAGCTTTACCACGCTTTAAGGGTATCAATTTTGTATTCCCTGCCACTCGGAAGGGACAACTCTCGGATACGGCTTTACTGGCAGTCCTAAAACGAATGGGATACACAGATTTAACGCAGCATGGTTTTAGATCGACATTCCGTGATTGGGCTGGTGAAACGACCAACTACCCGCGTGAAGTAATTGAACATGCGTTAGCTCACCAGTTGGCAGATAAGGCAGAGGCTGCGTATCAACGTGGGACGTTATGGCCTAAGCGGGTGGCGTTAATGGATGAGTGGTCGGGGTATTGTGCAATCAACATCTGAACAACTTATGAAGGAATTTCATCAAGCGAGTATGTTAAGCAAAATTGAGGAGACAACTTGTCCAATGCCCCTCGTGATTGGACACCAATCCATTGAATTTACTTATTAAACGCAGTAAGATCTTCTTTATTCAATTGATTGTTAATATAAAACTATTATCAATAAAATATTTAATCCAATCTTACAAAATTAAGGACTGAGATAACGATGGATAAGGAGATACCATTCCCACAAGATGAATATGGTTTATCAAAGGATAGAGCAGCAGATGTTCGTAGAGCTTTTCATTATCAAGATACGGTTGGCGCACAACTTCTAATCGGTTCTTTACAAGATAACAGCTATGTAGAAATATGGTTCGAACATTATGAAGACATAATTGCAGTAAAAGAAAATGGCCTGATTGATGTCTATCAAGTTAAGACAAAGTCTTCTGAATCAAAGTGGAAATCAAACGATAAATCAGTTATAGATTCAATTAATCGATTTTGTGATTTAGAGAAAAAGTATAGCAAGTCCATCAGAAGATATTTCTTTTATTCTAATAATGATGTATATATCCCACAGTCATCCTCCAACAGCATTGATGATATAATACGCAGTCCTCTAAGCATAAAAAATTTGATTATCAACGAAAAAGTTGATGCGGAAATAGAACCTTCATTAAATAAATGGATAGATAGAATCCAACAGCCATTTGCAATTATAAAGGCTGTGTTAGCTAAAATGGAATATATAAAAGGAAAATCGCTTACGGGATTTCAATATGAAGTTGCCGCTGAACTCTCAACCTTACCTAAAATTAATGCACTTCCACAACACGTAGTAAAAGATATAAGTGATAGTTTATTAACCATTATTAATAGAGCAAATTCCTTAGATACCTCTGCTATTGAATTATATATATCTATAACAACGACAAATGGACTAAGTGAAAATCAAAATATAAATAAGAGAATCACCATTAATGAAGCGAGAAAAGTTGTATACAAAATACCAAACAAGATATTTTATAAGAAAATCAAATCATCCTTAGTTGCTGTTTCTATTATTGTAATTCTTTCCTTTCTCGCGTTCTACAATTTAAAACCTGAAAGTTTACTAGAACGTTCTATTCGAATACTTAAATCAGCAAAAGACACATCGATTCCTCCAGAGTTCGATGAGGCTGTTTCTGCAATACGAAATAATAAATTTCCTCTTGATAATATAGACCTATCTGGCGCTAACTTTCAATGTAAAGATCTGTCCAGTTTAACATTACGCCGTGGTATTTTTATAGGCATTAGAGGAACCGGTGTTAATTTTGACAGTTCAAATTTATATTTGGCACAATTTGGACGCTTCAGTGAACTTAATGCAAGCTCATTTAAAAATGCACTAATGGACGAATCCAATTTTGAAAATGCAAATATGATAGGTTCGTCATTGAATAATACAATTGCTCGTTCAGCAAATTTTAAAAATGCGACCCTGAATGGGGCTAATTTATCTAACGGTGATTTCACTAGCTCTGATTTTAGTAAAGTTAACTTTACACAAGCAGAACTTAATTCAACTAATATGAGATATACAATACTAACAGAGGCGAATCTTCAAGATGTAAATGTATCAAATGCAGATTTGAGAGACACAATTGGATTAGATCAAAAAATGTTAGACAAAACATGCTTTTCACCTAAAAACCCGCCTATTGTATCAGCACCATTAATAATTAATGCTCGCAGTTGTTATAATAGTGAATCTAAACACAAGGAACGTCAGATAATGCAACACGCCCTAAAAGTTGTTGGAATGATGTCAATTTTGAATGGATTCTGCGATAAAGGGAAAGTGATTAACCGACCACCTGATATTCCGAGCAGACCAGATCTAAACATAGAAATACCCATATCGTCGAATGATATATAAAAACCGTCCTTGCTTTCATTTAAAAAAATCAAGTAAGGGGCCATCGCCCCTTGTCATTCAAAAACATAATGTTTCAACCGTTCACACGAATATAAACCTTTTATCGACATGCATACAACCTTCTTAAATTACTATAACAATGTGTATTCTTACTACCACTACAACGCTCCTCATTATACTCTGCAATAAGGGTTCCAGATATATAGCCAAACTGAGGACTATACGTTGACCCCGGACAGGCACATGTCCCAGTGTCACTATTCGGTATTACACACTTATATCCAGATACTTGATCAGTTATTGTTATAAAAATACCTTTCAGACCATCACCACTTGCTGTCTGCCATTTACCATTAACACACGATAACACTCTACCTGTACTATCTCGTCCCACCAGACCATTAGGCGTACATTTTGCATTTAATATTGCCTGACCATTCAGGTGGAGATATTCACCCGCTTTGATCCTGCCTGTTGATTCAATTGTCCCGTTAGATATTATCGTTCCGGCGGTAAGATTACCTGACGCGTAAATATTACCCGCATTGTTCATATAAGCTTTAACTGTTTTACCTGTTCCTACACCAACAGTCCCTGACGCATACAAATCATAGGTGCGAACACCGCCAGCCCAGCCCGCAGGCAGATCGTTTGGATTAAGTCCGTTCGTCGCAATACGGCTACCAAACTTCGCCAGACCTGTTGTTGATAGCGTGTTCAGATAGGTATCAGATTTTACCTTCAGGTTATTGTTGATATTTACAGGACCATTAAGGGTAGAGGTTCCCCCCACAGCCAAATCTGATGCAACAGACGCATTACCCGTTGTCTTAAGTGCGCCGGTTGTTGTTGTCCCTGATGCCGTCATATCTTTGATATTTTTGATGCTATTACCACCAAGATTCAGATCACCCGTCATCGGCAACGTTCCATCACGACGCAGATAAACAGAATACATTGAAGAGTTATACCCCACGCGGTAAGCCAGTAATCCACCACCCGTGATATTACTGTAGCTGTTAGAGTTCTCACTCCACTGACCACCATAACCGGACGCTATCTTGGTGTTTCTGCTCATCCCGCCATCAACACCTGCCGCCTGAACCGCTTTACCTAACAGGTCATAACGAATACGACCGCCTTCTTCCCACGGGCTGGCGGTTGTTATAAGGCCATTAATGACGTAATCCGGCGCTGTTCCTGAACGTTTTAACACAATCTTGTAGGATGCTTTTTGCGCGTTAGTTCCTGTATAGCCTACAGGCAACAGACCTTCATTAATTAACGTCTGGTAAGTGATTTCACAACCAGCAGCCGAACAGGTTCTTGGCCCCGGATCGCTACTTTGGTTGCTGGATGATGACAGTGTGGATATCTTGTCATAGCGTATACTGATATAGCGGTTAACCGCTTCTCCAAGCTGTTTAATCTGTGTCCCGACATTATCAGCCAATACCGCTTCCTGATTGTTTCTCATATCCTGAAATTTCATAAAAGCAATAAGCGTTCCAATACCTAACACAATACTGACTTCCAGTAAGGTGAATCCTTTTTTCTTTATCATAATTATCTCCCTGTTTTAGCAATAAGAAAGAAAAGGGCCTGCGCCCTCTTCATCAAATAGACGTGAAAACTAATGTATTACTTGTGGCGTTATTACAGGCCGCTGCCGTAGCTGCCACATCGAGTGTTCCATCCGAAGCCTTCACAACTTTTGAACCCACTTTAGCGGTATAAAAGTTGCCTGCCGCCGCAGTGGTTATTTTCACGCATTCCGCTGCAGGCACATTATCGTAGGTGATAGTGAAAGAAGAACCAGCCGCTGATGACGGGCCAGTTGCTGCCGCAGCCAGCGTCACATTACCTTTGAAAGCATTAATCGGTTTAGCCGCATTGCCTGTACCACTTAACATATTGTCAGGGAAGATTTTTGCCTGAACAGCCACAGTATTTGTCAGTCCAGTAAAGCTTGATGCCGATGTGTATAAGGCTTTAACACCTGCCTGTATGGTGGCAATGTTATTGGATTCTGCCTGTGCTCTTTGTGAAGCCTGAACCTTGGGATACACGATAAAAGCCGCTACCACTAATGCAGCAATAATGCCTAAAACAAGTAATAGCTCGAGTAGTGAGAAACCCTTCTTGCTTTTTCTTTTGTTATTTAATAAAACCATTATTATCTCCTTTTTTTGTTTTAATGATACCTCCTGTTATAACGCTTCTCTCCTATCTGGCAATAGAAATAGCAAGATATATTTAACTCTATCTGACAGACGGATGAATTAAAAAAGGCAAAGATTTCTCTTTGCCTTCCGGGAGATTTAAAAACAACATTTGTTATCACTACTACTGTCATTATTACTTCCTCATGGGATATTCATCATATCTGATAAAAAAGTAATAATGACGTTCACTACATAAAGATAAAAATTAACAGATTACTGGTCGAACAGAACGCTTGATTGAAAAGGAAAAATATTAATAAAGGATTATCCTGCGTTCTGTTCTTTTATATAGATAACAGATAATAATTAGATATCAATACCTGAATCAAAATAAATTTAAATATTTTTATTTTTGTCTTCCATCCATTTGAGCAAGAAACTTCCTGCCTGCTTTTATATATGTTATTTTTTCAATATCATTCAGGTCAGATGCTGAAAGCAAAATCCCCATAACAAGTTCTTTATCCACCTGTTCGATATCGCAATGCATAGCTTTAGCCACTTCCGCACCAAGTATAATCTTGAGTCTTGTTTCAACTTTCTTTCGCTCTGATTTTTCCAGAGACTTAAGGCGGTTAAGTTCAAGCTGAGCAAATGCCACCTTTTGTTTTAATGTTTTTTCTGTTCTTGGTTTTTTTATATTATCATCCATAGTTATCACCTCTTGTTGTTTATACGTATTTAATTATCACAAAGATGAATAACGTCAAATTTACACGGTTTTGTCAGAGAAAATAAAATAGGAGCATCCATAAACAAAATAATGCAACACATACGATAGTAATTACTAACTAAAAACATCTGACACTCTCCGCGTTACTTATTTTTGCGCATTCGTGATTTTATTTTCACCTGTTGATTTTCAACTCTATTTTCCAATCTCAACCTGTGAATTGTGCAACACATCACACTCTGTGTATTATTGGTTTTTTCCATGAAATTTAGCTATCCCGCCTTACGGCGGGAATAATTAATACTTCTTTTGCCCTTACGGGCCTTTTCTTTACTCTTTTTGTCCTGCAGACGTGAAACCTACACCTTTAATCCAGTTTGCGCCGCTTAACCCGGCGTATTATTTTACAACCATACATATATTTCGTATTAATTAATAAGAGGGGCATTTTACATTGGCTTATTTTCTTAAAGACAATGCCCACCTATACACTGCTACGCAGTGTGTGGGGTCTACCGACGGTTGCTGCCGCAGGCTAAAAGCAAAACCAAGGTCAACGTCAACACCAAAGTTTTTCTTACGAAAAACTAACTGCAGCACATTTATTTGAGGTTATATTTTTAATGGCGATTTTTCATCTGGATTTTAAAATTGTGAAACGAAGCGAGGGCATGACTTCCGTTGCGAAAGCTGCCTACCATGCCCGTACACGTATTACAGATGATCGCATTGGCGAAACATTTGATTTCAGCCACAGAACAGATCTTCATGGTCATATTATATTAGCACCTGTTTCCGCACCTGCTCATATTGTTGAAAGCTCCTCAACACTCTGGAATGAAGTTGAAAGAGTCGAGCGTCAACAAAATGGTCAAACATCTCGTTATTTTGATGTCGCTATTCCCGTAGAACTCAGCAATGATGACAAGAAAAGATTAGTTGCCGAATACTGCCAGAAAAACTTTGTCGATAAAGGAATGATTGCTGATATCGCATTCCATGACTTGGACAGTAAGAATCCACACGCTCACGTCATGTTAACCCTGAAAACTATCGGTCCCGAAGGCTTCGGTAAAAAAGACAGAAGCTGGAATGATAAGAAGATAATGCGCCAATGGCGTGAGTCGTGGGCCACCATGTCAAACAGCTACCTTGAAGCCGCAGGCAGTGAAGAACGTATCGATCACCGTTCTCTCAGAACTCAATGTGCTGATGCCCTTGCTCAGGCAGAAGAAGCATTCAGCGCTGAAGAGAAAGCATTCTGGCTTGCCAAAGCAACGGAAACAAACCGCCCGGCAATGCAGCGTGTTCATCGTGCTAAATGGAAAAACACCGAGTCTCAGGAACAACGAGCTGCTGAACAAGCTCAGCGCGATCAGCAAATTGAAGAGGCAAAGAAGGTGTACGCCACATTCAGTGAGCTACCACTGGAGATCGTGGTTGATGTTCGCTCTTACTCTGTTTACCAGCTTCCTGAACCGGAAGAGATCGTTCTCCCTGACTTCCCAGCTACAACTAAACAGCAACCGGTTATTGCGACACCAGCCATAAGCAGAAGACCAGCAGCAAAATCTTACCGTGATCCCAATAAGATCAGTAAAGTAAATGTTTCAGGGAAGAAATCCCCTGTTCTGGTTGCGCCTGAACCAACTGCATCCACTAAAATGAAAACCCCATCTCTTCAAAACACCAGAGCGATGAACCGTGCTCCTATACATATCAGAAAGCAGACTAAGCCCCGCCAGAACGGTTTGTTTAAACGTTTTACACTGCTCATCGTGGACTTCTTGAAAGAGAGATTTGTATGGGCGAGAAGGAAACCCGATACCATTGATGCTGATCATGACAAGCGTATTGCTGAAAACTATGTCTTTGACGAAGTATTAGGTCACCCTGTTCCACGTGCTGAATATGAGAAACGAACTAAGTTTAACCAAGATGATTGCAAGCCAACACCGGATGAGATAAGGCGTTTCCCAAGTCGTATTAATAGCGTTAAATCCGTTAGTGATTACGATAATGGGGCATCACCTTCATTACCTCCCGAACTAATGAAGGGGGTAAAATTTCTAAAACTCAAACCATCAGTCTCTAATATCACTAAGAGCAAATGACAACCAAATACTTTTGATATAGAATGTAAAATCACTCTACATCTAATGGTTTGTTAAAAATGGATCTTAATAATCATATAATTGATAATTTAAATTATTATTTAAATACAAACACTCCAGAATATGCTTTCATGATTACTGGTGGATGGGGAGCGGGAAAAACCCATTTTATAGAAAGTTTCATAAAGGAATATAATAAAAACGCCATTGATAATCAGTCTGGAAATAAAATAATAAAAATAAGTTTGTTCGGTTTTAAAACCACATCCAGCATTGATGAAATGATTTTCCAATCATTACATCCACTATTAGGCCACCGATATACCAAGTTAGCAGGTAATATTCTAAAGGGAGCATTAAAGCTTGGTTGTAAGATAGATATAAACGGTGATAGCAAATCAGATGTAGATATTAATGCAAGTTTAGATAAAATAAAATTCAGCGAAATATTCTCCACTAATACGGATACCGGACAAATAATTATCGCGTTAGATGATCTTGAGCGCACTGATATCCCGTTAAAAGAAATTCTTGGGTATGTTAATTATCTTGTAGAAATTTCAAAGGTTAAAGTCATTCTCATAGCTAATGAAAAAATCCTACATGAAAAGGATAAATCATCCGAGGATAAAACTAAGGGTGTTTATTCAAAATTTAAAGAAAAAGTTATAGGTAAAACATTCCAAATAAAACATAATATTGATAATGTTTTGGATAGCTTCCTCAATGAATCAGAATGTGAGCCATTAAAGAGACATAGGGATGTCATTAAAAATATCTATATACGCTCAGATGATACAAATCTCAGAAAAATTAAGCAAAGTATTTTAGATTTTGGATACATTGCAAATTATATCGATGAAGAACAACTTAAAAATGACGAGTATTCATCGCTTTTAATACGCGTTTTCTTTGCCTTATCATTAGAAATTAAAAGTGGTGAGTTAAGCGAGGATGAATTAAGAAAAAATGAACCATTCAAAAATAAAAAAACCAATAGCGATGGTTCTAATAATGTATTTTATAAATATGACATTAGCTACAGAAATTTGTATGTAGGTGATCTATGGGCTGATATTTTGTTCAAGGGTGATGCAAGTAATTTAAAGTCAGCAACTGATGAGCTTGTTTATTTTAAACGACAAAAAAACAATGAACATCCCCTCTGGTTCAAATTATGGAATTTTAGCACACTGAATGAAGAACAGTTTATTTCTCTTACCAATCAGCTAGTTTTGGAGTTCGACTCTCTTCAGGAGGAAGAGCATCAAGTTTACTTACATAAATTAGCCTTAATCATTTACTTCTCAAAAAATGCTCTAATTAGTAAGGGAATCGATGAAATAAACAATACAGTTTATGAATACATTAAAACCTATAAAGACGGCTGGGCTATTTTGGACAATCGCTCTAATGAAGATATAGTATTTGGAAACAATACTGGCTATAGCTACTACAATGATTCAGATGAAGACTTTAGAAAACTATTTAATTTACTCAGGTCTGAACGCAAATCTATCTCTGACAAATTAAAGCACCAAGCAGAAATCATCAGAGCAAATGAAATATTTACATATCTTTCGCAAGGAAACAAGGATGAGCTGATCAATATTTTATATACTGAAAATCAATTTGAGCCATTTTTCAATAAATTAAATGCTGAAGACTTAATGAAGGTCTTATTGCAATCAAGTAATCACATAACATCTTACTTTAATCACATTATAGAGGAACGTTATACTTCGAGAGATACTCTCAATGGTCTGAGAGCATATAATTACTTGAAAGTTGAAGAGGCGTTTTGGATTGAGTTACAAAATATAATCTCGCAAGAAATACCCCATCTGACTATGCTAAAAAGGCATTTCATAGAACAACTTGATACTACCATTAAGGAAATAATAGCACTCCTATCTTCAGTGCCTGATGTTTAAAATTCTGGGGCTGGTCAATAAAATGTCCAGCCCCTTAAAAATTACATCCTTCTCCTGAACACAACATTATCAGAGAAAATTGCTTTACCTGCGACAAACCCAACAGCAGTGATTACTGGCAAACTGATAGTAGCTCCAGCCATACCTGTAGAGATGCCAATGAGAAAAGACATGCCAAAAGACAACAGGATGATCACGAAAGCATACCAGCCGGGATAAGTGCCATATAACACCGTCGCTAAACAGCCTGTACAGACGTGAACCCCACGCTGACTCTCTTTCAAGCAAAACGGGCATTTGATGGTATTGTTTTCCATGATGGCGTCCTTAATTGGCTTTCCAACCATTACTGGTTTTAACAAGATTCATGGCACCATCAGCAGGTTCATTCATTCCTTTAACGCTGGCGAAGGCTTTTTTGTCAATCCAGCCCGGAACGTCAACCAGCTTCCACGTATAGGTCACGCGAACTACTTTCTGATTACTGTTTCCCGGCTCAGTCCATTCCTTAATCTCGTCAACAGCCCGACGACCAACACAGGCACCGTCTGCTGTGCTCCAGACTTTGGCTTTTTTGCCTTCCTCAGTTATCCCTAATACATTCGAGTCATAGCCCTGTTCAAAAACCATCAGGCCCTGCTCAACAAAGCCATCGAGGATCACTGAATTCGTCCCTGTGCCAGTCGAATCAAGTCGTGGCTTGGCAAGACGGATGGGGAAGCTGGTGTTATTGTTATCCAACGAGAAGCAATATTTGTCTTGCCCAATCTTGGCATTAATCGCTTTCTCAAACTCACCTTTCTCACCACATCCCGCCAGTGCCAGAGTTGCGCCTACAACGAGTAAAATCTTCTTCATCTGCTTATCCATCCTGATAATCAAAATTGCGTATGTTTTTTGACCTAATCCGGTCAGGGCTAGAGTTGTTGCGGGATCCGGCTGTTATCACATGGCAAAACCACCGCTTAACCAATTGATAGGATTCAATTCTTTTAGCGTCTCGTCATATCGTTTAAAACGATCAAAAACAATCTTGTGATAGTTTTCAGCCATCATAATTTTATATTCGATCGATAATAACAATTAATCACCGATCGATATCGCACTTTCAATCGTTATAATCTATCAATAACCAATTATCGATCTTTTATATCGATCATAATTTCAAGTTCTGATAGCCTTGCAACGCCGAGACCGACGCCATGAGTTTGGTGCTGTAGGACGTATAAAACGAAGCAAACCTCTGTGAGCGGGTTCAGTCTCTTTAACTCATTTACATGGAGGAAGTAAGAGTGGAAGCAACAGGTATCGTATTTTTAGTGGTGCTCTTCGTCATTATCATGACCGTAGCAGATATACAGAAGAAAAAGCACTACAACAGCTTTACGGAAGTTCTGGACGGCGACATTCTTTCGTATCAATGCCAACAGACAGGTATTGTTATTGATACTCAAAAACATACTGTCCGTATTTTCAATAAAGATAAAGACAGCACATATACTTTTGATGAAATCCGGGAAATAAATTATACGTTTTCAGAGGGTGGTAAGTTTTACGGCAATGGAACATTACGAGGTATGAATAATGCGGCTATTGCTAACTGGAGAGAACAACTTTCAGCTAATAAACGTTCTGGCCTAAATATTTTAACCGATGATATTAAAAATCCCATGTGGAAAGTTAATGTTCCCTTGAAAAATAAAAGCACTTCAAATCACGAACTTTGTGAGCGATGGATGCTGGTATTTAAAAAGTATGTTTTCTGAGTCTCACCTTTCATTTATTTATGGAACAAAAATGAAAAAATTATTACTTGCTATTTTTATCATATTACCACTTGGTGGCTGTACGGTTCATGGTAATAAATCCCTAACTGATGAAAATCATCAAACGGTTAAATTAAAAATCGTCAGGGGAAAAACTACCCAACAAGAAATTCTTGCTGCCTTTGGAGAGCCTCAGACACGCGCTACGAATGATGGGCAGGAGATGTGGAACTACTCAAGTATGACGGGAGAAAGCCAACTATCTAACTACATACCGGGCCTTGCTCTATTGACCAATAGCAGCACGGCACACATTAAATCACTGGATATCTGGTTTAAAGGTGATGTTGTGGAACGTTATGATTTTCGTCATACTGCAAGTAAGACTTCACGCGGTTTGATGGATTGATAATACAACGTATCATCGTAAAATCGGGAGTTGCTACGTATGAACTCCCGACTTTATTTCATAATATTATATCAATCAAATGCTAAATAAATTACAAAACAAACACTTCTTGTATATTACTAAGTGTCTTGGCACCTATACCTTTTATATTTTTTAAAATATCCAGATCAAGCTTTCCTTCACGAACTCGTGCTTTAACAATTTCTTTAGCGATTGCTCTATTTATATTTAACAACGCCTCCAGTTCATCTAAAGTAGCTTTATTGATATCAGGCTTAGAGACAGTGATCTTAGTATTTGACATATACTCAAGCAAATCTGCCACAACTAAATACGTATGAAATACTGACTTTACAGCTTCAATCCGATTTAACTCGGCATGAACACCTTTATTTGTTAACTTGTTAACTTTATCCAACCATGATCCAAGAAAATCTATATGAGCTTTGGCAAGGTCTTTATTACTTTCGGATTGAATAGCCCCATCCATAAATGCCCACAAGCGATTTACATATTGACCTTGCCCAACGGCCCGACCATTAAATTTCTCCTTTGATGCAGGGTAAAGTTCATCAGCCAATCCCTCCAGAAGTCGACGGCATGTAGTTAAAGCTTGAGACCATTCTTCTTCTTTATCAGAAGAGATGGCTTTAAATGCCAACATTAGCTGTTCTGCGATCACTGGATTTAGATCTAATAGTTTATCATCGACAGCATTTTTTAGTATATCAAAACAGTTACTGACAGTGCCTGAGAATTTTAGTTGATTAAATATTTGTGATGCTAACTCATGTGCTTTTTTTCTCACATAATTAATATGTTGGTTTAAGTTATTTTTATAGTATGTCCCATCATTACCTTCTTTTTTTCTTACAAGATCTGCATATTTCTCTTCAATAAACCCGATATTATTATATCCACCACCACTTTCATTACTTTTTAACGTAAGTTCTTCGTTAGAATAGTGAACTCCAGACTTAATTCCTGTATCAGATAACACTTTTATATGTTTGCTTAATTTTTCCTCATAAGTCTTCGTAGTTGTATTTTTGTTATCGATTAAGAATTTTAAAAATAATTTAAGTGGTGTTGTGTATTTATCGTCACCCAACTGAATAGCACACCATATTTTTGTATCTTCATCATTAATGATATCTGCGGTCCTTTGGAGCTTTTGTATAGCCGATAACAAAGAGCCTTTTGGGGACTCAAGTTCTTTAAGCGTTTCCTCAATAAGCTGTAGCGCTACTTTTTTATGCGGCATGTGAATCATCCTTCGACTTATAGTTTCGTAATCATTAAGTGGTAGATTATTGCTTTTAAACTAAAAATGAAACTCTGGTGGCTCAGCCATTTTGATGTTGCCAATACGTATGGGCAGCTCACCTTCTTGCTGGCACAACTTCTTAATGTATTGCCACTCCGCTTTTTCAGACTCCATGTGAGCTGCGAGCGAATCAAATGCACCTTCGGCTACGACGATGGTAGGTTCTTCCTCTGTTTCATTGCCAGTCGACTCCGCATTTGGATTTTCAGCGCGTTCTTCTTCCAGTTCAGCCACACTCGCTTTCAGCTCATCAAGACTACTGGCGGCGTCTCTTGGCGCATAGAAGAACAGCCCGCTAATGAAGATGGCTTCCATAACCTCTCTAAATGAAAACGAGGTATCGCCATAAACGAAGCAACTGTGCTTGGAACTCTTCACACCCGATACGTTTTTCTTAAGCAAACCGTCTTTCGGTGAAGTCATCAATGTCTGTTTGCTATAGAGGATTACAGGCAGATTCTTTATCTCGTGAACATCACCACTGATGCTCCAGCGTTCTTTATCACCTTTAATGAAGCCAGAAGCCTCACAGCCACTTTCAATCTCAAATTCATCGGTCAGAACGCGTTCGCGGTTAAAATAGTCAGAAACGTCCTCATCATCCTGCATCTCCTGACGTTTATAAGCACGGTAAACCATGCTACGACGATCAATCCCAATCCATTCAATATCCCATGTCGTTGGCCCGGACGGTTTTCTTACCTCATCTATATAAGCACCAACATCTCTGTCCAGATAAGCCGCTAACAAAGCCTTCCACGGTTCTATTGCCAGAAAGATACTTGCCAGCGTTGTTCCTTCTTCAATCAGAACGGTATGGTGGAAGAAACGGAGAAGAAAGAACGGATCGGTATCGGCTATGACGTTCTGGATGGATAGCAATGGAACGGCAGCGGTTTCATCGTAATTGGACTGAAACCGTAGTATTGCATCGGAACAAAAAATTAACTGACCTTCCATCGCTCATCCTCCTCCTGTAGTTATCAGACTAAATATTTTACCAGATCATAGTTTGTTATCGCATTTTGATTTTTACTGATTCATATTCGTTGATGTGCTCCTTAAAAGTGCTTATCGCTTTTGGCAATGACCTGTTCAGTAATCCATTAATTCCCTGTGGCGTTTTTCCGTTTCTGATGACCACGATATATCCAAGTGTCAGATCTTGTCTTATCATTGGATTCAATGGTTCTATACCTATGCTAATCCCCGTGTTTTTGTATTTAGCAACCGGATACCCAACTGAACTATGGATAACAATATTGCCGCTATCTGCAAGCCTTGATAACATTCTGTCGCTGTATATCGCTTTTCTTAAATCCTGTAAAACAGGGATATAGTGTTTATCCATGTTTCCTGTTAAAGTTGTAGGTATATAGATCTTTGTTTTTATTTTTAGCATGATATTTTTCCTGTTATTGTTTTTATTTAATACCATGCAACTAATCATAATATCAAAAATATTTATGGCATTTTGATAAAAGTTTTATAACATTTGCGATTTTATAGTTTCTTCACTCATCTGTGTAAGTTCTGAAACCAAGCGAATATAAATATTTTTCAACCTGTCTTTATCACAACGACTTACAGATTCTGATAACAGATAATGACTATAATTATTGACACAAATGTTGTTGCCGTTTTCAAGAGTTAATTTCAATCCAAGTTCTGTATCTTCTACTTTTTTATAATACAGATCATAAATGGTGTTTTTTCATGGGGATGGAAGAGCGTGATCATTTTGATATTGTTCATTGTATTTTCCTTTTATTATTTTATTACTGTTTAATACTCTATCGTAAGCGTAAAAATCAAATATATTTGTGTTTTCTTCATACTTTTACTTATTATTTTTAAACTTCTTTTGAAAAGATCTTTATCTCTGTGCTTACGCACGGCTACGCCCTGACAATGACATTTTGTATTTGATTTTACTACTATGAGGTAATAAACAAGTGTATTCGGTCATAGCCAGATCTATTTTCCTTTAAAATTTCAATTCGGATCCTATCTTTAAACATAGCATTCCCCATCTGACATATAGCATTTGCTCTTAAACGTATAGGAAAACTATATCTTTAGTAGCAGCACTTCGTGATTGTTGCCAACAATTACTTTGCTGGACAGGGCTTGACCCTGTTAATGATAGTTTTTTCAATTAATAATTTTTCCATATAAATTACTGCCTGTAATCAGTTATAAGAGCTTTAAGGCGAAGATGGTTATATGTGTTTTCTTCCTGCTTCCAACGTCTTAGCAAGCTTCCTATGCGATTTATTAACAGTTTACAGAACACTATTACTTATATTTATTGATATTTATTTTTACCTGATACATTCAATTATTATTTTTTGAAAATACATACATTGTGCTGGCGCACGGCTACGCCCCTGATACTGGTATAAAACTATTTTTCTTGTTCACTTATAAGTTATTAATATTTTATCAATGGTAAATAAAGCGATCAGTATAAAGATCATTCCCTCCACCAAGTTAGAATTCAGATCCCATACGAACATAACATCTTACCTCTGACATATAGCATTTGCTCTTAAACGCATAGGAAAACTATATCCTTAGTAGCAGCACTTCGTGATTGTTGGCAACAATCACTTTGCTGGACAGGGCTTGCCCCTGTTAATGATGGATTTATCCAAAAAATGATCGTGTCGTAGACGCTAATAAAACAAAAGAAATCTTAATTAAGCTCTCACAATAAAAGCAGCGGTTCGTGATTGTTCGACACAATCACTTCGCTGATAGTAATTATTAAGGAATACAATACCCCCTGAAAAACCACTAAAACATAACGCAAAAGTAAAACTGGACTCTCTTAACTTCTTACTAATTATTTAATTATAAGCATAGTCCCGGACCAGTAAAATCGCGGCTTCACAACTTTTTTTCCTATGTTTAAACATAGCAAACTCCTATGTTTAAACATAGATCCGTCCTATGTTTAAACATAGCAAGATCTATGTTTAAACATAGCTTTTTTAACATATAACATTGTCATAATAATATACTTCCTATTTTATTTATAGTTCTACTATTGACTTTCACTTTTTTGCATAGTATTAAAATACATATAACAAAAATAATAAGAGAGAATAATATGAATACAAACGACGCTGACCTATTACACTTATTTGAATCATTAACTACAGAACAAAAGATTGATATCGCAAGACGCTTGCTACAAAACAAAGAAATAAAATCAACGACAGTTATTTCTTCTGAGGAAGATAAAGCTATTTCGTTTTCACAACCTTATGTGTTTGCTTTTACTTCCAACTTTCGAGTTTTCTCTGATCTTGACATATCCAAGAATGAATTCCGTGTATTAACCTATATCTTGGAGTATATGGAGTTTGGAAATCTGATCAATCTTTCGCAATCATCGCTGTGCAAAGCATTGAACATCGCTTCCGGTAATATGTCTAACATTTTTAAAAAACTCAGACAGAAAGGAATACTCGTCGAGCATCATGGTCATCTCTATATCAACTCTAACATTTTCGCAAAAGGGATGAGTCATCAACTGGATCAGAAACGTAAAGAACAGTTGAGCAATGCTCGCAATCTTTGCGCAGAGATAGAGCAGTATCCAGAAAACTATACGAAACATTCACAGGAAGAAAGAAGAAAACTTACATTAGAAACTGAGGTTAAAGAAATCTATACTGACGCATTTGTTTTCAGTAAGAAGAAAAAGAATAACGCTGTTCCTAATCCCAATAACAGCATACATGTTGATAAACCACGAAAAGTATATAAAAGAACAAAGGAAAACGAGGAAGCAAGGAGGAACTCTGTTGACATAGAGTCTCATATGCAGAAAGTATCCTGATAAAATAACAACAACAAGGAAATAACAATGAAAAAACTACCCGGTTCGCTTGAGATTAAGCTCCACGAAAAACTATCCAAGAGTGATATACTAAATATATTGGCTGAGCAGATGACCATGCTTGAGGAAACATTTGGCATTCAGGAGTTTAAGATTTTCTCTTACCTTGAATGCTACATTGGCGATAAGAAACAAGCATTATATTATAGAAGTCGCAACAGTGCCGTAGCCACATTCAAATTAAAGGGTCTGGAATCCCCGGTAAACACGGCTAAGCTCATATCAAAAGAAAACGGACAACGTATTGTTTCCTTTGATAAAGAACTGGATATAGACAGAATATCTGCTACAGTCCGAAATATACAAAACAATAATCCTTATCAGGGGTGGTCTGAAGGTATCAGTGTTGTTCCTGCCTCAATCATTAGTAAAATAATTGAAGTGGATATAATACGCGCGCAGGAAGAACAAGGCAGACTTAATCGTATTGAAGAACAGCGCAAGAAAGAAGAACAAATACGCAAAGCGAAAGAAATAGAGGAGTATGAACGACCTTTAAAGGCTTTTATTTCTTCAAAAATAAAAGAAAGTGGTTTATCTGAGAAGGATTTCAAAAAGCAGGTTTGTTCAAGCTGTGACTATCTGAAAGATCGTGCCACAAAATCAAGATACTTTAGTGAACGACCTGACTTGTTAGAAAAATATTATAATGAAAGATTAATTCGTTTCTCGATAAAAGGCACTGATGGTAAAGTAGGTAAAATAGAAATTTATACAGACACAGGTGAACTTATTTTTGAACAGTATAAATCCAAGTAATATTTTTATACCTACGCCAATTTGACACTTACATCATATCTCGTAATATAAATATATCTATTATTTTATCTACGAGGTATTTCTTATGAGAAAAGTAAAAACAGACAACAGTGATTTAATCGAATACGTAAATACAGTCAAAGAACTAAAAAATCATATTTCGATAGAAGAATACAGAAATGAATATCGTAAACTGCGTTCCGATGATATTCCATTGGTTAAGGCGCAGAAATTTAAATCTGCACATACCGAACTTCGCAGACTTGAAAAAAAGAGAGAATCTCTTATTGAATACTTTATTGATGAGTTAAATCCCATCAGCAGTTCAAAAGCTAACACATCAGCGAGATCAACTGGTAATCTCGATTTATTTAACGAACGAGTATTATACCGTAAGGCTATTTCAGAAAAGAGTGATGAAGAAATAGTAGCCTTAGTCATAAAACAACGCACAGAAGCCGCTATGGAGTTCCAGCGTTCAATTGAACAGAGTCTTGAGCAACTATCTCGCATCTCGTCAGTGTTCGAACCATCAATCCAGAAGCGCAGGAAAATGTCTATCTAAATCCAAACCTTCATAATATAATATTAACAATCTTATAAATTGCTAATACTGATGATGGAAACGATAAATGGAACAGATTAAAAGAAGCAAAAGATATCTTGATCGAATGGAGAAAATCTACTCAGGTATTTTCTCTTCTTCAGGACATAACGAAGAAGACTACGATGATGATGTTATTTCATTTTTCATCCATTGCTATCATATTAGAGATTGGATCATTCACCTTAACACTTTGAATATCAGAGCAAGTCATGTGGATATATTCATCAATGAACACCAAGCATTGAAGATTTGCGCTGATTTAGCTAATGGTTCTAAACATTGCAAATTAACTCGCTCAATGCGAACTGGTCGCCAACCTCACATCGCAGCTAAACAAAAACAAACATCTACTTGGTATTCAGGAACAGGTGGTGGTGAAGTAATGACATGCAAATATACTATTTTATGTGATGGCAAAATATATGATGCCTTACAATTAGCAAGAGAATGTATTCAACTTTGGGACTCTTATATCTCAGAGCTTGATGCTTTGAAAGCAACAGTGGTTGATAATGACCCGACGAAAACTATATAAGAACATTATTTTAGTTTTGAAATTAACTTTTCCCATAAAGATTGTTTTTTACCAACTGGTGATGAATTCGCCCATGAAGGATTCATCAGGTCACTTGGTAGCGAATATTTATGATCATCCTCATCAACGACTACAGCATGTAGCTTCTCAGCTATATGCAACATTTTACAGTAAAGAGCTTCGTTAGGATGTTTTGTTGAAATTCTTCCATCACTCCACTCAAGCCAAGATTCATCATGCTCACAATCCCCGCTCCATATAGCAAAAAACTCACCGTTCTTGTTATCTATGGATAGTTCTTTATCATCATTAACAAGCTGGAGCCATTCTTCACTACTGATTGGATCACTTGCGCTATCGAACCAATGTTCCGTTCTTACTATGTGAAGCTCCCATCCCATAACCACCTCCATGTTTTTGATATAAATACGTTATTATACAGAACACTTACCAGTCAATGAGATCTTCTGGCGAAACCCCGTCACACGCCATTTTCTCAAGCACTCTGATCCTACCCACGTAATATGGACACAGGCCTAAGCGAGGTTCTTGTTTTCAAATTGTTCCGGACTGAGGCCGCCACACCAACTGTGCCGCCGCCACCGATTGTAATCACATTCGATATAATTAAA
>Ga0233366_1000276_pt1 | contig 20419 bp, 22 predicted proteins | sample ElkDunMinimDraft_23_FD_191536 | JGI IMG/M metagenome (GOLD analysis project Ga0233366, IMG submission 191536) | Fecal eukaryotic communites from dung pellets of Tule Elk in California, USA - Elk Dung C4 | ecosystem: Host-associated > Mammals > Digestive system > Large intestine > Fecal | place...
TTTATTGGTTGGCTATTCACAATTTATCGGCAAGGAAGTGGCTTACCATAGTGTTGGCTCAGAAAGCGACCAGATTATGGAGGGGAAAGGAATGGTAGCAGCTGTCCAATTCACCTCAGGTACGGTGCAATTCATTCTTGAGGATGGCACGGCTCTAAGTCCTGCCAATATCTCATCATTGAATACAATCGACAGCCAACATAATCTCACAGAAGCAAGCAGACTCATTGGCAGGAAGGTTACTTGGATGAATGAGGGGCAAGAAGTAACCGCTGCTGTCTCGTCCGTTTTCTTGAAGGATGGTCTTGTGAGCATTGAAGTCATTGATGAGAAGGAGACCATTCTTTCTATCAATCAGTTGGTCAAGGTCAGTTGATTGAACGACCAATGCATAGCAGTAATTGTTGGAAAATATCGAAGTTTTGCAGTTATCATTCTATAACAATAAGGAAGGGCTAAGCCCTGGCTGTCAAATCGACAGACAGCCGAGAGAAAGGGGAATTTTAACATGTTGCGTTCTATGTATTCAGGAATAAGCGGATTGAAAAACTTCCAAACCAAATTAGATGTTATTGGCAATAACATAGCTAACGTAAATACGTACGGCTTTAAGAAAGGCCGGGTTACCTTTAAGGATGCTATTAGCCAAACGATTATGGGAGCGAGTGGATTCACAGATACAAGGGGCGGTACAAATGCTGTTCAAATCGGTCTTGGGAGCTCAATCTCATCCATTGATACGATTGATACGGCAGGGAGTCTCCAAAATACATCCAGAACGCTGGACCTTGGCATTGAAGGGGATGGCTACTTCATCGTGAATGACGGGGTGAATGATTATTATACACGTGCCGGCAACTTCTATTTGGATGAAGAGGGAACATTGGTGACAGGCGAAGGTTATAAGGTTGAAGATACAGCAGGAAATGCCATTCAAATGGATGTCGATAATATTCAGAGCTTCAGCATTTCCCAGAACGGTGCCATCAACGTGGTGAAAACAGACGGAACAAGTGAGGAATTGGCCATTATAGCATTAGCCAAATTCAGCAACCCAGGAGGTTTGGAGAAGGCTGGGAATAACCTGCTGCAAGAATCAGTCAACTCTGGCCAACCGCAAGTAGGCGCATCAAGCACAGATGGAAGGGGTACTATTTCTTCCGGTACGCTGGAGATGTCAAATGTCGACCTTTCTGAAGAATTTACCGATATGATTGTCGCGCAGCGCGGCTTCCAGGCCAACACACGAATTATTACCACATCGGATGAAATTTTGCAGGAGCTTGTCAATCTAAAGCGATAATGGCAAAGGAGGCATAGGGCTAGAGCAAGCTTTAGCCCTCTACATATGATTAAAGTGAGAAGGCTTAATGGCAAAGAGTATTACTTAAACGCCCTGTATATTGAAACAATTGAAGCGAATCCTGATACAACCTTGACTTTGACCAACGGAAAGAAAGTGGTAATTGCAGATGAGGAACAAGCCATCATTCGCTCAGTAATGGATTTTTACCGGGAGGTTAACCTGTTAAAGGTGCCGACGATGCTAGAGGAGGGTGCGGATCTTGAAGAATAGAATGTCCATAACGATTATTTTTATGTTCGCTGCAATGCTAATCTTAATGGGCGCTGGAGGCGCTATCTATTCTATTAAATACATGGATGACGGAGCGCAAACACAGCCGAGCATAGATGAAGTGATTAAACTTTCAGTGGAGGTACCTGAGATTACGACCAATTTAAAGGATGATACTCTTATTCAAATCTCCTTTATGATTGAGACGGATGTCAAGGAAGCGCGTGAAGAATTGGAAAAGAGAGAGTTTCAAATTAAGGATATTGTCATTAATGAATTGTCTGAAATTGAAGCTCGCCAATTGAAAGGAAAGAAGGCGAAGCAGGAAATGGAAGATAAATTGACAGAACAGATAAATGGATTGATGCAAGAGGGAGAGGTTGTTGAAATCTATACCACATCCTCTATACTCCAGTGACAATGTTAACTAACGGACTAAAGGCAGGTGAAAGAGTTGTCTGGTGAAGTATTATCCCAAACTGAAATAGATGCACTATTATCAGCCATCACTAAAGGAGAGATGGACGCCGATGAGCTGAAAAAAGAAGAAAGCGCGAAGAGAATAAAAGTTTATGATTTTAAGAGAGCTCTCCGATTCTCTAAGGATCAAATTCGCAGTCTTACGCGTATACATGAGAATTTCGCAAGATTGCTTACTACATATTTCTCAGCACAATTACGTACATACGTACAAATTAATGTCACTTCCACAGACCAGCTTCCTTATGAAGAATTCATCAGATCCATACCGAAAATGACCATACTCAATGTCTTTGAAGTGCCGCCGCTCGATGGGCGGATTCTAATGGAGGTGAATCCTAAGATCGCTTACTCAATGCTTGACCGGGTACTTGGCGGCAGAGGGGACAGTGTCAATAAGGTTGAAAGTTTAACAGAAATTGAGACGAAAATCATGTCCAATTTATTCGAGCGTGCGTTTGAGAACCTTCGTGAGGCTTGGAGCAATATCACAGATATCGAACCTGTATTATCGGAATTCGAGGTGAATCCCCAATTCCTGCAAATGGTTCCTCCAAATGAAACGGTTGTCGTTGTCTCATTTAGCATAATGATTGGGGAAATCAGCGGAATGATCAATATATGCATCCCGCATGTCGTGCTAGAACCAATAATCCCTAAGTTATCTGTCCATTATTGGATGCAGACAAGCAAGAAAGAACGTGAGCCAGTGGAGCTCCAGATGCTTGAGAATCGCGTTCATAAAGCTAATCTTCCCATCATTGCCGAGCTTGGACCGACGGAGATTTCTGTTTCTGATTTTTTGAATTTACATATTGGGGATGTCATTGAATTGAAGCATCCCACCGACAAGCCACTTATCATATCAGTTGGCGAAGTTCCTAAGTTTGTGGGCCAAGCGGGGAAGGTCAATAAGCGAATGGCCGTTCAAATATTAGAGAATTACAGAGGAGGAGGCGTGGAAGATGAATCATGAGAATCTATCAGAGGCTGAAATCGATGTCTTATTAAAAAGAGGTGGAGATGTAGAAGAGGAATCTCCCATGTTAAATCATTATTTTTCCCTGCTGGACCGCGACACAATCGGAGAAATTGGGAATATCTCCTTTGGCAGCTCAGCCACTGCTTTATCGACTTTATTAAATGAAAAGGTTGAGATAACGACGCCGCATGTCTCTTTAATTCTAAGTGAATCCCTGGCGAATGAGTTTCCGCAGCCCTATGTCGCTGTGGAAGTGATCTATACGGAGGGGTTAAGAGGCTCAAACCTGCTAGTCATCGAACCATCAGATGCAAAAGTCATAGCGGGGCTAATGCTTCGTGAGGATGGAACTTCCTCCTCGGAAGAGCCGCTGTCTGAGATTCAGTTAAGTGCCCTTCAGGAAGCAATGAATCAAATGATGGGCTCAAGCGCCACTGCTATGTCTACCGTATTCAAAAAGCGAATTGATATATCTCCTCCTTCAATTGGAATCATGGATTTGCCTAAGGGAGCGGGGAGGGAGATTCTTCCGCAAGGAGACATGTTAGTCAAGGTGTCCTTTAGACTAACCATTGGTCATGTGCTCGATTCTAACATTATGCAGGTGCTGCCTCTTAACTTCGCCAGAGGAATGGTGGATGAACTGATGGAGCATTCGTGGGAACAAACAGAAGACATACAGGGTGCGGTAGGTGACCTTGGGAGAAAGAATAGGAACGGAGGCGATGAAAGTATGAGTGAGCAAATACCTGCCGGCAATCTTCATTCAGATTATAATCGAGCATTGACAGAGACCGCGACCGGTTATTATAGCGATATTAATTCCATGCTCAATTCAGGTGATAGAGTCCAGCATTCAGCAGATGTCGAGGTTCAGCCTGTGGAATTTTCGTCCTTCACACCTGAGCGGCAATTAGCGGAGCAGGAAATGAACAATTTAGATATGCTTCTTGATATTCCGCTTCAAGTTACAGTAGAGCTAGGAAGAACAATTCGGTCAGTTAAAGAGATTCTATCCCTTTCCTCCGGTTCAATCATTGAGCTTGATAAGCTGGCAGGGGAGCCGGTTGATATCCTCGTTAACAGGCGTCTTATTGCCAAGGGAGAAGTGGTTGTCATCGATGAGAATTTCGGTGTTCGTGTCACGGATATCATCAGTCAGAGTGACCGGCTAAAAAAATTGAAATAAGAAGAGAGGGAGATTAATGGCCCATAAGATATTGATCGTGGATGATGCGGCATTTATGAGGATGATGATTAAAGATATTTTAATGAAAAACGGATATGATGTAGCGGGTGAAGGGGCAGACGGCATACAAGCGGTCGAGTTGTATAAAGAGCTCGAGCCGGATTTGGTCACGATGGACATAACGATGCCGGAAAAGGACGGTATTACCGCTCTAAAGGAAATCCGGTCAATCAATCCTGATGCAAAAATCATTATGTGCTCTGCCATGGGGCAGCAAGCATTAGTCATTGACGCCATTCAAGCAGGAGCGAAGGATTTTATCGTGAAGCCTTTTGCTGCTGACCGTGTGCTAGAAGCCATCAGCAAGGCGCTCGATTAATTGTAGAAAGGGAGATTCGGGTGCTTCAACACATGAGAGGCTGCCAAAAGGCAGCTAGCCTGATTATTGTATCTTTATTGCTGCTTTTGTTGGCAGCTGCCCCTGCGGCAGCTGAAACAGATGCAGGAAACAAAAGTGTGGATGAATATTATCAAAACAAGGAATCAAGTGAGCATGAGCGGGCAGATGAAGCTGAACAAGATGGGCTTAAACAGGAGGAAGCTCCTGGCGATATGGTTGGCATCACAGCTTTTGATGTCTTCAAAATGATTTTTGCTCTCCTCTTTGTCATTATCCTTTTATCTCTTTTATTGAAATTTGTGAATAAGAAAAGCAGAAGCTATTCGACAGGAAAAATGATTCAAAATCTGGGCGGAGCATCTCTTGGCGGGAATCGTTCCTTACAGGTAGTGCGGGTGGGTGAGAAAATACTTGTACTCGGGGTAGGCGAGAATGTCCAGCTCCTGGATTTGGTTGAAGAGGAGAGAGAGTTTAACAGATTGATAGATGAATACAATGAGAAGATGGGACAAGAACCATCTCATCCTGCGATTGTCTCGAAGTTGGCAGAGAGCTGGAAGGAAAAGCGCAAAGGTGGACCGCCCGCATTCGCAAGTCAGCTTTCAGCCCAATTGGATGAAATGATTCTTGAGCGGAAAGCGCTGAAAGAGAAACTCCGTAAGAAGGGAAGTGCACGGGATGAATGAAGTCATGAATTTATTCAGCACGGCTGATACCGGAACCGTATCTGCTTCGGTAAAGCTGTTATTGCTTTTGACAGTCCTCTCCCTTGCACCGAGCATTCTAATCTTAATGACTTGTTTTACTCGTATTGTAGTCGTGCTGGGGTTTGTCAGAACAGCATTATCCACACAGCAAATGCCGCCAACACAGGTGTTGATTGGTCTATCCTTATTCATCACATTCTTCGTGATGGCGCCTGTCTTTTCGGAGGTTAATGAAGAAGCGCTTCAGCCGCTTTTTAAGGATGAGATCAAGCTTGAGGAGGCTTATTCACTAGCGGCTGAACCGATGAAGGAATTTATGGCAAAGCATACGAGACAAGCAGATTTGCAATTATTTTTGGATTATACAAAAGCGGCAGCGCCAGCCTCGGTCGAGGAAATCCCGCTTACGACGCTTGTTCCGGCATTTGCCATCAGTGAGCTGAAGACAGCCTTTCAAATTGGATTCATGATTTTTATTCCTTTTTTGGTCATCGATATGATTGTCGCGAGTGTGCTGATGTCTATGGGGATGATGATGCTTCCGCCGACGATGATCTCTCTGCCATTTAAGATTTTATTATTTGTGATGGTTGATGGGTGGCATTTAGTGGTCAAGTCTTTATTACAGAGTTTATAGGCAGGTGGAGAAGAAATGACATCAGAAGCAGTAATCACACTTGCGGAAAGAGGTGTGTGGACGGTCCTCATCATAAGCGCGCCTTTGTTGCTTTTGGCGCTTGTTATCGGTTTGATTGTAAGTATTTTTCAGGCAACGACACAGATCCAGGAGCAGACATTGGCCTTTATTCCGAAGATTGTTGCTGTATTTCTCGGAATCGTGTTTTTTGGTCCGTGGATGCTTGGGAGAATGATCTCTTTTACGCTTGATATCTTTAATAATTTAACGAAATTTGTGGGATAAACAATGGAAGAAATCGTACCTAAATTTAGTGTTTTTCTGCTCATCTTTGTAAGGGTTGCGGCTTTTTTCGTCACAATGCCGATATTCTCTTACCGCACAATTCCTGCTATGCACAGAATCGGAATCAGTGCCATTTTGGCATGGATTATGTATTATACGGTCCAATCACCAGGCTATGAGATTGATATGTTCTATTTCCTGCTGATATTGAAAGAATGTATCGTCGGTTTGGCAATCGGTTTTTTTGCGTATATGCTCCTGTCGGCTGTACAGATGGCAGGGGGATTGATTGATTTTCAGATGGGCTATTCAATGGCAAGCGTCATAGATCCTCAGACAGGTGTGCAGACGCCGCTAACCGGGCAATACCTGTATACGTTTGCCCTCTTGTTTTTACTTTCAACTAATGGCCACCATTTATTGCTTGATGGGATTTATTACAGCTATCAATTCATTCCTCTTTCAAGCACGTTACTGGCATTCGGGAATGAGGATTTGCTTACCTTTATCATCGAGTCGTTTTCAATGGCCTTCATGATTGCTTTTCAGATGGCGATTCCAATTGTCGGCAGTCTCTTTTTAGTGGATATCGCACTTGGTATTGTGGCTAGAACAGTGCCGCAGATGAATATTTTTGTGATTGGTTTTCCAGTGAAAATTCTTGTTGGTCTTATTTTGTTGATTGTCATGATGAGCGGAATCCTCTCTTTGGTAGATCTCCTACTTGATACGACGTTGAATGGATTGCGTACACTCATGCAATTGCTTGGAGGAAGTTAATATGGAATTCCTGATGCTAGATCTGCAATTTTTTTCAGGAGAGAAAACAGAAAAAGCAACCCCTAAAAAACGGCAGGATTCCCGAAAGAAAGGGCAGGTTGCCAAAAGCCAGGACGTAAACACAGCGATTGTCTTATTTGGGGTGTTTCTCTTCCTCTATTTGACCGGAGGATTCTTGAGAGACCGCGTCATCGACCTATTTGTCTATCCAATCAATGCAATAACTACGTCTGAATTGACGATTGATGGTCTGTCTATTCTCTTTATCGGCCTGCTAATCAAAATGATTAGTGTTTTAGGTCCCATTATGTTAACGGCTCTCCTGGCTGGTATTCTCGCCAATTTCATTCAAGTGGGACCGATGTTTTCAACGGAGACCATTCACTTTAAGCTTGAGAAAATTAATCCAATTAAAGGATTTAAACGGATCTTTTCGATGAGAGCAATCGTTGAAATGTTAAAGTCCATCTTAAAGGTTTTGTTCATTGGTCTCATCACATTTTATTCCATCTGGCTCAGGATGGATGAAATCATGCTTCTATCCTATAAACAAATAGGGGCTAGTCTAGTAACGATTGCGGATATAACGGTCCAGACCGGCTTGTTTGCTTCGGGAGCTTTATTATTATTGGCAGCGCTAGATTATATGTATCAGCGGTTTGATTTTGAAAAGAGCATCAAGATGTCCAAGCAGGAAATCAAACAGGAATACAAAACGATGGAAGGGGATCCCATCATAAAGTCTCGAATCAAGCAAAAACAAAAAGAAATGGCTATGTCGAGGATGATGCAAGAAATACCGAAAGCGGATGTGGTGATAACCAATCCGACGCATTTTGCGGTAGCCCTGAAATATGATGAAGACAAAATGGATGCCCCGTATGTTGTGGCTAAGGGAGTTGATTTTGTCGCTCAAAAGATCAAGCTCATCGCAAAAGAAAATGAAGTGCCTATGATGGAAAACAGGCCTTTGGCGAGAGCCCTTTACAGTCAAACAGAAGTTGGTCAGGCTATTCCGGAGGAGTTTTTTAAAGGGGTGGCAGAAATTCTGGCTTATGTATATAAAATGAAAGGCAAAACGTCATGAATGTTAGGCTCTTATTAATGGTTAGGAGAGGGAATGTATGCGAGCTAGGGATTTAACGGTACTGGTGGCCGTCATTATGATTGTGGCGATGTTAATCATCCCGCTTCCAACATGGCTTTTAAGCTTTTTGATTATGGTCAATATAGCCCTGGCCTTATTGGTTTTATTGACATCGATGAACACGACGGAACCTTTGCAGTTCTCGATTTTTCCGTCATTGTTGCTGTTGCTGACCTTATTCAGGCTTGGCTTAAATATATCTACAACGCGAGCAATCCTTACCCATGGGGATGCAGGCGGAGTAGTTGAAGTGTTCGGGAACTTTGTGGTCGGCGGACAAGTCGCTGTCGGGCTTGTCGTCTTTCTAATATTAATCATCATTCAATTCATTGTTATTACAAAGGGGTCTGAGCGTGTGGCAGAAGTGGCTGCCCGTTTCACGCTAGATGCCATGCCCGGGAAGCAGATGAGCATTGATGCTGACTTGAATGCCGGCATGATATCTGAACAGGAAGCCAGAATGCGCAGGGATAAAATATCTCGCGAAGCGGATTTCTTCGGCTCAATGGACGGGGCGAGTAAGTTTGTAAAGGGAGATGCAATCGCCAGTATTATCATCGTCATAATTAACCTCATCTTTGGAATGGTGATTGGAGTTATGCAAATGGATATGAGCTTGGGTGAAGCTGCAGCCCACTTCTCGCTTTTATCCGTGGGAGATGGCATTGTCAGCCAGGTGCCAGCGTTGTTAATTTCAACGGCGACCGGAATTATTGTGACTAGGGCTGCCTCTGATGGGAACCTGGCTTCTGACATTACCGGTCAATTATTTGCTTATCCAAAAATGTTGTATATTGCTGCAGGCACCATTTTGCTTTTGGGAATCTTCACCCCAATCAATGTGTTTTTGACGCTCGTGATTGCCGGGCTGCTGGCACTTGGTGCTTATAAGGCTGATCAGGTCCAGAAGACAGGGGCAGGAACAGATATCCTGCCAGATGAAGAGATGGACCATGATGAAATGAAGAGTCCTGAAAGTGTTATTAGCCTGCTCAGCATTGACCCAATTGAATTTGAATTTGGCTATGGTCTTATTCCGCTGGCAGATACGAACCAAGGCGGCGATCTCCTCGACAGGGTCGTGATGATCAGGCGGCAGCTGGCCATTGAACTTGGACTTGTGATTCCTGTCGTGCGAATTCGCGATAATATTCAGCTGAAACCGAACGAATATCGCTTGAAGATCAAAGGAACGGAAATGGCGCGGGGTGAACTCCTCCTAGACCATTATCTGGCGATGGCGCCAGGAATGGATGATGAATCCGTGGAAGGGATTGAAACTGTTGAGCCTTCCTTTGGTCTCCCGGCGAAATGGATAACCGAGGACATGAAGGAGTATGCCGAAATGCTTGGCTACACGGTTGTTGATCCGCCTTCAGTCGTGTCGACCCATATTACGGAAGTTATTAAGGCGAACGCGTCTGAGCTCATCGGCCGTCAGGAAACGAAGCATTTGATAGAGCATCTAAGAGAATCGGCGCCAATTCTTGTTGAGGAAGTGACCCCTAATCCATTAACTGTCGGTGACATCCAAAAGGTTCTGGCTAAACTGTTGAAGGAAAAGGTGTCCATTCGCAATTTACCCATTATATTCGAGACGCTGGCTGATTTCGGGAGGATAAGCCATGACCCAGAAGTGCTGACAGAATATGTGCGGCAAGCATTAGCACGTCAAATTACTAGTCAATATGTGACAGGGGAAAGCTTAAAGGTCATTACGTTATCCGGCAGGACAGAAAAAGCGATTGCTGATAGTGTTCAGCAAACGGAGCATGGGAGTTACCTCACCATTGATCCGGACTCATCACAAAAAATAGTGCAGTCCATTGGAACGAAGCTGGAGGAAAATGCGCTGCTTGATCAATTGCCGGTGCTTTTATGCTCGCCAGCTGTCAGGATGTATGTGCGTCAATTGACTGATAGGTATTTCCCGCAGCTGCCGGTTCTATCCTATAACGAACTTGAAGCAAATGTTGAAGTACAGGCGATAGGGGTGGTGAATATGGAATGAAGGTCATGAAATTCACAGGCAGCACCATGCAGGAGGTAATGATTCAAATTCGCTCTGAATTAGGGCCGGATGCCGTTATATTGCATTCGAAATCGGTTCAAACACCGACGTATTTCGGTCTATTCAGGAAGAAAACCATTGAGGTTATCGCAGCCATTGACCAAGAAGAGAAGCCGGCTCGAATAATGGAAGCAGAGAAAAAGCCGGAGGGACCATCCCGATTTATAAAGAGCGAAGAATCAGCAACGGCTAAACAAATCTTGAGGGAGTTGCATCAGGTAACAGGGCTGCTTAAAGAAAACGCCCCAAAAAGTGAATCGCCCTCCAAGTATGATCTTTATCCGGAAGAGTTACGGAATATGTTCTGCCTTCTCCGAAATCTTGGCCTAAATTCGGTCGTGCTGGATGATATTATGCAATGCCTCCTGAAGGAATGGAAGCGCCAATTTGCCATTAAGGAATTGACGGCAGCAGACCTGGAGCGATTGGCTAGGAAACATCTCAAAGATCGGCTTGATGCAGCAAATCTTTCCGCCGATGAGCCAACTCGGAAATATATAGCGGTCATGGGCCCGACAGGTGTGGGGAAAACGACCACAATCGCAAAGATAGCGGCGGATTATATGCTGAGAAAGCGAAAGAGAGTAGCCTTTATTACGACAGATACTTATCGGATTGCAGCCATTGAGCAATTGCGCACATATGCGCAAATACTGGGTGTGCCGATGGAAGTCGCCTATAATCTGGTGGATTTCGTTCAGGCAGCCGAGCGCTTTGCTCATTATGATCATGTTTTTATCGATACAGCAGGAAGGAACTTCCGTAACCCCGTTTATGTCGAGGAGCTCAAGAAAATGCTCGATAATAATTTGAATCTTGAAACCTACCTTGTGTTGGCTGCTACGGCAAAAGAAGAGGATATGGCCAAGATTTACGAGCAATTTGAGATGATGGCCGTTGACGGGCTTATTTTCACGAAAACGGATGAAACTGAGAACTTAGGCGGCATGATCAATTTCATCATGAATCATTCCATTCCTGTCGCGTATTTAGCAGATGGACAGGATGTACCGGATGATTTGCAATTAGCCGCACCAGAGATCATCATCAATAAGGTTTTTGGAGGAAAAGAGCATGTCGGATCAAGCAGATCAGCTTCGAAGCAGATTAGAAGAGCTTAGATTGCGAAGAGCCAAAGTAATTGCGGTGGCTAGCGGTAAGGGCGGTGTCGGTAAGTCGAATTTTTCGATAAATTTCGCTGTCGCTCTTGCGAGGGAGCTTAACCGGGTCCTGATCATTGATTTTGATATTGGGATGGGCAATGTCAATATTCTGGTAGGCAAATCGAGCCGTTATACAATTGCTGATCATTTTGAGAAGGCCATTCCTCTGCAAAAGCTTATTGAGGAGGGGCCATCGGGGGTGCATTATATTGGCGGGGGCACAGGCTTAAGCCAATTATTGCATGTCGGCCGGCGTCAATTTGAGCGGTTTAGCGCTGAATTTGAACTTATCCTCAAACAATATGACTATATATTTTTGGATATGGGTGCCGGTTACTCGGAGCAGTCTATCCAATTCATGCTGGCAGCGAATGAAGTGTTTATCATCACGACGCCTGAGCCAACATCGATTACAGATGCCTATTCGATGATGAAGTTTCTGGCCAAGCGGACAGCTGACGTTCCGTTTTATCTGATCTGTAATCGTGCTCTATCACGTATGAACGGAGAGGAGACGCTAAGCCGGCTTGCGGGAGCGGCCCGGCAGTTCCTGAATAAGGAAGTATCTGTACTGGGAGTCATTCCTGATGATAGCCGTGTCGGTAAGGCGGTCTTGCGCCAGATTCCGTTTATAGACTTCGACCCGAAAGCAGGGGCGAGCATGGCTTTAAACGAACTGCTTCACGTCTATTTAGGGAAGGGAAGCAAGAAGGTTAGTCAGGGTGATTCATTTATAAGCAGGATGAGAAGTTATCTGTTTCAGCGCTGATAATCTGCAAGGATGATCAGTGTGTAAAGGGGGAGTATGAATGAATTGGGACCAGTATCTAGAAGTTTATTTTGAGGAGAGTAAGGAACACGTGCAATCATGCAATCAGCAGCTCCGCCTGCTGGAAAAACAACCAACGAATAAGAAAGCAATAGATGAAATCTTTCGTGCCATTCATACGCTGAAAGGGATGTCTGCCACGATGGGGTTCAATGAGGTTGTACAACTTACCCATGAAGTAGAGAATGTGCTTGATGAAATTCGTCATCAGAGGCTTCCGGTTACACTTGCTTTAATTGATTTTATTTTTCACGTAATAGATGATCTTGAAGCGCTGCTTGTTTCACTTGAGAAGGGGGATAGCGGCAAAAATGTAAGCGGCGCTGCTGTTTTTAGCCTGCAATCATTCATGATTGGGCGGGAAAAACCGGTGGAGATGGATGATGAAACGGCTCCTTTGCTCGAAGAAGAAATCATCGCCGCTATGGATTATGAGGGCCATGAACAACTAATCATCGAAGAGGCTCTCATTCAGCAGTTCGATGTTTGGAGGCTGGATATCTCTTTAAGGGATGACTGTCAAATGAAGGCGGCTAGGGTTCTGCTGATTTTTAGGCTGCTAGAATCTTTAGGAGAGATCATTAAGTCTGTCCCTGCTGCAGAAGAGCTTGAGAAGGAGCACTTTGAAAATAGGTTTTCCGTAACAATTGCCACTAAGAGTGACCGCTACAGTTTATATAAGGCGATTAAAAATATATCAGAGGTTAAAGAAGTCAAGCTTTATCTGATTAGAGCGGAGAAATGGGGCCGAGATGAAGTCTTGGGCGCTTCTAGTATTGAAGCGGAAAATCCGGCTGGGCAGAAGGTCATCGATGGGCACCCAATCACTAAATCGATACGAGTTCCAATTGAACGATTAGACGAGCTTATGGCGGCTTTTAGGGAATTGGTCGTCGGGCGCCAAAAACTAGAGCAATTGGCTCTTGAGATTGGGCACGCTGAACTATTAGATGCCGTTACAGATATCGCCACTAAGACCACTGATATGCAAAGCATCCTCTTAAATATGCGGAAGGTTCCTGCGGAGAGTGTTTTTAATCGGTTTCACAGTATGGTAAGACGCCTTTCTAGGGAGCTGGACAAGAAAGTAAAGCTAGTCATAACAGGTGCGGCAACTGAGCTCGATCGTTCTATCATGGAAGAGATTGGTGATTCAATGCTGCATTTCTTGAGGAATGCGATTGATCATGGGATAGAAACTCCTGATATACGAAGGCAGCACGGAAAGCCGCCGGAAGGGACTATCATGATTCGAGCATATGAGAGTCTCGATTTTGTAATGATAGAGATTGAGGATGATGGAGCGGGAATAGATGAAGAGGAAGTTGCCAGAAAAGCTGTCGAGTTAGACGTTGTCACACCGTCTCAGGTTGAAATGATGAGTGTGCAGAGCAAAATTAACTTAATTTTCGCTACTGGATTTTCGACCGCCACGCAAATATCTAATATATCCGGTCGAGGAGTAGGGCTGGATGCAGCCAAGAGCATGATTGAATCATTGGGAGGGGAAGTGGTGGTTCAGTCGAGGCGGGGGACCGGTACCAGGTTCACCATTAAGGTTCCATTATAAATTCAGATGAGTAACAGCGGAGATTGACAAACAGATGGCACGGCGGGAGTCCGTTACATTGAAAGGGTCTTCCATATATTCTTTTAATGGGAAAAAGAAAGAAAAGAGCTCTATAGAAGGATACTTTACGGAAAAATAATTGGCAGGGGGGAACGAAATTGCCGCAAGTAAATGTGGGGGAGGAACAACTGTATTGGCATCGATGGCTTGATGACCGCGATGAACAGGCAGGAGATATTTTGGCTAATAAATATTTGCCTTTGGTGAATTACCATGTCCAGCGGATTTCAGTCAATTTGCCTAAAAGTGTAAGCAGAGATGATATTCACAGCCTTGGGCTCATGGGTCTTTTTGATGCGCTGGAGAAGTTCGATCTTTCGAGAGATTTGAAGTTCGAAACCTATGCTTCTTTCCGGATCCGGGGGGCCATTATTGACGGGCTTAGGAAAGAAGATTGGCTTCCAAGAAATACGAGGGAAAAGGCGAAATTAATAGAAGCAACCATTGAAAGGCTGGAACAAGAGAAGATGAAAAATATCTCTTCAGCCGAGGTGGCGGAGGAGCTGGGGTTGACGAAAGAAGAGGTCAATGCCATTTCAAATGAGAACTTACTAGCCAACGTACTATCAATGGATGAACGGCCAAAGGACCAAAATGAAGAGTTACAGTCCTTTAGTGTAAGGGATGAAAAGACATTATCACCGGAGGATACCTTGCTAAAAAAAGAGGTTTTATCCGAAATAGATAAACAAATCCAAACACTAGGGGAGAAGGAACAACTGGTACTAGACTTGTTTTATCATAAAGAGCTGACATTGACGGAAATTGGTCATATCTTGAATTTATCAACATCGCGTATATCGCAGATTCATTCGCGTGCGTTGTTTAAGCTGCGGAATGTCCTGCAAAAATCAATATATTCATAGATGGAGGGTGGAAGATGGCTTTTCCGTTTAAGTTAGAGGTTTCAAGCGACAGACTGAAGGCATGGATATGTAAGGAAGAGGATGCCAGGATAAATGTAACAGCAGATGAGGTTCGGAAATGGCTGCATGCTCAAGGTGTCATCTCAGGGATAATGGAGAGTGAGCTTGAACGTCTAGGCCGAAATGATAGCCATTCAAAACGTATTCTTGTGGCTGAAGGGGTAAAACCTACAAAGGGGCAGGACGGCAAGGTAATCTTTCATGTATCTCCCCATCTTGAGAGAAAAGAAGGAGATATTGTAGATTATCGTGATACTATGCAAATCTTTTCAGCGGAAACGGGTGATCGGATCGCAACGATCGTAGACCCTGAGGCTGGCACGTCAGGCGTGGACGTTTATGGAAATGCGATTGTGCCGGAGCCTGGTAAAGCGATACGGTTAAAAATTGGTCCCCATGCCATACGCCATGGAAAAGAAATCTTCGCCGTCACAGATGGTGAGGTCAGCTTTAATTGGAATGTGATTCAAGTCAATCCATGTTATGTAGTGGATGGCGATTTAGATTTATCAATTGGAAACCTTCACTTCGTGGGCAATGTGATTATTAAAGGTAATGTCCGACCGGGCTATAAAATTCGTGTCGGAGGCGATTTGAAGGTGTTTGGCATGATTGAGGGGTCGGATATACATGCAGGCGGCTCGATTTATGTGAAGGGAGGCATATACGGGGAGTCTGATTGCCAAATCAAAGCCGGAGCCATGCTCAAGGCTCTTTATATCAATGAGGCTCACGTCCATGCTTTTGGTGATATTGAAATCGGCCATTATATTCTGCATAGCCATGTGACATCCTATCAATCCATTCGATGCAAAAACGGCCACCTGATAGGGGGGGTCACCCAAGCAGGCAAGTCCTTGGAAATACGGGATGCCGGCAATATTCATTATACTCGAACGCACATACATATTGGTCAGACAAAAGCAATCGAACTACATAAGTCCGAACTGGACAAACAGACAAAACAAATCAAGGATAACATCTCCAAGCTTACGGTTATTGCCAATAGACTCGAGGAGATGAAGGGGGAGACGGGCTTTTTGGGAGTGAAGGAGAGGGCACTGCTGATGAAGCATAAACAAACAAGGGATTTGCTCGAACAGCAGCTCCTCAATATAAGGGAGGAGCGGATGCATCTTGAATATAGGGTTGACCAATTGGATGAAGAAATAATCGTTCAAGGTGTTTGCTACCCTAATTTACATATCCAGATTGGCAAGTACGCTAAACCGCTCAATCAGGCATACCGATCTGTCAGATTTATAGAGCGCGGAAAAGAAATAGCTGTTACTCCCCTTTAAACTGTAAAAAATGCTTGTGATGACGGCCATGACCAAAAATCACAAGATAAAGCTAAGGAGTAAAGAACTGGCTGGCTATGGTCAAGGGGAGGGAAGATGAAATATGGCATTGATTCTAGTATGGAGCATTATGACAAACATGGTTGCGATTTTCGCCATTGTGATCTTATATGTCCGCCAAAATAGACTCATTGATGCAGAAAAGAACATGAGGTCTTATACAGAAGACTTAGAGAATACGATAACGGCATTCCTGCTTGAGATTAAAGAGGAGAATGAGAGGCTTGAAACAGCGCTTTGGGAGAATGATGGCAGGGTGCATGAGGAAGCGTGTCAGCATGAAGAGCAGATAAAAGGCGAAGAGAAAACAAAACCAGGCATTTTAGAAAAACCAGATGTTCTTATGGACGCAGGGGAGAATTACATGCTTTTTCAGGCATTGAAAGCGAAGAGGCTGGGGAAGTCAATAGAGGAGATTGCTAAGGAAATGGGCAAAGGAAAAACAGAAATAGAACTTTTAATCAAAATGAACGAATAAGGCTTGATTGTGAAGCTTCAGTATGCTATATTATTTCATGGTGTTATTACACACGCTTATTGATTTGGGCTGACGGTGCTGCCGTTTGTGCAGTTTCAGGCCGAAAATGATTTAAGCGGAGGATAAAACAAAACCATAGGAGGAAAAATACATGTCTGTTATTTCAATGAAACAACTGCTTGAAGCAGGTGTACACTTCGGGCACCAAACACGTCGTTGGAACCCAAAAATGAAAAAATATATCTTCACGGAGCGTAATGGTATCTACATCATTGACCTTCAAAAAACGGTTAAAAAAGTAGAAGAAGCATACAACTTCGTAAGAGATCTTGCAGCAGATGGCGGCACAATGCTATTTGTTGGTACTAAAAAGCAAGCTCAAGATTCCGTTAAGGAAGAAGCAGCTCGCGCTGGCATGTACTATGTTAACCAACGCTGGTTAGGTGGTACATTAACTAACTTCGTAACAATCCAAAAACGTATCGCTCGTTTGAAAGAAATTGAAAAAATGGAAGAAGACGGCACTTTCGAAGTACTTCCTAAAAAAGAAGTTATTCAATTGAAGAAAGAACAAGAACGTCTTGAGAAATTCCTAGGCGGTATCAAGGATATGAAACAAATCCCTGATGCATTGTTCATCATCGACCCACGCAAAGAGCGTATCGCTGTTGCAGAAGCACACAAATTGAACATCCCTATCGTTGGTATCGTTGATACAAACTGTGATCCGGATGAAATCGATTATGTAATCCCTGCAAACGATGATGCAATCCGCGCAGTTAAATTGCTTACTGGAAAAATGGCTGACGCTATTCTTGAAGGTAAACAAGGCGAAGAAACAGCTCCAGTTGCAGAAACAGCTGAAGTTGAAGCTCCTGCAGAAGCTGAAGAAGCTACTACAGTAGAAAACGCTTAATTGACTTTTTAAAGGTGATAAGAGGATGGTGCCTTTTATCACCTTTTTTTGAAATAAAGAAGCAGTGTATACGTCTACATATACTGCTACATACTGATTTTATGGATAATTAAAGGAGGAAGCCCAAATGGCTATTACAGCTCAACAGGTTAAAGAATTACGTGAAAAAACTGGCGCAGGCATGATGGACTGCAAAAAAGCTCTTACAGAAACAAACGGAGACATGGACAAAGCAATCGACTACCTTCGTGAAAAAGGTATTGCGAAAGCAGCTAAAAAAGGCGATCGTATCGCTGCAGAAGGTTTAACTTCTATCGTTGTTGAAGGCGACCAAGCGGTTATCCTTGAAGTAAACGCTGAAACTGATTTCGTTGCTAAAAACGATGCGTTCCAAACTCTTGTAAAAGAATTGGCTGCTCATCTATTGGCAAACAAACCAGCTTCCGTTGAAGAAGCTCTTGCACAAACTATGGAAAATGGTGCGACTGTTGAAGATCACATCAACGCTGCAATCGCTAAAATCGGTGAGCGCATCACGCTTCGCCGCTTTGAAATCAAAACAAAACCTGAAAACGGTGCATTCGGTGCTTACATTCACCAAGGCGGACGCATCAGCGTATTGACTATCATTGAAGGTTCTGCTGAAGAAGCAGTTGCTAAAGATGTATCTATGCACATTGCTGCTCTTAACCCTAAATACGTTTCTCGCGACCAAGTTACTGCTGAAGAAGTAGAACATGAGCGTCAAGTATTGACTCAACAAGCGTTGAACGAAGGCAAGCCAGAAAAAATCGTTGCAAAAATGGTTGAAGGCCGTCTTGGCAAATACTTCGAAGAAATCTGCGTAATGGATCAAACTTTCGTTAAGAATCCAGACCAAAAAGTTGGTCAATATGTACAAGCTAATGGCGCAACTATCGTAGAATTCGTTCGTTATGAAGTAGGGGAAGGTATCGAGAAGAAACAAGATAACTTCGCTGAAGAAGTAATGAGCCAAGTTAAAAAAGACTAATTAATCTAAAGCAGATAAAGCAAGAAGATGGAATAGGGAACACATTGTGTTCCCTATTTTTCAAGAATTCTTTAAGCAGTCAGGGAATCCCTTCTGCTGAGATTTTTTGCAAAAGTATTGAGATGTATGGGAAAATTATAATTGGTTCCTACTTTAACATTGGTGGAGGTTTATATGAGCAGCGTAAAGTATAAAAGAGTAGTATTAAAATTAAGTGGAGAGGCACTTGCCGGCACTCAAGGCTTCGGGATTGACCCAGTCATTATTTCTTCCATTGCTAAACAAGTGAAGGAAGTTGCTGAACTAGGCGTAGAAGTAGCTGTTGTCGTTGGCGGGGGCAATATTTGGAGAGGCAAAACAGGAAGCGAGCTTGGCATGGACCGTGCGACAGCTGATTACATGGGCATGCTTGCAACTGTCATGAACTCTCTTGCTCTTCAGGACAGTCTTGAGCAACAAGGAATTGGCACACGTGTACAGACATCGATTGAAATGCGTCAGGTTGCAGAGCCGTATATCAGACGCAGAGCCATTCGCCATCTAGAGAAGAGCCGAGTGGTCATCTTTGCGGCAGGAACGGGCAATCCTTATTTCTCCACTGATACTACAGCAGCTTTACGAGCTGCTGAAATCGAAGCAGATGTTATCCTGATGGGCAAAAACAATGTAGATGGAGTATACAGCGCTGACCCTGTCAAAGACAGCAGTGCCGTTAAATTTGATCAATTATCCTATCTTGATTTAATCAAGGATGGACTGGCAGTTATGGACTCTACAGCATCATCACTTTGCATGGATAACGACATTCCACTAATTGTCTTCTCAATCACGGAAGAAGGGAACATTAAACGCGCCGTACTTGGCGAATCTATTGGTACAGTTGTTAGGGGGAATAAATAAATGGCAAACCAAGTTATTTCTAATACGAAAGAAAAAATGGACAAATGCATACAAGCATTTTCTCGCGAGCTGGCTTCTATCCGCGCCGGACGTGCCAACGCAGCAATGTTGGACAGATTAACGGTTGATTATTATGGTGCACCAACACCCATCAACCAAATGGCTTCTGTAAGCGTACCTGAAGCACGTATGCTTGTCATCCAACCTTATGATAAAACGATTTTAGGTGATATTGAAAAAGCGATCCTGAAATCTGATTTAGGGTTAAACCCTGCCAATGACGGATCTATTATCCGTTTGTCTGTTCCGGCTTTAACGGAAGAACGTCGCCGCGACCTTGTTAAGCAAGTGAAGAAGGAAGCGGAAGATGCGAAGGTTGCCGTTCGTAACGTTCGCCGTGACGGCAATGACGATCTTAAGAAGCTTGAGAAGAATGGCGAAATCACTGAAGACGCTCTTCGCGGCTATTCTGACGATGTTCAAAAAATGACAGATGATCATATTGCAAAAATCGACCAAATGGCTAAAGATAAAGAAAAGGAAATTATGGAAGTCTGATTCGAAGCAATCAGTGAGTGCCCCTTTTTTTATAAAAGGGGCTTTTTCTTATCATTTTTGGTGACATGAACTGTTTCAGCTGAAAATTCTCTTTTATGTCTGAGTAGATTTGAGTCTTTAGCCTATAATGAAGAAGAGAGCATGTATAAAGAAGCCTTACAATCTATATGTACACAATGTTCATCATATATAATTATGGTATGATTGTAATGGTTTCATGAAATACATACACATAAACAGGGATATTGTGTGAACCTGGTGGAGGAAAAAACATGTTTGGATGGAAGAAAGATAAAAAGAAAGAAGAACAATTAACGATAGACGAACGAATTAAACGCGTGAAGCAAGGTGAAGTGCCTGAGCATATCGCCATTATTATGGATGGCAACGGA